>QFCS01000342.1_pt1 | contig 29501 bp, 30 predicted proteins | sample 3576561 | NCBI WGS metagenome assembly QFCS01 | reverse complement strand
TGCGCCACTTCGCCTTCAACATCCTGCGACGCATCGAGGACAGCCGAAGCCTCAAGCTTCGAAGAAGCAAGGCAGCCCGAAACCCAACATACATGGCCGACATCATCGGCCAGCTCCGTTAACCCGGATTCACTGCCGTGCAATGCCTGGGCATCTCTGGCCGTCTGCCGTAGTCGTCGCGGCGGACGGCCGTATCCGGACGGCTCGTCCCGGCATGACCGGTTGGCGGGAATCCCCTATAGTCGGAAGACGTATCGGAGAGGGGAGGGCCATATGGATCATGAAGAGTTCCGCCACTGGTCGCTGAAGGCGGCGCATTGGGGCGCCGATTATCGCGCCACCGTCGGCGAGCGCCCGGTGCGCGCCAGAACCCGGCCCGGCGAGGTCGCGGCGCTGATCGCCGCTGCGCCTCCCGAGGAGGCCGAGCCGATGGAGGCGATCTTCGCCGACTTCGAGCGGCAGATCGTGCCGGGCATGACGCATTGGCAGCATCCGCGCTTCTTCGCCTATTTCCCGGCCAATGCCGCGCCGGTGTCCGTCGTGGCCGAATATCTGGTGTCGGTCATGGCGGCGCAATGCATGCTGTGGCAGACCTCGCCGGCGGCCACCGAACTCGAGACGCGCATGGTCGACTGGATGCGCCAGGCACTCGGCCTGTCCGGGCGCTTCACCGGCGTCATCCAGGACTCCGCGTCGTCGGCGACGCTGGCCGCCGTGCTGGTGATGCGCGAGCGGGCGCTCGACTGGGCCGGCAACCGCGCCGGCCTGTCCGGCCAGCCGGCGCTGCGCATCTACTGCTCCGACCAGGTGCACACCTCGATCGACCGCGCCATCTGGGTCGCCGGCATCGGCGAACAGAACCTCGTCAGGCTCCCCGGCGCCGGTCCGCTGCGCGGCATGGATGCCGCCGCGCTCGAGGCCGCCATCGCCGCCGACCGCGCCGCCGGCCATCTGCCCGCCGGCATCATCGCCTGCGTCGGCGGCACCAGCACCGGCGGCGCCGACGATCTCGCGGCAGTCGCCGCGGTGGCGCGCCGGCACGGCCTCTACCTGCACGTCGATGCCGCCTGGGCGGGTTCGGCGATGATCTGCCCGGAATTCCGCCCCCTGTGGGACGGCGTCGAGGCCACCGATTCGGTCGTCTTCAACCCGCACAAGTGGCTCGGCGCGCAGTTCGACTGCTCGGTGCAGTTCGTCGCCGATCCCGACAGCCTGGTCAGGACGCTGGCGATCCGCCCGGAATATCTGAAGACCCATGGCCACGACGGCATCCTCAACTACTCGGAATGGTCGGTGCCGCTCGGCCGCCGCTTCCGGGCGCTGAAGCTGTGGTTCCTGCTGCGGGCGCACGGCCTGACCGGCCTGCGCGCGATGATCCGCAACCATGTCGCCTGGAGCGCGGCGCTGGCCGGCCGGCTGGCCGCCTTGCCGGATTTCGAGATCGTCACCCAGCCGATGCTGTCGCTGTTTTCGTTCCGCCACCGTCCGGTCGGCGCGAGCGACCTCGACGCCCACAATCTGGCGCTGGTCGAGGCGATCAACGCCGACGGCCGCATCTATCTCACCCAGACGCGGGTAGACGGCGCGGTGGCGATCCGCTTCCAGGCCGGCCAGGTCGACACGTCGGCGGCGGATGTCGACATCGCCTTCGACGCCATCACCGAGTGCGCGCGAGGGCTTGGCTGAATGCCAACGCGCACGGTCGGCGGAACGGCCGAGGCATGGTGACCCCGCGCGTCGCCGTGGTCGGCGCAGGCATCATGGGCACCTGCGCCGCCTGGCATCTGGCGCGGGCAGGGGCCGCGGTGACGCTGCTGGAGCGCCAGGCCGAGGTCGCTGCCGGCGTGACCCGCCGGTCCTATGGCTGGGTCGGGACCGGCAGCGCGCTGCCGTCGGAGAATGCCGCCTGTTTCGCACTGGAAGTGCAGGCAGTGCGCGACTTCGCCCGGCTGGAGCGCGAACTCGGCCCCTTGCCCATCGCGGCGCGTGGCGCGCTCGTCTGGTGCGACAGCGATGACGAAACGTCGGCGCTGATCGCCGAGCAGCGGGCGGCGGGGGTTCGCATCGAGGCGCTGGACCGCAGGCGCGTCGCCGAACGGGTGCCGGGTCTTGCCGGACCACCCTCGGTGGCCGCCTGGGCGCCGGACGATTTCGCGATCGAGCCCGGCGACCTCGCCCGCCAGTTCGCCACGGCGGCGCAAGCCTGCGGCGCGACCGTAAACTGCGGCGTCGACGTCACCGCCATCGAGGCCCGACGCGGTCGTGTCGCCGGCGTCCGCACCGACAGCGGCTTCGTCGCCGCCGACACCGTAGTGCTCGCCAACGCGGCGGCGGCCATCTCGCTCGCGGCGGGGGCAGGGCTGGCGTTGCCGATCGGCGAGGAACCGGCGGTGCTGATGCGTTTTGCCGACGGGACGGGCTCGGCCAACGGGGCTGTGGCCCATCACCTGCTCTATGGAAAGGGGCTGGAGCTTCGCCCCGGTCGCGCCGGCGGCCTCGTCTCCGCCGCCGATTATCCCGCCGAAGGCGAGGCCGGCCTGGCCGCGCTCGCCGAAAGGACCAGGACGGCGATCGCCGAGCTGTTGGTGCCGCGGCCCGAACTATCGCTGCTGTCCGTCGACGCCGCGTGGCGTCCGATGACGGCGGACGGCCTGCCGCTGGCTCGGTTCCTGCCGGAGATTTCCGGGCTGTACGCGCTCGTCGCCCATCCCGGCGTTATGCTCGCACCCTACCTCGGCAGGCTCGCCGCGAAGGACATCGTCGACGGCTAGCGGCAACGACCTGCCGTGCTCCTTCCTCGGCCAGCCTGGCGTCGGACGGTTGCGTCAGGCCGGAAGGCGGAATTCGGTTCGGCGGTCAGGTTCGACGATGGCCGCAGGCTGCTTCCGTCAGGTTCGAGGGCGGTTTCGTCAGGTCCGTTGGCTTTCGTTTTTCTGCTTTATCTACGTAACCGATTGAAAGGAAATAGTATTTCCAGGTTGACATAATGTCGTCCAGCCGGACATACGGCGCTTCGCCGCGCTGTGCTGACAGGCTAAGCGAATGATTTCATTGTATGAACGGGTTGTGGCTGGCAGCGCTACGGGGTCGTCAGCACGATCTTTGCCTTCTTCGATATCGCGCTTTCCGCGACTTTCGTTTTCGATTACAAGTCACCAAAACGAAAATGGAGAGGACCATGTATCTGTCGCCACGCCATGCCGAGATCATGCAGATGGCGAAGGACCATGGCCGGGTGCTGGTCGACGACCTCGCCGCGCATTTCAGCGTGACCCCGCAGACCATCCGCAAGGATCTCAACGATCTATGCGATCAGCGGCTGCTGTCGCGCATCCACGGAGGCGCGCTGTTCCCCTCCGGCATCGCCAACGTCGAATACGAGGCGCGGCGCAAGATCGCCGCGTCGGAGAAGGAGGCGATCGGCCGCGCCGCCGCCCGCATCATCCCCGACAACGCCTCGCTGTTCATCAACATAGGCACCACCACGGAGGAGGTCAGCAAGGCGCTGCTCGACCATGCCGGGCTGATGGTGATCACCAATAACATCAATGTTGCCAATAGGATGCGGGTTTATCCCGGCATCGAGGTGGTGATCGCCGGCGGCGTCGTGCGCGGCTCCGACGGCGGCGTCGTCGGCGAGGCGGCGGTGGATTTCATCAAGCAGTTCAAGGTCGACTACGCCGTCATCGGCGCCTCGGCGATCGATCATGACGGTGCCCTGCTCGACTTCGATTTCCGCGAGGTCAAGGTCGCACAGGCGATCATCGCCAATGCCCGCCACGTCATCCTCGTCTCCGACGCGACGAAGTTCGAGCGCACCGCGCCGGTCAGGATCGGCCACCTGTCGCAGGTCAACACCTTCATCACCGACCGCTGCGACCTGCCGACCATCCGCCGCATCTGCGCGGAGAATGAGGTCGAGCTGGTCGAGACGTCGAAACGCGACGCGGAAGCCTGACCGCGTGGAATTCCGGCGCCGGCTCCTGAAAACAAGCAATAACAGACACATACGCGATCGTTTCGAGAAGGCGATTCAGGCGTGCGATCAAGGTTTCCGCCGGGGAACGCACGCAAGGTCTTATTTCGTTTGACATTCGTTATGATTTCGAAATAATCGGTTTAAGCTTTCGAAAATGGTGCAGTGCGAAAGGCCGGGGAGGGGCTTTTGGACGCAAGCGCAGTCCACGACATCTTTATCATCGGCGGCGGCATCAACGGCTGCGGCATCGCGCGCGACGCGATCGGCCGCGGCTATTCCGTTTTCCTGTGTGAAATGAACGACTTGGCGAGCGGCACTTCGTCCGGCTCGACCAAGCTCATCCATGGCGGCCTGCGTTATCTCGAGCATTACGAGTTTCGTCTGGTGCGCGAAGCGCTGATGGAGCGCGAGGTGCTGTGGTCGATGGCGCCGCACATCATTTGGCCGATGCGTTTCGTGCTGCCGCATGCCAAGGGCCTGCGGCCGGCCTGGCTCCTGCGCCTCGGCCTCTTTCTTTACGACCATATCGGCGGGCGCAAGCTGCTGCCCGCCACCAGAACGCTCGACATGACCAGCGATCCCGCCGGCAAGCCGTTGAAGCCGTTGTTCAAACGCGCCTTCGAATACTCCGACGGCTGGGTCAACGATGCCCGCCTGGTGGTGCTCAACGCCCGCGACGCGGCAGACCGCGGCGCCGTCGTCCGCACCCGTACGCGGGTGGTTGCCGCGCGCCGCGAGGCTGGCCAGTGGGTGCTGACGATCGAGGATGTTCGCAGCCGCGGCACGGAAGAGGTGCGGGCGCGCCTCGTCGTCAACGCCGCTGGCCCCTGGGTCGATCGCGTGCTCGCCGGCGCCGTCGGCAAGAACGAGGTGCGCAACGTGCGCCTCGTCGCCGGCAGCCACATCGTCATCCGAAAGAAATTCGAAGATCCGCGCGCATACTTCTTCCAGAACCGGGACGGCAGAATCATTTTTGCCATTCCCTACGAAGAAGATTTTACGCTCATCGGCACCACCGATCAGGACTTCGTCGGCGATCCCCGGGAGGCCCGCATCAGCGATGCCGAGATCGATTATCTCTGCTCGGCGGCAAGCGAATACTTCGCCGAGCCGGTGCGGCGCGCGGACATCGTCTGGACCTATTCGGCGGTGCGGCCGCTCTACGACGACGGTGCTTCGAAGGCGCAGGAGGCCACCCGCGACTACGTGCTGAAGGCCGAGGGCGGCAGCGGCGAGGCGCCGATCGTCAATGTTTTCGGCGGGAAAATAACGACTTACCGGCGGCTCGCCGAATCCATGCTGGAGAAGATCGAGGAACTGCTCGGCAAGCGCGGCAAGCCGTGGACGGCCGGCGCGCAACTGCCCGGCGGCGATTTTCCGGTGACCGGCTTCGACGCCGAGGTGGGCAAGCTGAAGGCGTCCTATCCGTTCCTGGACCTGCCGCATGCCCGCCGGCTGACCCGTCTTTACGGCACACGCGCCCGCGTTCTGCTCGGGCTCGCCCGCTCGCAGGCCGATCTCGGCAGGAATTTCGGCGCCGACCTTTTCGAGGCGGAGGTGCGCTACCTCATGCAGCACGAATGGGCGGTCAGCGCCGACGACGTGCTCTGGCGCCGCACCAAGCGCGGGCTCCGGCTCAGCAAGGAGCAGGCGGCGGAGCTCGACAATTATATGAGCGCGGCGCGCGACGGCCTTGCGGCGGCGGAATAACGGCACCAGCCGGGGAGGGGCGGAATGCTCGAACTGAGGAACGTGACCAAGACGGTGGCCGGCGCGGACCATATCCGCGACGTGTCGCTGACGCTTGCGCACGGCTCGCTCAACGTGCTGCTCGGGCCGACGCTGTCCGGCAAGACCAGCCTGATGCGGCTGATGGCCGGCCTCGACGCACCGACCTCGGGAAGCGTGTGGTTCGACGGCAGGGACGTCACCGGCATGCCGGTGCAGAAACGCAACGTCGCCATGGTCTACCAGCAGTTCATCAACTACCCGGCGATGACGGTCTACGAAAACATCGCCTCGCCGCTGCGGGTGGCAGGCGCCGATGCGGCACGCATCGATCGCGAGGTCAAGCGCGCGGCCGAACTGATGAAGCTGACGCCCTATCTGCAGCGCACGCCGCTCAACCTGTCGGGCGGCCAGCAGCAGCGCACCGCGCTGGCGCGCGCCATCGTCAAGAACGCCAGCCTGGTGCTGCTCGACGAGCCGCTCGCCAACCTCGACTACAAGCTGCGCGAGGAACTGCGCGCGGAACTTCCGAAGCTGTTCGCCGAGGCCGGCACCATCTTCGTCTATGCCACGACGGAGCCGCATGAGGCGCTGCTGCTCGGCGGCAACACCGCGACGTTGTCGGAAGGCCGGGTCACGCAGTTCGGGCAGACCATCGAGGTGTTCCGCAGGCCGCGCGACCTGGTCACCGCGAAAACCTTCGCCGATCCGCCGCTCAACACCATCGTGCTCGGCAAGAAGGGCGACAGCTTCCAGCTCGACGGCGGCGTCGCGCTGCCGGTGCCGGCCGAGCTCGGCGGCATCGCCGACGGCATCTACACGATCGGCTTCCAGCCGCACCATCTTTCGCTGAGCGCGCCGACAGCGGACGCAGTGTCGGTGCCGGCCAAGGTGACGGTGACGGAGATCACCGGCTCGGAGAGCTTCGTGCACCTGCAGTTCGCCGATGCGCGCTGGGTGATGCTCGCACCGGGCATCAAGGCGTTCGATGCGGACGAGGCGGTGAGCGTCTTCATCGACCCGCGCCACCTGATGGTGTTCGACCAGAGCGGCGCGGCGATGACGGCCGGGCACAAGCGGGCGGCGTGAGGAGAGGGCCATGGCACGCATCGACCTCGACCACATCCGCCACGCCTACGGGCCCAACCCGAAGTCGCCGAAGGATTACGCGCTGCGCGAAGTCAACCACACCTTCGACGACGGAGGCGCCTACGCGCTGCTCGGCCCGTCGGGCTGCGGCAAGACCACGCTGCTCAACATCATTTCCGGGCTGCTGCACAACTCGCACGGCCGGCTGCTGTTCAACGGCCGCGACGTCACCGACCTGTCGACGCAGGAGCGCAACATCGCCCAGGTGTTCCAGTTCCCGGTGATCTACGACACCATGACCGTCTACGACAATCTGGCGTTCCCGCTGCGCAACCGCGGCGTGCCGGAAGCCGAGGTCGACCGCAAGGTCAAGGACACGCTGGCGATGATCGACCTCGCCGACTGGGCCAAGCGCAAGGCGAGGGGCCTCACCGCGGACCAGAAGCAGAAGATCTCGCTCGGCCGCGGGCTGGTGCGCTCCGACGTCAACGCCATCCTGTTCGACGAGCCGCTCACCGTCATCGACCCGCACATGAAATGGGTGCTGCGCTCACAGTTGAAGCAGCTGCACAAGCGTTTCGGCTACACCATGGTCTACGTCACCCACGACCAGACCGAGGCGCTTACCTTCGCCGAGAGGGTGGTGGTGATGTATGACGGCGAGATCGTGCAGATCGGCACGCCGGCGGAGCTGTTCGAGCGGCCGAAACACACTTTCGTCGGCTATTTCATAGGCTCGCCGGGCATGAACGTCATGCCGGTGCGGCTCGACGGCGGCAACGCGCATCTCGGCGGCCACAGCATCGCGCTGCCAGGCGCGCCGAAAGCGGCGGACGGGGCGATCGAGCTCGGCATCCGCCCCGAATATGTGCGGCTCGGCCGCGACGGCATGCCGGTCGCCATCACCAAGGTCGAGGACATCGGCCGTCACAAGGTGGTGCGGGCGACGCTGGAGGGCCGAGAGATCGCGGCGATCCTCGGCGAGGACGAGGAGGTGCCGGCCGAGCCGAAGGTGCGCTTCGACCCCGCCGGCATCAACCTCTACGCCGATTCCTGGCGCATCGAGACGGGAGCCTGACCGTGGAGAAGAGCTGGAACAACAAGGCCTGGTTCATGGTGCTGCCGGTGCTGGTGCTGGTGGCCTTCTCCGCCGTCATCCCGCTGATGACGGTGGTCAACTATTCGGTGCAGGATACGTTCGGCAACAACCAGTTCTTCTGGGCCGGGACCGAATGGTTCGAGGAAATGCTGACGTCGGACCGCTTCTGGGAAGCGATGGGCCGCAACCTGATCTTTTCCTTCATCATCCTTGCCATCGAGATCCCGCTCGGCATCTTCGTCGCGCTCAACATGCCGAAGAGCGGCTGGGGCGTGCCGGTCTGCCTGGTGCTGATGGCGCTCCCGCTGCTGATTCCGTGGAACGTCGTCGGCACCATCTGGCAGGTGTTCGGCCGCGTCGACATCGGCCTGCTCGGCTACACGACGAATGCGCTCGGCCTCGACTACAACTACGTCAACGACCCGTTCGACGCCTGGGTGACGGTCATCGTCATGGATGTCTGGCACTGGACCAGCCTTGTTGTGCTGCTTTGTTATGCCGGCCTGGTGTCGATCCCCGACGCCTACTACCAGGCGGCCAAGATCGACGGCGCCTCGCGCTGGTCGATCTTCCGCTACATCCAGCTGCCGAAGATGAACCGCGTGCTTTTGATCGCCGTGCTGCTGCGCTTCATGGACAGCTTCATGATCTACACCGAGCCGTTCGTGGTGACCGGCGGCGGGCCCGGCAACTCGACGACCTTCCTGTCGATCGACCTGGTCAAGATGGCGGTCGGGCAGTTCGACCTCGGCCCGGCGGCGGCGATGTCGATCATCTACTTCCTGATCATCCTGCTGCTGTCATGGGTGTTCTACACCGTCATGACCAACTACGACGCGGAGAAATAGGATGGCGGACGCCAAGCAGACGGTGGCCGCCGCCCGCGCCGACGGCCTCGCGGCACCTGCCGCGGCCGGTGCCGGACAGGACGCGGTGGCGCGCGCCATGCGGCGGCGCGGCGATGAATCGCGTTTCTGGTGGCTGGTGCCGACGCTCTACATCATCTTCCTGATGCTGCCGATCTACTGGCTCATCAACATGAGCTTCAAGTCCAACCAGGAGATTCTCGGCGCCTTCTCGCTGTGGCCGCAGAGCCCGACCTTGCGCAACTACGCAGTGATCTTCACCGACCCGTCGTGGTACAAGGGCTACATCAACTCGATCATCTATGTGGTCATGAACACGGTGATTTCGGTCTCCGTGGCGTTGCCCGCCGCCTATGCGTTCTCGCGCTACCGCTTCCTCGGCGACAAGCACCTGTTCTTCTGGCTGCTCACCAATCGCATGGCGCCGCCGGCGGTGTTCGCGCTGCCGTTCTTCCAGCTCTATTCGGCATTCGGGCTGATCGACACGCATATCGCCGTGGCGCTGGCGCACTGCCTGTTCAACGTGCCGCTGGCGGTCTGGATCCTCGAAGGCTTCATGTCGGGCGTGCCGAAGGAGATCGACGAGACCGCCTATATCGACGGCTATTCGTTCCCGCGCTTCTTCTTCAAGATCTTCATGCCGCTGATCGCCAGCGGCATCGGGGTGGCGGCGTTCTTCTGCTTCATGTTCTCGTGGGTGGAGCTGCTGCTCGCGCGCACGCTGACGACAACCGACGCCAAGCCGATCGCCGCGATCATGACCCGCACCGTCTCGGCTTCCGGCCTCGACTGGGGCGTGCTGGCGGCGGCCGGCGTGCTCACCATCATTCCGGGCGCCCTGGTGATCTGGTTCGTGCGCAACTACATCGCCAAGGGCTTTGCCCTGGGGAGGGTGTGATGGGCCAATGGCTCGTCCAGATTTCCTATTGGATTGGGGCCGCGTGCGTCGCGATTTTCTTTTCTGCGCCGTTCATGGTCTGGTATGAAACGCACCCCGTCAATATTGGAGAATTCGGCGATTTCGTCCTTTTAAGCTTGTATTATGGAGCCTTCGGCCTGATTCTAGCGCCTTACATAACTTATACGGTGCTTTCCGATCTGATATGGCCTGTTTATGAAGGTCCGCGTGAGTGCTATCCTGCGCTCGGATTTCTCGTGCTTGGAGGCGCCGGTATTTTTTGGGCCGGTTTACTCCTTCTGGTCAAACAGAAGCTCCATCATGCTACGGTGCGTGAAAGTATTGGCTTTTCTCGCATTTTTTGGGTGCTTTCTACGGGGTCAATAGCCGGCTGTTGTTGTTATTTACTTCTTCTCGAATCGGGGGTTTGTTTATGATTATCCTTGATCTGTCTCGAAGCGGTTCAATCGTATTGGCAGTCCAATGCGTGTGACCATGACCGCCACCCGCCGCTGGCCGATCCCGTTCGCCGTTGTCATCATCGCCTACATGCTCGCAGTCTGGCTGGTCGCCAGCATGCTGCCGGTCAAGGACGGCAAGACCGACTGGGTCGCGCCGCTGGTGCCGGGCGGCTGGATGGCGTGGTCGTTTCCGAGCGCGCTGTTCTTCATGACCATCTTCCTGCTGCTGGCGCTGATGGCGGTGTGGGAATACGCCGCGCCGGGCGGCCATCCGCGCGTCGGCATCCTGCGTTTCGAGACGACGCGCGGCGACCGCCTGTTTGTTTCGCTGCTGGGCAGCGCCTTCATCCATCTCGCTTGGCTGGGCCTGATCGGGCCCAGCCTGTGGTGGGCTCTCGCTCTCTCCGTAGTCTACGCGATCGGCGTATTCCGCTACGTATAGAGGGGGAAACTGTTGGGGCGGCCGCGTGCCGGCGACCGCCCCGATCGCACTTGTAAACCTTGAAAGGGAGGAACTTATGCGACGGCATATTTTAGCATCAACCAGCGTGATTGCACTCATTTTAGGCTCAGGCCACGCCTTCGCCGGCATGGACGAGGCCAAGGCGTTCCTGGACGCCGAGATCGGCGACATGTCGACGCTCGACCGCGCAGCCCAGGAAGCCGAGATGCAGTGGTTCATCGACGCGGCGAAACCTTTCGCCGGCATGGACATCAAGGTGGTGTCGGAAACCATCACCACGCACGAATATGAGTCCAAGGTGCTGGCCAAGGCATTTTCGGACATCACCGGCATCAAGATCACCCACGACCTGATCGGCGAAGGCGACGTGATCGAGAAGCTGCAGACGCAGATGCAGTCGGGCGAGAACATCTACGACGCCTATGTCAACGATTCCGATCTGATCGGCACGCACTGGCGCTACCAGCAGGCCCGTTCGCTGACCGACTGGATGGCCAACGAGGGCAAGGACGTCACCAATCCGGGCCTCGATCTGGCCGACTTCATCGGCACGTCGTTCACCACCGCACCGGACGGCAAGCTCTACCAGCTGCCCGACCAGCAGTTCGCCAACCTCTACTGGTTCCGCTACGACTGGTTCAACGACGAGAAGAACAAGGCCGACTTCAAGGCCAAGTACGGCTACGACCTCGGCGTGCCGGTCAACTGGTCGGCCTATGAAGACATCGCCCAGTTCTTCACCGGCCGCGAGATCGACGGCAAGAAGGTCTACGGCCATATGGACTACGGCAAGAAGGACCCGTCGCTGGGCTGGCGCTTCACCGACGCCTGGCTGTCGATGGCCGGCAACGGCGACAAGGGCATCCCGAACGGCCTTCCGGTCGACGAGTGGGGCATCAAGGTCAACGAGAAGTCGCAGCCGGTCGGGTCGTGCGTGGCCCGCGGCGGCGACACCAACGGCCCTGCCGCCGTCTACTCGATCGAGAAGTACCTGGAATGGCTCAAGGCGTACGCGCCGGCCGCCGCGCAGGGCATGACCTTCTCCGAGTCCGGCCCGGTGCCGTCGCAGGGCGAGGTCGCCCAGCAGATGTTCACCTACACCGCCTTCACCGCCGACTTCGTGAAGCCGGGCCTGCCGGTGGTGAACGAGGACGGCACGCCGAAGTGGCGTTTCGCTCCGTCGCCGCACGGCGTCTACTGGAAGGACGGCATGAAGCTCGGCTACCAGGACGTGGGCTCATGGACGATCCTGAAGTCGACGCCGGACGATCGTGCCAAGGCCGCCTGGCTCTACGCGCAGTTCGTCACCTCCAAGACCGTGGACGTGAAGAAGAGCCATGTCGGCCTGACGCTCATCCGCGAAAGCTCGATCCAGCACAAATCGTTCACCGAGCGCGCGCCCAAGCTCGGCGGCCTGATCGAGTTCTACCGCTCGCCGGCCCGCGTGCAGTGGTCGCCGACCGGCACGAACATTCCTGACTATCCGAAGCTGGCGCAGCTTTGGTGGCAGGCGATCGGCGATGCCTCGTCGGGCGCCAAGACCGCGCAGGAGGCGATGGACTCGCTGTGCGCCGAACAGGAGAAGGTGCTGGAGCGCCTGGAGCGTGCCGGCGTCATGGGTGACATGGGGCCGAAGCTCGCCGAAGAGCACGACCTCGAATACTGGAACAAGGACGCCGTGGCGAAGGGCAACCTCGCGCCGCAGCTGAAGATCGAGAACGAGAAGGAAAAGCCGATCACCATCAACTACGACGAGCTGGTGAAGAGCTGGCAGAAGTAGTCGATAGGACGATCTGATCGACAATGGATGAGGCGGCGCAAGCCGCCTCATTCTCGCATAAGGCTTGTCGAGCCTCGAAGAACGCACGAAAACTACGGTTCCCGGGGGAAACATGAGCGCCTTCATCCTCGCCATCGACCAGGGCACGACGTCGTCGCGCTCCATCGTCTTCGACGCGGCAATGAAGCCGGCCGGCATCGGCCAGAAGGAATTCAAGCAGCATTATCCGGCCTCGGGCTGGGTCGAGCACGATCCCGAGGAGATTTGGCAGAGCGTCGTCTGGTCGGTGCATGAGGCGTTGAAGAAAGCGAAGCTGACGGCCGAAGACATCGCCGCGATCGGCATCACCAACCAGCGCGAGACCGTCGTCATCTGGGACAAGGCGACGGGCAAACCGATCCACAAAGCCATCGTCTGGCAGGACCGGCGCACGGTGCCGCTGTGCGCCAAGCTGAAGAAGCAGGGCCTCGAGCCGAAATTCACCAAGAAGACCGGGCTGCTGCTCGACCCGTATTTTTCCGGCACCAAGATCGCCTGGCTGCTCGACAAGGTGAGGGGCGCGCGCCGGCGTGCCGAGCGCGGCGAACTGCTTGCCGGCACCATCGACAGCTTTCTGATCTGGCGGCTGACCGGCGGCAAGGTGCACGCCACCGATGCCACCAACGCCTCGCGCACGCTGGTCTACAACATCGAAAAGAACGAGTGGGACGCCGAGCTGCTCGACATCCTGCGCATCCCTGCGGCGATGCTGCCTGAGGTGAAGGACTGCGCCGCCGATTTCGGCACGACCGAAAAAAGCCTGTTCGGCGCCGGCATCAGAATTCTCGGCGTCGCCGGCGACCAGCAGGCGGCGACCATCGGCCAGGCCTGTTTCCAGCCGGGCATGATGAAGTCGACCTACGGCACCGGCTGCTTCGCGCTGCTCAACACCGGCGGCGACATGGTGCGCTCGAAGAACCGGCTGCTGACGACGATCGCCTATCGGCTGGGCGGCCGTACCACCTACGCGCTCGAAGGCTCGATCTTCATCGCCGGTGCGGCGGTGCAGTGGCTGCGCGACGGCGCAAAAATGATCTCGAAGGCGGCCGACAGCGGCGAACTGGCGAAAAAGGCCGATCCGGCGCAGGAGGTCTATCTGGTGCCGGCCTTCGTCGGGCTTGGCGCGCCGCACTGGGACGCCGAGGCGCGGGGCGCCATGTTCGGGCTGACGCGCAATTCCGGCCCGGCCGAGTTCGCGCGCGCCGCGCTGGAAGCTGTCGCTTACCAGACGCGCGACCTGCTCGACGCGATGAAGCGGGACTGGAAGAGCCGCAACGGCAAGACGGTGCTGCGCGTCGACGGCGGCATGGTCGCCTCGGACTGGACGATGCAGCGGCTGGCCGACATTCTCGACGCGCCGGTCGACCGGCCTACGGTTCTGGAGACGACGGCGCTGGGCGCCGCCTGGCTGGCGGGCGCCGAGGCCGGCGTGTGGCCGGGAGCGGAGAAATTCGCGAACGCCTGGGCGCTCGACCGGCGCTTCGAGCCGGCGATGGAGGAGGCGGTGCGCGCCGCCAAGCTCAAGGGCTGGCGCAACGCGGTGCGCCGCACGCTGACGCGCAACTGACCGGGATGTCAGGAGAGACGGCCGCATGCGGTCGCGGCGGGCCGCGCCGTGGTATGGTCCGGCGACCAGTCGGCAGGAACGATGGATGTCGAACCGCGCGCTTGACGAATGGGATATCGCCCGGGGCGGGCTGCGCTCGCTGTCGGCGCCGGAGATCAAGGCGTTCTGGACCGGCTACATCGCCTGTCGCAAGGGCGTGCAAATCGATCACGGCAGCCTGTGGTCGCGCTGGCGGCAGGTGAGCGACGACCTCGTGCTGTCGCTCTATCTGACCAACCGCAGCGTCGGCCTGTTCGTCAGGGGACAGCGCGGCGAGCGCTGGGCGACGACTGCACATCGGCTGTCTGCCTACGAGCCGGGCCTTGGCTTGGCGCTGAACGCCAGCCTGCGCGGCTGGGTGGGATGTTGCTATCTCAGCAACCATCCGTTGCCGATGACCGATCCGACCTGCTGGCCGGAAGCCTGCGAGCGGCTGGCGGAACGGGAGGAATTTTATCACCGGGTGCTCGGCGAAACGCTGCGGCAGAACGTCGGCGACGAGTGACGGCAAAACTCAGCGAAACGTGATCGCATGGCGACGATCGTTACCAAACCGTAAGGTGACAGTCGCGGTCGACTATTGAATCGTGCGGCGAAACGCTGAAAGATTCAAAGGATATTCGCGGAATGACCGACAAGCTTCACGACGCGCAGCCTTATGCGCTCAGCATGCTGCGCATCGTCTCGTCGCTGGTGATCTTCAGCTACGGCGTGCAGAAAATCCTCGGCTTCCCGGCCTCGGACGGGCCGCCTGCCTATTCGCTGTCGTGGATTGCCGGCGCGTTCGAGCTTGTGCTCGGCTTCCTGCTGCTGATCGGCCTGCAGAGCCGCTGGTCGGCCTTCGTGCTGTCGGGCGTGATGGCGTTCGCCTACTTCCTCAGGCACGCGCCGGAAAGCTTTTTCCCGGCTCAGAACGGCGGCGTCTCCGCCATCCTGTTCTGTTTCGTCTTTCTCTACCTGTTCTTCGCCGGTCCGGGCCCGTTGAGCGTCGACGCGGCCAGAAGCGAGGGCGCGAAAAAAGACGCCGTCGCCTGACATCGTCCGCAGGCCAGCCTGTCAGGCGCGGCGTCGACGCCGGCCTTCGCCGCCCTCGGGCGCGCCGCTCTGGTCGGCCGTCTTGTTGCGCAGCGGGCCGATGCGCGAAACGATAGCCTCCACCGTCGGGCGGCTGTCACGCCGGTGCGCGTCGAGCGCCTGGCGCATCGCGGCGAGATGGGCGAACGACGTGCCGCAGCAGCCGCCGACGATCTTCGCACCGGCGTCGACCGCCAGCCGCACATAGTCCGACATCAGTTCGGGCGTGCCCGAATAGTGGATCTCGGTGCCGCGGAACTCCGGGATGCCGCAATTGCCCTTGACGATGACCTTCGCGTCGGGATTGGCCTCGGTCATGTCGAGCAGCGAGGCAAGAATGTCGGAGGCGCCGACGCCGCAATTCGCGCCGACGGCGACCGCAGGCTCGGAAAGGCCTTCGGCGATGCCGTGGATATGTTTCGGCGCCAGCCCCATCATGGAGCGGCCGGCGGTATCGAAGGAGAAGGTGTAGGTGTAGGGCAGGCCGACCTCGATCGCCGCTTGGGCGGCGGCGCGCGCCTCTTCCGGCGCCGACATGGTCTCGATCCAGGCGATCTCGGCGCCGCCGGCCTTCAGGCCCTCGATCTGCTCCTTGAAGGCGGCGACCGCGTCGTCATAAGTCAGCGCGCCGAGCGGCTGCAGCAATTCGCCGGTGGGGCCGACCGATCCGGCGACGATCACCTTGCGGTCCGCCTTGTCGGCGACCGAGCGGGCGATTTCGGCAGCCTTTTTGTTGAGTTCGAACACGCGGTCCTGGGCGTGGTGCAGCTTCAGGCGATGGCGGGTGCCGCCGAACGAATTGGTGAGGATGATGTCGGCGCCGGCGTCGACGAAATTCCGGTGCAGCGCCACGATCTTCTCCGGCGCCTCTTCGTTCCACAATTCCGGCGCCTCGCCGGAGGCCAGGCCCATGCCGAACAGATTGGTGCCGGTGGCGCCGTCGGCCAGCAGCACACCCTTTTCGGCGAGAAGCGCGTCGATGGGATTGGTCATTGCAGAAACCTTATGTCCAGATTTGGATAAAGATATAAAGAAGTCTTTATATCCCGTCAATGCGGATTGCCATTGGCGAACTTGATGTCGACCAGCCCGGCGGCGAAGGCCGCGGCCTCATGGGGGTTGATTTCGGCGCTGCGGATCAGATTGTCGAAATGTTTCGTCAGGCGACGCACCGCGGCGGTGGCGTTGAGCACCAGATACATGTCGCCCGCATAGACGGCGGCGCGATAGGGCCCGAAGATGGTGTAGGGCACGGAATAGCGCATGCGGCCGTCGTAAAGGAACAGCCGCAGCGCCGGGTAGAGGTCGTCAAGCAGCCCCGACATATGTTCGAGCTGGTCGCGGCGCGCGTCTTCCGGAAAACCCGACCAGACGCCGAGCCCGCGCGCGAAAATCTCCAGCGTGTGGCGCGGCATGCAGATTTCCATCTCGGTTTCCGGCCGCCGGTTGTAGTCGATGCGGTACTGCGTTTCGTCGGCCTGCGCCTCGCGGTTGCGGTTGGAGATGTCGGATTCGTAGTCGATCAGCGCCTCGGTGCGCAGCAGGTCGGGGATGCCGGCCGGCACGTAGCGGATCTTCGTGCCGGCCGCTTCGGTGTGCCAGCGCGCCAGCAATGTGCGGTCGAAACCGTCCGGAGTCTCTTCGATCTCGAGGCTTTCGCGAATCTCGCCGGTCAGGCCCTCGTCCTGCGAAAGCCCGAGCAGCCAGTCGAGCGAAACCTTGTGCTCGGCGGCGATGGCGAGCAGCGTTTCGGCGCGTGGCAGGCGCGTGGACGCCTCCGACAGCATCTGCGACAGCGCCGAACGGTCGATGCCGATGGAAGTGGCGAAAGCCGACTGATTGCCGGCGGAGCGCTGCAAGAGAATGCGCAAACGCTCACGAAACAGGCTTGAAAGATCGCGTTTGTCCACGTGTGCCGCTCCTGGAGGAAAAACCTACCTTGATTTCGATCAGCGACGGCCGAAATCTGGGATATGAATCCCCTGCGTGTTTACTATGCATAACATCTGCGGCTTAATATGCGCAATCACAACACTTTCTGCACATTGTCGCGTTGAAGACTTCGAAGACTCCTGACACCATGTTGTCAGGAATCGATCGGGGTTCCGGCGACTGAGGGACAGTGGTCGATACGCATGGGCAAGAGCATAAGCAGTCAGCATGGGGGGCAGCACCACAGGCGGAGCGAACATCGCAGGCGCATCGAATGGCCGACGGTTCTGCTGATTTTCGCGACTTATGGCGTTTGGGCGGCGCTGTGTGGGCTGGTCTGGCCGGTCTACCCGATGGTGGCGATCGTAGCACTCGGTTTCACGCTGGCGCTGCAATCATCGCTGATGCATGAGGCCTCGCATGGCCACCCCACCCGAAAAGGCTGGCTGAACGAACTGCTGGTCGGTCTGCCTGTCGGACTGGTTTATCCGTTCCGGCGCTTCCGCGCGCTGCATCTTCGCCACCACGCAGACGAGAACCTGACCGATCCGTTCGACGATCCGGAGTCCTATTACCGCTGCCTGTGGCGGCACCGCGAGTTGCCGGGCGTGCTCAAATTCCTGCTGCAGGTCAACAACACCATGGTCGGCCGCTTCATTATCGGCCCGCTGCTGGGTACGCCGGGTTTCCTGCTGGCCGAGGCAAAGCTCATCGCCGCAGGCGACCGAGCGGTGCGCAAGGCGTGGCTGCTGCATGCAGCCGGCCTCGTCGTCGTCGTGCCGCTGGTGCTGGTCGTCTTCGGCATTCCCGCCTGGGCCTATCTGCTGGCGGTCTGGCTTGGCCAGTCGCTGATTTCAGTGCGCACCTTCGCCGAACACCAGTGGTCGGAGCGGCCGGACGGGCGCACCATCATCGTCGAGCGCTCGCCGTTCAGCCTACTGTTCCTCAACAACAACCTGCACCTCGTCCACCACAAGAACCCGAACGTCGCATGGTACCAACTGCCGGCACTGTTCAAGGCGCGCCGCGACGAGTGGCTGGCGCTGAACCGCGGCTACGTCTTCCCGAGCTATTTCGCACTCCTGAAGAGCTTTGCCTTCAAGGCGAAGGAGCCGGTGGTACACCCCGCGCTACGGCGCGTGCCCGAGGCGCCGCGCGCCTTCCGTCCGCGCGTGCGCGGCCATTCGCTGAACGGCTTGGGCTCCGTGCCGGTGCCGGCCGAGCCGCCGAAGGAATGAGCGGCAGGCGCTTGCCGGCACCTGATCGCATCGACAGAATTCCCGCATGAAAACCTTGTTTGCAGCGTTGCCCATGTACGACTGGCCGGAAATCCGCGCCGAGGTCGATGCCGAATGGGCCGATATCCGCGCCCGGCTGCAGGCGGCCGGCATCGAGGCGCCGCGTGAACTGGTGCGCCGCAACGCCGACCTGCCGCCCGTGCCTGGCGGCATTCGCGACCGAAACGGCGCGGTAATCGCGCCCGACCCGGCGACGCTGCCGCCGGACGAGCTCGACTTCGAGGCGTTGTGGAGACACCCCGACCTGTTGTTCGGCCAGACCTGCTGGGGGCCCCTGGAAACCGGGCTTTCGCAGCATGTTCGGGTGGTGGGGCAGCCCGACTATTCGACCTATGAGGGCGGCGTCGGCGAACTCTATTCGAGCGCCATAATCATGCGCGCGGGTGAAGGGCATTCGGCGGATGTGGGTGCGCCGGCAGACGGCGCCGCGATCATCCCGCTGGACGCCGTCAGGGGCAAGCGGTTTGCCTTCAACAGCCGCGATTCGATGTCGGGGCTGATCGGCATTACCCGCGACCTCGCAGTAAACGGCGAAACACCCGGCGGGCTATTTTCCGAACGGGTCGAAACCGGCGCCCACCGTGCCTCTGTGAGGGCGGTGGCCGAGGGCAGGGCCGACGTGGCGGCGATCGACTGCCGCAGCTGGGCCCTCGTCCGACGGTTCGATGCATATGCGGCCGATGTCGTCGTGGTTGGCTGGACCGCCCGTCGCAAAGGCCTGCCGTTCATAACCGCGCTCGGCTCGCCGTTGACCGCGCTGCCGGCCTGAACCGGCATTCCGGCACAATCTTCGGAAGCGTCGGGAACAGGACGCCGCGTTTTGCGTTTCCGCGCAAACGGGAGCGCGCCATGATCGATTCGAGCTTGTGGGTGCTGGTTACGGTCGCAGGTCCCGCGCTGCTCGGCGCGGCGATTGCCTACGCTATGATCACGCAGCGTCGGCTCTCACCAAAGGAGCGGCGTGAACTGCGCGACGCGGTAGAAGATCTCTACGACTGAGTTTGCGTGAAAGCCGTCGGGGCGGCGATCAGCCGTCGAAACCCGGCATTGCGGCCGGCGATAAGCCAATAGACCAGACCGCCGATCGCCCCGCCGCCGGCGAAGATGGCCGGCTCGAGCAGCAGCCGGCCGACGAAAGCCTCGGCTACCGGCATGATCAGCAGGAAGCCGCTCACCGAAACCAGCGCGCCGAACAGCATGTGCAGCCAAACGGCGCGCAGCGCAAAAATTTCCGACATCAGCGTGGTGACCAGCGCCTGTATCATGGTGGCGATGATGGCGAGCATCAGCACGAAGCCGCCGACGGTCGGCGCGGCGAGTGCGATGAACGGGCCGATCGACATCGCCGCGAAGTAGTCGGGCGTGCCGGGTAGCGAAGACAGGGCTGCATAGATCAGCGCCACGGCGACCAGCCCGACGAAAACGGCGGCGACATAGCCGCAGACGGTAAGCAGCAAACGCTTGAGCACGTGCCCGACGGTCGCCATTGATCCCTCACAAACGGCCGTGAATCGCCACGCTGCTTGCGCGACCGCCGCTATCATCAAACCGCTTGAAGGGGCACCGATCAAGGGCCGTTCATGCAGGCCGAAACGCCGGCCTGCATGTGTCCACCGCCGACGCCAGGGCAGGTAAACGCATGGTGTATGGCGCATTTACCACTACGCCGCGTCGCCTGCCGCCGCGCGGGCGCGGGCCCTTGCAGATGCTGGCAATGCAGTGGATAGTTTCGTCGACGCACGGGTAGGGATTCGTCGGAACATCCGGGCTTTTGCGAGGGGCAGGGGAATGCGCTTTATTGTTTCGCTGGTCGGCCTGCTGATCGGGGTGTCCGTGCTGTCCGGCTGCCAGGGGGCGTCGTCGTCGGGTGGCCTGGAGCCGCCGATCTGCAGCCCGCGCGCGCAGGACGCCGGCCACTGCTACGGCATCGCCATTCCCGCGCGCGCCGGGGTTTAGGGCGGCGGAGCGCCGTCTGCGGGCCGACAACGGCGGCTGGATTTACCGACAGGAATCGAATTGGGAGCTGCCTGCCGGAATCCGGCGGCGGGCCGATTGTTTCGAAACGCCTCTTGGTCTTCGCGACCATGAGCAAGCCACGATGAGCCTGATTCGACGATTGCATCCGCATGCCGCTGACCGTGACGACGGGATGCGGAGTAAGATTTTACGGCTGGAGCCGCCTGTCGCCGGGGTCGGTTCCGTTCAAGAGTTGCTTCGCACAACCGCACGCGCGCATCCGGTCAGGAAAGATTGGAAAGAGCGCGGAAAATGGTGGGCGATGTAGGGATTGAACCTACGACCCCACCCGTGTGAAGGGTGTGCTCTCCCGCTGAGCTAATCGCCCGCCGTCGGCCCGAAGGCCAAAGCGAGCCGCGATATACGGTGCGGCCATAGGGCAAGTCAAGGCGGCTGTGACGTGTCGGTGACGATGGCCCGGACGCATCCGGCGTTTCGATCCGCCTCCGGGCGAGTGGCCCGGCAGGCCTCAGGCCTGCGCCGCCTGCATCAGCTCCTCGCACATTTCCACCGTCAGCTCGTCGAAATGCGAGATGATCCGCGACGGGCCGAACTCGCGGACGTGGCGGTCGGTGTAGCCGAAGTCGACCGCCACCACGGGAATGCCGGCGGCCTTGGCGGTGTCGATGTCGGTCTGCGAATCGCCGACCATCACGGCGTGGCGCGGGTCGCCGCCGGCGAGTGCGATGGTCTCGGTAAGATGGCGCGGGTCGGGTTTGCGGAAGGCGAAGGTATCGGCGCCGCAGATCGCGGCGAAGCGGCTGGCCAGCCCCAGCCCTTCCAGCAGGCGCCTGGAGAAGGCTTCCGTCTTGTTGGTGCAGACGGCGAGGCGGTAGCCGGCCGCGGCGAGCCTCGACAGCGCCGCCGGCACGCCGGGATAGGGCTGGGAGCGGCCAGGGATGTTGCCGCCATAGTGGTCGAGGAACAGTGAAAACAGTCGGTCGTGCTCCGCCGGCTCGAGCATGCGCTTCTGTGCCGCATAGGCCCGCTCGATCATCACCCGGCCGCCGTGGCCGACAAAACGGCGGAAGCCGTCGGTGTCGGTCAACGCCGCGCCGCCGGCGAGGAGGCTGTGGTTGAGGCTGTCCAGAAGATCGGGCGCAGTGTCGACCAGGGTTCCGTCGAGGTCGAAGACGATGGTCGGGTGATGCATGCGCAGGTCCAGCTCCGTTTGATCGCCGGCTGCGATAACCCGCATGATCCACCGGCGCCACAAAAAGTTTCGCCTTGTTATGCGGGCGTCCGGCGGATGCCATCGCGATGAGGCAGCGAAGGCCGGATCGGGGTTTGCCCTCCGCCGCAAAGATGCTAGGAGCGCCGCACCTCGCGGGGCAGGGCGCGAAGAGGGCGGCGATGGATGCGCGCAGTCTGAAGATCGAAGCGGCGCGGGCGGCACTCGTCCATGTCACCGACGGCATGCGGCTCGGCATCGGCACCGGGTCGACCGCGGAAGAATTCGTGCGGCTGCTGGCCGAGCGCGTGGGCGAGGGGCTGTCGGTGGTCGGCGTGCCCACCTCGGAGCGCACCGCGGCACTCTGCCGCGAGCTCGGCGTGCCGCTGACGACGCTGGAGGAGACGCCCGAGCTCGACCTCACCATCGACGGCGCCGACGAGGTCGACCCCGAACTTTCGCTGATCAAGGGCGGCGGCGGCGCGCTGCTGCGCGAAAAGATCGTGGCGGCGGCCTCGCAGTCGATGATCGTGATCGCCGACGAAAGCAAGGCGGTCGACGTGCTCGGCCGTTTCCCGCTGCCGATCGAGGTCAACCCGTTCGGCCTCAAGGCGACCGGCATCGCCGTGCGCCGTGTCGCCGCCGCGCACCGCCTCGACGGAGCGATCACATTGCGGATGACGAAGGATGCGCCATTTGTTACAGACGGCGGTCATTTCATCCTCGATGCATCTTTTGGCCGCATTCCCGATCCAAGGGCGCTGTCAAGCAGTCTGCATTCCGTACCGGGTGTCGTCGAGCACGGGCTGTTCATCGGCCTGGCCAGCTTGGCGGTAATGGCCGGCGCGGGCGGCGCCAGAACGGTCCGCGCCGAGCATCGAGACCAAGGCAAGAAAGAAGAACAGGAGTTGCCCAACCCATGATCCGGCTAACCCCCATCCGTCGCCTCGCCCTCGCCGCGGTCGCTTCGGCCGTCGTGTTCGTTTCGCTGCCGGCGTCGGCGCAGGAGATTTCCGAGGAGCACCTGAAGGCGGCGCGCGCGGCGGTCAGCGCGATCAAGGCGACCGACCCGTTCGACGCCATCCTGCCCGAGGCGGCGGCGGCGCTGAAGCAGACGCTGATCCAGAAGAATCCCGACATGCAGGAAGTGATCATCCGGACCATCGACGAAAAGACCTTGTTGCTGGCGCCGCGCCGGGCCGATCTCGAAAAAGAGGCCGCGCTCGCCTATGCGCGCGTGTTCACCGCCGAGGAACTAAACTCCATCGCCACTTTCTATGCCTCGCCTGCCGGCCAGAAGCTGATCAGCGACGGTCCAATCGTGGTGCGTGAACTGAGCAAGGCCGCCGACATCTGGCAGCGGGGCGTCGCCCGCGACATGGCCGCCGAGGTCGGCAAGGCGCTCGACGCCATCGTCGCCCAGAACGCGCCGAAAACCCCGGCGCCGGCGGAAGGCGAGCCGGCCAAGGCCAACTGAGGCAAGTCCGCGGGTCACGCTGATCCAGGCCCGGCCGCCGCGCCGGGCTTTTCATTTCCGGTGCGCGTCCATACCTGTTAGAGCATGATCCCGAAAAGCTGCAGACTTTTCGGACAAAGATCATGCGACAAAACAAACAGATAGAGCGGAAAGTCGTTTCATCTCGATCGGCTTCCGCCCTAGTGCGTAACGTTTCGCAGTTCGGCGCGGAGGCCGCTCATGCCAGGCTACGACTATGACCTGTTCGTCATCGGCGGCGGTTCGGGCGGCGTGCGCGCGGCGCGCGTCAGCGCCGGTCTCGGCAACCGGGTGGCGATCGCCGAGGAATACCGCTACGGCGGCACCTGCGTGATCCGCGGCTGCGTCCCGAAGAAGCTGCTGGTCTACGCCTCGCAGTTTTCCGAGCATTTCGAGGACGCGGCCGGTTACGGCTGGACGGTCGGCGATAGCAGTTTCGACTGGCCGACGCTGATCGCCAACAAGGACCGCGAGATCGCACGGCTCGAAAACATCTATCGCAGCGGCGTGGAAAAGGCCGGCGGCACCGCCTTCCGCAGCCGCGCCGAGCTGGTCGACCGACATACCATCAGGCTGGTCGCCGAGAACCGCACGGTAACGGCCGAGACGATCCTGATCGCCACCGGCGGCCGCCCAAGCCCGCACGAGGCGCTGCCCGGCCACGAACTGACCATCACCTCCAACGACGCTTTTCATCTCGCCGAGCTGCCGAGGGCGATCGTGATCGCGGGCGGCGGCTATATCGCGGTGGAGTTCGCCAACGTCTTTCACGGACTCGGCGTCGAAACGACGCTGATCTATCGCGGCGCCGAGATCCTGTCGCGATTCGACGGCGACCTGCGCCGCGGTCTGCACGAGGCGATGGAACGCAAGGGAATAAAAATCGTCTGCCACGACGTTTTTGCCGGCGTCGAGAAAGGTGGTGACGGGCGACTGCTGGCGCGAACCAGCAAGGGCCGCGAACTCGTCGCCGACCAGATCATGCTGGCGCTGGGCCGCACGCCCAACACCGAAAATCTCGGGCTGGAAGCCGCCGGCGTCGCCACCGGGCCGGTCGGCGACATCCTCGTCGACGATTATTCGCGCACCAATGTCGACAATATCTATGCGCTCGGCGACGTCACCAACCGGCTGCAACTCACCCCGGTGGCGATCCACGAGGCGATGTGTTTCGTCGAGACCGTGTTCAAGAACAATCCGACCAGGCCGGACCTCGACGACGTGCCGACGGCGGTGTTCTCGCAGCCCGAGATAGGCACGGTCGGCCTCAGCGAGGAAGCGGCGGCCAGGAAACTCGGCGACCTCGACGTCTACCGCGCCGCCTTCCGGCCGATGCGCAACATCCTGCCGGGCCGCGAGGAGCGTATGATCATGAAGCTGGTCGTCGATGCGGCGTCGAACCGCGTGGTCGGCGCGCATGTGCTCGGCCCCGATGCCGGCGAGATGGCGCAATTGCTCGGCGTCGCCATCAAGGGCCGGCTGACCAAGGACGTGTTCGACCGTACCATGGCCGTGCATCCGACGGCGGCGGAGGAACTGGTGACGATGTACCAGCCTAGCTACCGCATCAGGGGCGGGGAGCGGGTCGCATAGCGCCGACCTGCTGAAACATCGCCCCGGAACGGCGCAAAAGCGACGCCCAGTTCGTTGGCCACCGCTGGAAAGCGGGAATCCCGTGTCCATAAAGTCGCTTCGGGCGTCAGCTTGGTCGATGCCAGCAGATGTGCATCGACGTATCCAATGCCACGCGAATAGATTGTAAGGTCTTCTACAAGCCTGAGGACTTCATCATCTTCAGCAACCCGCGCCTTGGGCAAGTTGGAAAGATCATCGATCACCGCGCGTCGATCCCTCAACGGCCCCATCGCCATTTCGCCGATAATGAAGGGATGAATAAGGACACGTTCGTCCTCAAGCAGCGCTTCAAGTTCCGGAAGTCCGCGCCGCAAGTGGTCGACCCATATCGATGAGTCGACCAGGATCATTCCGCGGCCGGCCGGCGCCTGGGTGCGGATAGCGCGTCGGGATCGCTGCCGCTCAAACGAGCAAGACGCCGTGCTGCTTCACGCTGAACGAGGGCTGTGAGCGCCTCGCGGACAAGGACGGAGCGCTCCCTGATGCCGGTATACTGCTCGGCTTTCGCCAAGAGTTCGTCGTCTATGGTCAATGTCGTCCGCATGGCATCAAACATAGCATCAATTGATCTCCATGCCTCTTCAATCCCTTTCCTCGAACGTCACGATCGACACTTCCCCTTCGAGCGCGCCCTGATAGGCGGAGGCGTGCGGTTCGTCGTCCGGCGCTTCCTGCATCTCGCCGATCTGGTCGAGTTCGGCCTCGGCGAAACCCTCTCGCGCCAGCGATTCGAGCGCGGTGCGAACGGCGGAATCGTCGTCCGGCGCGACCAGGAAGATGTGCGCGCCCTCGGCCCGGCCGCCTTTGCGCCGGAACACCCGGCCGGTGATAATGGTGACGATGCGCGGATCGTTGTCGTTCATGCCTGATTCCTTCTTGGCGGCGGAGATTCGAGCCTGCGTATCCTCTCACCTAGCGGAGTTTGCGCGGGGCGCCAGCCACGCGTTGGCGGCCGCGACATATTCCGCCTGCCACAAGCCAGGTCGCGAAACAAAATTACCATCCCTTGCGCGCCTGGCGCATAGCACCCATCTCAGCGGCGCATTTGGTGTTTCGGGGTTGACGCTCGGCGGTGTTGCGAGTAGAAGCCGCCTCGTCTGAACCGATGTGAGGTCTGATGGTTCGGGACGTCGTGTCCTGAAGTACGCCTCAAACAGGGTTCGTTCTACGAGCGAAAACACATTTCCGGCATGCATGAAGCGCCCCGCGCTTCCTCTGCTTTTTGTTCGGGCAAAACCGCTTCCGCGGTTTCATGCCCGAATTTGCGTATGGAAATGGCGTTCGAAAACCGCCCCGGACGGGCCCGAGACACGGACTACGAGAGACAAGAGGATTTAATGCCTACCGTCAACCAGCTGATCCGCAAGCCGCGCCAGGCGCCGGCGACGCGCAACAAGGTTCCGGCCATGCAGCAGAACCCGCAGAAGCGGGGCGTCTGCACGCGCGTCTACACGACGACGCCGAAGAAGCCGAACTCGGCGCTGCGCAAGGTCGCGAAGATCCGCTTGACCAATGGCTTCGAGGTGATCGGCTATATCCCGGGCGAGGGCCACAACCTCCAGGAGCACTCGGTGGTGATGATCCGTGGCGGTCGCGTGAAGGACCTGCCGGGCGTGCGCTATCACATCATCCGCGGCGTGCTCGACACCCAGGGCGTCAAGAACCGCAAGCAGCGCCGTTCGAAGTACGGTGCCAAGCGTCCGAAGTAAGGGATTTTCCCCGGCTTCGGCGCTTCTTTTTTCAGCGCCGGGCCGTCGAGAGTGAGAGATCAAGCAGATGTCCCGTCGTCACAGTGCAGACAAGCGCGAAATCAACCCGGATCCCAAGTTCGGCGATCTCGTCGTCACCAAGTTCATGAATGCCATCATGTATGATGGCAAGAAGTCGGTCGCCGAGACGATCGTCTACAGCGCGCTCGACCAGGTGCGGGCCAAGACCAAGCAGGAGCCGGTCGTCGTCTTCAAGCAGGCGCTCGACAATGTCGCGCCGCACGTCGAGGTCCGTTCCCGTCGCGTCGGCGGCGCTACCTACCAGGTGCCGGTCGACGTCCGTCCGGAGCGCCGCCAGGCGCTCGCCATCCGCTGGCTGATCACCGCCGCGCGCAACCGCAACGAGACGACGATGGTCGACCGCCTGTCGGGCGAACTGATGGACGCCGCCAACAACCGCGGCACCGCCGTCAAGAAGCGTGAAGACACCCACAAGATGGCGGAAGCCAACCGCGCCTTCGCGCACTACCGCTGGTAACGGCGCGAAAGATCGATTGAGAGGCACCTCCCATGGCCCGCGAATATAAAATCGAAGACTACCGTAACTTCGGCATCATGGCCCACATCGATGCCGGCAAGACGACGACGACCGAGCGCGTCCTCTACTACACCGGCAAGTCGCACAAGATCGGCGAAGTCCACGACGGCGCCGCGACCATGGACTGGATGGAGCAGGAGCAAGAGCGCGGCATCACCATCACGTCGGCCGCCACCACCACCTTCTGGAAGGGCCGTGACGGCAAGCTGCGCCGCTTCAACATCATCGACACGCCCGGCCACGTCGACTTCACCATCGAGGTGGAGCGCTCGCTGCGCGTGCTCGACGGCGCCATCGCGCTGCTCGATGCCAACGCCGGCGTGGAGCCGCAGACCGAGACCGTGTGGCGCCAGGCCGACAAGTACCACGTGCCGCGCATGATCTTCTGCAACAAGATGGACAAGATCGGCGCCGACTTCTACCGCTCGGTCGAGATGATCGGCTCGCGCCTCGGCGCGCAGGCCGTTGTCATGCAGCTGCCGATCGGCGCCGAGAGCGAGTTCAAGGGTGTCGTCGACCTGGTCGAGATGAACGCCCTGGTATGGCGCGACGAGTCGCTTGGCGCTGCCTGGGATGTGGTCGAGATCCCGGCCGACCTCCAGGAAAGGGCCGAGCAGTATCGCGAGAAGCTGATCGAGGCCGCCGTCGAGATGGACGAGACGGCGCTGGAGAACTACCTCGAAGGCAACATGCCGTCGAACGACGAGATCCGCGCCCTTATACGCAAGGGCACGATCGCGGTGAAGTTCTTCCCGATGTTCTGCGGCTCGGCCTTCAAGAACAAGGGCGTGCAGCCGCTGCTGGACGCCGTCGTCGATTACCTGCCGTCGCCGATCGACGTGCCCGCCATCAAGGGCATCGACGCCAAGACCGAGGCCGAGATCGAGCGTCACGCCGACGACAGCGAGCCGCTGTCGATGCTGGCCTTCAAGATCATGAACGACCCGTTCGTCGGCTCGCTGACCTTCGCCCGCATCTATTCGGGCAAGCTCACCAAGGGCATTTCGGTCGACAACACGGTGAAGGGCAAGAAGGAGCGCATCGGCCGCATGCTGCAGATGCATGCGAACTCGCGCGCCGACATCGAAGAGGCTTTCGCCGGCGACATCGTCGCGCTGGCTGGTCTCAAGGAGACCACCACCGGCGACACGCTGTGCGACCCGGCGAAGCCGGTCATCCTGGAGCGCATGGAGTTCCCGGAGCCGGTCATCCAGATCGCCATCGAGCCGAAGACCAAGGGCGACCAGGAAAAGATGGGCCTGGCGCTGCATCGTCTCGCCGCCGAGGACCCGTCCTTCCGCGTCAAGACCGACGAGGAAAGCGGCCAGACCATCATCGCCGGAATGGGCGAGCTGCACCTCGACATCATCGTCGACCGCATGCGTCGCGAGTTCAAGGTCGAGGCAAGCGTCGGCGCGCCGCAGGTTGCGTATCGCGAGACGATCACCCGCACGCACGAGCAGGACTATACCCACAAGAAGCAGACCGGCGGTACCGGCCAGTTCGCCCGCGTCAAGCTGGTGTTCGAGCCGAACCCCGAGGGTGAGGACTACGTGTTCGAATCCAAGATCGTCGGTGGCGCGGTGCCGAAGGAGTTCATACCGGGCGTCGAGAAGGGCATCGGCAGCGTCATGTCGTCGGGTCCGTTCGCCGGCTTCCCGATGATAGGCGTGAAGGCCACGCTGATCGACGGCGCCTTCCACGACGTCGACTCCTCCGTGCTGGCATTCGAGATCGCGTCGCGTGCCGCGTTCCGCGAGGCTGCGCCGAAGCTCGGCGTGCAGCTGCTCGAGCCGATCATGAAGGTCGAGGTGGTGACGCCGGAAGATTATGTCGGCAACGTCATCGGCGACCTGAACAGCCGTCGTGGCCAGATCCAGGGCCAGGAGACGCGCGGCGTGGCCGTCGTCGTCAACGCCATGGTGCCGCTGGCGAACATGTTCAAGTACGTGGACAGCCTGCGCTCGATGAGCCAGGGCCGTGCGCAGTACACGATGCAGTTCGACCATTACGAGCCGGTGCCGACCGCGGTCGCCCAGGAAGTCCAGAAGAAATACGCGTAAGCCCAACGGGTTTGGCGCGAAACTTGATCTAATGCCTTAACAGGCTGCTAGGTACGGAGATAGGCACATGGCCAAGAGCAAATTCGAGCGGACGAAGCCGCATGTCAACATCGGGACGATCGGCCATGTCGACCATGGCAAGACGTCGTTGACGGCGGCGATCACCAAGTATTTCGGCGAATACCGCGCCTACGACCAGATCGACGCGGCGCCTGAGGAGAAGGCGCGCGGCATCACGATCTCGACGGCGCATGTCGAGTACGAGACTGCCAAGCGCCACTACGCGCATGTCGACTGCCCCGGCCACGCCGACTACGTGAAGAACATGATCACCGGCGCGGCGCAGATGGACGGCGCCATACTGGTGGTGTCGGCCGCCGACGGCCCGATGCCGCAGACGCGCGAGCACATCCTTTTGGCCCGCCAGGTCGGCGTGCCGTCGATCGTGGTGTTCCTGAACAAGGTCGACCAGGTCGACGATCCGGAGCTTTTGGAGCTGGTC
>QFCS01000443.1_pt1 | contig 29528 bp, 24 predicted proteins | sample 3576561 | NCBI WGS metagenome assembly QFCS01 | reverse complement strand
TCGCTTCGCGATTTGACCGATTTTGCCCATGGCTTCGTCGAAAAGTCTCGAAATATATTCATATTCCCACGCCTTTCCTCCTCGCCCTGAGCAAAATCGCTTCAAACCTCGAGCGCGGAATTAATGGGTCCTGACCCTAATGGCGGGAATTTCGCCATTCTTTGTGCCTTTGTGCGAGTCCAAGGAAACTCGCACGAAGGCACAAAAAGAAGGGGATTCCTATTCGGCCCCCCGCCACCGCCACAGCCATTGCCGGATCGCCGAGGTCAGGTTCGGTGGCTCGTCGGAGTCCATCCGTTCGACGTCGATCCGGGCGACGAGGGCGTTGACCGGCAACGCCTGTCGCCGGGCTTCGGCTTCGAGCGCTTCCCAGAACATCGGTTCGAGGCTGATCGAGGTCGGATGACCGGCGATGGTGACCGAGCGTTTGACGGGCGGGTGGAGAGGCGCGGGGTCCTTCATTCGACCTGTCTGCCGTTCGTATCGCGCGAAGTCGAGGGGGCTGTCGAACCGACGCTGCGCCTTGGGTGCGATCGACCTTGCGTAAAACAACTGTGTCCCCGCGAAGGCGGGGACCCATCTCCTGCCGGTTCCATCTTGCACCGGCCGGAGATGGACCAGTATCGGGTTGACCATGCCCCGCATGGTCAAGGATCGTCCGGGGGACGATCCGACCCGATGCTCCTTCGCGGGGGAACACGGGTTTCAATCGAAGACGATCATGCTCCGACTTATCGTTCGCTTTGCGAACGCCTTCACTGGCGCCCTCGGCCCGTCAATACATATGCTGCCCGCCGTTGATGCTCATCGTCGATCCGGTGACGAAGCCCGCATTCTCGCTGCACAGGAACGCCACGCCGCGCGCGATTTCCTCGGCCTGGCCCAGGCGGCCGACCGGGATCTTCGCGACGATCTTCTCCAGCACCGGCGCCGGGACCGCGGCGACCATGTCGGTGTCGATATAGCCCGGCGCGATCGCGTTCACCGTCACGCCCTTCTTGGCGCCTTCCTGCGCCAGCGCCTTGGTGAAGCCATGGATGCCCGATTTGGCGGCGGCGTAATTGACCTGGCCATATTGTCCCGCCTGGCCGTTGATCGAGCCGATGTTGACGATGCGGCCCCAGCCGCGCTCGACCATCCCGGGAAAGCAGGCCTTCGCCATGTTGAAGCAGCCGCCAAGGTTGATGCGCATCACATCGTGCCAGTCGTCATAGCTCATCCGCGCGAGGGTGCCGTCGCGGGTGATGCCGGCGTTGTTGACGACAATGTCGATCGGCCCGACCTCGGCCGCGACGCGCGCGCAGCCGTCAAGGCAGGCCTGATGGTCGCCGACGTCCCATTTATAGGCTGGAATACCGGTGCGTTCGGTGAAGGCGCGCGCCTTTTCGTCATTGCCGGCATAGTTGGCGACGACGGTTGCCCCGGCCTTCTGAAGCGCGAGGCTGATCGCCTCCCCGATCCCGCGACTGCCACCCGTGACGACTGCGATACGTGCCATGTTCGATGCTCTCCCAAAAGCGGTCCTGCCCCTTGCTTAAGACGCGGATTCGCGCGCCGCAAGTTGACCGGAACGTCAAGGGAGAGAAGGGATTAATCGTTCCCCAGCACCCGCATCCGCGAAAAATCGCCCATCGCCAGATCGGCCTTGCGGATCGCGACGACGATCGGGGCGCCGTTCGGGTGCGCAAGGCCGAGCAGGCCGCCCGGCGGCAGTTCGAGCAGCACCGTGTCGCGCTCTTGGTCGAAGCCCGCCACCGCGCGCGACGGGCGATCGGCCATCAGGCCGATTCCGTCCGCCGCCATCGCCTGCCACAGCGGTTCAAAAAAGCCGCGCGCCGGGGCGGAGAGCCGGTCGGGATTCGCGCAATAGGCATGGCGGGCCTGATCGAACAGCAAGGCGCGATAGGCATCGACCCACAGGTCGCCGTCGGGGCGCCGCCGCGTCAGCGGCAGGGCCAGCGTTTCGACTTCATCCTCGCCGCTTTCGGGGTCGGGATGCGCCGCGACCCGCGTCCAGCGGATCGCGTGGAGCGCCGCCATCACCGCAGTCGCGTCGCTGGGCAGAAAGCCGGTGTCGGCGGCGGCGCTTTCGCGGATGATCGCGACGATCTCTGCGGTGCGTTCGGCGGCGTCGCGATTGGCCTCGGCGGCATCCGCGATCGCCTGCGCCAGTTCGTCATTGGCATCCGCGGGCGGCGTGCCGTCGGTGGGCAGCGCGAGGACGCGGCTTTCGAGCATTTCGGCCATCGCGAGCATCGAGGGCCAGTCGAACGGATGAAAGGCGGGGTCCGCGATATCATAATCCGCCGCGAGCAGCGCCTCTGCGTCGGCATCGCGCGCGCCGGCGGCTTCGGGGATCAGGTCGACCGGCCATTCGGGCAAGGCCCGAACGACCAGCGCGGCCATGCCGGCGTCCTTCATTCCAAAGGCATGGAAATAGGCGGACCCCATGGCGCGCGGCGGATCGCGCGGCGCGCCCTCTTCGGTCAGATGCAGCGCGGTCACCGCACCGCTGTCGGGGTGTGTGAAGAAAGCGAGCCAGCCGGTGCGCGGGCCAAGCCCGTCCCACAGCTTCGGCGGCAGGTCGGCGCAGGCGATCTGCGCGATGAAGTCGCCCTCGCGGCCGTCGATGATCGGCCAGGGGGCGGCGGCGGGAAGGCGCGGGCGGCCGCCCATCCAGCTTTTGCGCAGGATCGCGTCGCGCGGCGGAATCTGCGGCATCAGCCGGACGCCGTTCGTTACGGCCGGGACCGGATCGGCGCCATGTGCCTGCCGTTCGACCGCGGCCGCAAGCGCGTCGAGCGCCGCTTCGTCGATCGCGGGCGTTTCGGGAAGCGGGTCTTCGGCAAATGCCGGGAAACCGCCCGCATCCCGATTCCCCGAGCGAAGCCGAGGGGCTTGTTCGAGCGGAGCGAGAATCTCTGATGCCGCCGCCTCGGCTTCGCTCGGCACAGCCCCTCGGCTTCGCTCGGGGAATCGGGGCTGATCGACGGATTCGCGCTCGACTGCCACTTCGACCGCGGCGATCGGATCGGGATCGTCGAACGGCATCGGTTCGACCGGCCGTTCGACCGCGGCGCGGCTGACCCGCGCGAGGCGGGCCGGGGCGATTTCGACGGGTTCGATCGCGGGCTTCGTCTTGCGCGCGAAGCCCGAAAAGCGGCTTTCGCCCGGTTCGCGCGCAATCTTCGGCAGCCTCGGCGCGGCGGGTTCGGGGCGCGGACGGCGCGACCGCCACGCCGCAAACAGAAGGAGCAGGAACGCCGCCGTCAAGCCGGCCAATATCCATCCCGCCCGATCGAGATCGCTCATGATCCACCCTTCGCAAAGCGTGGCACCGGCCAGACCCGGCGCCGCCAGATGGCAAGTCTATTATAAAGAGTTAAAAAGGAGGTAAGTGACGGCGCGGATTCATATCCATCCGGCGAGTTCGCGGCGGACGAGCGTTTCGAGCATCGCCATCCCCGCCGCGCCGTCGTTCAGGCAGGGGATATAGGCGAAATGCCGCCCGCCCGCCGCCTCGAACGCCGCCTTGCCGCGAATCGCCAGCTCCTCGAGCGTTTCGAGGCAATCGGCGGCGAAGCCGGGGGCGAGGATGGCGACGCTGCGGCCTTCGCGGCCGAGCCGCGCGAGCGTCGCGTCGGTCGCGGGCTCCAGCCATTTGGCGCGGCCGAAGCGCGACTGGAACGCGACCTCGACGGGGCGGCCGAGCGCCTCGGCGAGCAGGCGCGCGGTCAGGACGCACTGGTCGTGATAGGGATCGCCGAGCGCGCGGGTCCGCTCCGGCATCCCGTGAAAGCTTGCAACCAGCGTGTCGGGGACGAAATCGAGCGCGGCGAGCGCTGTCTCAACCGACGCTCCGAGCGCGCCGATATAGGCGGGATCGGCGGGATAGGGCGGCAGGAAACGCAGCGCCGGCTGCTCGCGCAGCGCCCCGAGATGCGCGGCGACGGCATCGACGGCGGTGGCGGTCGTCGCGGCGCAATATTGGGGATAGAGCGGCGCGATCAGGATGTGGCGGCATCCCGCGGCCATCAGCGCGTCGATCGCCGCGCCGATCGCGGGTTCGCCATAGCGCATCGCATAGGTGACATGGACGTCTGCGCCGAGCGCGGCTTGCAGCGCGGCCGCCTGGCGTCGGGTGATCGCGGCGAGCGGCGAGCCTTGGTCGGTCCAGACCTGCGCATAGGCCTCGGCCGATTGGCGCGGCCGCGTCGGCAGGATGGCGCCGCGCAGGATCGGCTGCCACAGCAGCGCCGGAATCTCGACGACACGCGGGTCGGACAGGAATTCGGCGAGATAGCGGCGCACCGACGCGGGCGTCGGCGCATCGGGCGTGCCGAGATTGACGAGCAGGACGCCGATGGCGGACATCAGAGCGGCTGCGCGGACAGCGGCAGGCGGCGGATGCGATGCCCGGTCGCGGCGAACATCGCATTGGCGATCGCGGGCGCGACCGCGGGAACGCCGATTTCGCCGAGTCCGCCGGGATCGCGGTCGCTGTCGACGAATTCGATCAGGATTTCCGGGATTTGCGCGAGGTGCGGCAGGCCGAGCTGGCCGAGCTTGCGCGCAGTCGCGAGGCCGCCCTCATAATCGGTCGTCGCTCCGACGGCGGCGGCGAGGCCGAAGACCAGCCCGCCCTCGACCTGCTGGCGCGCGATCGCGGGGTTCACCAGCCGTCCGGCATCGACGACCGCGACGAGCTGTTCGACCTGCAGCCCGCGTTCGCTCGGCCGCGCGGTCGCGACCAGCGCGATATGGCTGCCGCGCATCGAATGACAGGCGAGGCCCTGCGCGGTGCCCGACAGGCCGCCCTCCCAGCCCGCGAGGCTGGTCGCGGTGAGCAGGCAGCGCGCGAGCAAAGGCGACTTGCCGAGCATCGCCATGCGATAGGAGAGCGCGTCCGACCTCGCGCGCGCCGCCATCTCGTCGACGAAGCATTCGGTGAAGAAGGCGGTGTAGCTGTCGGCATTGCCGCGCCAGCGCGCGGTCGGCAGGCCGATGTCGGCCGGGCAATGATCGACCGCGAAATGGCGGATGTCATAGGCGCGCGCCAGCCCTTCGACCGCGACCGCGTCTGGCGATCCAGCGGCGTCGCGCTGCGCGGCGTCGGCGGGGATGTTGTCGAACAACCGGGCGCGAACCTCGTGATTGGTCGGCGGCACCGCGATGCGCGCGACCAGCGCGTCGATGCCGCCCGCAGCGTTGAGCGTCGCGATCATCTTGGCGCGCGCCGGCGCACGCGGAATGTCGCGCATGATCTCTTCGGCGCGCGACCAGGCGAGCTGGACCGGGCGCTTGATCTGCAAGGCGATGATCGCTGCCTGCACCGCGGCGCTGTGATCGAGGCAGGCGTCGAACGAGCCCCCCGCCATCATCGGAAAGAGGGTGACGTCGGATGGCGACAGGCCGGTCGCCGCCGCGATCGCGTCGCGGCATTGCGCGGGGGCCTGCGTCGCGACCCAGACGCGCAGCCGCCCGCGATCGGGCGCAGCGGTCGCGGTGCGCGTCTCGATCGGCGCGTGAAGCGCGGGGGCGACGGCATAATGCGCCGAAACCTTCGTCCGTCCCTCCATCGCCTCGGCAACGTCGCCGGTCTTTGCGATGCGATAGCCGTCGGCCTTGAGCGCGGCCGCCAGCACCTTGTCGATGCGGTCCGAGGAGATGGGCGTTCCCGCGGTCTCGAACACCGGCGCGAAGCGGTCGAGCGCGCGGTTCGCCGCCCACCAGTTGCGCGCGACGGCCGCGAACCAGCGCTCATGCTCGACGATGTGGAGCAGGCCGGGCGATGTCATCCCCGCCTTGCGGTCGATGCTCTTGAGCCGCGTCGCGCCGAGCGGGCCCTGCCGGATCGCGGCGAAGACCATGTCGGGCAGGCGGATGTCGCCGGCATAATTGGCCGATCCGTCGACCTTCGACGGCAGGTCGAGCCGCGTCAGTTCCTTACCGTAGAGCGGGTCGGCGCTCGCGGCGCGATAGACGGGCTCGGCGGGCGGTTCGAGCAGCGCGGCGGCGGCTGCGACGTCGCCGAAGCGCAGCTTCTTCTTGCCGAAAGTGACGAAGCCGCCCTCGGTATCGCATTGCTGCCAGTCGGCGTCCCAGCGCCGCGCCGCCGCCATCATCAGCAGCGCGCGCGCCTGCGCCGCGGCGTCGCGGCACGGCCCCTCGAACATCCGCACCGACGAGCTGTTCGCGGTCAGCATCACCGCGTGGCGCACCGCCCACTCGCGCCGCGCCCAGTTGCGGACGTCGGACACGAAATCGGGGACGAGGCGGCGCGGGGTGAAGACCGCGCTGTCCTCGTCGATGACCAAAGTGTTGGTGTAGAGCGGGTTGATCGGTGCGGTCTCGACCGCGATCGTCCGCCAGTCGGCGCCGAGCTCGTCGGCCATGATCTGCGGCAACAGCGTCGTGACGCCCTGGCCCATCTCGCATTGCGGGACGACCATTGCGATATGGCCGTCCTCACCGATCTTGAGGAAAGCGTTGAAGACATGCTCGCCGGGTGCGGCGGTGAGATTGGGCTCATAGGTGCGCGGCCAGAAGGTCCAGGCGAGCGCCAGCCCGCCCGCCGCGGTCGCGCCGACGAGAAGCTGGCGGCGACTGACATGCGGCAGCCGCGTGCCGCTTTGCCCCACCTTGTCCCTGATGCCCGTCATTGCCCACGCTGATAGTCGGCGCGGTTGAGGGAGGCAAAGCCTTTCCCGTCAAATCGGCATTACCTCAATTCCGTTCGTGTCGAGCGAAGTCGAGACACCCATCTGGGTGGCGCTGCCTCGAGGGGTGTCTCGACTTCGCTCGACACGAACGGGAAAGGGGATGGGCTTGTATGCGCCGCTTTACCGCAGCAACCCCAGCCGTGGAATCTCGACCTTCGGACAACGGTCCATCACCACGGTCAGCCCCGCCGCCTCGGCGCGCTGCGCCGCGGCCGGGTCGATCACCCCGATCTGCATCCACACCGCCTTCGCGCCATGGACGATCGCCTCGTCGACCGCCGCGCCGGCGTCGGCGCTGTTGCGGAAGATGTCGACGATCTCGGCGGGCGGTTCGACATCGGCGAGGGTCGCGACGACGGGCGCGCCGTGGATCGTCTTGCCGGCATGGCCGGGGTTTACCGCGATCACGTCGTGCCCCTGGCGGATCAGGAAGGCGAGCACTTCGTTCGAGGCGCGCGCGGGGTTGGGCGAGGCGCCGACGACGGCGATGCGGCGCGGCTGCCCCAGCAGGTCGCGGATTTCACCCTCGTTGTTGATCGCCATCCGATCCTCCATTAAATAGGGACAGTCCCTATTTTTTGCGCGCCGCGAGCCAGTCGGCGATCTTCGCCGCTATCGCGTGGAACGGCTCGCCGAGCGGGTCGGTTCCCGCCGCCGGCGGCACGCCGCCGTCGCTCGCGAGGCGCAGCCCCATCGACAGCGGCACGCGGCCCAGAAACGCAAGCCCCATCGTCTTCGCCGCCGCTTCGGCGCCGCCGCTCCCGAACGGGTCGCTCACCTCGCCGCAATGCGGGCAGGCATAGCCCGCCATATTCTCGACCAGCCCGATCAGCGGCACGTCGGCCTGCTCGAAAAAGCTGATCGCGCGCGTCGCGTCCATCAGTGCGAGGTCCTGCGGGGTCGAGACGATGACCGCGCCCGCGGGCTTGTGCTTCTGGATCATCGTGAGCTGGACGTCGCCGGTGCCCGGCGGCAGGTCGACGATCAGCGTATCGACGTCGCCCCAGCTCGCGTCGACGAGCTGTTCGAGCGCCTTGCCCGCCATCGGCCCGCGCCATGCGATCGCCTGCCCCGGCGCGGCGATCTGCCCGGTCGAGAGCATCGGCACGCCATAGGCGTTGGGAACGGGGACGAGCTTCGATCCGCGCGCTTCGGGCTTCACCCCCTCGCTGTCCATCAGCCGCGGCTGCGAGGGGCCGTAGATATCGGCATCGACGATCCCGACCTTCACCCCGCGCCGCTGCAGCGCGACCGCGAGGTTGGCGGCGAGCGTCGATTTGCCGACGCCGCCCTTGCCGCTGCCGACCGCGATCAGCGTCAGCCCTTTGCGCTCGGCGGTCATCGCGACGCGCACCGAGGTCACGCCGGGCCGGGCGAGCAATCCGGCGCGGAGCTTGTCCTCCAGCGGTTTGCGGTCGCCCTCGGCGAGGCCGGTGACGTCGAGGACGATCGCGAGCGTGCCCTGATCGTCGAGAAAGCGGAGGCCCGAGGTGCGGCCGCCGCTGAGGTCGGTCGCGATGCTGGCGAGGGGAGCGGTGTCGGTCATGCCCTGCGCAGATAGGCGCGGCGCGGGTGAAAGCCAGCCATTTTCTCTTGCCCCCCTGTTAATCGCGCTGGTCCTCCCTATAAAAGCAGGCATGAGCAACGAAAGTGACGGCAGGATGGCGGGCCGCTTCCCGAGGGGGATGCGGCAATTTTTCCATCAGATCAGCCAGATGGCGAACAGCCCGTGGGGCAATGGCCCAAAGGGCGGGAAGGACGGCGGCAAGGATGACGGCGGCGACCGCAGCGGCCCGCGCAATCCGTGGGTGACGCCCGATCCCGCCGACCCGGCGCGCGGCCGCAAACCGCGCGGCCCCTCGGCGCTCGACGAATTGCTGCGCAAGGGGCGCGGCAGCTTCGGCGGCGGCGGTTCGGGGGGTAATGGGGGCTTCAACCTCGGCGATTCGGCGCGGGTCTGGAAATGGGGCATCGGCGCGCTCGTCGTCCTGTGGTTCGTCTTTTCCTCCTTCCACATCGTGCCGCCCGAAAAGGAAGGCGTCGTCACCCGCCTCGGCAGCTATTCGCGCACCGTCGGGCCGGGGGTCAAATTCACCTGGCCGGCGCCGATCGAGCGCATCCGGCTGGAGGATGTCCGCGCGATCCGCACGATGCAGATCGGCTCGCCCAATGCGACCGACGAGAATTTCGTGCTGACCCGCGACCAGAGCATCGTCGACCTCGCCTATGAGGTTCGCTGGTCGATCCGCGATCCCGAACTCTATATCTTCCAGCTCGCCGACCCCGACGGAACGCTCCGCGAGGTCGCCGAAAGCGCGATGCGCGCGACGGTCGCCAATTTCGACCTCGTCCAGGCGATCGGCCCCGGCCGCGTCGAGATCGAGCGCCAGGTGCAGCAGCGGATGCAGGAATTGCTCGACCAGTATCGCGCCGGGGTGACGATCCAGGGGATCGCGATCCGCCAGGCCGACCCGCCGAGCCAGGTCGACGAAGCGTTCAAGGAAGTGACCGCGGCGCGCCAGAAGCGCGAATCGGACATCAACCTCGCGCGCGCCTATGAACAGCAGGTGCTCGAGCGTGCGCGCGGCGATACCGCCGCGTTCGACAAGATTTACGAACAATATAAGCTCGCGCCGGGCGTGACCCGCAAGCGGCTCTATTATGAAACGATGGAGGGCGTGTTGTCGAACATCGACAAGACGATCGTCGAGGCGCGCGGGGTGACCCCCTATCTGCCGCTGAACGAAGTCCAGCGGCGGGCGAACGCGGCCCCCGATGCCGCCGCGAAGGGAGGCCAGTGATGTTCGAGGGCCTGTTCCGCCACCCGCTGCGCCTGCTCGTCGGCACCGTCGCGCTGCTCGTCATCCTGTCGCAGACGCTGGCGATCGTTCCCGAGGACAAGCAGGCGCTGATCCTGCGTTTCGGCGAGATCGAGCGCACGGTGAACCGCTACAAGCCCAAGGAGAGCTTCGGCCATTCGGGCGCCGGGCTCGTCCTGCGCGTGCCCTTCACCGACGGCATCCAATATATCGACAAGCGCATCCTCGGCGTGAACATGGAACGCCAGCAGGTGCTGTCGACCGACCAGCAGCGGCTCCAGGTCGACGCCTTCGCGCGTTTCCGCATCACCAACCCGGTGCGTATGTACACCGCGATCCGCACCGAGGAGCGGTTGCAGCAGCAGCTCGCGACGATCCTCGGCTCGTCGCTGCGCAACGAGCTCGGCAAGCGGACCTTCGCGACCCTGCTGTCGCCCGAACGCGGGCAGGTGATGGACAATATCCAGATCGCGCTCAACCGCGAGGCCAATAAATATGGCGCCGAAATCATCGACGTCCGGATCAAGCGCGCCGACCTGCCCGAGGGGGCGACGCTCGAGGCGGCCTATAACCGGATGCGGACCGCGCGCGAGCAGGAAGCGATCACGATCCGCGCCGAGGGCCAGAAGGAAGCGCAGATCATCCGCGGCAACGCCGACGGCGAAGCGGCGCGCATCTATGCCGCGAGCTTCGGCAAGGACCCCGAATTCTATGATTTCTACCGCGCGATGCAGAGCTATCGCCAGACGTTCCTGGGCGAAAACAACCAGGGCACGACGTCGGTGATCCTGTCGCCCGACAATGAATATCTGCGGCATTTCAAGGGTGGGTGACGAGGATATTCGGCGCATGAACGGACGCTGCAACTTCCGTTCATGTTCAAACGACGTTAAGCCACGGCCGAGCAGATAGCGTCGCGCCGGGTCAGCGAACAGAAAAGGATTTGCGATCGTGCGTTATGTTTATGGCATCACTTCGGCCCTGCTGATGGGCGGCACAGCGCTGGCGCTCGTCACCCAGTCGCCGGTGATCGCGCAGGTTGCGCAGAACGAGAGCAGCGAGATCGCGAAGGCGGTGCCGCGCGCCGGCGCGCCCGAAAGCTTCGCCGACCTCGTCGAACAGCTTCAGCCCGCGGTGGTCAACATCTCGACCAAGCAGGAGGTGACGCTCGGCGTCCGGCTCGATCCCTTCGCGGGAACGCGCGAGCCGGTGACGCAGGAACAGCAGGGCGGCGGCTCGGGCTTTCTGATCTCCGACGACGGCTATATCGTCACCAACAACCATGTCGTCACCGGCGGCCCGCGCGGCGATGCGGTGAACCAGGTCACGGTGACGCTGACCAACGGCAAGGAATATAAGGCGCGCATCGTCGGCCGCGACGTCGCCTCCGACCTCGCGCTGCTCAAGATCGATGCGACGGGGCTGCCCTTCGTCAAGTTCGGCGACAGCGCCAAGGCGCGCGTCGGCGACTGGGTGGTCGCGATCGGCAACCCGCTCGGCCTCGGCTCGACGGTGACCGCGGGCATCATCTCCGCGGTGCAGCGCAATCTCGGCGGCGGCGGCGCCTACGACCGCTATATCCAGACCGACACCGCGATCAACCGCGGCAATTCGGGCGGCCCGCTGTTCGACCTCAAGGGCAATGTCGTCGGCATCAACAATATGCTGATCTCGCCCGTCGGCGCGAACATCGGCGTCAATTTCGCGATCCCCGCCGAAGCGGCGATCCCGGTGATCAACGCGCTGCGGTCGGGCGAGAAGATCGAGCGCGGCTATCTCGGCATCGGCATCGCGCCGATCGGCGAGGATCTGGCCTCGGCGCTCGGCCTGCCCAAGGATCGCGGCGAATTCGTCCAGCGCGTCGAGGACGACGGCGCGGCGGCGAAGGCCGGCATCAAGCGCGGCGACGTCGTGACCAAGGTCAACGGCAAGGACGTGACGCCGTCGCAGAGCCTGTCCTACATCGTCGCCAACACCAAGCCCGGCACGCGCATTCCGATCGAGGTGGTGCGCGACGGCAAGACGATGACGCTTTATGCGGTCATCGGCACGCGTCCGCCGGAAGAAGAACTCGCGGGCACGACGTTCGACCCCGAGGACGAGCAGGCGATGCCCGACGATCCGAAGGGCAGCGCCGACACCGCGATCCAGAACGAGCTCGGCCTCGCCGTGCAGCCGCTGACCCCCGATATCGCGCGGGCGATCGGCGTCGATACGGGCACCAAGGGCCTCGTGATCGCCGCCGCCTCGTCGAGCAGCGACGCCGGCCGCAAGGGCCTGCGCCGCGGCGACGTGATCGTCAGCGCCAACCGCGCCTCGGTGACGACCAGCGACGCACTCGCCAAGGTCATCGCCGACGCGAAGAAGGCGGGCCGCGACGCGGTGCTGCTCGAAATCCTGCGCCGCGGCGGCCCCTCGGCCTTCATCGCGATCCGCATCAAGAGCTGATCCCCACCGCGCTGTCTGTGCTAAAAAAGGAGCGCCGCGACCATCGGGTCCGGCGCTCTTTTTCTTGCCCGGCGGATTAATTGTTCCTATTATGTTCTCACCATGACGAGTCGGGAGAGAGACGATGATCGGATATGTGACGCTGGGCACGAACGACCTTGCCAAAGCGGCGGTTTTCTATGACGCGATCGCGGGCGAGCTGGGCGTGCCGCGGATGATGGATTATGACGGCTTCATCGCCTGGGGCAAGGAAGGCGCCGGCATCGGCCTCACCCGCCCGTTCGACGGCCAGGCCGCGACCGTGGGCAATGGCGTGATGGTTGCGCTCGAAGCGAAGGACAAGGAGCAGGTCCACCGCCTCTACGACATCGCGCTCGCCAACGGCGGCACCTGCGAAGGCCCCCCGGGACCGCGCGGCGAAGGCTTTTACGCCGGCTATTTCCGCGACCCCGACGGCAACAAGCTCAACGCTTTCATCATGGGGTGAGGGGTGTTCGGTGGGGGCGGATATTCCCCCTCTTCGTCATGCTGAACTTGTTTCAGCATCCATGGCTGAACCTCTCGTTCAGCGCTGCGCCGAAGGAAACGGCAGGCCATGGACCCTGAAACAAGTTCAGGGTGACGAGATAAGAAACGGCTGATGTCGGTCGGAACCTGTCGGCTGCCCGTCGCTCGGAATCGCTTGCCCCTACGCGCCGCTAGTATCCGTCCATTTGGATGATCGCATCCCTACCGCGCATCACCGCCGCCCGCACCTTTGCCGATTGCCCGACGCCGCGCGTCGCTCTAGACCTTCGGCAAGGTGCCCAGAGTGGAGGAATGCATAGTGAGCGACGGCAGCGAAGCGACCGAAATCTACATCGGACTTGGCGGCGGAGGGGCGCCCGATGGGCCGCGCCAGTCGCTGGTGCTCAAGCGCGCGAACCGCCACGGGCTGATCGCCGGCGCGACCGGCACCGGCAAGACGGTGACGCTGCAGGGGCTGGCCGAGGGCTTTTCCGCGGTTGGCGTCCCGGTGTTCGTCGCCGACGTGAAGGGCGACCTCGCGGGCATGGCGATGGCGGGCAGCGCGACCGCGAAGACGCACGAGGCCTTCGCCAAGCGCGCCGCCGAGATCGGCGATACCGGCTGGGCCTATCACGACAATCCGGTGATCTTCTGGGACCTGTTCGGCGAACAGGGGCATCCGATCCGCACCACCATCTCCGAAATGGGGCCGCTGCTGCTGGCGCGGCTGATGGGGCTCAACGAGGTGCAGGAGGGCGTGCTCGCGATTGCGTTCCGCGTCGCCGACGAACAGAATCTGCTGCTCCTCGATCTCGGCGATCTCCAGGCGATGCTCGCCTGGTGCGCCGAGAACGCCGATGAACTGACCACCAAATATGGCAATGTGTCGAAGGCCACGGTGGGCACGATCCAGCGCCAGCTCCTGACGCTCGAAACGCAGGGCGGCGACCATTTCTTCGGCGAGCCCGCGCTCGACATCCAGGACATGATCCGCCTCGACGACAATGGCCGCGGCTATGTCAACATCCTCGCCGCCGACAAGCTGATGGCGAGCCCCAAGCTCTATGCGACCTTCCTGCTCTGGCTTTTGAGCGAGATGTTCGAGACGCTTCCCGAGGTCGGCGACCCCGATAAGCCGAAGCTCGTCTTCTTCTTCGACGAGGCGCATCTGCTGTTCGACGACGCGCCGCCCGCGCTGACCGACAAGATCGAGCAGGTCGTGCGGCTGATCCGCTCGAAGGGCGTCGGCGTCTATTTCGTGACGCAGAACCCGATCGACGTGCCCGAGGCGGTTGCGGGCCAGCTCGGCAACCGCGTCCAGCACGCGCTCCGCGCCTTCACCCCGCGCGACCAGAAGGCGGTGAAGGCCGCCGCCGAAACCTTCCGCCCCAATCCCAAGGTCGACGTCGAGCGCGAGATCACCGAGCTCAAGGTCGGCGAAGCGCTCGTCTCGCTGCTGATGGCCGACGGCGCGCCGTCGCCAGTCGAACGCACGCTGATCAAGCCGCCCTGCTCGCGCGCCGGCCCGCTCGACGTCAAGGAGCGCGCGATCATCAAGTCGATCTCGCCCGTCGCCGACAAATATGACACGCCGGTCAACCGCGAGAGCGCCGAGGAACTGCTCGCCGCCAAGGCCGAGCAGGCGCAGGCCGCCGCGGTCGAGGCGCAGGCGCAGGCCGAGGCCGACAAGCAGGCCGCGATCGCCGCGAAGGAAGAGGCGAAGCGCAAGGCGGCCGAGGAGCGCGTGCGCATCCAGCAGGAAAAGGCCGCGGCGCGCGAAGCCGCCAAGCCCTCGATGGCCGAGAAGATGATGCAGTCGGCGGCGCGCTCGGCGGCGACGAGCCTCGGCCGTCAGGTCGCGGGCAAGTTCGGCGGCCAGCTCATGCGCGGGATTTTGGGCAGCCTGTTCAAATAGAGCGGCTGGCGGGCCGTCCCCCGTCGCGGCGATGCGCGAAGCCACCCGGCAAGCGCCGAGGGGGCCGGGGGCGGCCGTGCCCCAAAAATTAACAACATGATCAACAGGAAGTTAACAAAGGCAATTGCGGCGCATCGCGGGTCGGTATAGACGGTGCGGACTTGTGGGGGAGGGTATGACGGGCGAGGGGGCCTTTCAGCTCGATTTGATCGGCTCGTTTCGATTGTCCGCGCCGGACGGTTCACGCATACCCGTTCCGGCCAAGCGGTCGCGCATCCTGCTCGCGATGCTGGCGACGTCCAAATCGGGCGAGCGGTCTCGGCGCTGGTTGCAGGAGCGCATCTGGGGCAGCCGCGAGCGCGCGAATTCGCAGGCCAGCCTGCGGCGTGAGCTTTCCAACCTGCGTCCGTTGGTCAATGTCGCCGGCGAACCGCTGCTGATCATCGCCCATGAAACGGTCGCGCTCAACCTGGACCGCGTGGTCGTCGATGTGCGCGACCCCCGCCGCATTGCCGAATCGCGCGACGAGTTCCTCGAAGGCATCGACATCGCCTGGGAAGAAGGCTTCGAGGACTGGTTGCGCGAGGAGCGGCAGGCGATCGAGTCGGCGCGCGAGACCGATGGCGAAGCTCCGCCCGCGCTACCCGAAAAACCCCTTCCGGTCGAAACGGCACCGCCGTCCGATGGCTGTCCGACGCTCTCCATCCTGGTTCACGATCAGGATATGCCGCCGGACAGGGTCGCGACGCTCGACCGGATCGTCGACCTGCTTGCCGAGCGCATCGCCGCCCTGCGCTGGCTGCCGCTCGTCGGCGTGCCCGCGCGGATCGACGGGCCGGAGGCGCTGCTGCGCATGGGGAAGGCGTTGGGGGTCGAATATCTGCTCCATTGCCAGCTCAACCCCGACGGAACCGCGACCGTGGCCCTGTCGCAGGCCGCTTCGGCGCGCCTGCTCTGGTCGAGCCGCCACGACCTTGGCAACGATGGCGCGTCCTGCGACCCGGCGCAGATCGCGAACGACAGCATCGCCGTGCTTTCGGTCCGGATCGCGGCCGATCAGGCCGAGCGGGTGCGCGACCGTCCGGTCGAGCAGCTCAATCCCGACGAGTTGCTGTGGCGCGCGCGCTGGCACATGCGGCGTCTGACGCGCCGCGACGCGGACGAGACCGACCGGCTGCTCGCGCGCGCCGCCCAGGCGCGGCCGGATGCGACCGAGGTCCTCGTCGAGCAGGCGCGCGCCGACGCGCTGCGCTGCTGGGCAATGGGCGCGCCGGTGCCCGAACTGGAGAGGCTGCGCCGCCGCGCCGTCCTGGTCCGCGACATCGACCCCTATGACGCGCGCGCCTGGCTGCTGCTCGGCATTCTCGACCTCTGGCTCGGCCAGCACGAAAGCGCGGCAGCGCTGATGCACGAATCGATCCGGCTCGAACCCAGTCTCGCCTCCGCCTATGGGCATCTGGGCGGCTGCTACAGTTTCTCGGGATATCCCGGCGACGGCGTGCAGATGGTGCGCAACGCGCTGCGCCTCGCCCCGGTCGAAACCCACAGCTTTCACCAGTTCGGCCAGCTCGCGCTGGCGGAGGTCATGCTTGGCGACCATCGGCAGGCGGTGGTCGACGCCAACCAGGCGCTCGCGCGCCGCGCCGGCTACGCCCAGGCGCACGTCTACAAGATCGCGGCGCTCGATATGGCGGGGGATCTCGATGGCGCGTGCAGGGCGCTTGCGGTTCTCCGCAGGGCCAAGCCGGCCTTCGCCCCCGCGCTGATCGAGCGCTTGCCGTTCCGCGACCGCGAATGGAACGCCCGGCTGCGAAGCGCGGTGGAGCGGATTGCCGCGGCCGCCTGACGCGCGACGCACCGGGGCTCCCTTGGCGGAAGCCTGTCCATGCTTCGCCGTCCGGCAGATCATGGAAGCGCGCTCACGACGGGCCTGGTCAAAACCCGCCCGGATTTGATGCGCGCTGCCTTAACATAAAGTTATAATTTCTGATCCCGAACGAACGCCGGGCGAGCCGCGGTGGGCGTCCGCCGCGGGTCGATTCGCCAAGCGACTCGGACGGCCGGCGGCCGGGATTCGCCGGGATGACGTTCGAGGGGGTAAAGACCCGAAAAGAAAAAGCATTCCGGCCTTTTGCGGAAAAGCGCGCGAACGCGCTGTCTTGATGCTTAATGCACCAAAACGACACAGGAGGGCCTTTCCATTATTCACGATGGGCGGGCGATTCTTTCACGATATCCGGACGGTGTCTCGCCCACATAATTTACAAATGCTTAAGGATTGAATGCGGGGGGTGGTCGAGCGGTCTGTGGTCGCACGCTCGACGACCGGGAAAGAGGATCGGGGGAAACGATCGGGCGGGCCATGGGTCTGCCGAGGCCGCACCAGCAATCCGAAGACGATTTTTCCGGCGAACATCCGTTTGCCGGGACGGTTAGGGCTGCGCCTGTTCCGGCAACGCCCGATCTCGGGGCCTTTGGCCCCACCCTGGGTTCGTGGCCTGTCCCGGCGCGGACCCGAGGGATGCGGAAGGCAGTGGTCGCGCCGCGAAAAATGGGGCCGAATTCCCGCCCATGGGGGGATGGGAGCGGTCTTCCGGGATTGTCACGCCGGTCCGTCGGGCCGGGATTTTTGTGGAGGAAAAAATGAAGACCATTCTTGCTACTGTTTCGGCGATCGGCCTGCTGGCCGCGGCGCCTGCTTATGCGGCGGATGCGCCGGAAGTGAACATCTCCGGCAATGTTGCGGAGGCCTGCGGTTACGGCGATCACATTTCGGGAGGAAATGTGGATCCCCAGGACATTTTTCACCAAGGCGACGTCGCACTTGGAGCGATGACCGGAGCCGATGGCAAGCTGAACGTCGATGCCAGCAAGCTTTCGAACCGCAGCTTCGGCAATGTTTGGTGCAACACGGCGGGTAAGGTGACGGTCACGGTTGAGTCGCTGGCGAACGACGATGCCACTCGCGGCGTGGCCTATGTGGGCGACTCGAGTTCGTTCACCGACCAGTTCGACCTCCTGATCACCAGCAACACGTTTTTGGCCAATGGCAGCGTATTGAACCTCAGTTCAGCCAACGGCGCTAATGGTGTAAACTCGGCGGATTTCACGACGACGGGAGCCTTCGAGACGGGGCATGGCAAATATTCGGGTTTCAGCGTCGAAATCCTGAATCCGGATCACAAGCGCCCGATTTCGGGTGACTATGCCGGCAAGGTCACGCTGACCGCCACCGTCAGTTAAGCCATGCATCGGACCCGCCATCGGCGCCGGTGGCATCGATGGCGGGTTTCCGATTTTGCTAGAGTGGATATGTGATCGCATGGGCAAGTTGATCGCCATGACAGTCCGGCTCGCTGCCCCGCTGCTTCTGCTCGGCGGGTCCGGTAGTGTGACGACCGCTTCGGCCGCCGACATCGCGGTCGCGTCGCTGGGCGCGGGTTATACGGCCGGCGATGCGCCGCTCGGCGCACCGAGCGAGTTGACGGTCGATCTGCGCGGCGATGTCGCGGCGCGCTGCCGGCTGGCGTCGCCGCCGACCCTCGCGCAACGACCGGATTTCAATCGTGCGGGCGAGGTGCAGGCGCATTTCGGGCTCGATTGCAACACGCCCTTCCGGCTGCGTATCCGCTCGGGCGAAGGTGCGTTCGTCGCAGACCAGGCGCGCGAAGGCATTGCCTCGCGGATCGCCTATGATCTTTCGGTCGATATCGACACCGACGAAGGGCTCAGCGTCCTCGGATGGTGCCGCGCCGACCAGCTCACCGACCGGGAGACCGGCGGCTGTGCGTTCGGCAGCGGCGACGGCTGGTCGTCGGGCGATGCGACGGCCATCGAGAAAACCGGCACCATGCGTCTGCGCTGGAACGGTCCCCGCGAAGGGGAAGAAGCCGTGTTCGGCCGCTATCGGGACACGATCGTCGTCGAATTGGCGGTGCGCGCATGACTAGAATATATTCATTCGTCCGCGCCATGGCGGCGTGTGACGCCCCGCCTTCATCGCTCACCTTCCGCGCCGCGGACGAGTTTCAGGAGAAGATCGTGAGAAAAACCCTCATCACTGCGCTCATGACGGGCGCGGCGGTCTATGCGCTTCCCGCCTCGGCGCAGGGGAACGCGGAAATGACCATTCAGACTAATATTCCGGGCTATTGTTCAACCCTGACGGCCCAAGGGCCTCAGGAGGTTCTCGATGTCGGCGACCTGACCGGCGCAACAGGGCAACTGGTGACGGAATTCAGTCAGAACTCGACCAAGACGTTGGCACCAAGCTATTATTGCAACGCACCCTCGAAGGTGACGATCGAGGCCGAGCCCCTGACGAACGCAGATGTCACGGTCAGCGACTCGTCGTCCTTTACCAATCGTGTCGATTATACCGCTTCGCTGGCTTGGGGCAGCATGGCTCCACTGGAGGTCGCGAGTACCGAACCTCCCGGCGGCAAGGAGTTCGATATCGCACAAGCGACGATCGGTGAGATGAAGCTGACGCTTTCCGATCCCCGTATCGACGGAACGCGCAACCTGCGTCCGGTCGCCGGCACCTATAACGGCAAGGTGATTCTCACCATTTCGCTGAATTGATTCAGGCCAAGTTTGGAGTGACGACATGATTCATCACCGCATATTGATGATGGCCGGAATCGCTGCGCTGGCCGCGCCCGGTTTCGCCCACGCCGATGACGCGGCACCGCAAGTCGATATCAATGGCACAGTGGGCGAAGCCTGCGGCATGGGCAGCCCGCAGGCTGCCGTCATCGACCTTCACGATCTGACGGGGCCGAACGGCGCCCTAAAGGCCAGCCTGCTCAGCGATGCCGTCTCGGGCAGCACGGTCATCGATGACGCCTGGTGCAACGCGCCGCATACGCTGACGTTGCAGGCGACGAAGATGACGCTCGTTACCCCGCCGACGCATAATCAGCCCGACTATATGTCGCGCGAGTTGATTTATCGGGCCACGCTGCGGAATTGGGCGCCGGGCCAGAGCATCGGCGTTCGCATCAACGGCGGGAACGATACGACGGAGGCCGGCTTCGACGCGGCACGCGCCGCGCAGACACCTGGTCTGACGCTTGAGATTTCCAAGCTGGGCGCGCTTAGCAAGGCGGGAGGTGAGGATAATACGCTCATGCTCGAAACGGCCGGCGACGGAACCTATCGTGGCCTCGTGACCATCACGCTGGCGACGAATCCGTGACCCGCTCGCTGCCTCATCCTTTCTTTGAAATCCATGGGGGATCATCCGTCATGAAATCCATTCTTTCCCTGTTCGGCGTCGCTGCCTTGACGGCCTTCGCCACTCCGGCGCTCGCCGAAAATCCCACGATCATGCCCGTGATCGGGACGGCCGAAGCGATCTGCACCCTGCCGACGAGCTGGACCTTCGTTTCGTCGGCGGGCGCGACCGGCGCCCAGTTCTCGGGCAATACCTGGACGATCCCGGCCGCGGCGCTCGCGGATGCGTCCGCCGCCCCTACGGCTACGACCGCCGAATATGCGATCCGCGTCCGCGGCGATGCGATGTGCAATACCGGCTTCAAAATCACGCTGCGCAGCGAGAATGGCGGGCTCGTCAACACCACCTACACCGGCACAACGCCGCCGGCTCCGCCGGCGGGTTTTACCTGGAAACGCCGGATGACGTATAACGCCAATTGGCAGAACGACATCACCCCCGGCACCAGCGTCAACCCGCCAGCGATCGGCGCCAGCAACTGGGGGGTCGTGAACTTCGTTCCAACCGCGCCCGGCGACAGCAGGAGCTATGATCACGGCAACCGGCCGCCTCCGGGAATCCGCAGCTTCGACATCCGCATGGGCGTGTTGCGCGATGCGGGGGGGCCGCTGTTGCGGGGTGATTATCAGGACGTCATCACCGTCGATCTGACGCCGCTGCCATGATCGGCGCGGCGCCCCCGCATGGGGGTGAACGGTAATCATATATGGGCAGGCGCCGCTTCTTTCGGCGCCTGCCCCAATGCGTTGAGCCGCCGGGGGGCGGCGTTTTTGGGGGTTGCATGTTCAAGTTGAAGCCGGTTTCGATCGTCGCCGCGCTGGCGATGCTGCTGGGTCTGTGCTCCGCCGCGGTCCATGCTGCGATGACCGTCCAGCCGGTGGTCCTCGACCTCCAGATGGCGGGACGCCAGATGGGCGGCCAGATCCGCGTCCAGAATACGGGGACCAGCCCGCTGCCGGTCGAGATCCGGCTGGTCGAGGCCGACCTGTTGCCCGACACGGTCAAGGCGTCCGACCGCCTGACGAACGACCTGATCGCCATCCCCGCGCAGGCGATCATTCCGCCGGGCGGAACCCAGGCGTTCCGCATCCAGTATCTCGGCGATCCCGAAGCGCCCGCCAGCCGCCATTATTATGCCGAGGTCGCGCAGCAGCCGGTCGAGGTTCCGGGCGGCCAGTCGACGATCCAGATCCTCTATAATTTCCAGGCGATGGTCAACGTCGCCTCGATCGTCGCGGGCGACCCCAAGCTGGCGGTCGAAAGCGCGGAGATCATTCACCCGGCGAAGCCCGCCGACGCTGCGCCCGATGCGCCGGCGCCGCCGGCGCGGATCGCCTTCACCGTCCATAACGACAGCCAGAACTACGGCTATCTCAGCAGCGGCTCGCTGACCCTCGTCCAGCGCGACGCCGCGGGCAAGGAGATATTGCGCCGCACGCTCAGCGACAGCGACATCCAGCAGATGATCGGCTATGGCCTGGTGGGACCGGAGACGAGCCGCAAGTTCGTGGCCCCGATCGACCTCGAGAACCCCGACGGGACGGCGGAAGTGACCCTGTCCGGCCGCGGACGGTGACCGCGCGGTGCGGGGGGCGCGAAAGCATCGCTGGACATTAGGCGTCTGCGCTCTCGCTGTCGCGGCGGCGATGGCGGGAGGCTCGCAGGCGCGGGCCTGGGAGCAGGCTGGCCCGGTTGCGTCGTCCGGCGCCGATGATCCGGCCGCGCCGCCGTCTACCGCCCCGGCCCCCCCTTCGCCGAATCCGGCCCCCGCGCCCGCCGAGGTGCGGCTCAATCGCACCGGCCGCACGATGACCATCGTCGTTCCAGCGAAGGACGGCCCGCGGATGCTCGGCGATGTCGACGTCCAGATCGCGCCCGACGACACGATTCTCGTCTCGATCGAACGGATCGCGACGCTGCTCACGCCGCAGCTCGCCACCGCGCGGCTCGACCAGATCCGCAGCATCGCCGCGGAAGGCGGCTTCGCGCCGATGGCCGCCTTTGAACAGGCGGGGCTGCCGATGCGGTTCGACAAGAGCTCGCTCGAACTGACGCTGACCATCGCGACCCAGGACCGTGCGCCGCGCACGATAGGCCTCGCCGAACTCGACCGCGAGACGATCGGCGAATTCGCACACCCCGAATCCTTTTCGGCCTATGTCAACATCCGCGGCTCGCTCGACTATGTTCACAAGGGCGGGGCGACCGGTTTCGGCGATCCCTTCTTCCTCTTCGACGGCGCGGCGCGGATCGGCAGGATCGTCGCCGAGGGCGAGGGCGAATGGGACGGCACCGCCAACCGTTTCCGCCGCAGCGGAACGCGCCTCGTCTATGACGATGCGAAGCGCCTCGCGCGCTGGACCGCCGGCGACTTGCTCCCCGAAACGCGGGGGTTTCAGGGCGCGGTCGACATGGCGGGGCTCGGCCTGTCGCGCAGCTACGCGCTGCTCGACCCGCAGCGCAACGTCGCTCCGCGCGGCGGCCGCACCTTTTCGCTCGACCGCGACGCGACGGTGGAGGCGATCGTCAACGGCCGCACCGTCCGCGTCCTCCGCCTGCAGCCGGGCACCTACAATGTCGGCGATTTCCCCTTCGCGCAGGGGGGCAACGACGTCCAACTGATCATCGTCGACGACACCGGGCGCCGCGACGTCATCTCGTTCAGCACCTTCATCGAGCGGACCCAGCTCGCGGCGGGCCTGTCCGAATTCAACGTGAATGTGGGGGTGCAGGCCCGCCGCGGGCAGAGCATCGAGTATAGCAACGATCTGGCCATATCGGGCTATTACCGGCGCGGGCTCAGCGACAGTCTGACCCTCGGCGGCAATTTCCAATATGCCGGCAAGGCCTATCTGGTCGGCAGCGAGGCGGTGCTCGGCACGAAATGGGGAACGATCGGCGGCGACGTCGCTTTCAGCCATATACCCGGCGGCGGCAACGGATGGGCGGCCAATTTCTCGATCGAACGGATCACGCAGGCCACCAACGGCGGCTCGTCGCTGATCGCCGCGCTCGAGGCGCGGAGCCGGCATTTCGGCGCGGTGGGGCAGCTCGCGCCGGACAATCCCTACAGCTATAACGTCTCGCTCAGCTATAATCGGTCGCTCAGCAGCTCCTCGTTCATCGGCGGCGAGGTTCGCTATGCGAAGGGGCGCGGCGCCTTCGTCGACGAACGGTCGGTCCGGGCGAGCCTCGGCCACCGGCTCGATCGCGCGACCAACCTCGTCTTCGATGCCGAATGGAGCCGCGGGGCGCGCGGGGACGACAAGAGTTTCCGCATCTCGCTGGTCCGCCGGTTCGGCACGCGCACCTCGGCGCGCGCCGAATATAACAGCCGCGACGACGGCGTTCGCCTGGGCTTGCAGAGTTCGGGGGGCTATGGGGTCGGTGCCTGGAGCGGCACCGCCAATCTCGACATCGGCCGCGACACCTATGGCCTCAATGCCAGCGGAAACTACGTCGCCAATCGCGCCGACATCGGGATCGCGCATACCGCCGCCTATTCGCAGCAGAGCAACAGCATCACCGACCAGCGCACCTCGCTGCGCATCGCATCGTCGCTGGCGTTCGCCGACGGCAGCTTCGCGATCGGACGGCCGATCAGCGACAGCTTCGCAATCGTGCGCCCGTATAAGGCCGGGAAGAAGCTGGCGATCGAGGTCGAGCCCTCGCAGGGCAGCTACCAGGCGCGGTCGGGCATGTTCGGTCCCGCGCTCTATGGTCAGGTGGGGTCCTATTCGCCGCGCACCCTGACCTATGACGTGCCCAACGCCTCGGCCGGCCTCGATATCGGTACCGGCTCGCTGCGGATGCTGGCGCCCTATCGCTCGGGATATGTCGTGACCGTTGGTTCGGATTATAATATCATGGCGATCGGCCGTCTGACGACCGAAGGCGGCGAGCCGCTGTCGCTCCGCGTCGGTTATGCGATCGAGGTCGGGGGCGACGGGCGAAAGGTGGAATTGTTCACGAACCGCGACGGCCGCTTCGGCATCAGCGGAGTGAAGGCCGGCCGCTGGCGCATCGAAATCTCGGGCTCGCCGCCGGTCGTCTATGAGCTCGACATAGCCGAGGCGGCATCGGGCATCGCACGCGTCGGCGACGTGAAACCAGCGGATAAGAGGTGATGGGTGTGAAGACAGCAGCAATGACCCTGGCCGTTGCGGTCGCGTCGATGGGATGGAGCGCCGCCGCCGCGGCGCAGTGCGCCACCGTGGACCCGGCGGTCGTGCCCGATATGCGGATCGATCCGCTCGATACGACGGGCGCAGCGCAACTGATGCAGCCCGCGACGCTCAATTTCCGGCGGACGGGCGCCGATGCGACGCCGCTCACGATCCTGTACCAGATCCTCGACGAGGATTCGCCGGTCCATGCGCGCGTCGGGGCGAGCGCGGGGCCGCAGGTCGAATGGCGCAGCGACGACACGGGGCGCGACATTTCGGTCTCGCGCGGCGACGCTTATGCGTTGCTCCGATCAGGAAAGATCACGCTGGCGCCGGACGAGACCAGCAAGCAGGCGGGGGTGCGCCTGTTCCTCAAGGAATTGCGCGAGGACTTGCCGGCCGGCGTCTATCGCGAGCAGTTCACGCTGCGCTACTGGTGCGGCGATGATGCGAGTGCGGCGATGCCATATGAAAGCCCCGGCATCGTAACCGTGACCGTTCAGGTGCCCAATGTGCTGAGTGCGAGCATCGCCGGTGCCTCGACGCGGGGCGAGATCGATTTCCTCGATTTCGCGACGCTGTCACGCTCGCTTTCGGTGTCGGTGCGCAGCACCGGCCGCTATCGGGTGAATGCGCGCAGCCTGAACGGCAGCGTCATGCTCCGCGAGGGGGCCGCCGCACCGGGGCCGGCGGAACGCATCGCCTATAGCGTCCGTTTCGGGGGGCACGCGCTGGGATTGGGTGCGGACGGCGGTTTCGTCAATCCGCGCGCCGGACTCGCGGGCCAGCAAATCCCGCTCGAAGTGACGGCCGAAGACGTGTCGAAGAAGCGCGCCGGCGCCTATCGCGATACGCTGATTCTGACCCTTTCGCCGGTCAGTTGACCGGGACGCGGCGGCGGATTCTCAATATTTCACCTCGATGCGTATGCCGAGGTGGTTGAGATTCGCCGCGTCGTCTCCGACATCCAGCGCCAACTGGCGCAGGCGGATTCCGGGGTGATCGGAATTGGACAGGATTGTTTCGCCGCTGTCCGAAAGCGGGATGCGATCATGGTCGCTGATGATCGCGGCCCCCGGCATGTTGGCCGGGTGCTGGAGGATGACGCGATAGCCCCGCGGGGCGTTGCAGATCTCCTGCGACATTCCAAGGTTCACGACGCCCTCGCCCTGTCCGATACCGAGCGCGGGAAGCATCTCGATATTGCAATAGATCGGCACATAGGCGCGCAGATGAATGGTCGTGCTGACCTGGCCGCATGTGGCGGACGCAGGAATGGCGCCAATGGCGACGATAGCCGCTGCTGCAATTCCTCGATGTGGCGACATGAACAGGCTCCGCTTGTGTGAGACTGTCGCCTGATAAGGAGGAATCGTTAAAAAGAGGTTTGGCCGCGCCGCGCTGCATCAAATCACGGGATCAAACGGGTCGGCGCGGCCTGCATTCATCGCAACCAGCCCGCGACCTCGCCCTTGATCCGCGGGCGGCTGACGCTGCGTTCCTTGAGGGTCGCGATCGTCTTGTCATAGGGCTTGCGGACGTCGGCGGGCAGCGGTGCCGCGATCGCCTCCAGCTTGGCGACCATTGCCGGATCGGTCGACGAGGCAGCGAGTCCGGCGAGGAAGCGCGCCCGCGCCGAAGCATCGATCAACGCGTCGACCGCGGCCTGGTTGGCCTGCGCGAAATCGACCGCGATTTCGGCGTGATTCCGAGCGACCGCGCCGATGATCGCGGCGCTGGTCGTCTTCCCCGGCTCGTCGGTCAGCGCGAGGTCGAGCGCGCGCTTGGCGAGGGCCGTGTCCCTGGCATTGCCGAGCAAGCTATAGAAGGTGCTGCGTTCGACCGCCGATTTCGAGCCCTTCGCCATTGCGCGCAGCTTGTCCCATTCGGCCGCGCTCGCATGGGCCGCGACGATGCCGAGCCAGCGCGATTTGAGCGGCCCGTCGAGCGCGGCCGGGTCGCGGTCGAGCAAAGCGAAGCGGCGACGTGCCTCGGCCAGCACCCCGGCATCGCCGATCGTCCCGAGCGCGCCCAGCAGATCGGAGCGCAGCACGCTGTCGAGCGCGGGCTCGCCCTGCCGCGCGTCGAAGCCGAGCCGCCGCATCGCCGGGGCGAGCGCCGCGGCGGTGCGCGCCGCGATCTGCTTTTGCACCGCCGGCTGGTCGTCGAAGAGATTGTAGAGCGCTTCATAGCGGCCCGCGACGTCGCCGGTCAGCTTCGGGTTCGCTTCCTTCGGCGCCGCGGCGAGCAGGCCGAGCGCCGCGCCCATCGGCTGATAGCCCGCATAAGCGAGCGCGAAATTGTCGCCGAGCAGCCCGAGCTGGTCGATCGGCGCGAGGCTGGCGAAACGGCCGCGCAGCGCGGCAAGCGCGGCGGGCGAATAGAGGGTGCGATAATAGCCCGCCTGTCCCGCGTTGATCAGCACCGGCCCGCAGCCGGGCAGGGTCAGCGTCCCCGCGCCGCCCGTGATCACCTGTCGCGCCACCGCGCCGTCACCGGCGCGCGCGAGCACCGGCACCTGCCAGCGGCGTCCCTCGGCATCGATGCTGTCCTTGCGGTCGCGCGAAAATTCGCTCTGCGTGACCTCGACGGTCGTGGCACCGCCCGCGCAGGCGATGGTGCCGACGCGCAGCAGCGGGATGCCCGGCTGGCCCGTGAAATCATGCGCGATTCCGGTCAGCCCCGTCGCGCCTGCCGCCTCGACCGCGTTCCACAGATCGTCGGTGCGCGTGTTGCCATATTTATGCTGCGCCATATAGGCGCGCAGCCCGCCCTGCCATTTGTCGGCCCCGGCATAGGCCTCCAGCATCGTGATCACCGCTTCGCCCTTCTGATAGGTGATCGCGTCGAACGCCTGATTGCTATCCTCGACGGTGCGGATCGTCTGGACGACCGGGTGCGTCGTCGCAAAGGCGTCGAGCCCCATCGCGGCCTCGCGCCCGCCGACGCGGTCGAGCAACGGCTGCCAGTCGGGATGGAAATGGTCGCTCGCCTTCGTCTCCATCCAGCTCGCGAACCCTTCGTTGAGCCACAGATCGTCCCACCAGGCCATGGTGACGAGGTCGCCGAACCATTGGTGCGCGACCTCGTGCGCCTGGACGGCATAGATCGCCTGCCGCGTCGCCTCGCTGGTGATCTTGGGGTCGTCGAGCAGGATGCGCTCGAAGGTAAAGATCGCGCCCCAATTTTCCATCGCGCCGAAGAATTGCGACTGGCCGGGGCCTGCGACATTGTCGAGCTTGGGCAGCGGATAGGGCTGGCCGAAATAGTCACCATAATAGGTCAGCAGCGGCGCGAGGCTGTCGAGCGCGAAGCGTGCCTGTTCGCCCGATCCCCTGGGCGAGACGATGCCGACTTCGGCGCCGCTTTCGCTTTTCTTCGCGAGCCGCTCGAACGGGCCGGTCGCGAAGAAGAGGAGGTAGGACGACATTTTCGGCGAAATCTGGAAGGTCACTTTCTTCTTGCCGCCCTCGACCGGCGTTTCGCTTGCCACGGGCATGTTGCTCACCGCCAGATCGTCCGCCGGGACGATCGCCGACAGGCTGAAGGTCGCCTTGTAGCTTGGCTCGTCGAAGCTCGGGACGAAGCGGCGCGCGTCGGGCGCCTCGAACTGGGTGAACAGCCCACGCGTGTCGGCGCCGGTCGTCTTGTCGGGATAATCGAGCGCGAAGAGGCCGTTCGCCTGGGTGCCGATGACGCCCGTATAGTGGGTCGCGAGGCGATAGGTGCCCGGCGCGATCGGCGCGGGGGCGGTGAAGGTCACCGTCTGCGCCGCGGCATCGGTCGCGGCGGTCAGCGGAACCGGCTTGCCGTCGGGGCCGGTCAGCGTCGCGCCCGCAAAGGCGAGATCGAGCGCGTTCATCACGATCGTTGCCGAGGGCTCGTAGAGTTCGAGATCAATCGCCGCCTCGCCGGTGAAGCTCAGTGCCTTGGCGTCGGGGGCGACGCTGATGTCGTAATGGAGCGGGCGCGCGATGCGCGGAAGCTGGCTCGGCACGCTGGCGTCGAGCGGCGCGCCGGTCGGCGCCGGCATCAGCGCGACGGGCGGTGCGGGCGGCGCGACCCCCGGCTGCGCCGCGCAGGCGGTGAGGCCGAGCGCCGAGACGGCGCTGACGAGCAGAAGGCGTGTCGAAATTTTCATGGCTGCGATCCCCGGTTACGATACGGACCGGGCTACGCCGATGCCCGGGCCCACGCAACGGCCCCTTTCGGCGGGCGGTCCATGGCTCTCGACAGACGGCAAAAACTGAGGCAGCTTCGGTTGCATGACAAAACCTATATTGCCCGCCCCCATATTACCCGCCGAGGTATCCGCCGCCGTCGTCGACCCCGCCGCCTATGGCGAATGGAACGCGCTGCACGAACAGCTTGCCTGGGCGCGCGCCAACGCGCCGCTCGCGGTCGCCGAAAACCCCGATCACGACCCCTTCTGGCTGGTGACGCGCCACGCCGACATCATGGCGATCGGCCGCGACCCGCAGCGTTTCGCCAGTGCGATCCGCCCGACCGTGCTGACCAATCGCGAGGGCGAGGCGCTGGCGCGCGCCGCGACGCCGGGGAACGACGGCCATCTGATCCGCTCGCTGGTGCAGATGGATGCGCCCGACCACATGAAATACCGCCTGCTGACGCAGAGCTGGTTCATGCCCAAGAATCTGAAGATCGTCGAAGAGCGCGTTCGGCACCATGCGCGCGCCGGGGTCGAGCACATGTTGTCGCTGGGGGGCGAATGCGACTTCGCGCGCGATGTCGCGGCGCATTATCCGCTGCGCGTGATCATGGACATCCTCGGCGTTCCGGCCGAGGATGAGCCGCGGATGCTGATGCTGACGCAGCAGCTTTTCGGGTCGACCGACCCCGAACTCAACCGCAACAAGGTCGAAATAACGAGCGCCGAGCAAGCGATCGCGATGCTCCATTATGTCATCGCCGATTTCGAAAATTATTTCCGCGAACTCACCGCCGACCGCCGCGCCAGTCCGCGCGAGGACATCGCGACGGTGATCGCCAATGCGACGATCGACGGCGGCCAGATTCCCGACCGCGAGCTGGCCGGCTATTATATGATCGTCGCGACCGCGGGCCATGACACGACGAGCGCCTCGACCGCGGGCGCGATCATGGAACTGGCGAAGAATCCGGCGCTGTTCGCGCGCTTCCGCGACGCGGAGGCCGAGAAGGCGGGGCTGATCGAGGAGGCGATCCGCTGGACGACCCCGGTGCAGCATTTCATGCGCAGCGCGAAGGCCGATGTCGAGATCGGCGGGCAGACGATCCGCGAGGGCGACTGGCTGATGCTGAACTATGTCTCGGCGAACCGCGACGAGGCGATCTTCGACAACCCCTTCGCCTTCGACCCCGACCGCGCGAAGAATCAGCAGATCGCGTTCGGCTTCGGCGCGCATGTCTGCCTGGGGCAGCATCTCGCGCGGATGGAGATGCGGATATTGATGGAGGAGCTGCTGCCAAGGCTGAAGAGCCTCGAACTCGCGGGCGACCCGGCGCGGGTCGAATCGGTGTTCGTCGGAGGACTCAAGCGGTTGCCGATCCGGTTCGAGGCGGCGTAGGGCCGCTAGCGACCGACATCAGCCGTTTCTTATCTCGTCACCCTGAACTTGTTTCAGGGTCCATGGCCCGCCGTTTCCTTCGGCGCAACGCTGACCGAGAGGTTCGGCCATGGATGCTGAAACAAGTTCAGCATGACGAAGAGGG
>QFCS01002052.1_pt1 | contig 29568 bp, 26 predicted proteins | sample 3576561 | NCBI WGS metagenome assembly QFCS01 | reverse complement strand
GATTGCGATCGCGTCGATGGCTTTCATGGCCACGAGAGGCGGCGGTTCGTCCAAAATGCGGGTACTGGCCCGCAACAAGGACAGCATCACTTCCTCGACAATGCGCGGGCTTTGCATGGCGGCGAAGCGCACGCTTAAGGTGATCTGATGCGTCTCATCGGGACGGCTGAGGTTGGTCAAGGCTTGCCTTGCCAGCAAGCTGTTCGGCAGCACAACGATATTGTTTGCGACAGTTAGCAGGTTGGTGGAGCGCCAGTTGGTTTCGGTGACACGGCCGGCGGTGCCATCGCTCAACTGGACCCAATCGCCGATTGCATAGGCTTTGCCGAGCGTCAGCGCGATTCCGGAAAAAACGTCGCCTAGGGTATTCTGCGAAGCAAGGCCCAGGATGATGGCGACGGCACCCGAGGTCGTAACCAAGGTGGCGATTGGCATATCGAACACAAATGCCAGGACCGAAAGCGCCACGCTGAGATAGATTGCGGCAACAGCCATGTCGAGGATGAGGTGGGCTTCCCGCGGCTTTCGATTGAATCTGACATAGATGTGGAAGACGCCAATGATCGCCCACGCGAGATGTGTCCACCAGAGGATGAGTGCCGATTTGGAGAGCAGCGAGGCAAAGCCTTCGGCGTAGACGCTGTCCGGCTCATATGGAGCGATGGTTCCCAGGAACAGCAGGACGCTCATGCCGGTAAAGAACAGGATCTGAACGATCAGACGATCAAAAGGCCGGTTGCGGCCTTGAGCATGCCACACGACGATACCGGCGATTCCCAGGACATTGATCGCAACGAGCGACAGGAAGTGGTCTTCACTAAACATGGGAAGATTGCACCGGCAGCAGTTGGTTGAGTCGAAAAGGAACGATGTACGGAGTCGGCCGCTCGTTGCCCGATCGCTCCCGAATGAAAACTGCTCGTTGAGGCGGCACGGGGCGAACCGGGAACAGCCCCTAGGGTGCCGCCGCTGGTTCGACCCGGCCAACAAGGGATCCGCAATCCCAGAAGGCCGGCACCCGGCGGAACGCGTTGCCATCGATCGCCACTCGACCAACGGATGGAAATGGCAGGTGAGTGGCTACCAATTGTTCGACTGTCGCCGCCAAATCCTGCAACGGTCGAAGGCGAGCCGATTCTTCAGGATCGTGTTCGAAGCCGTTTTGCCAGTCAGGAGGCTCGACTCCGATCGTAGATATGGCATCGCCAGCGAACGTCAGACCTTCGCCGCTGGATGCAATGCGAACGATGCTGTGGCCAGCGGTGTGGCCGCCGGTGCGACGTACGACCACTCCTGGTGCAACTTCGTACTCCTCATCGAACTGCTGCAGCTGGTTGCCATACGCTTTCGCGAACCGCTTGGTGGCGGGTCGAAGGTCGTCCGGGAACCCTACCGGCATATGGACATGGGAAAAGTCGGGCGACTCCCAAAACTTGACCTCGGCGGTCGCCACGCGAATCCGCAGGTCCGGACGAAGCCGTTCTTTGAACTCATCGACGAGGAGTCCACCAAGCTCTTCGGGGCCCGGCCTACCGGGGCTTGGTGCGATATTTAAGCTCATGTTTGTCTCCTACTGACCGCCGCTCTACACACGGCACCGACGACGCTACGTTGAGGCGTCTTTGAGATCGATTGGGTCTAGGGGTAGGGTGAGCCATACAATGTTATAGGCTACTCAACAGGTTTTCAGATCGACCTGAAGCACGCGGTCGGCATGGACGTTGGATCGACAGCGTCTACGCATCTTTCGCAAGGCATTTAGTCACTGCGGTGCTTTCTAAAAACAAAAGTCATTGATTCAATTGCTGGCTTGTTCCATATTCGTTCCCTTCTCGCGGAAGGGGAAGTCATGTCGTTGCAGGCCTATCACCGGCACGTGTCCGATCAGAACTGGCGCGATCCCGATCTCAGTGTGCTCGACGACCGGCGCGGGCCGGTGCCGGCGGTGCCGCTGGCGCTGCTGCCGTCGCCCTGGCGGGACTGGATCGTCGAGACCGAGCAGGCGACGGGGGCGCCCGCGGACTACGTCCTGCAGTCGGTGCTGGCCGGCGTCGCCGCCGTCTGCGGGGCGGGTGTGCGGGTGCGCGTCACGCCGGCCTGGGACGAGCCGCTGGTGCTGTGGCTGGCGGCGGTGGGCGAGGCCTCGACCGGCAAGTCGGCGGCGCTGACGCCGCTGCGGCGGCTGCTCGAGGCCGTCGAGCAGGATCGGCAGGCCGGCGACGGGGAGCGCCGGGCCGCTCATGCCGAGCGCGTCGAGAAGGGGGGCGAGACCTTGCCCTTCGTGCCGTCGCAGGTGGTGGCGGACGACGCCGATCCCGCCGTGCTTGCCGCGATCGTCGCCGCCAATCCGCGCGGCCTGCTGCTGTGGCGCGACGGCCCGGCCGTCCGCATCGATGGCGGGGAGGACGACGCCGATCGCGCCTTGTGGCGTGCCGCCTGGGAGGCGCGCGGCGTGACGGTGACGCGGCCGCGCCAGCCGGCGCTGGTGGTCCCGCACTTTCCCGTCAGCATCGTCGCGACGCCGCGGCCGCAGCCGCTCAGGGCTTCGTTGCAGAAGCTTTCCCGGGAGACGGGTGACGACAGCCTGGTGGCGCGCTTTCTCTACGCCTGGCCCGGGCCGCAGCCCTATCGCGCCCTCGCCGTCGTCGAAGCCTCGCGCGACGCGGAGATCCTGCGGCGCCTGCGCATCCTGTCGTGGCTGGGCCGGGGCGCGGACGATCCGTGCGTGATCGAGGTCGACGGCCGCGGCCGCGCCGCGCTCGACGGCGTGCTGGCCACGCTGCATGGCGAGCGCCACAAGGCCGAAGGGCAGGAGGCGACGTGGCTCGGCGCCAGCCGGTCGCTGATCGTGCGCCTGGCAGGCGTCCTGGAGCTGCTGGGCTCGATCGACGGCAGGGCCGTGCGGCCCGGCTCGATCGGCAAGGAGCAGGTCGAGGCCGCGGCCGCCCTCTGGCGCGACTACTTCTGGCCGCATGCCAAGGCGGTGTTCGACAGCGCCGAACTCTCGGAGCATTCCCGGCGCGTGCGCCGCGTCGCGCGCTGGCTGCTCGACAAGCGGCCGGCGACGGTGTCGCGCGAGGATATCCGTCGCCGCGCGCTCAGCATGAGCGCGAATGCCGACGAGACCGAGAACGTGCTGCAGCGGCTGCACTATCTCGGCTATGTCCAGCCCGATATCGCCTGTCGCGACAGGCCTGGCCGGCCGACGACCCACTGGCAGGTCAACCCGGCCCTCGCCGAGGCGTCGGACCCGGTTGCGAAACTTGCGTAACTGTCCGAATTCATCGGTTCATGGTCCTCCCGCCCCCGGCGGGAGAGGAACGGGACGGGGGATGAGCCGGCCCGACGGAAAAGACGGAAAACCCTGGACGAAAGGCTGCCTGGCCGGTGTTTAATGTTTCACCCGCCCGCCCGACGCGCCCTTGCGCTCCGCATCCCGTCGCCGCAGCTCGCGGCGCATGATCTTGCCGGTCGTGGTGAGCGGCAGCTCGGCCACGAACTCGACCTCGCGGGGATATTCATGCGCGGCCAGCCGCGTCTTCACGTAGGCCGCGAGGTCGGCCTTCAGCGTCTCGGTGCCGACCATCTCGGGGCGCAGCTGCACGAAGGCCTTCACGATCTCGGTGCGTACCGGGTCGGGGACGCCGACCACGCCCACCATGGCGACCGCGGGATGCTTCATCAGGCATTCCTCGATCTCGCCCGGGCCGATGCGGTAGCCGCCCGAGGTGATGACGTCGTCGTCGCGGCTCTTGAAGAAGACGTAGCCGTCCTCGTCCATGCGGCCGAGATCGCCGGTCAGCAGCCAGTCGCCGGCGAACTTCTTCGCCGTGGCCTCGGGGTTGCGCCAGTATTCCAGCATGACGATGGGGTCGTGCCGCCAGCCGGCGATCTGGCCTTCCTCGCCGGACCTCAGCACGGCGCCGTCGCCGTCGACGATCGCCACTTTGCGGCCGGGGCAGGCGCGGCCGCACGAGCCCGGCCGCACCGGGAACCAGTCGGGCGAGTTCAGCAGCATCAGGTTCATCTCGGTCTGGCCGTAGCCTTCGGAGATGGTGGTGCCGAAGGTCCGGCGGCCCCAGTCGAGCAGCTCCTCGCCCATCGCCTCGCCGCCGGTCGAGACGGCGCGCAGCTCGTAGCGCCAGCGGTCGCGCGGCGTCGCCACCTGGCGCATCATCTTGAGTGCCGTGGGCGGGATGAAGGCGACGCCCACCCTGTGGCGTTCGAGCAGCGCGAAGGCGCGCTCGGGATCGAACTTGGCGAAGCGGTGGGCGACCACCGGCGTGCCGTGGAACCAGGCCGGGAACAGCGCGTCGAAGAGGCCGGCAATCCAGGCCCATTCGGCGGGGGTCCACATCACCTCGTTGCCCTGCGGCCAGTGGCTCAGCCACTGCTCGACCGGCGGGATCGAGCCCAGCAGCATGCGGTGCGCGTGCAGCGCGCCCTTGGGCTGGCCGGTCGTGCCCGAGGTGTAGATCAGCAGCGCCGGATCCTCGGCCAGCGTGTCGACGGTCCGGAAGTCGGCGGAGGCCGCGGCGAGCAGGCGGTCCCAGTCGAGGAAGGCCGCACCGTGCGCGCCGGCGCCGATCACGATCACCGTCTCCAGGTGCGGCAGGCGATCGCGCACCGCCAGCACCTTCGGCAGCTGGCCCATGTCGGTGACCAGCGCCTTCGCCCCGGCATTGGCCAGCCGGTATTCCAGCGCCTCCTCGCCGAACAGCGTGAACAGCGGCAGCACGACCGCGCCCATGCGATAGCCGGCGAGGTGGCAGAGCGTCAGCTCCGCCCCCTGGCTCAGGAAGACGCCGACGCGGTCGCCGCGCGTGACGCCGCGGGCGGCGAGGGCGTTGGCCAGGCGCGAGCTCGCGTCGAAGAGCTGGCCGAAGGTCCAGTTGCGTACCGCGCCGTCGGACGCCTCGACGATCAGCGCCAGCGCCGCGCGCGGATGGCGCTCGACGAGGGCGCGGCCCATGTTGAAGCGCTCGGGCTGCGGCCAGCGGAAGCGCCGCATCGCGTCTTCGTAGGAAACACCGCGGGGGATCATGATGGCGGCGGCGTCCTTTCAGCGGCTGACGCGGTTGATGACGCGGCCGGCCAGCAGCTCCTGCGGCGTCGGCACCCAGATCGATTCGGGCGGCGTCTCGAAGATGCGATCGGCGAAGGCCGGAGTCACGCCGGCACCCTGGATCAGGAAGCGGCGCAGGTCGCGGTTGCTGGCGTGCATGTCCTCGTCGCTCATGCCGGGGAAGCTGGCGCGATGGAAGCCCAGCCGCCCGCCCGGCGAAACGCTGCGCTCGACGCCGCCGAGGAATGCGATGGTGCAGGCCGAGGCGCAGCTGCCGTCGACGCGGGTGGCGAGCCGCCGTTGCCGGAACATCCGGTAGAGGTCGAAGCCGACCGAGGCGCGGCCGCCCGGTCCGGCCAGCACCACGGTGCGGATGCCGCGATTCTGGCCGAGCGCGCGCTCCACGGCGGCCTGGCTGCCCACGCCGTAGGAGCCGGCGACCGTCAGGGTCTGGCCGTCGGGGCTCACCCTTACGGAGAGGTCGTTCAGCGCCTCGTCGCCGGTGTAGATGTTCCACATCTCGTCGACCGCCGGCACGGCGCGGTCGAAGACGAGACCGCCGATCGCCACGATCGCGGCGGCAGCGGCTGCCGCCGTGGTGCTGAAGGCGAGCCGGCCGCTGGCGCGCCGGGCCGCCACGGCGATCAGGCCGATCTGCCAGACGGCGAACAGCGAGCCCGCGGCGCACAGCAGGGCGGGCAGGACGATATGCAGCCAGCCGACCTCGAGGCCGCTGAACACCGCGATCGAGATGCTGCCCAGGCCGACGATCAGCGCGATCGCCGCCCAGGTGCCGCGGGCATAGACGGTGTGGGACAGCGATGCCGTGCCGTCGCGCCACAGCGGCACGCCCTCCGCGCCGAGCAGGTTGGCGAGTCCTTCGAAACGGCCCGGCGCGACGGTCTTGCGGCCGCCGCGATAGCCGGGCCAGTGGACCGCCGGCAGTCCCATGGCGCGCGCTGCCGATTCCGCATGCGCGATCAGGGCGCGGCGGTCCGCGTCGCCGCCGACAAGATGCTCGACGCTGAGGTGATCGCTGCAGCGCAGCAAGTCGATGGCCGCGACCGGGCCCTGCGGCCCGTCGACGACGAACACCGCGCGCTGGTCGGACAGCGTCGGGACGATGATGGGGGAGTGGCCCTGCGATTGGGCCATCGACAGGGCCGCGACGGCGGCAGCGTCGGCCGGGGTCGCACGGCGGATCCGATCAGTGGACAGCTTCGGGTATTCCCATTCACTTGCGCACGGTATGCTGCGGCACTTCTCGCGGAGCGTCCATAGAATGTCCCCCGACGACCACGCCTATACGCCAGGTGCACGGGTCAAGAATAAAGACTCCGGCATCACCACCGTTCCGTCGGTCTGCCCGCACGACTGCACCAGCACTTGCGCGCTGGATGTCGAAAGGCTGGACAGCAAGCGAATCGGCCGCGTGCGCGGCTCGATGCGCAACGACTACACGGCCGGCGTGATCTGCGAGAAGGTCGCGCGCTACGCCGAGCGCATCCACCATCCTGACCGGCTGATGAAACCGCTGCGCCGGGTCGGGCCCAAGGGCTCGCGCCAGTTCGCCGAGATCTCGTGGGCCGACGCGCTCGACATCGTCGCCGAGCAGTTCATCACCAAGGCGCGCCTGCACGGCAGCGAGACGGTCTGGCCGTACTACTACGCCGGCACGATGGGACTCGTGCAGCGCGACGGCATCAACCGCCTGCGCAACGCGATGAAGTATTCGCGCTACTTCTCGACCATCTGCGTCACGCTCTCCGACACCGGCTGGATCGCCGGCGTCGGCGCCAAGCGCGGCGCCGACGTGCGCGAGGTCGACGAGCATTCGGAGCTGGTGGTGATCTGGGGCGGCAACCCGGTGAACACCCAGGTCAACGTGATGACCCATGCCATGCGCGCCCGCAAGCGCGGCGCCAAGCTGGTGGTCGTCGATCCCTACCGCACGGGCACGGCGGAGCAGGCCGACATGCATCTGGCGGTGCGTCCCGGCACCGACGGCGCGCTGGCCGTCGCGGTCATGCATGTCCTGTTCAAGGAAGGCCATGCCGACTGGGATTACATGCGCCGCTATACCGATGCGCCGGACGCGCTCGCCGCGCATGTCGCGACGCGCACGCCGGAATGGGCTTCGGAGATCACCGGCCTGCCGGTGGACGAGATCGTCGCCTTCGCGCGGCTCTACGGCCGATCCAAGGCGTCCTTCATCCGCTGCCATCACGGCTTCAGCCGCAGCCGCAACGGCGCGGCTAACATGCATGCCGTGACCTGCCTGCCGGCCGTCACCGGGGCCTGGCAGTACAAGGGCGGTGGCGCGCTCTACGGCCATACCGGCATGTATCCGATCAGCAAGACGCTGATCGAAGGGCTCGACATGGTAGACCCGTCGATCCGCGACCTCGACCAGTCGCGGCTGGGGCCGATCCTGACCGGCGACCGCGCGGCGCTGAAGGACGGGCCGCCGGTCACGGCGATGCTGATCCAGAACACCAACCCCGCGATGGTCTGCCCCGAGCTCGAGCTGGTGCACCGGGGCTTCGCGCGCGACGACCTGTTCACCTGCGTGCACGAGCAGTTCCTGACCGAGACGGCGTCGTTTGCCGACATCGTGCTGCCGGCGACGATGTTCCTCGAGCACGACGACTTCTACACCGCGAGCGGTCACACCTTCTTCCAGGTGACCAAGGCCGTGATCGATCCGCCCAGCGAGTGCCGCGAGAATCACTACGTGATTTCCGAGCTGGCCCGGCGGCTCGGCGCCACCCATCGCGGCTTCGACATGACCGCCTGGGAGATCATGGACGAAGCGCTGCGCGACTCGGGCATGTGGGACGCCGAGACCAACTGGCGCAAGGGCGGCCAGGACTTCCATCTCGGCTTCCACACCTCGCACTTCCTTGACGGCTTCGCCTGGCCGGATAAGAAGTTCCGCTTCAAGCCCGACTGGACGGCCTACGGTCCGCGCGGCAAGGAGATGCCGCAGTTGCCCGATCATTTCGACGTCATCGACAAGGCGACCGCCGACAAGCCGTTCCGCCTGGTCGCCGCGCCGGCACGGACCTTCCTCAACTCGACCTTCACCGAGACGCCGAGCAGCCGCAAGCGCGAAGGGCGGCCGACGGCGATGATGAATCCCGACGACTGCACGGCGCTGGGCTTCGTCGAGGGCGACCGGCTGGAGATCGGCAACGAACGGGGCCGGACGGTGGTGCACTGCCGCCCCAGGGCGGGTCAGCAGAGGGGAGTGGTCGTGGTCGAGGGTATCTGGCCCAATCGCAATTTCGAGACCGGCATCGGCATCAATGTCCTGACCTCCGCCGATCCCGGCTGGCCCAACGGCGGCGCGGTGTTCCATGACACCGCCGTCTGGATCCGCAAGGCGCCGTGACGACCGAAACGTTCCAGCCCGCCCCCAATCCCAGCATCACCGAGGCGCAGGTGCCCCGGCAGCTGGGCCGTGCGCATGTGCTGGTGATCGGCAACGAGAAGGGCGGCTCGGGCAAGTCGACGACCGCGCTGCACATCGCCGTGTCGCTGCTGCGCGACGGCGAGCGCGTGGCGACGATCGATCTCGATGCCCGGCAGGGCACGTTCGGCCGCTATCTCGAGAATCGGGCCGCCTATGCGGCGCGCAAGGGCGTCGAGCTGCCCATGCCGGTGCATGCCGCGGTGCAGCTCTCGACCCTGGCCGAGCGCGGCGAGGCGCAGGCCGACGAGCGGGCGCGGCTCGAGGCGGCGCTGGAGCGTGTGATCGGCGAGTGCGATTTCGTGGTCATCGACACGCCGGGCAGCGACACCTACCTGTCGCGGCTCGCCCACACCTGGGCCGACACGCTGCTGACGCCGCTCAACGACAGCTTCATCGACCTCGATCTGCTGGCGCGCGTCGATCCCGATACGCTCAAGGTGGTGCGGCCCTCGATCTATGCCGAGGCGGTGTGGAAGCAGCGCCAGGTCCGCGCCGTGCAGGGCGGCCGGCCGGTCGACTGGATCGTCATGCGCAACCGCCTGTCGTCACTGGCGGCGCGCAACAAGCGCGACATGGGCAACGTGCTCGAGGCGCTGTCGCGGCGCATCGGCTTCCGCGTCGCGGCCGGCCTGAGCGAGCGCGTGATCTACAAGGAGCTGTTCCTGAGCGGCCTGACGCTGCTCGACCTCAAGCGCGGCGGCGGCGTCGGGCCGGCGCTGACCTTGAGCCACGTGGCGGCGCGCCAGGAGGTGCGCGACCTCGTCTCCGCGCTCAATCTGCCACGGCGAGATGTGGTCGAGCCATCGGCCGAGCCCGCCATAGAAGAAGCCATGCCAGACCCGCAAGCTGCAGAATGAACAGGGTGCCGAACGCCCAGGCGTAGCCGTCGGGAGCGTAGCCGGTGGCGGTGCGCGGGAACAGGTCGACGACCTTTCCGATCGCCCACTGGCCGGCGAAGATGATGGAGAAGACGACGAGGTTGCAGCTGGTGCTGACGCGGCCGGCATAGTGCGCGGGAAACGACTGCACCAGCAGCGGCATGTACTGGATGGGCAGGGCGCCCAGGAAGCCGAACAGCGCCCAGGCCAGGATCGGCTGGAAGGTCGGCGCGACGGCCAGCCAGCCGCAGACCAGCATGAACAGGAAGGAGGTCAGGCCGGCCGAGGCGAAGTCGCCGACGCCGATCCGGCGGAAGGCGTTGGTGACGACGCCGCTCAGCGCGAAGCCGGCGGTCATGATCGCCGTCGTGAGGAGCTGGATGTCGGCGCGCGCCGCCTTGTCGGCGATGCCGCCGACGTCGCGCAGCCAGGGGCCGATCCACAGGGTGATGCAGGCGATGAAGGCGAGCTGCTGGATCGACAGCAGCGGCTGGATGCGCCAGTAGAAGCCGTCGGTCAGCACCGTGCCGGTGATGCGGAACTGCTCGGCGAGCGTCCCCTGGGGCGTCGGCCCGGCGCGTTCCGGCACCACCAGGAGCAGGATCGCCGAGGTGACGAGGCAGACGCCGGCCAGCCAGAAGAACAGGCCCTGCCAGCTCAGCACCGACAGCGACCATTCGACGGGCAGGGTCGCGGCCATCGAGCCCAGCCCGCCCGCCATCATGTGGAAGCCGGTGATCAGGCCCCAGCGCTCCGGCGGATACCACAGCGTGATCGCCTTGATGGCGGCCATCAGCCCGCCGGCGAAGCCGAGCCCGATCAGGACGCGCGCCACGATCAGTTCGCCGACCGAGAGGCTCAGCCCGAACAGCGCCGAGCCGGCCGCCGCCAGCAGCAGCAGCGCGGCCTGCACGCGGCGCGGGCCGTAGCGGTCGAGCATGACGCCCAGCACCGGCTGGCAGCCGGCGAAGAACAGGAAGAAGGCCGAGGTGAGGAGGCCGAGATCGGCGGCGGTGATGCCGACGTCGCGTTCCAGGTAGGGGAAGATGACGGCGTTCACGCCGCGGAAGATGTACGACAGGAAATAGGCGAAGGCGAACGGCAGGAAGATCCGCAGGAACAGCGTCGCGAAAGTCGGGGCGTTTCCGGTCATTGCTGCATTGGCTTGATTTGCTTGGCGCTGGGCGCGGCGCACACCTTATGCGCCGGGCGGCGGAGCGTCAAAGCGCGCGCTATTTCTTGCCGTCGCCTGTGCGGGCGCGCCATTCCCACGGCTTCTCGCACTTGTGCGCGTAGAGGCCGGCGCCGTTGAACCAGGCGATCCAGTCATCGAGCATGTAACGCCACGTGTAGCGCAGCGAGGCCCACGCCATGCCCTGCCGCACCAGCGTCTCGCCGAGATCCTCGCCGTTCACCAGACACGTCGCCACCGGCCGGCTGTACTGGTCCTTTCCGGTGTTGCGACATTCGAGCTTGGCGCCACCGGTCAGCCGCTGCAGTGCAGCACGCGATTCCTCGCCGGCGCGCCAGCCGTCGGCGCAGACCTGCTGGGCATCCGGCAGATCGATGCCGTGCAGGCGCCAGTTGCGGCCACCAAGCTGGACGACATCGTTGTCGGACGTGGCCTGGGACGTGGTCTGGGGCGTGACTTGTCCGGTGGCCGGCGCGGCCAGCGCGACGGTTCCGAGAACGACGAGGATCGATCCAGTTTTCAAGAAGACTTCCCGCGCGGCTGCTGGCGAGTACATCGGCAGGATACGGTCTTCTGCTAGCGGGCGTCGAGCGCCGCGAGCTCGCGCGACAGCCGGTCGGCCGCGATCTCGGTGCCGCGCAGCGACCAGTGGCCGTCGATCAGGCGATAGGTTCCGGGCTGACCGGCAAGGTCGTCGCGCAGGTCGATGAACGGCAGGGCACGTTGTCGCAGCTCGCTCGCGAGCCGGCGATGGCGGGCGTCGGCCCCCAGCGACGCGCCCAGGTAGTTCGGCCAGAATCGCCAGAACGCAACATAGTCGGGGTCGACGGTGCCGACGGGGATGAGCGCCACGATCAGCTTGATGCCGTTGCGACGGGCCAGCCGCTCCGCCGCTTCGATCCAGCTCAGCGTCTCCGCGATCATGTTGCCGCCTTCGAAGCGGTCCGCCTCCTCGGGCGTGTGCACCATCCGCCACGTTCCCGTCTCCCAGTCCACGATGCCGTTCAGCAGCCAGCCGGGCAGCATCTCGCGCCCGTCCGGCCGCTCGACGAACGCCGTCGAGAAACGGTTGTTGCCGCGTGTGAAGATCTCGCGGATCCTGTCTTCGGGAAGCTGCGGATAGTAGTAGCGCTTCACGTGAGCCACGATGCGGTCGATCAGCTCGGCCGGCGGCAGATCCCGCCACGCGTTCAGCATCTCAAGCTCGCCCTCGATCAGACGGTTGTTGCGGCCGATCTCGGACAGGCCCAGCCGGTTGACGGCGAACCATGTCGAGCGTGGCGCCACGGCGCCGAGCATGGAGGGCAGGGGGAGCTCGGCGATCGGCGGCGGGATCCAGCCGCCGAACGGCACGGAAACGAAGTCGTTGCCGGCGTAGATCGCCAGAACGATGGCATCCGGCTTGAGGTCGAGCGCGACGTCGCGGATACGGTAGTAGTACTGGCGCGGACCGGTGGCGGAGACGCCGAAGTTGATGGCCTCGCGGCCGGGCTGGCCTTGGCCGGTCCAGCGCTTCTCGATCAGGGCGGCAAGCGTGGTCGGCAGGAAGTGGCCTTCGAGAAAGCTGTCACCCACCAGGACCGACCTGAAGGTCACTCCCGGCGGACGGGCGAAGGTCCGCGGACGGTCGCGCAGCGCCCAGTCGTTGTAGACGATGTCGGCCGAGGAGGTGACGGCGATCGGCCGGATGTCACGCGCCGGATACGGTGGGACGAGGAGCGATGCGACCGCCTCGGCCCCTGCGATGGTGACGCCCCCGAGAAGCAGGCCGTAGATCGCCCAGAAGACGAGGCGCGTGCTCCATTGTGCGGGCGCGCCGGGCAATCAGCAGCCCTTGTGCTCGGTCCGGCAGATCTCGTCGAGCATGGGCTGCAGCCGGGAGATCATGTCGCGCGTGAAGGCCGTCATCGCATTGGCGTTCGGATGCGGGTCCGGAACGGTGACCCACAGCGTCGACGGTTCGAGGTTCTCGACGCCCGGCAGGAGGTCGACGAAGGTCACGCCCTGCGCGTCGACCACCGCCTTCACCTTCGCCGTCACGTCGGCGAACGGATAGGGCTTGAGCTCGCGCAATTCGGGGATGTTGAAGACGATCAGGCGCGCGCCGATGTCGCGCGCCGTCTTGGCGAAGCCCGCGATCGCCTTCTGGGTCTGCTGCCAGCCCTGTGCGTTCGGCTCGTAGAGGTTACGATAGTAGTGGCGCCAGTCCGGCACGTTGCCGAAACTGCGCAGGAGGGAGTCGATGCGATAGCCCAGCACGACCCACGCCGCCGAATGCATCGTCAGCCAGTCGTTGTCCTCATAGTGGGGCATCGGCTCGGCATCGTTGATGAAGTACGACAGCACGATGATGTCGGGCTTCAGCTTGGTGCCGACCTCGCGGAACAGCGTGAGCTCCTGCAGGGTGTTGAGATTGCCGACACCGAGATTGAAGCCGTCTACCTTGCGGCCGGCCTTGACCAGGTCCTGGATCACCTGGTGGGCGAACGTGTCCTTCTCCGCAACGCCCCAGCCCATTGTCGTCGAATCGCCAACGAAGGCGATGCGCGCCACGCCCGGCGCCGCCGCCTCGGCGATCGCAGGCCCGCGCGCACCCTGGGCGTTCGTCCTGACATCGACGCCCATGAGCTTCGCTTCGGCGTTGGAGCGGTGACGATGACCGAGCTCGGGATTGTGGTCGCGCTCCTTCACCTCGCGGGCGTACTTCCACATCTCCAGCTCGTAGACCATGCCGTCGTCGACGACCAGCCGGGTCAGGCCTTCAAAGGCGAGCAGACAGACGAGCGACGCAGCCAGGATCAGAACGATATTGAACGCGGCTTTCATTGAGGATTTCGGCAGGCAGTGAAGCGACAGGAAGGGGCGGCCGGCTGGCGCGGCCCCTCATAGCCTGTTCGGAAGTGCGCGTCACTGCCATGATGTCCCACCCCGGCAGAGGCCGCCGGCCACCCTCCGGACAACCGATTGACAATGATCGGCGGGCCCCATTGCATGTGGCCGTGAGCAAGAAACCCGACATACAGCCGGCCACGGGCTCGGCCGTCGCTTCCGGCGGCGTCGATGCCTTCCTGAACGAGGTCGAACGCCTGCCGGCGCGGCGCGCCACAGGCGAGCGCGGCCGGCTGCTGTTCGCCATGGATGCCACGGCGAGCCGCGAGCCGACCTGGGATCATGCCTGCTCGATCCAGGGCGAAATGTTCGTGGCCGCCGAGGCTCTGGGTGGCCTCGACGTGCGGCTCGCCTTCTATCGCGGGTTCGAGGAATTCAAGGTCAGCCGCTGGACATCCGACGGGCGCGAACTTGCACGCTTGATGAGTTCGGTCCGTTGCCTGGCCGGTCGCACGCAGATCGACAGGCTGCTCCGCTATGCGGGAGAGCAGCGTCGCGAGAGCCGGCTCGACGCGGTGGTCTTCGTCGGCGATTGCTGCGAGGAGGATCCCGACGTCATCGGTCACGAGGCCGCGCAGCTCGGCCTCCTCGGCCTGCCGGTCTTCGTCTTCCAGGAGGGCAACGACCGCATGGCGTCGCGAGTCTTCCCGCAGATCGCCAGGCTGACGCATGGCGGCTACTGCAAGTTCGACCGTTCGAGCCCCGACCAGCTCAAGCGGCTGCTCGGCGCCGTTGCCGCCTATGCAGCCGGTGGGCGTGCAGCCCTCCTGAAGTATGGTCGCGAGCAGGGCGGGAGCGCCGCCCTCCTGACCAGCCAATTGAAGTGACGATGGACCTGCAAGCTGCCGTAGAGGCGTTCTTCGATACCGAGATCCTGCCGCGTCATCGCGACTGGGTGGAGCACGTGGTGCGTCGGCGGGAGCCTGCGCCGTTCATGCCTGTCCTGCGGGCCAGGGCGCGCGAGGCGGGCCTATGGAATCTGGGACTGCCCGGCCATCTCGGCAACCGCGACTACGCACCCATCGCGGAGATCACGGGCCGGCTGCCGTGGGCCGCCGAGGTCTTCAACTGCCAGGCGCCCGACGTGCCGAACATGATCATGCTGCAGCATGCCGCGAACGCGGCTCAGAAGGCGCGCTGGCTGCAGCCCCTGCTGGATGGACGCATCCGGTCGGCGTTCGGCATGACCGAGCCCGACGTCGCTTCCTCGGATGCCACCAACATCGCCACCACGCTGCGCCGCGAGGGCGATGAATGGGTGGTCAACGGGCGCAAATGGTACATCACGGGCGCTGCCCATCCTGCCTGCGCCTTCGTCATCGTCATGGGCGTCTCCCGGCCAGGCGCGGCGCGCACCGGCCGCCATTCGTGCGTCATCGTACCGATGCCGACGGCGGGCCTGCGGATCGTGCGCGAGCTGAGATTCCTCGGCTGGGAGGACAGCATCGCACCCATCGCCGAGCTCGCGTTCGAGGATGTCCGGGTGCCGGCCGAGAACCTGCTGGGCGAAGAGGGCGAGGGCTTTGCCGCCGCACAGGTCCGGCTGGGGCCGGCACGGCTTCATCACTGCATGCGGGCCATCGGTTCATGCGAGGTGCTGATCGAGCTGATGATGGCGCGTGCCGCCGAGCGCCGCGCCTTCGGTCGCCCGGTCATCGATTACGATGCCACCCAGCAGGCCATCGCGCGGTCGCGCATCGAGATCGAGCAGGCCCGTCTGCTGGTATTGCGGACGGCCGAGCGACTCGATGCCGAGGGCCATCATGCGGCGTGGCGGGACGTCTCGATGGCCAAGGTCGCGATCCCCGAAATGGCACAGCGCATCGCCGACCGGGCCATGCAGCTGTTCGGCGCCATGGGCGGCAGCGACGATGCGCCGATTCATCGTACCTTCGCCATGGCCCGCCTGCTGCGCATCGCCGACGGTCCCGACGAGGTCCACCTGCGGCAGATCTTCCGGCAGGAGCCGCCGCCGCGCTGGAGCGTCGCGGACTCGCCCTATGTCACGCCACCTTCGCTCATTGCGTCCGGCTGATTCCAGCCGAACGAATATGCTTCAGGCGCCGAGCAGCCGGGCGGTCCAGCGGCCGGGCAGCGCCTGGCCGAACCAGACAGCGGCCTTGGTGCCGATCGGGAAGGCAATGCGCGCGTGATTGCGTTCCAGGCCGCGCCGGATGATCGCCGAGGCACGCTGCGCGGTCATCAGGAAGGGCATGTGAAAGGGGGCGCCGGCGGTCATGCGGCTGACCACGAATCCCGGGCAGATGACGCTCACGCCGATGCCCTTCTTCTTCAGGACATAGCGGATGCTCTCGCCCCATACCCGGACGGCCGCCTTGCTGGCATTGTAGGAGGCCGAGTAGGGCAGGCCGATGAAGCTCGCGAGGGACGAGACGACGGCGATCTGGCCGCGCTGGCGCGCCATCAGGCGCGGGAGCAGCGGCTCCACCGTGTTGATGACGCCGCCGACGTTGACGTCGAAGGTCTGGCGAACCCGCGCGAAGTCGTCGAGCGAGGAATTGTCCTTGTCGATCGAGATGCCGGCGTTGGCGATCACGAGGTCGACGGGGTGATCGTCGTCGAACGCGGTCAGCCAGGCGGCCAAGGCGTCGCTGTCGGTGACGTCGATGACGTCGGCCACCACGGTCGCGCCCTTCGCGCGGCATTGGCTGGCAACGGCTTCAAGACGGATCGCGTCGCGGCCGTTGAGGGCCAGTGCGACGCCGGGCTGAGCGTAGTCGATCGCCAACGCCTCACCGATACCGCTCGAGGCGCCGGTGATGACGATGCTTGAGAAGCGTTTCATGGGATAACCTTCGGCCACCGCGTTGTATGGGCATCAGGCCGATACTAGAGTGCCTCGCCGCGGTGCGGCCAGTGGAGTGGCAGTGGAGTTGGACTGTTGATCGCAAGCATGACGGGATACGCGCGGGCGCAGGGATCGGATGACCGGCGGCGCTGGGTGTGGGAGGCGCGCAGCGTCAACGGTCGGAATCTCGAGGTCCGCTGCCGGGTGCCACAAGGCTTCGATCGCCTCGAAAATCCGGCACGCAGCGCGGTGGCCGGCCGTTTGAAGCGGGGCAACGTTTCACTGACCTTGACGGTCACCAGCGAGCAACAGGGCAAGCCGCTGCGCATCAACCGTACGCTGCTCGCGGAGCTCGGCCAGCTGGTCGAGGAGGTGTGCAGGAGCACCGGCGCGTCCGCGCCGTCGGCGGACGGGCTGCTGCGCGTCCGCGGCGTGATCGAGGAAGAAGACGAAGCGGAGGACAGCGAGGAGGCGCTCTCCGCCCTGGATCGTGCCGTCGGCCAGACGCTCGACCAGGTCCTGCGGTCGCTGTCGGAGGCACGCGCCGCGGAAGGCAAGGCACTGGCCACGGTGATCGACCGTCACGTCACCGAGATCGAGGAGCTTTGCGGGCGCGCCGTCGCGCGGGCGGCCGCGCAGATCGGCACGATCCGGGCGCGGTTCGACGCCCAGCTGGCGGAGCTGCTCGAGCGCGCGCCGCCACTGTCCGAGGAGCGCTTTGCGCAGGAGGTGGCGCTTCTGGTCGGCAAGGCCGATGTGCGTGAAGAGCTCGATCGGCTGGCCGCGCACATCTCGCAGGCGCGCACCCTTCTGGCCGACGCGCGGCCGGACAATCCGGTCGGCCGCAAGTTCGATTTCCTCTGCCAGGAGTTCAATCGTGAAGCCAACACGCTCTGCTCGAAGTCGGCCGACATCGAGCTCACGCGGATCGGCATCGACATGAAGGGCGCCATCGAGCGCCTGCGGGAGCAGGTCCAGAATGTCGAATGAGGGCGCAGCGTCGGCGATCCAGCGCCGCGGCCTGATGCTGGTCCTGTCGTCGCCCTCGGGGGCCGGCAAGACGACGTTGTCGCGCGGCTTGTTGGACAACGATTCGCATATTCAGCTCAGTGTTTCCTGTACGACCCGGCCGAAGCGGCCGGGCGAGCGTGATGGCGTGGACTACCACTTCGTGGACAAGGCGACGTTCCGCGGCATGATCGAGAGGGGGGAGTTCCTCGAATATGCGGAGGTGTTCGGCAATTATTATGGAACACCGCGCGGGCCGGTCGACGAGGTGCTGAACGCAGGCCGCGATATGCTCTTCGACATCGACTGGCAAGGTACGCAGCAGCTCAGGGACAAGGGAAGGACCGACCTCGCGACGGTCTTCATCCTGCCGCCGTCGACGCGGGACCTCGAGAAGCGTCTTCTTACCCGTGCCCAGGATCCCCGGGAGATCGTGGCCCAGCGCATGGCGAAGGCGGCCGACGAGATGAGCCACTGGGCAGAGTACGACTACGTCGTCGTCAACAGCGACATCGGCACCAGCCTGACGAGCCTGAAGGCGATCCTGAGTGCCGAGCGCCTGAAGCGGGAACGTCAGGTGGGCCTCTCCGACTTCGTCAAGGCGCTGCGCGAGGGGCGGTGAGCGGTCGGTCGGCGCCACTCTGGCCCTGCGAACGCAGGACGAGGCGCGAGGGCTCGTAGGGGCGACCGGAAAATTCGGCGATCAGCCGGTCGCTGGCGTCCTCGATCATGTCCTCGAGGCGGCGCATGAAGCTCTGCTTGTCGAGGCCGGTTTCGATGGCCGGCAGGAACTCGATCGCGGCGCGGCCGGGCTTCTTCCACCAGTCGCGGCGATTCCACAGCAGGCCAAGCGATGTGGCCACCGGCGTCACCGGCAGGGCGAGGTCGCGGTAGAGGTAGTAGATCCCCGACCGGTAGCGTTCGCGTTCGCCGGGCGCCATCAGGTGGCCTTCCGGATAGATCGCGATGTGTCGGCCGCCATCGTAGGCGCGCCTGGCGAATTGCGCCAGGTTCTCGCGTTCCTTGCCGCCGCCGCAGGTATCGACACGGATCATCTGCAGCCGGTACAGGATCGCGCCGATCAGTGGATAGCGGAACAGTTCCTGCATGGCGACAAAGGCGATGCCGGGGATGTTTGCGGCGAGAAAGATCCCGTCGCTCTCGCTGTGATGCTTGTTCGCGAGCAGGGCGGGGCCTTCGGTCGGGATGTTGCCGCGGCCACGAATCTCCACCTTCATGCCGCCGATCCAGTGCATCGACCAGACGACGATCCGCGCCCACCAGTGCAGGAGGGTACGCAGGACGACCGGTGTCGGGATCGGCACGAGCAGGATGCCGATGACGGCCGCGATCAACGTGAAGAGGTAGAAGACACCATTGAAGGCCAGCGACCGGATCATATACCCAAACTAGTGAGTGAGTGCTCACTTGTCAAGTTGGGCTGCCAGCTTTACGAAAGCCACGACGGGCAGTTCCTCGGCGCGAGCCGTGGCCGGTATGCCCAAGCCGGCCAAGACCGTAGCGGGATCCGCGAAGACGCTCGCCAGCGAACTGCGCAGCATCTTGCGGCGTTGTCCGAACGCCGCTGCCGTGAGCCGCTCCAGCGGCGCCAGGTCGTGGATGCGTTCGTCGCGCGGCCGCGGGATCAGCCGGACCACCGTCGACACCACTCTGGGCGGTGGGACGAAAGCCGACGGCGCCACATCGAACAGGCGCTGCACGGTGCAGACGTGCTGGGTCAGCACCGACAGACGCCCGTAGTCCTTGGTGCGCGGCGCGGCGGCCAGCCGGTCGACCACCTCCTTCTGAAACATGAGGACCATGCCGGCGAGATCGTCGGCGCGATGCAGCCAGCGAATCAGCATCGCCGTCGAGACGTTGTAGGGAAGGTTGGCGACGATCTGGCGAGGCGGTGGGCCGAGATCGGCCGGCTCTACCTTGAGAGCGTCGGCTTGGACCACCTCCAGACGTCCGCATGAAGCCGCCTGAAGCTCGCGCAGCACCGCAATGGCCCGTGCATCGATCTCGACCGCGACCAGGTGCGCGGCACCCTCGAGCAGGAGGGCACGAGTGAGCCCGCCGGGACCCGGCCCGACCTCGATGACGGTTCCGCTGTCGAGCGGCAATGCCGATCGGGCAATTCTTCGCGTCAGATTGAGATCAAGCAGGAAATGCTGGCCGAGTCTCTTGCGGGCATCGAACCCGTGAGCGGCGATGACCTCCCGCAGCGGCGGCAGCCGGGAAAGGTCCTGCGGGTCGCCGCTGCCGCTCAGGTTCGGCGCCTGCGAGCCATGTCGTCGGCCATACGCAGTGCCGCGATCAGGCTCGTCGGATCGGCCCGCCCCGTGCCCGCGATATCGAGCGCCGTTCCGTGATCGGGCGAGGTCCGCACGAACGGCAGGCCGAGCGTGACATTGACGCCGCCCGCAAAGTCGATGGTCTTGATCGGGATCAGCGCCTGGTCGTGATACATGCAGATCACTGCATCGTAGGTCGTCCGCGCCGCCGCGTGGAAGAGGGTATCGGCGGGGGCGGGGCCGCGTACATCGATGTTGTGGTGGCGCAGCGTATCGATTGCAGGGGCAATGATGCGCATTTCCTCGTCGCCCATGGCACCTTGCTCGCCGGCATGGGGGTTAAGGGCTGCGATTGCGAGGCGAGGCCGCGGGATTCCAAACAGGGCGGTCAAGCCTTCCGCCGTTATGCGCCCGGCACGCACGATCTGCTCGCTGTCGAGCGTTCGCACGGCTTCGGCGAGCGACATGTGGATGGTGACAGGGACGACACGCAGCTCGGGGCAAGCCAGCATCATCGCCACATCGACGCCGCCAGCCAGTTCGGCAAGGTATTCCGTGTGCCCGGGATGACGGAAGCCGGCATCCTGCAGCGTCTTCTTCTGGATCGGATTGGTCACTACGCCGGCGACGCTGTCGGCGAGTGCGAGTTCGACTGCCCGCTCGATCGACTCGAGAGTCGCCGGCGCATTGACGGGGGTCGGGCGGCCAGCCTGCACATCGGCGCGCAGCCGGACCGGCAGCACCGGCAGGGCCGTTTCGAACACGTCATGGGCCTCGGCCGGTCGTTCGATCTCCCGCAACGGAACATCGAGCCCGATCCCATGTCCGAGCGCTGCCAGACGCGACAAATCGTCGAGCACGACGAACGGGCGGTCGCCCGGCTGGCGCATCGCCCAGGCCTTGAGACTGAGTTCGCCACCAATGCCGGCAGGCTCGCCCATGGTCACGGCGAGCGGCGCATTGCGGATCACCGTGAATCCGATCTCATTGCTGGGGCTGCTTGATGTCGATCGTGGCCTGCCGGCGCAGGTCACGCATGTAGCGACGCCCGGCCGCTTCGAGCTTCTGCAGCAGAATCTGCTGGGATACCACGTCCCGTGTCGGCAGGCCGTCGCCACCGCTCTTGCCGCACAAGGCGACGACCTGCAGGCCTTCGGCGACGCGGAACGGACCGGCTGTGCCGCCCACGTTCAGTTTCGGCAACTGCTCAAACATCTGCTGATTGGCGGCCAGATCGCCAACCCTGATGCTCTGCAGGTCGCCCGCCGTCGCGCCCTTGAGTTCGCGGGCCCGGGCGTGGAGGTCGTTGCAGCTCCTGACGCCGACCAGCGCCCTCTGCGCTTCTGCCGTGGCGCGGCTGACCTCGTCGGCGGAGGCATTGACGGGCAACGGCAGGGTCATCTGCGTGAGATTGAGACGCATGTCCTCCGGCCGAGCGGCGGCAAACTGACGCCGATCGATCACGTACAGGATATGCCAGCCAGCGGTGCTCCGGATCGGCTCCGAGAATTGCCTGACCTGCATCTTCTCGAGGGCGGCATCCAGGGCAGGATCCAGGGCTCCAGGTAAAATCCACCCGAGCTCACCGCCAGCCTGAGCCGTCGCACCCTGCGAGAATTGCTGTGCCACGGCCCCGAAGGGAGCGCCACGCTTGAGCTGATCCGCAATGCGATCAATGCTGCGTTTCGATTCGTCTGCCAGATCGACGCGATCGATCGGGACAAAGATCTCTGCGACCCGCGATTCGGTCTTGCCGACGTTGGAGCGCACCCGATTCAGCGCGTCGTCGATCTCGGCCTCGGAGACGTCGACTTGGGGACGAACGCGCCGGCGGATGATCTTGTTCCATGCGATCTGTGCCTCGATCTGCTGGACTGCAATATCGAACGGCACGCCAATGCTCTGGATGTATTGCTTGAACTGGCCACGTGCCATGCCGGCGGAGCGTTCGATGTCGCTGAGCCGCTGCTGAAGCTCGCTGTCGGTCGGCTTCATGCCCATGCGCTTGGCATCCTGGATCTGCAGACGTTCATCGATCATCTGGCGCAGAATCTGAGCCGCCATACGCTGCCGCAGGTCGGGGCTGTCCTGCAGTCCGGTCGTACGGATGGCGAACAGGACGCGCTGGGAAAGATCGAAATCCGTGATGGCGTCATCATTCACGCGGGCCAGCACGCGCAATCCCTGGGCGGCTGCGAGGCACGGCAGGACCATGATGGTCACCGCAAGGAGGAGGCGAAGGGGCAGTGACGACATTGCACCGGCAGGTTGGGAGAGGTTCATTATTATATTCCGCGACACTTCTGCTGCAATGGAAGGCCAAAGCCTTAGTGGTGGACTATGGCAAGATACAGGCGCGCTTGACGCTTGCCACCCGGTGGTTTAGCCGGACACGGCACAGGGGCAAGGGCAAAAGGGGCAACGATCCGACGAATGACGAGCGCTCGCCGATCGATTAGTGCCGCCAATGCCTGGGAACGGATTTGCTCCGGCGTGGGATATCATCTCGACAATCTTGGCCGTTGGCTGATCGTGCATGCTCCCGCCATCGGGTCGAGCTACGCGGCATCCCTGGCGCCGGGGACGCCGCGCCTCAAGCCCCGCCCCGGCTGGGTATTTGCAGAGGAATATTACGAGCAGAGGCGGTGGCTGGCGTGTCGGCGGGGGGCGCTGTGGGAGGCTGCCCGGGAAAAGGACCTCGCGGTGCCCATCACGGTGCGATGGCACAGCGGGACAACGGTCGATCTGACCCTTGGAAACGACAACAGCCTCTGCCTCTATGTCTGTGGCTCGTTTGAGCCCAATGAATTCGCCTTTCTCGACCGCGTGCTGCGGCCAGGCATGGTCTTTGTCGATGTCGGCGCCAATGACGGATACTATACGCTGTTTGCAGCACGTCGCGTCGGCCCGACCGGACGGGTGGTCGCTGCCGAGCCGAGCTCGCGCGAACGAGCCCATCTGCAGCGCAATCTCGGCCGCAACGGCCTCGATAACGTGACCGTGGTGCCGGCGGCCATCGGAGCGACATCGGGCCTGGCCGACCTGCACCTGGCACACGGAGTCCATGCCGGGCACAACACGCTTGGCAGCTTCGCCCACGACGACGTCGTGCGCGCAAGCCTCGAACGCGTGGCCATCGAGCCGCTGGACGCCGTGGTCGCGCGTCTGGGTCTCTCGCATGTCGATTTCGTCAAGGTCGACGTCGAGGGTGCCGAGGCACGGGTGATCTCGGGGGCGGCGAATGTGCTCTCCACGATGCGTCCTCTGATGCTCCTGGAAGTGAACGACAAGGCGTTGCGAGCTCAGGGACATTGCGCCGATTCACTCGTCGAGACGCTGCGCGTCGACCTGCGCTACGAGATATTCGTCTTTTCGCCTTTGACGGGAATGCCCGTGAAACCGCGCAAAGGTGAGCCGCTCTCGTCGAACGTCATTGCTGTTCCGGCTGAACGTGTCGCCGAAACCATCACGTCCCGCTAGTTCGCCTATCGCGTTTCAATCCGCGTCGCCCGAACTGGCGGCGGCAGGCACCAGCTTCATTGGCTGGACTTTGGACGCGGCGCTGCCCCTCTGGGCGACGGCGGGGTATGATGAAAAGAATGGACGTTTCCGGGAGCGCCTGACGCTCGATGGTATGCCCGTCGAGGATGCTCCCCTGAGACTCATGACTCAGGCCCGCCAGATCCATGTCTACGCGCTGGCCGGCAAGCGCGGTTGGTACAGCGGGGCCGCCGATCGTCTGGAACGCGCCTTTTCGTCAATGGTACGCGATTATCGTGGACGGGATGGCGTGGCAGGGTGGGCGTTTTCGATCGCGCACGGTGGCGCCGTCATCGACGACCGCCGGGACCTCTATGCTCATGCCTTCGTCGTGCTGGCCGTCGCGTCGTATGTGGCTGCGACGGGCAACCGAGCCGCCCTGGCGGTCGCCGACGAGACCCTGGCCTTCATCGACGGCAACATGCGCGCCCCGGAAGGTGGTGGCTTCATCGAGCAGTTGCCGCCAAGCAGGTTGCCACGCCGGCAGAACCCGCACATGCACCTGTTCGAGGCTGTGCTGACGCTTTGGGAGTGCACAGCGAAGAAGTGCTACCTGCGTTGGGCGGAAGAGCTGTTCGAGTTGTTCGCGGACCGATTCTATCGGCCGGATCCCGGCGTGGTGGTCGAGTACTTCACGTCGGCCTTGCGGCCCGCCGACGGCGAAGCAGGGGGCATCGTCGAGCCAGGACATCAGCATGAGTGGATCTGGTTGCTGCGTCGCTTCGAACATGCGACCGGCCGCGACGTACAGCAGTATGTCGACGCCCTGTACAGCTATGCCGTCCGGCATGGCTTCGACGCGGCAGGGATGATCGTCGACGAGGTCTTGATCGACGGTTCCTGCCGATCCCGCTCGCGGCGCATCTGGCCGATTACCGAAGCGATCAAGGCCAATCTGGTCGAGGCCCGTGCGGGGCGGCCGGGAACTGTCGAGATGGCGGTATCGCTCATGCAGATCTTGCACCACCACTTCCTGGCGGCAAGTCCGGCAGGCGGCTGGCTCGACAAGCTCGACGAGAACGGGACCTGTCTCAGCGAGTTCATGCCTGCAAGCACGCTTTATCATCTGGTTGGCGCCGTCGACGAAGTGAGCCGGCATTCCGCCGGCACCTCGATGGCCGGTAACTTGGCGGCCGGATAACTTGATAGCCGACAACCTGGTGGCCAACGACGCGATAAGCGGCGATGCTCCGACCGACCGTCAGAGCACCCGGCGCGGGTCGGAGCCGGCGCGACCCTGATCGCGCTGGGAGACGATCGGATCCCGGATCGGCCACCAGATATCCAATGTCGGGTCGTTCCACATCAAGGTGAACTGGCCGGCGCGATCATATTCGGTGCTCTGCTTGTAGTGGAAGATCGCGTGTTCGCTCATCACGACGTGGCCGTTGCCGAAATTGGGCGGTACCAGGACCTGCAGCCGGTTGGTGTCGGAGAGCGTGAAGGCTTCCCATTGCCGATACTGGGACGAGGTCGGGTCGTTGTTGACGACGACCATGTAGAAACTGCCATAGAGGCAGGAGATCAGCTTCCAAGTCTTGGTATCACCGTGGATGCCGCGCAGCACGTGGCGGTGGGATATCGAGATGTCATCCTGGATGAAGTCGATGGGAATCCCAGCCGTGAAATAGGCGCTCCGATTGTAGGTCTCTATGTAGTGACCCCGAAAATCCTCGAAGACCGTCGGCGGCTTGATCAGCAGGACCGACTCGAGCTTGGTCGTGCGAACTTCCATCACTGCCCCCTATCGCTTCACACCGATGAGCCGCTCGCCTGGGGCAGCTCTTCATTGCAGTAGATGATCTTCGAGCCCGCGAAGTCCGTCGAGAACGGCACCGATATCAGATGGGACAGTGCGGTTCGGACGGCCGACTGGCGGTCGGGCGGAACGACGAAGACCATGAAGCCGGTACCGCCGGCACCCAGCAGTTTCCCGCCGATCGCGCCCGCGCGCAACGCGTCGTCATAGATGCGATCGATGGTCGTCGTGCTGGTGCCGTCGGCCAGTCCACGCTTCAGCGTCCAACTTTCATGCAGCAACGCTCCGAATTCGCTCATCCTGCCGGCGTGGAGCAGTTCGGCCGCCAGCTCCACCATCTCCCGCAGGCGGGTCATGTGGGCGGCGTTGGCCTCGAGATTGTTGATCAGTTTCTTGGCGAAGTCGGAGGAGAGCCGGCTGCTTCCGGTGTAGAAAAGCATCAGCCAGTCCTCGAAGCTGCGGCGTCTCGAGTCGCTCAGGCCAAGCGGGCTCACGGAGAACGATCCGTCGCGTTCGAACCTTATGATATTCATGCCGCCATAGGCGCTGGCGATCTGATCTTGGCAGCCCACGGCTTCCTTGAGCTTCTCCTGCTCGAGGTGCGTGGCGCGCACCGCGAGTGCGTGAGCATCGAGTTTCTCGCCGCGCATTGCCGACAGGACGTTAATCAGGCCAACGGCGAATGCAGAACTGGAGCCGATGCCCGACCGTGCCGGCAGGTCGCCCTGATGAAAGAGCTCCACGCCTTCACGGTCGTCGTAGCCCAGCACTTCGAGCCCGGCGCGAACGGCAGGATGCTGGATGTCCGCCATCGCGTCCACTGCCTCGATGTGGGACCAAATGATGCGGTGCCGGATACCAAAGAAGGGTGGCAGGAATCCGGTGCCGATATAACAGTACCTGTTGATGGCCATCGACAGCACTGCGCCGCCGTGCCGGCGGAACCAGGTCGGATAGTCGGTGCCGCCGCCAAAGAACGAAACGCGATACGGCGTCCGGGAAATTGCCATCAGCATTCGAGAGCCATCAACCTTTCTGCCTGCGAGGCCGCCTGCCTGCCGCCGTCAGCGGGTCAGGAAACGGTCGCCTTCCGTTGCGACGCGCGCCCGCCAATAATCCAGGAGGTCGCGTAGCGTCCTGTCGTAGGAGATTTCCGGCTGCCAGCCGGTATGGGCGCGAAACTTTGCCGTGTTCGGCACCTGCAGGTCGGCATCGATCGGGCGCAGCCGGTCGGGATCAACCTCCACGCGGATATCCGCCTTGCAGGGTGAGAAGGAGATCAAGGTATCGAGTATCTCCTTGACGGTGCACGAATGGGTGCCCCCGATATTGTAGTAGGCGCCGGCGACCGGGTTGACGGTGACGAGCATGAAATAGGCGCGCACCGCATCACGTACGTCGGCGATGGTGCGAAGCGATTGCAGGTTGCCGACCTTGACCACGGGTGGGATCCGGTTGTGCTCGATCATCGCGATCTGCTTGGCGAAGGTCGATTCGGCGAAGACGTCGCCACGGCGCGGTCCGGTATGCGTGAACATGCGCGTGGTCATCACCGTCATCCCGTACGCTTCGGCATAGAAACGGCCGACCAGATCGGTTCCGACCTTGGAGATGGCGTAGGGGGATGCCGGATGGAAAGTGCATTCCTCGTCGATCGGCAGCTTCTCCCTGGGGACTCGGCCGAACACCTCCGAGGAAGCACAAACATGCACGATTGCCTTGGGGGCATGCTGCCGGATGGCATCGAGCACGCGGACGGTTCCCTGGATATTGGTATCCATGGTGTCTAGCGGCGAGTCGAAGCTGGTGCGCGGGAAACTCTGGGCGGCCAGGTGGAAGACGTAGTCGGGACGGGCATTTGCGACGACGTTCTGGATGGACATCGTGTCGCGCAGATCACCGTAGAGCAGGGAAACCCGGTCCCCGGCATTGATGCGCGGGGCAATATTGACGAGATTGTCGAGAGGGCTGCGCCAGCGACACATCCCGACGACCTCCCAATCCGTCCTGTCCAGCAGAAATTCGGCAAGATGGGAGCCGACCATTCCCGTGATGCCGGTAATCAGCGCACGCCGAGCAGCCATCTTCCCCCTAGGGCCCCGCCGTCAATGAAGCCGGTCTACTTAATCGACGTCGAGCGAAAAGGCCACCCCACCGTCATCCTTTGTCCAGGACCCACGGGCCAACCACGGGCCAACCACGGGGCAACCACGGGCGACATTGCCTTGCGAGTCGGAGGTCTCTATGGTCCAGACAGCCCCTAGACAACGACAATGACGATGAGTTTTGCTCGCGAGCCCCTCCCGACGGATACGGCGATACAGTTGTTCAAGAGCCTGTTCCTGGCTCGACGTTGCGAAGAATACATCGTCAAGCACTACCCCGAGAACCTGATGCGCACCCCCATGCACATGTCGATGGGGCAGGAATTCGTGCCCGTCGCCGTCTGCGCCGCCCTCGACGGCAAGGCCGACGTGTTCGCGTCCTATCGCAGCCATGCGGCCTTCCTGGCCCAGACCCACGACACAGACAGGTTCTTCTCCGAGCTTTACGGCCGAACATCCGGGACCGGGGAGGGCAAGGGTGGATCGATGCATCTGGCAGCCCCGGATCATGGCCATATGCTTTCGACCGGCGTGATCGCCACGCAGATTCCCGTCGCTGTGGGCGCTGCCTTCGCGAACAGGCAGCTCGGAAACGGCCGTACTGCCGTTGCCTTCTTCGGAGACGGAGCCACCGACGCGGGGGTGTTCTGGGAGAGCGTGAATGCGGCAGCGTTGTTCGGCCTTCCCGTAATGTTCGTCTGCGAGGATAACGGGTACGCGGTGGACACGCCGCGGGAGGCGCACCAGGCCTCCAGCTCGCTTTGCGACACGGTGCGCCCGTTTGGCTGCGACACCTACGAGGATGACAGCGGCGATGTGGAAAGCGTCTACGCGCTCGCTCGCGTCGCCGCCGAAAAGGCCCATCGGGAACGCCGACCGGCCCTCCTCAATATCAAGTGTTGCCGCTACCTCGAGCATGTCGGCATCGGCACGGACTGGAACTGGGGCTATCGAGACCAGAAGACCGTCGAGCGCGAATGGATCGCGCGCGACGCGCTCAAGGTGCAGCGGGCGAGGTTGGCAGCCGGCCAGATCGGCGAAGAAGCGCTTGCAGCGATGGAGCGGGAGATCGACCTCGCCATCCAGGAAAGCGTACGGAAGGCAGCCGCCGCTTCCATCCCGACGCCGGACAGGCTCCATGCAGGTGTGTTCCATGAGAAAGCTTGACTACTGCGGCGCCATCCGGGAGGCGATGACGCAGGAGATGGAGCGTGATCCGCGAGTCTTCGTGTATGGCATCGGTGTACCAACGTGGTCCTCGATCTTCGGCACGACCAGGGGATTGGCTGAGAAGTTCGGCAAGGACCGCTGCTTCGACACGCCCATTTCGGAAGACGCCATGACCGGCTTCGGGCTTGGCGCCGCGATCCGCGGGCTGCGGCCGATCCATGTTCATATCCGGGTCGACTTCATGATCCTGGCGACCAACCAGCTCGTGAACATGGTGTCGAACTACATCTATTCGACGGGCGGCAAGCTCAAGGTGCCCCTGGTCGTGCGGGCCGTCATCGGCCGCGGCTGGGGACAGGGCGCACAGCACAGCAAAAGCCTGTTCTCCAACTTTACTCACATTCCAGGCCTCAAGGTCATCGCTCCGACGACGCCTTCGGACATGAAGGGTATGCTGACGGCTGCGATCCGCGACGACAATCCGGTGATCTGCTTCGAGCACCGCTGGCTCTATTGGGCTGAGGAGGACGTGCCGGAGGAACCGTACGAGGTGCCGCTGGGCGTGGGGCGCATCCTGCGGCCGGGGCGCGACGTGACGGTCGTCGGATTGTCTTGGATGAACGTCGAGGCGCGGCTCGCTGCCGACATTCTGCAAAGGCGGGGCGTGTCCCTGGAGATCGTCGATCCGCGCACGCTCGCGCCGCTGGACGAGAACCTGATCGTCGAATCGGTCAAGCGCACCGGCCGTTGTATCGTCGCCGACTGCGACTGGGTGGAGAGCGGCTTCAGTGCCGAGCTTTCGGCGCGCGTCAACGAGCGGTGCTTCGGACAGCTCAAGGCGCCTGTTAAGCGAATCGGGTTTGCCCACACACCTTGCCCGACCGTGCGCGAGCTCGAGAACGAGTTCTATCCCAATGCCGGAACCATCGTGCGTGCCGTGGAAGACATGCTGGGGTTGGAACCCGCCAATCTCGATGGTGAAGATTTTTTCAGCCACGAGCGGCGCTTCCGGGGGCCGTTCTAGGAAATGCGCGGCACCCACCGCGGCCGATCGCTCGCGTCCTGCGTCGTCGTTCATTCGTGTGAAAGCGCCGGTCCGGTCGGGCCGGAGGCTCGTGGTCCGGAAGGGCATGAAGCTAGGTCGGGTGGGCCGTGATGGACTTCGGACTCTCGGGAAAGTTTGCCCTGGTGACGGGCGGAAGCCACGGCATCGGGCTGGCGGCGGCCAAGCGACTTGCCGTCGAGGGGTGCCACATCGCCATATGCTCGCGCTCGCAAGAGCGCCTCGATGCGGCGTTGGAGGAGTTGAAGCCGTTCGGGGGGCAACTGCTGGCCGTGGCGGCCGATGTGCTGGAAGCCGGTGCGGCAGATCATGTGATGG
>QFCS01000554.1_pt1 | contig 29659 bp, 25 predicted proteins | sample 3576561 | NCBI WGS metagenome assembly QFCS01 | reverse complement strand
CCCCGAAGACATCATCTACTGGACCCCGAAGGAGCCTGTTCCCTTGCGCCGGCGAGAGCCCAAGAAAGAACCCCTCGCTGCCTGAGCAACGAGGGGTTCGAAATCAGACCTTATCAACAGCTAGTCGGAACGGCTAGCCCTGGCGGGGCTACTTTGATTTCCGTACTTTTTCCGTACGAGCCAACAAAATCGAGAGAGAACTTGTGTAACCTGTTGATTTTATTGGTAGGCGCGATTGGACTCGAACCAACGACCCCCACCATGTCAAGGTGGTGCTCTAACCAGCTGAGCTACGCGCCTACAAACGATTCGAAGCCTCGCAGTATAGCAGTTTCCAGGGGACCTTCTGGCCAGAGCATCACATCATTTGCGGCGCACCACCCGCACCCCAGGCACATCGCCCACCACCGACATTGCACGCATCACCTGACGGGCGTCCGACACCTCGATGGTGAACGTCATCCAGGCAACGTCCCTGACCGATTGCGTCTGCACGCCGATGACGTTCATCTTTTCCCGGGCGAACACATCGGAGATATCGCGCAGCAACCCCTGTCGGTCCTGTGCCTCGATGGCCACGTCCACCGGATACACCGCAGCGCGGCCATCCCGGTCGGGTTCGCCTTGTCCGCTCCACTGCACTTCGATCACGCGATCGGGGTTCTTGCGTTGCAGATGGGCGAAATCGCTGCAATCGGCGCGGTGAATGCTCACGCCCTTGCCACGCGTCACGAAACCGCCAATCTCGTCCGGCGGGGCCGGCTTGCAACATTTGGCCAGTTGCGTCATCAGCGATTCCACACCCACCACCAGCACGCCGCCACTTGGCTGGCCGGACGCCTTGCGCGGCTTCTTGAGCCACACAGGCACTTCGGATGCTGCCTCAGGCTCCGGGGGGCGCAGATGTGTCTCGATGGCGCGCAAAGACAACTCGTCCTTGCCGACCTGCTCGAACAACTCCTGTGCAGAGGCGAGGCCCATCGACACGGCCAGGTCATCGAACTTCAGCGCAGTCTTGCCTTCCCGTTGCAAGAGTTTTTCGACCGCTTCGCGCCCGCGCGCCTCGGTCTCTTCCATCGCCTGAGCGTTGAACCACGCGCGCACCTTGCTCTTGGCCCGGTGGCTGACAAGGTACCCCAAGTCCGCGTTGAGCCAGTCACGCGAAGGACCACCTTCCTTGGCCGCGGTGATCTCCACGGTCTGGCCGTTCTGAAGGGGCGTGTTGAGCGTGACCATGACGCCGTCGACGCGCGCCCCACGGCAACGGTGGCCCAGGCTGGTGTGCACGCTGTAGGCAAAGTCCACCGCTGTGGCGCCCTGGGGCAACTCGACGATCGCCGCGTCGGGCGTGAGCACATAGATGCGATCATCGAAGAGGCCCTGCGCGGTGCCACTCAGGTCGCGCTCCCAGGCCAGCAGCTGTCGCAGCACCGCGATTTTCGCGTCGTACTCCGAGCTGGCCGAAACACCGGCATAACCCTTGGTACCCGCCTCCTTGTAGGCCCAGTGCGCCGCCACACCGTGTTCGGCATGGTCATGCATGGCCTGGGTGCGGATCTGGATCTCGAATGCCCGGTCCTGCGCATCGCGCACCACCGTGTGCAGCGACTGGTAGCCGTTGGGCTTGGGTTTGGCGATGTAGTCGTCGAACTCGTTGGCCAGCGGCACGTACTTCGCGTGCACATGCGCCAGCGCCGCGTAGCAGTCGTCCACGTTCGGCACGATCACCCGCAAGGCACGGATGTCGAACACCTGATCGAAATCGAGCGACTTGCCGCGCATCTTCTTGACGATGCTGTAGATGTGTTTCGGCCGCCCTTGCACCGACGCCAGCACGCCCTGCTGCTGCAGGTCGGCTTCCAGCTGCTGGCGCACCTGTTCCACATGGGCCTCGCGCTCGGCACGCTTCTCGTCCAGCAGTTTGGCGACGTGCTTGTAGGTCTGAGGCTCGAGAAAACGGAACGCCAGATCTTCCATTTCCCACTTGATCTGCCAGATGCCCAGGCGGTTGGCGAGAGGCGCGAAGACATGCAGCGACTCGCTGGCGAGCGCCTCCCCCGGCTCTCCCTTGCAGGCGGCGAAGTAACGCAGCGTCTGGAGACGCGACGCCAGGCGAAGCATGACCACGCGCAGGTCCCGCGAGAAAGCCAGCAGCATCTTGCGCACGTTCTCGGTCTGGCTCGCGGCCAGCTCCGAGACCGGAGCCTTGCCCGGAGCAAGCATCGGCAATGCCTGTTCATGGGCCGCCTGCCGCTCTTCTTCCTTCTTCGCCTGCACTTCAGCCGACTTGATGCGTGCCTGGCGCTGGAGCTGCACGAGCTTGGTGGTTTCCAGGGCCAGGGCCGCGAAATTGTCGCCAAAGGCCTTGGAGATCACCTCCTGCGGCCGGTTGAGGTGCTGACAGGCATACACGAGGTAGGCGGCCGCCTGCATGGCCTCGGAGCCGCCAATGTCGTTCAGCACGCCCGCGACGGCATCGGCATGCGCCAGCGTGTTCTCGCCGGTGTCCAACTGTTCGCTGCCCAGCAGCGGCTCCGCGAACGCGCGCGCGCGCGCCAACGCCTGAGCTTGCCTGGGCAAACTGTCGGAAGTGGCGGCGACGATCGCAGAGGGCACGGCCGGCGCTCGTTCAGCAACGGCAGTGGCGCTCACAGGTTCGGCGGAGCTGGGGGAATTCGATCGTTTCATGTATCGCTCAACTGTCGACCGTGGTTCAGGACAGCAGAAATTCCCGCACCACGGCCACCTGATCATCGGACACCAGCGTGGGGGCGTGGCCGACGCCTTCAAAAACCACACAGCGCGCCTTGGGGCCTCGCCGCCCCATTTCGGCGGCCGTGGCCGCCGAGAGCAGATCCGAGTCGCCGCCACGCAGCAGCAGCGTGGGAGCGGTGATGGCGTCGTACAACTGCCAGAGCATGGTCTCACCGTCGTGGGCCACCTTGCGTGCCTGGGCCTGATCGGCCATGCCGGTCAACGCTTTCACCGGCATGGCAATGGCCGGGTCGTAGTGCAGCCACCAGCGCCCTTCGCGCTCGCGCAACAAAGGAAGGGACAGCGTGCGCCATTGTTCCGGCGTGTGTGGACCGAAACCGGTCGAGATGGCAGCCAGGTACTCGGTGGCGGCCTGCTCGCTGTCGAACGATGGGTTCTGCCCGAGGTAGGTGCTGATGCGCATCAGGGCCTCCCATTGCACCACGGGGCCGACATCGTTGAGCACGAGTCGCCGTGGCGCCAGCGCGGGCTGGGCGGCAAGGGCCATGCCAATCAGTCCCCCCATGCTGGTGCCCACCCAGTCAATCACCACCCCGGGTCGCTCGGCCCGCAGGTGCATCAACAGGGCAGCGAGATCGGTGGCGTAATGCGGAATCTGGTAACCCATCGGGTCGGCCATCCAGTCGCTGTGGCCACGCCCGGCCACGTCGACGGCGATCACGCGGCAACGCTCGGCCAAGGAACGGGCCAGGGTGTCGAAATCGCGCCCTTGGCGCGAAAGGCCGTGCACACAGACCACCACGTGGCCGGCATCGCCCGAGAGGACATCCCAGTCCCAGTACGCCATGCGGCGCGGCGCCCCGGTATTGGCTGCCGGCCCGTTGACGGTGATATATCGGAGGCTTGGTTCTTGCATGGATCTGATCGCGGAGCGGACGCCGGCAGAGGCGTCCGTGATAATGCCTTGAGTGCTTTTCAACCCATCGTACTGGAACACTGGAGTTCACCCATGCTTGCCAACAAAACCGCCCTCGTCACCGGCTCCACCAGCGGCATCGGTCTGGGCATCGCCAAGGCCCTGGCGCGCCAGGGCGCCAACATCGTGCTCAACGGGTTCGGCGATGCCGAGGGCCCCAAGGCCGAGATCGCGGCGCTGGGCGTGAAAGTCGCATACCACGGCGCGGACATGAGCAAACCCGCGGAAATCGAAGACATGATGGCCTTCGCCGCCAAGACTTTCGGCCAGGTGGACATCCTGGTGAACAACGCCGGCATCCAGCATGTTGCGCGAGTGGAGAACTTCCCGGTCGAGCGCTGGGACGCGATCATCGCCATCAACCTCACCAGCGCTTTCCATGCCAGCCGCCTCGCCTTGCCCGCCATGCTCAAGTCCAACTGGGGACGCATCATCAACGTGGCTTCGGTGCATGGCCTGGTGGGGTCGGCGGAAAAATCGGCCTATGTGGCAGCCAAACACGGCATCGTCGGCCTGACCAAGGTCACGGCGCTGGAGAACGCCACCACGGGCGTCACCTGCAACGCTATCTGCCCGGGCTGGGTGCTCACCCCCCTGGTGCAGAAACAGGTGGACGCCAAGGCAGTGGCGCAGGGCATTTCCAACGCGGAGGCCACCAGGCAGCTGCTGGGCGAGAAAGAGCCGTCCATGCAGTTCACCACGCCGGAAGAGCTGGGTGACCTGGCGGTGTTCTTCTGCTCGCCGGCCGGCAACAACGTGCGCGGCGTGGCCTGGAACATGGACGGCGGCTGGGCCGCTCAGTGACTGTCCTGCTCCCGCCATGAGAAAGGCCCGCGATGCGGGCCTTTCCCTTTTTTCGTGAGGGAGACTCAACGCAGCTGGATCGATCCCGACACCGTGACATTGACCGTGGATTTGCCTGCCTCCACCGGCACGGCCGCATCCGACATGGCCGCTTTGGCTTCCATGGCCATGGCACGCGGCTGGAACGGGCGCACCTCCTGGTCGGCCGAACTCACGTTCACTTCGCGCAGGCTGTAGCCCGTGAAGCCGAAACCCTTGCTGACCTCGTCGGCCCGGGCCTTGAAGCGCTCGATGGCGAGCGCCTGGACATCGGACTCCAGCTTGCGGCGTGCCTCGCGCGACAGCGAGAAGCTCGTGCCGGACATGGTCAGCGTCTGGATCTTGCCTGCGGTGGCACTGATGAGGGCGAAGTCGCGCCCTTCCAGCACCAGCTCGGTGCTGCCTTGCCAGCCATTGATCTTGCCGTTGCTGCCGTAGCGCGGATACAGGCTGAACTGGCCGGTGCGCACTTCGAGTTGCTGAGGCTTGGCGCTGGCCCTGGCGATCGACAGAGCAGCGTCGAGCGCTTGCTTGAGCTGGTTCTGCACGGTACCGGCATCGCTGCCTTCTCGTGTCGTGTTCAGCGTCATGGCCAACCAGTCCTGTGGCACCTCGAGGAAGCCGCTGGCAGCGATATTGACAACGTTGGCCGGGACAGGCGCGGTCACCTGGGCCATGGTCGAGGCGCTGGCGGCCAGCCCGAGGGCCAGGACAGAGGGGAGAAAGAAACGGTTGCGGGAGAGAGAAAGGTGACGCGAAGAAAGCAGGGTCATGGCTTGAACTTGAAGTCGTGGTGCGGCTGGTCGCGAAGCTGCTCGCGCAGTCGCTGACGCTCCTCCACCGAAAGTCGGTAGGGCTTGCGGCTGTCATCCATGTCATCGAAGGGCTGCCGCAGCGCATCGCGCAAGCGCATGGTGCTGCGTGGATCGCCACCGTCGGCCGACACGGGAAGGACGGCGACCGGCGTGTCCGAGGGCATCGGGTGCACGCGCTGGTCCTCGGGAGCGGCGACGACCGACCCCAGGGACAACAGCAGCAAACCACTCGGCAGATACGATTTCATGGTGGACTCAAGTATGGTCATTCCGGCGATTGTGTGATGTGGGCGCTGTGAAGCTGCGGAGAATCGGGGCAACATCTGTAACAGCGTGTCAGAAAAATAAAAAACGAGTGCTGACAAGCACTTGGCGCTGCCACAATCGCGTTTGTTACATTTATCGGAAGTTGTAGTCATGCCACAAACCAATGTTCGCCCCAACAAAGTGCTGGTCGTCGACGACGATGTCCGCATCCGCGACCTGCTGCGCCGCTACCTCATGCAGGAAGGCTTCGAGGTCATGCTGGCCGAAGACGGCAAGGCCCTCAACCGGGTCCTCCAGCGCGATTCGGTCGACATCATCGTGCTCGACCTGATGATGCCCGGCGAGGATGGCCTTTCCATCTGCCGCCGCCTGCGCGCCAATGGCGACCGCACGCCCATCATCATGCTCACCGCCAAGAGTGAGGATGTGGACCGCATCGTCGGCCTGGAAGTCGGTGCTGACGACTACCTGGGCAAACCCTTCAACCCGCGCGAGCTGCTGGCCCGCATCCACGCCGTGCTGCGCCGCCGCCCTCCTACCGAAGTGCCGGGCGCGCCCTCCCAGGACCAGGAAGTCGTCAAGTTCGGTCCGTTCGAGTTCGATCTGAGCCTGCGCACCCTGCGCAAGGACGGCGCAGACCTGCCGCTGACCACCGGCGAGTTCGCCATGCTCAAGGCACTGGTGCGCCACCCGCGCCAGCCCCTCTCGCGCGAAAAGCTGGCCCAATTGGCCCGCGGCCGCGAGTTCGAACCGTTTGACCGCAGCCTGGACGTTCAGGTCTCCCGCCTGCGCAAGCTGATTGAAGAAGACGCCGCTTCACCGCGCTACCTGCAGACGGTGTGGGGTGTGGGCTACGTGTTCGTACCCGATGGCAATGCCTGATGTCCGACGAGTCCCGCGTTCCCTTCGAGACCCAGCCGGCCTCGCTGGAGACCATGCCCGCTCCACTGGAGATGCGCCCTTCACGAAGCGTGAGCCTCTTCTGGCGCACCTTCCTGTTTCTCGCACTCCTGCTGGTGGGCTGCACTGTCGCCTGGCTGCAGACTTTCCGTGCACTGGAGTACGAGCCACGTGCGCTGCAAAGCGCCAACCAGCTCGCCTCCCTGGTCAACCTCAGCCGGGCCGCGCTGGTGCACTCGGATGCCATCGCCCGTGTGTCGCTGATCAAGACGCTGGCTGCCGAGGAAGGTCTGCGCATCGCGCCGCGTGAGCCGACCGACACCTTCCGCCTCTATAACACCGATGCAATCAGCCGCAATGTGTCCGAACGGCTGAGCGGCCGCCTCGGGCCGGACACGCTGGTGGCGCGCGAGGTCAATGGCACGGCCGGCCTCTGGATTGGCTTCACCATCGACGGCGATCCGTATTGGCTGCTCACCGACCCCTCCCGCATCGGCCCGGTGGCTGGCACCACGTGGCTGATCTGGCTGGGCACGGCGGCCTTGCTTTCGCTGACCGGTGCGGCGCTGATCGCACGGCTGATCAACCGGCCTCTGAAGAAGCTCTCGTTTGCCGCCAGCCGCGTTCGCGAAGGTGATTTCAACGCCAGCCAGCTCAACGAGGCCGTGGCCACGAGCGAGATTCGTGAGGTCAACATCGGCTTCAACCGCATGGCCCAGCGGCTCTCCAAGATCGAGCAGGACCGGGCGCTCATGCTCGCGGGCATCTCGCACGACCTGCGCACGCCGCTGGCGCGACTGCGACTGGAAACCGAGATGAGCGTGGGCGATGCCCAGGCGCGCGAGCACATGGCCGCCGACATCGACCAGGTCAACGCAATCATCGACAAGTTTCTCGACTACGCGCGGCCGGACCACCTCAAGCCTGAGCGCGTGAGCCTCAATCAGGTCGTGGACGCTGCCATCTACTCGGTGGGGCAGGACCAGAACACTTACATCACCACCAACATCCCGCGCGACACCGCCGTGATGGGCGACGCGGTGGAGCTGCAGCGGGTGTTCTCCAACCTGATCGAGAATGCGATGCGCTATGGGCGCGACCCGGAAACCGGGGTGGTCAAGATCGACATCGCGGCCAAGGCCAGGGATGACACGGTGCTGGTCAAGCTGCGCGATCACGGCAAGGGCGTGAACCCGGAACAGATTGATCAGCTGACCCAGCCGTTCTACCGGGGAGATGTCTCGCGCACCTCGGCCACGGGCACAGGGCTGGGCCTGGCGATCGTGGACCGCGCTGTCGCGCGGATGGGCGGGCGCTTTGCGCTGGCCAACAGCAGCACCGGGGGCCTTGCGGCCCACATGAAGCTGGTCAAGGCGCCGTCTTGAGGGCGGGCGGGCCGACAAGCAGCGCCACCGCGCGCGCCTCGATCGACAGGCCCTGCCCCACCGGCCCGATTTTCTCGGCCGTCTTCGCCTTCACATTCACCTGAGCGGTCGCCAGCCCCAGCGTGCTGGCAATGCCTTCGCACATGGCGGCGATGTGCGGTGCCAGCCTGGGCGCCTGCGCGATCACGGTGCTGTCCACATTGCCGATCTCGAAGCCCGCCGCGCGCACGCGCCGCGCGGCCTCGGCCAGCAGCGCGCTGGAATCGGCCCCCTTGAAGCGCTCGTCGGTGTCCGGGAAGTGGCGCCCGATGTCGCCCAATGCCGCCGCGCCCAGCAGGGCATCGGTGATGGCATGCAGCAGCACGTCGGCGTCGGAGTGGCCCAGCAGGCCTTGGGTGTGCGGGATGTGGACACCACCAATGATGAGTGGCCGTCCGGGCACAAGCGCATGCACGTCCCAGCCCTCGCCGATGCGCAACGTGGGAAGGGTGTTCATGGGCGGCTCCTGAGAACGGCTTCGGCCAGGGCGAAGTCTTCGGGGTAGGTAACTTTGAAATTCTGTGCGCTGCCCTGCACCAGCAACGGATGCTGACCCACCATTTCCATGGCGCTGGCCTCGTCGGTCACACCGGCAAAGCCCTGTGCTGCTCGCGCGGCCAGCGCTGCCTGCAAGGGGCCCAGGCGGAACATCTGCGGTGTCTGCGCCAGCCACTTGCCACCGCGGTCGACGGTCGCGGCCACGCGGCCATCGGCAGCGGTCTTGAGCGTGTCGGGCAGCGGCAGTGCGAGCAGGCCGCCCACGGGATCGTCCCGGCAGGCGTCGATCAGGGCGCTCACCTGCGCCGGGGTGACGAGGCAGCGCGCGGCGTCGTGAACCAGCACCCAGTCGCTCTCGTCGGCACCCAGCTCGCGCAAGGCCTGAAGGCCGTTGAACACGCTTTCGGCACGCGTGGCGCCACCACGGCGCGCCAGCGTCGTGCCCACGGGCTGAGAGGTCCAGAACACGTCATCGAAGGCGATGACGACCACACACAGATCGAGCCGGGGCACCGCGCGCAACGCATCGAGCGTGTGCATCACCATCGGCTGACCGGCGATGGGCTGGTACTGTTTGGGAATTCCGGTGCCGGCGCGGGTGCCGGTGCCCGCGCAAGGCAGCAGCGCATGGCAACGGGCAGTGCCGGGGCGGGTCAATTCGGTGGCGACATCGGGCATGGTGGGCCTGCATTCTAGAATCAGCGGTCACACCCCCGCCCCGCCCCGGTCGGGGGTGTTCGTCATGGCACATGACGGCTCTCACCCGCCAGGTCCACCACCCACGCCTCTTTTCTTTCTCATGGACTTGCCCAGACTCACCCCCGGCAAACGCCACACCGTGCCCCACCCGGGCGGTTCGGCCGATGCCCTGATGCTCGCGCAACTGGGGACGCGCGAGAAAGCGGCCGGCCGGCTGACGGCCATCGTCACCGCCGACGCCAACGATGCGCAACGCCTCATCGAAGAAATGGCCTTCTTCGCGCCCGGCCTGCGCTGCGCGATGTTTCCGGACTGGGAAACCCTGCCTTACGACACGTTCTCGCCGCACCAGGACCTGATCAGCGAACGCCTGGCCACGCTATGGCGGATCTCGCAACGCGACAAGGAGACCGGTGCGGACGTGGTGCTCATTCCAGCCACCACCGCGCTGTACCGGCTGGCGCCGCCGTCCTTCCTGGCCGGCTACACCTTCCACTTCAAGGTGAAACAGAAGCTGGACGAGGCCAGGCTCAAGGGCCAGCTGACCCTGGCGGGCTACCAGCATGTGACGCAAGTCGTGAGCCCGGGCGAATACGCGGTGCGCGGCGGGCTGATCGACCTGTTCCCCATGGGCAGCCTGGTGCCGTACCGCGTGGACCTGTTCGATGACGAGATCGACAGCATCCGCACCTTCGACCCTGACAGCCAGCGCAGCCTGTACCCTGTGAGCGAGGTTCGTCTGCTGCCGGGTCGCGAATTTCCGATGGACGATGCAGCGCGGGCGAAATTCCGCAGCCGCTGGCGCGAACTGCTCGAAGGAGACCCGACCAAGAGCCGCATCTACAAGGACATCGGCAACGGCGTGGCAACCGCAGGCATCGAGTACTACCTGCCGCTGTTCTTCGACGACACAGCCACGGTCTTCGACTACCTGGGCGATGACGCCACGGTGGTGCTGCACGGCGAACTCGAGCCCGCCTTCCAGCGCTTCTGGCAAGACACGAAAGACCGCCACCGCCTGCTGAGGGGCGACACCGACCGGCCTGTGCTCCCGCCGGAGGCCCTCTTCCTGGCGACAGAACAGTTCTACACGCGCGCCAACCAGCATGCGCAGTTCGTGGTGCGCCCGCCGCAGCAGGACATCGAGCACGGCGCGCATGTGCAGAGGCTGGGCGATCTGTCCGTGGTGCGTGGTGCAGAAGACCCGCTCGCCCGCCTGCAAGCCCACATCCGCAACACGGCGCACCGTGTGCTGTTGCTGGCCGAGAGCGATGGACGGCGCGAAAGCCTGCTCGACTTCCTGCGCGCCAGCGGTGTCAACCCGCCTGCCTTCGATTCCCTGGCCGAATTCCAGGCCAGCGACGAGAAGACCGGCATTGCCACCGCCGCCCTGGCCACGGGCTTTTCCTGGCTGGACGATGGCATCGACTTCGTCACCGAGACCGAGCTCTTCGCCACCAGCCCGACCACGCGCCGGCGCAGGAAGCAGGAACAGGTCAGCGACGTCGATGCACTGATCAAGGACCTGTCCGAGCTCAACGTGGGCGACCCGGTGGTGCACAACGCGCACGGCATCGGCCGCTACCGGGGCCTGGTGAACATGGACATGGGGGAGCGCAACCCCGACGGCTCGCCCGCCCTGCAGGAATTCCTGCACCTGGAATACGCCGACAAGGCCGTGCTGTATGTGCCCGTGAGCCAGCTCCAGCTGATCGGCCGCTATACCGGCGTGAGTGCGGACGAGGCACCGTTGCACAAGCTGGGCAGCGGCCAATGGGAGAAGGCCAAGCGCAAGGCGGCCGAACAGGTGCGCGACGCGGCAGCCGAACTGCTGAACATCTACGCACGGCGCGCCGCGCGCCAGGGCCACGCGTTCCGCTACTCGGCACAGGATTACGAGGTGTTCGCCAACGACTTCGGCTTCGATGAAACGGCCGACCAGCGCGCCGCCATCCACGCCGTCATCCAGGACATGATCAGCCCGCGACCGATGGACCGGCTGGTCTGCGGCGACGTCGGTTTCGGCAAGACCGAGGTCGCCCTGCGTGCCGCATTCGTGGCCGTCACCGGCGGACGGCAGGTGGCCTTTCTGGCGCCCACCACGCTGCTGGCCGAACAGCATTTCCAGACCCTCTCCGACCGCTTCTCCAAGTGGCCGGTGAAGGTGGCCGAGATGAGCCGCTTCCGCTCGGCCAAGGAAATCACCGCGGCCGCCAAGGGTCTGGCGGACGGCTCGGTCGACATTGTGGTCGGCACGCACAAGCTGCTCAGCGAAAGCGTGAAGTTCAAGGACCTCGGCCTGCTGATCATTGACGAGGAACACCGCTTCGGCGTGCGGCACAAGGAGGCCATGAAGGCGCTGCGCGCCGAGGTCGACGTGCTCACGCTGACGGCCACTCCCATTCCTCGCACGCTGGGCATGGCGCTCGAAGGCCTGCGCGATCTGTCGGTGATCGCCACCGCCCCGCAGCGCCGTCTTGCCATCAAGACCTTCGTCCGCAACGAAGGCAACGGCGTGATCCGCGAAGCCGTGCTGCGGGAGCTCAAGCGCGGCGGCCAGGTCTATTTCCTGCACAACGAGGTGGAGACGATCGAGAACCGCCGCCAGAAGCTGGAAGAGATCCTGCCCGAGGCGCGCATCGCGATTGCGCACGGCCAGATGCCCGAGCGGGAGCTCGAACGCGTGATGCGCGATTTCGTCGCACAACGCTTCAACGTGCTGCTCTGCTCCACCATCATCGAGACCGGCATTGACGTGCCCACGGCCAACACCATCGTGATGAGCCGGGCCGACAAGTTCGGCCTGGCGCAGCTGCACCAGCTGCGCGGGCGCGTGGGCCGCAGCCACCACCAGGCCTATGCGTACCTCATGGTCCCGGAGATCGAAGGCCTGACCAAGCAGGCGGCCCAGCGGCTCGACGCGATCCAGCAGATGGAGGAGCTCGGCAGCGGCTTCTACCTCGCCATGCACGACCTGGAGATCCGCGGCGCCGGCGAAGTGCTGGGCGAAAACCAGAGCGGCAACATGCTGGAGGTCGGCTTCCAGCTCTACAACGAGATGCTGAGCGAGGCGGTGAGCTCGCTCAAGGCCGGGCGCGAACCCGACCTGCTCGCGCCGCTCTCGGTGACCACCGACATCAACCTGCACGCACCCGCGCTGCTGCCCAACGACTACTGCGGCGACGTGCACCTGCGCCTGTCGTTCTACAAGAAGCTCGCCACGGCGAAGAACACGGACCAGGTGGACGCCTTGCTGGAAGAGATCGTGGACCGCTTCGGCAAGCTGCCGCCCCAGGCGCAGACGCTGATCGACGTGCACCGCCTGCGTTGCATCAGCGCGCCCTACGGTGTGGTGAAGGTCGATGCCGCACCCGGGGTGACGAACATCACCTTCCGCGCCAACCCACCGTTCGACCCGATGCGCATCATCGAACTGATCCAGAAGAACCGGCACATCAAACTCGCGGGCAACGACAAGCTGCGCATCGAACGTGCCCTGCCCGAAGTAAAAGACCGCGTGCAACTGGTGCGCGACGTGCTGCGCTCCCTCGGGCAGCCCCTGAAGAAAACCGCAACCGCCTGATCTCCATCCCATGACCACCGCCACCGAATTTGCCCCCGGCCTCACCGTTCAAGGCTTCACGCCACCACTCAAACTCAGCGACTTCAAGCTCATCGCCTTCGACATGGATTCCACGCTCATCAGCATCGAGTGCGTGGACGAGATCGCCGACGCCGTGGGCAAGAAGACCGAGGTCGCGGCGATCACCGAAGCCGCGATGCGCGGCGAGATCACCGACTACAAGGAAAGCCTCCGCCAGCGCGTGGCCCTGCTGCGCGGCGTGACCATCGCCGACATGGAACAGGTCTACACCGATCGCCTGCGCGTCAACCCCGGCGCGGCTGAACTCATTCAGGCCTGCAAGGCCGCCGGCCTGAAAGTGCTGCTGGTCTCCGGCGGCTTCACGTTCTTCAGCGAGCGCGTGCGCCAGACCCTGGGCATCGACTTCACGCGCGCTAACGTGCTGGAAGTGGAAAGCGGCCCGAACTGCGGTCAACTCACCGGCCGCATGGTGGACCAGCCCTGGGGCGACATCTGTGACGGCGCCGAAAAGCGCCGCACCCTGTTGGAGGTGGCGTCGCTGATGGGCATCGAACCTTCGCAGTGCATCGCCATGGGCGATGGCGCGAACGACCTGCCCATGATGGGCGTGGCGGGTCTCTCGGTGGCGTACCACGCCAAACCGGCGGTGCGCGCGCAGGCCATGGTGGCCATCAACGAAGGCGGGCTCGACCGCCTGCTGGAAGTGCTGCGCTGAGCCTCAACCCCCAGCGCGTTTGACGGTGTGGCCCTGCGCCTTCAGCGCCGTCATCACCTTTTCGACGTGATCGCCCTGGATCTCGATCACACTGTCCTTCACCGTGCCGCCCGATCCACACGCGGACTTGAGCTGCTTACCCAGCGCCACGAGGGCCGCCGCGTCCAGCGCCACGCCCTTGACCAGGGTGACGGCCTTGCCGCCCCGGCCCTTGGTTTCGCGCGACACGCGCACGATGCCATCGCCAGCGGGCGCCGCGCTGGTCTTGCGGCACACACACTGCGCCACCGGCTGCCGACAGGCTGGGCACATGCGCCCCGCTTCGGTGGAGTAGACCAGCCCACCGCTGGAAAGTTTGTTCTTCATGAGGCGGGATCGTACCCGGCCACATCCCTGCTTCGGCCGCGCCGCTACACTGACCCGCTCCATGCCCTTCACATCCCTCGGCCTCGCACCCGCCCTCGTCCAGGCCGCTGCCGCGCTCGGTTTCCAGACGCCCACGCCGATCCAGAGCCAGGCCATTCCCGCCGTGCTCGCCGGGCGGGATCTGCTGGCCACGGCCCAGACTGGCTCTGGCAAGACAGCCGCCTACGCTTTGCCCCTGCTGCACCGCCTTGCGCACGCCGACGCGCGTGCGCCCCGGCGCGTGCAGGCCCTGGTGGTGGTCCCTACACGAGAACTCGCCGCGCAGGCCGGTGAGGTGGTGCGTGCACTTGCCCAGCCCCTGCCACGCCCACCCAAGGTGGTCGTGGCCTTCGGTGGCGTGTCGATCAACCCGCAGATGATGGCCCTGCGCGGCGGTGCGGACGTCGTGGTCGCCACACCAGGACGCCTGCTCGATCTGGTGGCGCACAACGCACTGCGCCTGTCGTCCGTGAACCTTCTGGTGCTCGACGAAGCCGACCGTCTGCTGGACCTGGGCTTCGCCGACGAACTCCAGCGCGTGCTCGAGCTGTTGCCCGCCCAGCGCCAGAACCTGTTTTTCTCCGCCACGTTCCCCGCCCCTGTGCAGACACTGGCCAACGGGCTGTTGCACGAACCCGAGTGCATCGACGTGCCCCACGAGCGGAACGACGGGGCCGTAATCGAACAGCGCGCGTTCCTCGTCGACAGCACGCGCCGCACCCAGCTGCTGCGCCAGTTGATCCAGAGCCAGGGCTGGAAACGCGTGCTGGTGTTCGTGTCCACGCAGTACGCGGCCGAGCGCGTGGCGGCCAAGCTGCATCATGGCGACCTGTACGCCACCTCGTTCCACGGCGGGCTCAGCCAGGGCGCGCGCCAGCAAGCCCTGGCCGAATTCAAGGAAAAGCGCTGGGACGTGGTCGTCACCACCGACCTCGCTGCACGCGGCATCGACATCGAAGGGTTGCCCGTTGTCGTCAATTACGACCTGCCACGCTCGACCGTGGACTATGTGCACCGCATCGGTCGCACAGGCCGCGCGGGAGCCAGCGGCCTGGCGGTGAGTTTCGTGACCCCGGCCGCTGAAGCCCACTGGCGGCTCATCGAGAAGCGCCAGGGCCTGAGCCTGCCGCTGGAGGTGCAGCCCGGCCTTGAACCCACTGAAGAGCCACCACCAGCCGCGCCAGGGGGCGGAGGCATCAAGGGCAAGCGCCCGAGCAAGAAGGACAAGCTGCGCGCGGCGGCTGCAAAAACAGTGACACCCCCCGCCCAATCGTGACGGGCCTGCCTGGCGGCGGGTTGTTCATGCCCGCGCGACTCTGGCTGTGCGCTTGACGGCGGCACCGCCACCGCGCTGACGCAGCATCTGCAGGAAGGTCTGCGCCGCCGGCGACAAGGACTGCCCCTTGCGCTGGTACACGAAGTACTCGCGCTGGATCGCGGGCGCGCGCAAGGGCACGAAACGCACGCCGAAGTTGTCGGCGAACGAGCGGGCGTATTCGGGCGCGAGCAGCACACCCATGCCGTGTCCCGCCAACGCCATGGCGGTGGTGAGGAAGCCGACATCGCTCGCGGTGTTGAGCGCGAAATCATGACCGTGCGTGTGCAGCGCGCGCTCCACGTGGCGGCCGAACTCGTGCGAGTAGCTGATCCAGCGTTCGTCTCGCAAGTCTTTCCACGGCACGCTGGCACGCTCATAGGCCGGGTGCCCCTTGGGGCACACCAGCCGGATCGGCACGTTCATGAGGAAGCTGCGCGTCACGTCGTCGCCGGTCGCGCGCTCCGGGCCGATCCCGAGTTCCACCGCGCCGTGGCGCACCGTATCCACCACGTCGTCGGCTACCGCGTCTTTCAGACGCAGGCTGATGCCCGGGTGCTGCTGGCCGAAATCGGTGAGTACAGAGGCCACCCAGGTGCAGGCCATCATCTGGGAGGTGGACACGCGCAGGAAACCCCGGCGCAAAGCACGGATCTCGGAAGCGCCCTCCACCACCTGGCGCACGTCTTCCAGGATGCGCTGCGCCAGCGGCAACAGGTTGCGGCCCGCTTCGGTCAGCGTGATGGCCGTCCGGCTGCGGTCGAACAGTTGCAGGTGCAGCTCCTGTTCCAGTTGCTGCACCAACATGCTGACGGCGGACTGCGTCAGGTTGAGCTGGCGCGCTGCGCCGGTGAAGCTGCCGCTCTGCGTCACCGCGGCAAAGGCCCGCATCTGCCTCAGGCTGATGTTCATGAATGCACCAATCTCGTTCCAAGGTGGTGGTGCATCCTGCTCTCATGCACCATCATAAAATTACCTGATCAATGTATCAAAAGAATTGGCTTGTCTGATACCCAGAGGGGTTCATAGAATGCCGCGAAACCCTCTCCACCTGAACCGAAAATTTCTTCCGATTCCATGCATATTGCCGTTGTAGGCACAGGCATCGTCGGCGCATGCACAGCGGCCTGGCTGCAGCGCGACGGCCACCAGATCACCTTCGTCGACCCGCTCGAACCTGGCGAAGCCTGTTCGTTCGGCAATGCGGGCTCGCTGTCGCCCAGCGCCTGTCTGCCCGTGGGCATGCCCAACATGTGGAAGAAGGTGCCGAGCTGGCTGCTCGATCCGCTGGGCCCGCTGACCATCCGCACCACCTACCTGCCGCGCGTGCTGCCCTGGCTGGTGCGCATGCTGCAGCACTCCACACCGCATGAGGTCACGCGCATCGCCACCGCGCTGCAGACCTTGCTGCGACCCATCTTCGACTGCTACGGGCCGCTGCTGGACCGGGCTGACGCAAACGCCCTCGTGCGGCGCACCGGCTGCCTGTACGTGTACTCCTCGCGCGAAGCCGCAAACCAGTGGAAGTGGGGCATGGCCCTGCGCAAGTCGCTCGGTGTGAACCTGGTCAACGTGGAGCGTGACGAGCTCGAAGAGCTTGAGCCCGACCTGAAGGGCCGCTTCCGCTTCGGCATCCTCGCGCCCGACAACGGATCCACGCTGGACCCGTCCCAGCTGGTCAAGGCACTGGTCGCGCAAAGCGTGCGCGACGGCGCCCGCCACGACCATCGCTCGGTCACGGGCTTCGAGCGTGAGGGTCGCCGCGTGACCGGTCTGCGCATGGACCGTGGCGAACCGCTGGCGGTCGATGGCGTGGTGGTCGCGGCTGGCGCATGGTCCGGCAAGCTCGCGCGCCAGCTCGGCGACCCCGTTCCGCTGGAGACCCAGCGCGGCTACCACGTCACTGTGCGCAGCTCGAACCTCAAGCTGCGGCACACGGTGATGGCCTCCGAAAACAACATCATGGTCAACCCCATGGCGATGGGCCTGCGGCTGGCCGGCACCGTGGAGTTCGCCGGCCTCGAACGCGCACCGAACTACGAGCGCGCTCAGGCGCTGCTGCGCCAGGGCCAGTTGCTGTTCCCGCACCTGGACACGTCCGAGGTGACGCAGTGGATGGGCCACCGCCCCTGCATGCCCGACAGCCTCCCCGTGATCGACCGCAGCCGCGATGCGGACAACGCGTGGCTCGCTTTCGGCCACGGACACATGGGCATGTGCATGGGCGCCACCACGGGCCGCGAAGTGGCCCACCTGGTGGCTGGCCGCACCACGCAAGTGGACCTGTCGCCCTTCAGTGCGCGGCGCTTTGGCTGAAGGCAGCGCATGACCGGACCTCGCTGGGCCATCGGCATCGACATGGGTGGCACGTTCATCGACGTGGTGGCCTGTTCCTCGGACGGCGCGTTGCGCAGCCTCAAGCACCCGCGTGAGGCGGGGCACCTGGTGCAGCCGATCCTGCAAGCGGTGCAGCGCATGCTGGATGAGACCGGCATCGCCGCGTCGCAGGTCGCGCGCATCGTGCACGGCTCCACCGTGGTCACCAACCTCCTGCTGGAGCAGACCGATGGCCCGATCGCCGTGCTCACCAACAATGGGATGCGCGACATCCTCGCGCTGGCACGGCAGGACCGCCGTGACCTCTACTCTGCCGCCGTGGTCCCACCCACGCCAGAACGCCGGCTGTTTCCCGCCGACCTGCGCTTCGAGATCGCGGGACGCGTGGACGCCCACGGCAACGAGATCGAGGCGCCAGACCGCGATCAGGTCACGGCGCTCGCGCGCGGTATCGCCAAAGCCGGGGTGCGATCCGTGGCGGTCTGCCTGCTGTTTTCTCACTTGCGCCCGGTGCATGAGCAGCAGGTACGTGCCTGGCTGCTCGCCGCCGAGCCAGGCCTGATGGTGTCGCTGTCCTCCGAGGTCGACCCCAAGCCGCGCGAGTTCGAACGCTTTCTCGCCACCGCCTTCGACGCCTACAGCAAACCCATGGTGCAGCAGTACCTGCACACGCTGGGCACCGCGCTCGCCGAACGTCACCTGCCCCCGCCCGCGCTGATGCGCTCCGAAGGTGGCATCGCGCCCTGGCAGGACGCGGTGGCGCGTCCGATCGGTCTGGCCATGTCGGGCCCCTGCGCGGCGCTGCAGGGCGTGGCCGCCAGCCTGCCTGCGAGCGACGCCGCGCAGGTCGTGATGTCCATCGATGTCGGTGGCACCAGCACCGACATCGGCATCCTCGAATCGGGTCGTCCGCTTTTCACCGACACGCTGCTCTGTGGCGACCTCACGCTGCGACTGCGTTGTGCGGACGTGGAGTCGCTCTCCATCGGCGGTGGCAGCCTGGCCACCGTGAACGCGGGCGGCGGCCTGCGCCTGGGACCACTCTCGCAAGGCGCCTGGCCCGGGCCCGCCGCCTACGGACTTGGCGGCACCCACGCGACCCTGACTGACGCACTGCTGCTGCTGGGTCGTCTGCCGCCCCGGCTCTCGGGTGGCGTCATGCTGGACCGTGGCCTCGCCGAAGCGGCCGTGTTGCGCGATGTGGCACAACCCCTGGGCATCACCGTGGCCGATGCCGCCCAGGCCATCGTGGCCACGGCCGCCACCGCCATGGCCGAGAGCGTGAAGATGCGCGCCTTCCAGCGCGACATCCACCCCGCCGACTGCCTGCTGGTCGCTGCAGGCGGCGGCGGCGCACAGCACGTGGCCGAGGTGGCCGAACTCGCTGGCGTCGCACGGGTTCGTGTGATCGCCAACGCGGGCGTGGTGGCGGCCCTGGGTCTGCTGGCGTCCATGCCCACGCGCACGGTGGAGAAGGCCTGCGCGCTCCCGCTCGCGGCGGACGGCATGACCGTGCTCACGGCGATGCGCAACGAGTTCCCCACCGCCCCCGAGGGCGAGTCGGTCCGCTGGAGTGTGGAAGTCCTGCTCCAGGGACAAGGCAGCCCGGTGGAGGTCGACTGGCTGCCGGATGATGATCTGCCCACGCTGCAGGCACGGTTTGCCGCGCGTTACGAAGCCCTGCGCGGCCAGATGCCGGCGCGGAGCGACGCCGTGGTGAACCTGCTGCGCGGCGTGCTCGAACAAGCCGTGCCACAACCCGGTATCGACGCCCATCACCTGCGGCCCGACCCCGCCCTGTGGGCTGGCTGCGCGCCCGAAGGACAAGGGCCACAGACCCTGTTCGCAGCCACCACCACGGTGTGGGTGCCGGCCGGCTGGCAATGGGTGCAGGAGGCCGACGGTTCGCTGCTGCTGAGCCACATCGGCGCGCAGGAGGTGCGGGCGTGAACGAACACCTGATCCTCATGGAACCCGTGCGGCTGGCGCTTCAGGGCATCGTGGACCGCATGCAGAGCCGCATGATGCGTGCGGCCTACTCATCCATCGCGCGCGAAGGTGGCGATTGCGCTGCCGCCGTGTTCCTGCCCGATGGCCGCCTGCTGGCGCAGGCGCGTTCACTGCCGCTGCTGCTGGGTTCGCTGATCCCTGCCATCGCGGGCGTGTTGCAGCGTTTCCCCGCGCAACAGATGGCCGATGGCGACGCCTACCTGATGAACGACCCGTGGTCGGGTGGCACGCACCTGCCCGACCTGATCGTGGTGCGTCCCATCGTGAGCGAAGGCCGCACCATCGCACTGGCCGCCGCGATCCTGCACCACCAGGACGTGGGCGGCATGGCGTCCGGTTCGATCCCGCCGAACGCCACCGACATCCACCAGGAAGGGCTGCGCATTCCACCGGTGCGCTGGCGCGCCGCTGGCGAGGTCGACCGCAATGTCGAAACCCTCCTCACCGCCAACAGCCGCACACCCGGCAACCTGCTGGGCGATCTGAATGCGCAATGGTCCGCCGTGAGCCTGGGTGCGAGTGAAACGGCGGCACTGCGCGCACGCACCGGTGCGAGCTTCGAAGCGGTTTGCGATGCGCTGCTGGCCCAGTCCGAACGCATGACGCGAGAGGCATTGCGCCAGGTACCCGATGGCTCCTGGCAATGGGAAGACCAGCTCGACGGCGATGGCATCACCGATGCACCCGTGCGCATTGCGGTGCAACTGCACAAGCGGGGCGATGCACTCTCGATCGACTTCACCGGCTCCTCGGCGCAGACGCGTGGGCCGGTGAACGCATCGCCCTCCAGCATGATGTCGGCCCTGCTTTTCTTCATGCGCTCGCTCGCGCCCCAGGCACCGAACAACGCGGGTTGCCTCGCCCCCGCGACCTGGGTACTGCCCGAGGGCAGCGTGGTCAACCCGCGATTGCCGGCCGCCGTCAATGCACGCACCGCCACATTGAAGCTGGCGTGCAACGCGATGCTCAGCGCGTGGTCGCTCGGCGCGTCGCGAGAACCCTTGGCGTCCAATGCCGGCGTCGCCACGGTGCTGTCGCTGGGCGGCACACACGCGAATGGCACACGCTGGCTGCTCACCGAGATCATCGCCAGTGGTGCGGGGGCGAGCGCACGGGCCGATGGCACGAGCGGCATTTCCACCGACGTGGGCAACGCACGCAACACGCCGGTAGAGGTGATCGAATCCGAAGCCCCCGTGCGCGTGAACACCTACGCCATTCGCGAAGGCTCGGGAGGCACGGGCCGCTTCCAGGGCGGCCATGGTGTGCGACGGGTATACGAATTGCTTGAAGGACAGGGCAGCATCTCCTACCGGGGTGAACGCCATGTCAGCCGCGCACGCGGCAGCCAGGGCGGTGGCGACGGCGCATCGTCGGCCGCCCGCATCGAAAGGGCCGATGGCCGCATCGACGTGTTGCCCGCACGGGCTCGCGCCGAGTGGTCGGCCGGGGACAGGCTCGTCATAGAAACGGCCGGAGGAGGCGCATGGGGTACAGCCGCGAATGCGCGCGCTGCACCGGAGAACCAACCCACTTGAAAGCACGCACACCATGAACCGCATTCCTCTCACCTCGCGCGCGCTCGGCGCTTTCGGCCTTGCGGCGTCTCTCGCTCTCGTGGCGCTCACGCCATCGATCGCATCCGCGCAGGCCTACCCCAGCAAGGTGGTCCGCATCGTCGTGCCGTTCCCCCCGGCGGCAGCACCGATCTGCTCGCGCGCAAGCTGGGCGAGAAACTCGCCGTCACCTGGAAGCAGACCGTCATCGTTGACAACCGCGCGGGTGCGGGCGGCACGGTGGGCGCGGACCATGTGTCCAAGGCCGAACCTGACGGCCACACGCTGCTGATGGGTGTGACCGGCAGCAACGGCATCGCCGGCGCGCTGTACCCCAACCTGCCTTACGACATGGTCAAGGGCTTCACGCCGGTCACCGCGGTGGTCAGCGCGCCGCTGATGATCGTGAAGAACCCGGCCCTGCCCGCCAAGAACCTGCAGGAGCTCGTGGCCGCCGCCCGTGCGAAGCCCGCCTCCATCACTTACGGCTCGGCCGGCAGTGGCACGTCGATGCACCTGACCGGCGAGATGTTCAAGATCGCAACCAAGGCGTCGTTCCTGCACATCCCCTACCGTGGCAGCGCGGGCGCCCTCACCGACCTCATGGGCGGACAGATCGACCTCATGTTCGGCGACATCCTGGTGGTGATGCCGCAGGTGCAGAGCGGCAAACTCATTCCGCTGGCCGTGACCTCGAAGGAACGCCACCCGCTCTTCCCCAACGTGCCCACTGTTGCCGAGAGCGGCTACCCCGGCTTCGAGGCGCTGTCGTGGCAGGGTCTGTTCGCGCCCCCCGGCACGCCCGCGGCCATCGTTGAAAAGATCAACAAGGATGTGAACACCGCGCTCGCGAGCCCCGACATCCAGGAGTACTTCGTCTCGCGCGGCTTCAAGCTCGGCGGCAGCAGCGCGACCGAGTACAAGGCCTTCATCGAATCGGAAACGAAGAAGTGGGCGGCCATCGTGAAAGCCTCCGGCGCAAAGCCAGACTGACCCCCCTGCGCCGCTGCGCGGCTTCCCCCCTTCTGTGGCGCGCCTTCGGCGCTTCGAGGGGGGACGGCATCTGAGGCCGGCGGAGCCGGACCCTTGATGCCTCTGGTCAGCGGCGTCGTTTCACTCGTTGCGGGCCGCACGCCGGCCCGGTGAAGAATTGACATGAATCACAACCCCAACATTCGCCACGTGGGCCCGCCGGTGGAGCGGGCCGGCAAGGTGCAACCCATCTCGCCGGCCGTGATCGCTGACGACCGGCTGGTCTTCGTGGCGGGGCAGGTGCCCATGCGCAATGGCCTGCCGGCCGGTGACGACATCGCGAGCCAGACCCACTACACCATCGATCTGATCGAGGGCATCCTGCAGCGCGCCGGCTGCACCCTGGACGACGTGGTCAAGACCACGGTCTGGCTGGTCAACGCTGGGGACTACCCCGGTTTCAACGACGCCTATGCGCAGCGCTTTCCGGCGGCCACGGCGCCAGCCCGCTCCACCGTGATCTCCGGACTGATTGCACCCGTTCTGGTGGAAATCGAAGCGATAGCCCTGCGCCGGCCGGGTTGAGCTGCTATGAAAAGTGGTGGGTGGCATGCACCAGAATGGCGCGCCTGCTATCATGAAATCCCACTTTTCAGCGCGTCCCGGCCACTTTCGGCCAGCGCTATCCCGGACCATGACAGCTGCCAGATCCCCGGCGCGCTCCAAGCCCCGCGCCGACAGTTCCACGCCTGCGCGACCCGCTCGCGCGGTGAGGGAAAGCCGACAGCGCATCCTGTCCGCCATCCGCGAGGCAGCGATCGAAGAGTTCAGCCTGCACGGCCTCAAGGGCACCTCCACCCAGGCCATCGCGGAGCGAGCAGGCCTCACCAAACCGCAACTGCACTACTACATCACCGGCAAGGAAGAGCTGTACAACGAACTGCTCGACTCGGTGATGATGGCCTGGAAGATCGAGTTCGCGCCGCCCGGCCTCACCGAGCCGGCGGACATCCTGGCGCACTACATCCGCCAGAAGCTCGATCACGCCTTCGACCAACCCACCGTCTCGCGCATCTTCACGCGCGAGATCCTGGACGGCGGCCACAACCTGGGACGCTACTGGCCCAATGCGCGCGTCTGGATCCAGAAAGAGGTGAGCATCATCAACGGGTGGATTGCCCGCGGCCTGATGCGCCCCATGAACGCCCACCTGCTGCTGATGCACATCTGGGCGATGACGCAACACCATGCCGACTTCGCCCTGCAGGTGCGCGAGATCTGTGGCACCGAGCGCGACCCCGATCCGCTGGACCGCGAGGCCGTCGCGCGCGACCTCATCCCGTTCGTGCTGCGCGGCTGCGGGCTCCTGCCGCCCTGAACGCCGAGCCCCTGCGCACCGGGCCTGCCGGCACTGTGGTGCCACCGACACGGACATCGTTTTTTGACGCCCGATCTGCGGGTTATTCCTCTCGATGCGGGCCTCTTTTTTCTTATACTGACCAAACAGTCAAATTAAGTGGTCAGAAATTGAGCCCGATCAATACGGCGACCGACTTGTCGGTGCAGCCCAACGCCTCCAACAGCCCCGTCGCGCGGGGCGACCTGACCATTCGCGTGACCCGGGTCGTGCGACACACGGACGAAGTCAACAGCTATGTGCTGCAGCGCATCGATGGCCTGCCGCTGCCCGCCTGCGAGGCGGGTGCGCATGTCGACGTCCACCTGCCCGGTGGACTGGTGCGCAGCTACTCGCTGTGCGGTGACCCGACACTGACGACCGAGGCGTATGAGATCGCGGTGAAGCGTGAAGACAGCGGCCGTGGCGGTTCACGCGCGATGCACATGTGGGTACGCGAAGGCGAGATCCTGCGCATCGGCATGCCGCGCAACCATTTCCGCCTGGCCCATGACGCGCCCCACCACCTGCTGCTGGGCGGAGGCATCGGCGTGACACCGCTGGTCTCGATGGCGCATGCGCTGCACGCACTCGGCGCCCCGTTCACGCTTGCGGTGTTCGCGCGCAGCGCACGGCACCTGGCCCTGAGCCGCGTGCTCGACCAGGCACCGTGGCGCGGCAACGTGCAGGTGCACTTCGACGACGTGCCCTCGCCGACGAGCCCCGCCACCCTGGTGGCCAATGCCCCGGCCGGCTCGCACGCCTACTTCTGCGGCCCCGAGGGCTTCATGACCCACGTGCGCAACGCCTGCCAGGCCTGGCCTGCCGAGCGCGTGCACTTCGAGTATTTCAGCGCACCGGTGAAAGCAGACGCAGCCTCCGCCAGGAGCGAGGCAGACGTCTTCGAGGTCGTGCTCGCGCGCCGGCAGCAACGGCTACAGGTTCCCGCTGGCAAAAGCATCGCCCAGGTTCTACAGGGTGCTGGCGTCGCGGTGGACACGGTGTGCGAGCAAGGCATCTGCGGCTCCTGCCTCACGCCCTACCTCAGCGGCACGCCGGACCACCAGGACACCTGCATGACAGAGGCCGAGCGCGCCACGCACGTCGCGGTCTGCTGCGCGCGCAGCCATTCGCCCACGCTGACGCTGGACCTCTGAGCACCACCATGCCACAGTTGCCCGCCGCCCCCGACTTCATCGCGAACGCGCGACTGCCCCGCTGGCTGCTGCCACCGGACTGGCCTCGAGGCCACGAAGGCCCGGCGCTGGCCCTCATCGAACTTGCCCACGGAAAGGTGCGACGCACCGTGCCGATAGAGGCCCGAACCCTGGCCACCGGCACGGGCTGGGACGCCCGGGGTGCGCTGGTGCTGCCCGGCCTGGTCGACGCACACACCCACCTGGACAAGGCCTTCATCCTGCCGCGCATCGGCGCGGCGAAGCCCGGCCTGCTCGGGGCCATCGACGCGGTCATCGGCGACCGCGCGAACTGGACGCACGCCGACCTGCGCAAGCGCGCCGAGCGTGGTCTGCAGCTGGCCTGGGAAGCCGGCACCACGCACCTGCGCACCCACATCGACTGGTGGGACCCGCAAAACCCACCCCTGGCCTGGAACGTGATGGCCGAGCTGGCCGCCGAATGGCGTGGCCGCATCCGCGTGGAACAGGTCGCGCTGATCAAGCTCGCGCTGTTCGCCCGGCTCGACGACGCAAGGGCACTCGCTCGCCGCGTGGCCTCCACTGGCGCACGCACGCTGCTGGGCGGGTTCGTGCACTCCAGCAACTGGGACCCCGCGGCCCTGCGGCACCTCGTGCTCGCCGCGCAGGAGCTCGACCTGGACCTGGACCTGCACGTCGACGAAGAGCTCAACCCCGATGCGCAAGGCCTGGCCTTCACGGCCGAGCTGCTGCAGAGCACGGGCTTCCAGGGCCGCGTCGTCTGCGGTCACAACTGCGCCCTCGCCGCCCAGCCGCAAGCGCAGGCCATGGCCACGCTCGACGCGGTCGCCCGCGCGCCGATCACGCTGGTGTCACTGCCCATCACCAACCTGCTGCTGCAGGACGCTGTCACCGGCCGCACGCCGCGCCAGCGCGGCCTCACGCTGGTGAAGGAGGCCCGCGAACGCGGCATACCCCTGCTGTTCGCGAGCGATAACGTGCAAGACCCGTTCTGCCGCGCTGGCAGCCTGGACCCGCTGGAAGCCATGCAGGCCGCGGCGCTGGCCGGCCAGCTCGATGCTCCTTTCGACGCCTGGTCCGACACGCTGTGCCGCGCCGGATGGCTGCAGCGCGAGCCCCAGGCCATGACCTCGCTCGACGGTGCGCCGGCCGACCTCGTGGCCTTCACGTCCACCGATGCGCACGCCTGGCCCTCGCGCAGCGCCAACCGCGTGGTGCTTCGCAACGGCCGCCCCATTTCCCATTGATCGACCCCACAAGGACCGCCCATGCTGCATGGCTACTTCCCGCCCCACCGCTTCCTGCCTTACCTGGCCTGGACGGAGATCACCGCGCTGCCCGACCGTGAGAACACCGTCATCGTGCTCCCGGTGGGTGCCACGGAGCAGCACGGCCCGCACCTGCCGTGCTCGGTGGACACAGTGATCGCCGCCGGCGTGATCGGCAAGGCCTTCGAGCGGTTGCCCGCCGAGATCCGTGCCTTCGGTCTGCCGCCCATCACCTACGGCAAGTCCGAGGAACACCTGCACTTCGCCGGCACCATGACGCTGACCGGCACCACCCTGCTTTCGACCATGATCGAGCTGGGCGAGTCGGTCTACCGCTCAGGCTTTCGCAAGCTGGTGTTCGCCAACGGCCATGGGGGCCAGCCGCAGGTGCTGGAGATGGCCGCGCGCGAGCTGCGCCTGCGCCATGGCGACTTCGTCGTGGTGCCCTATGGCGTCTCCCGCGTGCCCAATGTGTCGGGCAAGTTCATCAGTGACCAGGAGCGCAAGCTCTCGATGCACGCCGGCCATTCGGAAACCGCGCTGATGCTCGCGCTGGCGCCCGACACCGTGCACATGGAACGCGCCGCCGCGTACTTCCCGCCTCCGTTCCCGAGCAAGACGCTCTCGGCCGACGGCCGCCCCGCGTGCGCCTGGGTGGCACGCGACTTCGGCCCCAGCGGCGTGATCGGCGACCCCACCGAAGCCACGCGCGAACAGGGCGAAGCCATTCTCGACAGCCTGGCCGACAGCTGGGTCCAGGCCATCACCGAGCTCTACACCATGCGCTGGGTCGTCCGCGAGGAACCGACCTGGGAACGTGGCCACCACACCGGCCACATCCAGCAGACGCTGGACTGATCACCGATCCCGTTTTCCCCCACTGCCCTCCCCCGACCCACCCCACCCTTCGACAGAAAGGCCTGCCATGTCCTCCTCCCGCCATCCACTGCGCCGCGCCCTCGGCGCCACCGCCCTCGGCGTGCTCACCCTGACCGCCGCCCAGGCACAGGAAAAGTTCACCTTCATGACCAACTGGTACGCGCAGGCCGAGCACGGTGGCTACTACCAGGCCGTGGCGCAAGGCATCTACCAGAAGGCCGGCCTGGACGTGACGATCAAGATGGGTGGCCCGCAGGTCAACATCATCCAGATCATGGCCGCCGGGCAGGCCGACTGCATCATGGGCGCGACGGACACGCAGATGATGGTGGCGCGCGGCAACGGCCTGCCCATCGTGAACGTGGCCGCCATCTTCCAGAAGGATCCTCAGGTTCTGATCGCCCATGAAGACGTGAAGTCCTTCGAGGACATGAAGGGCAAGACCATCCTGATCGCGCCCACCGCGATGCGCGGCATGTGGTCCTGGCTCAAGGGCAAGTACGGCTACACCGACGCACAGGCCCGGCCCTATACCTACAACATCCAGCCCTTCGTCGCCGACAAGAACATCGTGCAGATGGGCTTCCTCTCGTCCGAACCGTTCGCCATCCAGAAGGCCGGTGTGAAGGCCAACACCTTCCTGCTCGCCGACCAGGGCTACCCGCCCTACGCTAACCTCATCTCCTGCATGGAGAAGACGGTGAAGGAGCGCGAGAAGACCGTGGCCGCGTTCGTGAAAGCCACTGCCGAGGGCTACAAGAGTTATCTGGCCGATCCGGCACCCGCCAACGCGCTGATCAAGAAGGACAACCCGAACATGACCGACGACCAGCTGGCGTACGGCATCGGCAAGCTCAAGGAGATGGGGATCATCACCAGCGGCGATGCAGCGAAGCAGGGCATCGGCACCATGACGCGCGAGCGCCTGCTGAAGACCCAGGCCTTCCTGGTCGACGCCCAGATGATCGATCCGGCCAAGGTCAACATCGACCAGGCCTACCGCCTCGACATCATCAAGGACGTCAAGGTCCTGCCCTGACCGGCCACCGTGCGCCCTGGCGGCGCACGCCACGCGCACCGGTGCGGGCCATCACCCGCACCGGCCCGCCCAGCCCCCACTCCACGACCCCACATGAAGACCGACCAACCGTCAGCCCCCGCGGCCATCGAGATCCGCGGCGTCCAGAAAACCTACCCCAACGGCACCGTCGCCCTGCAACCGGTGGACCTTACCGTGCGCGAAGGCGAATTCGTCACGTTGCTCGGCCCGTCCGGCTGCGGCAAGAGCACCCTGCTCAAGATGGTGGCCGGCCTGCTGGAACCCACCAGCGGGCGCCTGAATCTGTGGGGGCAAGGGGTGAACCAGCTGGACAAGTCCGGGCACCGTCTGGCCTTCGTGTTCCAGGCGCCCACGCTCATGCCCTGGGCCACGGTGCAGACCAACGTGCGCCTGCCGCTCGACCTGGCCGGCGTGCCCCGTGCCGAAGCCGATGCCCGCGTGGCCGACGCGCTCGCACTGGTCGGCCTGTCCAGGTTCGCGAAGGCACTACCGCGTGCGCTCTCCGGTGGCATGCAGATGCGCGTGTCGATCGCGCGCGGCCTGGTGGTGGAGCCCACCCTGCTGCTGATGGATGAGCCCTTCGGCGCGCTCGACGAGATCACCCGCCACAAGCTCGACGCCGACCTGCTCGAGCTCTGGCAGAAGAAGAACCTCACGGTCGTCTTCGTCACGCACTCGATCCACGAATCCGTGTTCCTCTCCAGCCGTGTGGTGATGATGGCCGCGCGCCCCGGCCGCATCCTGGAGGAGTTCCCCATCGACCAGCCGTATCCCCGCACACCCGATTTCATGGTCTCCACCGAATTCAGCCACTACGCCAAACGGCTGCAGGACAGCCTGCTGCGCGCCAGCCGCGACACCACCGAGGAGGCCCGCGCATGAACACGCCGGTCAACACCCCCTTTCTGAAACAGCCGCGCGTGCAACGCGTGCTCTACCCGGCGGTGGTCGCCATTGCCCTGGTGTCGCTCTGGCAGGCGCTGGTGGTCGGGCTCGAACTGCCGCCCTATCTCATCCCCTCGCCCGAGTTGATGATGAAGACGCTGATCAACGACTGGGCCACGCTGTTCGGTTCGCTGATGATCACCATGAAGATCACCGTGCTGTCCTTCGTGGTGGCCGTTGTGATCGGCGTGCTGATCTCGTTCCTGTTCGTGCAGAGCCGCCTGATCGAGACCGCACTGTTCCCCTACGCGGTGCTGCTGCAGGTCACACCCATCGTGGCCATCGCGCCGCTGATCATCATCTGGGTCAAGCAGCGCACGGCCTCGCTGGTGGTGTGCGCGGCGCTGGTTGCGCTGTTCCCGATCATCTCGAACACCACGCTCGGCCTGCGCAGCATCGACCCCGATCTGCAGAGCTACTTCAAGATGAACCGCGCCACGCGCGGCCAGATGCTCTGGCGCCTGCGCATTCCCAGCGCACTGCCCTATTTCTTCGGTGGCCTGCGCATCTCCTCAGGCCTGGCGCTGATCGGTGCCGTGGTCGCCGAGTTCGTGGCCGGCACCGGGGGCACCAATGCGGGCCTGGCCTACCAGATCCTCATGGCCGGCTACCAGCTCGACATCCCGCGCATGTTCGCCGCGCTGCTGCTGATCTCGCTGGCCGGCGTCTTCCTGTTCGTGATCATGGCCTGGCTGACCAAGGTGTCGCTGTGCTCCTGGCACGCCAGCGTAATAGCGCAGGACCGAACCGCATCGAAAGAAGACCGCTCGACATGTCTGTTTCCAGCATCTCCATCGAACAAGTCCAGCAGGAACTGCCCGGCCTCGACTGGATCACCAATCCCCTCAAGATCGGCCGCCTCTTGCACCACTTCTCCTGGTT
>QFCS01002051.1_pt1 | contig 29699 bp, 30 predicted proteins | sample 3576561 | NCBI WGS metagenome assembly QFCS01 | reverse complement strand
CTGTCCGACCCCGCGGCGAAGGGCACGATCAGCCGGATCGGCTTGCTCGGATAGGGCTGTGCCGCGGCAGGCACGGCGGCCAGGAGACTTGCGGCGACCAGGGAACTTGCCGCGGCAAGCAGGCCTTTGAGCCAGTGGACGATCTTCATGGGCTTCCTCCTTGTATTTTGATGGTGCGGGACGGCGATCCGGCCGTCCCGATGGACGATTCGGCGTTCACGGCTCCGTTGCCGTCGCGAGCTCCTGGCGCAGGACGCGCTTGAGCACCTTGCCCGAGGGATTGCGCGGCAGGGCATCGCGAAGGATCAGTTGCTTGGGCGTCTTGAAGCCGCCGAGCCGGCCCTCGCAGTGCGCGCGCAACTGCTCGAGCGTGAGCGAGGAGCCGGCTTCGAGCACCACGACGGCGGTGACGCGCTCCCCCCAGATCGCGTCGGGAAGGCCGATGGCCGCAGCCTCGGCCACCTGGGGCAGCTGATAGAGCACCCGCTCCACCTCGGACGAGGCGATGTTCTCCCCGCCGCTGATGATCATGTCCTTCTTGCGGTCGGTCAGGAACATGAACCCTTCCCCGTCCAGATAGCCCACGTCGCCGGTGCGGAACCAGTCGCCATGGAAGCTCTCGCGCGTCTTCGCCGGATCCTTCAGGTATCCCTTCGTCACCTTGGGGCCCCGGACGCATATCTCCCCGATCTCTCCCGCCGGCAGCCGCCGACCTTCGTCGTCGCACACCTCGATCTGCACATGGGCGAGCGCACGGCCGGTCGAGCCGATCTTCTCGATCTCGCGGCCGGCCTCCATGAAGGTGTCGCCCGAGCAGGTCTCGGTAAGCCCGTAGGCATCGATATAGCGGGCCTTCGGGAACAGCGAGCCGAACTGCCGGATGCGATCCTCCGGCGTGCGCTCCCCGCCTCCGATCAGCCAGCGCAGGCTCGACAGGTCGAACTCCCGCCCGCCGAGCGCGAGCGCGCGGTTGAGCATCACCGGCGCCATCCAGGCACCCGTCAGCTTCTCCCGGTCGATCAGCAGCAGCGCGCTCCCGGCGTCGAACTCACGCTGCACGGCGAGCATGCCCCCGACGGTCAGCATGGCGAGGCCCGGCAGGTCGAAGGCGCCGACATGATAGAGCGGCCCTACCACGAGCAGGCGGTCGGTCGCCGAAAGTCCCAGCGCCGTGATGTGGTCGAGGCACTTCCAGTGATAGTTCTCGTAGCTGTGCATCACGCCCTTGGGCCGGTCGGTGGTGCCCGAGGTGTACATGAGGCGGAACAGGTCGCCGGGCCGGCTGGGGTGCGGGGTGCGGCAGGGCTCGACTCCCGGCGCGAGCAGCGTGCTGTCCGATTGCGCTGCCTCGTCCACCTCGACGATGTCCATGAAACCGCCGGCGGCCTCGCGCAGCTCGCTGTCCACGAACAGCAGTGCCGCCTCCGCGTGCTGCAGGATGTAGGCCACCTCCTCCGCGCCGAGCCGGTAGTTGATCGGCAGCAGAACGGCACCGACGTGACCGATCGCCAGCGACAGCTCGATGAAGGCCGAGCTGTTCTTCATGAGCAGGGCGATCACCTGGCCCGGACTGATGCCGCGCGCCCGCAACAGGCCGGCCGTAATCTCGACCCGCGCCAGGAGCCGGGCGTAGCTCAGGCGCTCCCCGCCGTAGAGCAGCGCGTCGCGATGCGGCGCAATCCGTGCGTGGTAGGCCACGCTCGCCGTCAGAGAGACCATGGCCGGTATTCCCCTCCGCCTCAGTACGCGCGCGGCATCTGAAGGTCGTGGTTCGCGATGTAGTTGAGGATCATCTCCTCCGACACCGGTGCGAACCGGAACAGGCGGCAGTCGCGCCACAGGCGCTCGACGTGGAACTCCTTGGCGTAGCCCATGCCGCCCATCGTCTGCATCGCGCGCTCGGTCACGCGGGCGACCGCCTGTGCCGCGAGGAGCTTGGCCGCATTGGCCTCGCTGCCGAACGGCAGGCCCATGTCGAAGTTGGCCGCGGCCTTGTAGTTGAGCAGCCTCGCCGCCTCGATCTCGGCATGGCATTGCGCGAGCGGGAACTGCAGCCCCTGGTAGCTGCTGATCGGTCGGTCGCCGAACACCTTGCGATCGTTGGCGTACTGCACCGCCAGCCTGAGCGCGAGCTCGCCGGTGCCGACCAGCCCCGCGGTGGTCACGATGCGCTCGGTATTCAGCACGTCGAGCAGCTCCCGCCAGCCCTTGTGCAGCGTGCCGATCAGCTCGTGCGGCTCGACCCGCACGTTGTCGAAGAAGACGCTGCTCGAATCGAGAGTGCAGGTGCCGAGCTTGTCGATCGGCGTGTGCGACAGGCCCTCGCGCTTCACGTCGATCATGAACATCGTCAGGCCGTCCGTGCGCGACGATGCTTCGGCGAGCTTCCTCGTGCGCGCGATCACCAGCATCTTCTCGGCCGATTCGACTCCGGTGATCCAGATCTTGCGCCCGCTGAGCCGCCAGCCGTCGCCGTCGGGCACCGCCACGGACCTGAGCTCAAGCGTGTTGGTGCCGGCATCGGGCTCGGTCAGCGCCATGCAGCAGTTGATCTCGCCCGAGATGATCCTCGGCAGCAGCTCGCCGCGCATGGCTTCGCTGCCGAAGCGCGAGATCGCCACGCCGCCGAAGATGGGATTGATCATGAAGAGCTGGCCGACCGTCGAGCCGCCACCGGTCGCCGCCAGATGCTCGACCACGAGCGCGAGATCCAGCATGCCCAGGCCGCTGCCGCCATGCTCGGTCGGCAGCGCCGTGCCGCACAGGCCGGCCTTGCAGACTGCCCGCCAGTAGTCCTTCGGGAAGGCCTTGGCCGCGTCCTGAGCGCGCCAGTACTCGAGACCGAAGCGGCCGCCGACTGCCCGGGCGGTGTCGATCATCATCTTCTGTTCGTCGGTCAGTCGGAAATCCATGGTCCTCTCCAGAAGCCGAGCCAATCACTCGGTCTTGATGCCTGCGCTCTTGATGACGCGGGCCCAGCGCGCGATGTCCTCGGCAAGGCGCTGCTTCGCCTGCGCCGGCGTGTCGGCCACCGGCTGGAGGCCCTGGTCGCGCAGCCAGGACGCGAGCTCGGGCGACTTGAGGATCGCGACGAGTTCGGCGTTGAGCTGGTCCACGACGGCCTTGGGCGTCTTGGCCGGCACGTAGATGCCGTACCAGACGCCGGTATCGAAGCCGGGCACGCCCCCCTCTGCGACGGTGGGCATCTCGGGCCACAGGTCGGTGCGCTTGCCGGTGGACACCGCGAGCGCACGCAGCTTGCCCGACTGGGCGTACTTCTTGCCGGTGGCCAGCGGATCGAACAGGACCTGCACCTCGTTGGCCATCGCGCCGGCGAGCGCCGGCCCCGCGCCCTTGTAGGGCACGTGGACCAGGTCGATGCCGGCGAGAGCCTTGAAGTACTCGGTCGTCATGTGAATCGAGCTGCCGACGCCGGGGCTGCCGTAGTTGAGTTTGCCCGGATTGGCCTTGGCGTACTTCACCAGCTCGGGCACGGTCTGGACCGCCAGCGACGGGTTGGCCAGCAGCACGAACGGTCCCACCACGGCCGTCGTCACGGGCGTGAGGTCACGCTGCACGTCGTAGCTCAGGTTGCGCTTGAGCGACGGATCCACGGCGATCGCGCCGCTGTGGACCAGGATGGTGGTGCCGTCGGGATCGCCGTGCACGGCGGCCTCGGTGCCGATCGAGCCGCCGGCGCCGGCGCGGTTGTCCACGATCACCGGGCGGCCGAGGCGCTCGCCGAGGCGCTGCGCGAGCGCCCGGCTCAGGATGTCCGACGTGCCGCCGGCCGCGAAGGGCACGATGATCTTCATCTGCTTGCCCGCGGGCAGGGCCGAGGCGGCCTGTTGCGCCGAGGCGGCCGCGGCGATGAAGCACATGCCGAAGGCGGCCACGATCCGAGCCAGTCCCATCATTCGATACCTCCCTTTTGTTGCGGCGCCAGTGGCGCCTCCTGGTCCCTTGGCCAGACGAAGCCGGGCGGCTGCCCGGCGAGAAAGCCCTGCACCGCCTCGCGGTGATAGGCGCTATCCATGCACAGGCCCTGCGCGAAGCACTCGAGCTCGGCGAGCGCCTTCTGATCCAGATGCATGGACTGGTTCAGGATGCTCTTGGTCAGCCCCATCGCGATCGGCGAGGCCTGCTTGAAGCGCGCCGCGAAGCCGACCGCGGCGTCGATCAGGTCGTCGGGCGCGTAGAGGCTGTGCACGATGCCCAGTTGCTGCGCCTCGAGTGCCGCCACCACGCGCCCGCTCAACATCAGCTCCTTGGCGCGCTGCAGGCCCACGATGCGCGGCAGCAGGTACAGCGCGGCCATGTCCGGCACGAGCCCGACGCGTGCGAAGACCTGGCAGAATCTCGCGCGCGTCGACGCGAGCACGAAGTCGGCGGTCAGCGCCAGGCTGAAGCCACCGCCGAAGGCCACGCCGTCGACGGCGGCGATCAGCGGCTTCTCGAGGTTCACCCATTCGGGCAGCCAGGCATGCAGGGCGTGGAGGCGCTGGCGCGATTCGTAGGCCGTGCGCGGCCGCGCCGACATCGCGCGCAGGTCGCCGCCCGAGCAGAAATGGCCGCCCGCGCCGTACAGCACCACGGCGCACACCGAGGCATCGTCGCGCACCTGCGCCATGGCGCGCGGCAGCTCGGCGCGAAGGGTCTCGTCGATGGCGTTGCGCGCCTGCGGGCGATTCAGGCCCAGCAGCGCTACGCCGTCGCGCACCTCCAGCAGCAGGGTCTCGAAGCCGCTCACGAGACCGCCTTCGGCAGCGGCTGTCCCGCCCCGCCGAGCAGGGATCCGATGGCGGCCGCGTCGAAGCCGTAGCCCGCCAGCACCTCGCGGCCGTGCTCGCCCACCGCGGGCGCGGGTGACGGCCGGGCGTCAGCCGCGGCGAGGCCCGGCATGCGGACCGTCGACAGTATCCCGGCCTGGCCGAGATCGGTCGGCTGGAACAGCCGCTGCACCAGCACCTGCTCGTCGGCGCGGTAGGCATCGTAGTCGAGCACGGCCTGGCAGATCAGATCGAGCTCCCGCATGAGCGGCAGCCAGTGCGCGTTCGGCCGCAGCGCGAGCCCTTCGGCGATGACGGCGCGCAGTGCGTCCTGGTTCTCGAAGCGCGCGGCGGCGGTCGAGAAGCGCTCCTCCTCGAGCACGATGCCCCGCCCGATCAGCCCGACCAGGTCGACCACGTGCTGCTCCTTCATCGCGCTCAGCGCGATGAAGCCGTCGGCCGTCCGATAGATGCCGATGGCCGCGAACAGCTCCTTGCGCAGCGCGCCGCCCGTCGCCTCGTGCTCGGCGTACTTGTAGCCCTGGACCGCCGTGATGCAGTGCATGAGGCTGATGTCGAGGTGGCGGCCCTGGCCGGTACGGACCCGCTGCATCAGCGCGCCGAGGATGGCCTGGCTGGCATAGATCCCGGTCACCACGTCGATGACCGCGATCCGCACGCGGATCGGCTCGACCATGTCGCCGGCACCGAACGAAAAGCCCGTGTACGCCTGCACCGCGGCATCGGTCGCCGGCAGGTCGATGTAGGGACCGGTCTGGCCGAAGCCGGTCACCGAGGCGTAGACCAGCCCGGGATTGACCGCGCGCACGGTGTCGTAGTCCAGCCCCAGCCGCGCCATCACGCCGGGCCGGTTGCTCTCGATCAGCACGTCGGCCTGGCCGATCATGCGCAGCGCGGCTTCGCGTGCCGCGGGCTGCTTGAGGTCGAGCGACAGCCCCTTCTTGCCGCGATTGTAGGTGCCGAACAGCACGCTCGAGCCGTCGCGCCGGACCCCCACGCCGCGCAGCCAGTCGCCCTGCGGCGGCTCGATCTTCACGACCTCGGCCCCCATCTCCGCCAGCAGGCAGGCGCCGTGCGGGGCGGCGATGCCCTGGCTGAAGTCGAGCACCCGCAGGCCCGACAGCGCCTGGTTCAACGTTTCCATCTCAGTCGACCTTGATGTCCGCTTCGGCGATCACCTTGCGCCACTTGGCCATGTCCTCGACGATGAAGCTGCGCATCGCCTCGGGCGACGAGCTGAAGGCCTCGAGGCCCATGGCCTGCAGGCGCGCCCGCATCCCGGCGTCGCCGAGCACCGCGACCAGCTCGCGATTCAGCCGCTCGACAATGGCCTCTGGCGTGCCGGCGGGCGCCATGAGGCCGTACCAGCCGGTGGCCTGGAAGCCGGGCACGCCGCTCTCGGCCACGGTCGGGATGTCCGGCGCGAGCTTCGAGCGTTCGACGGTGGTCACCGCCAGCACGCGCAGGCGCGGACTGCCCAGGTGCGGCAGCACCGAGGCGAGCGAGGTGAATTCCACGTCGACCTGGCCGGCCAGCAGGTCGTTGAGGGCCGGCGCCTCGCCGCGATAGGGCACGTGCACGAGATCCACGCCGGTCCGGCTCTTGAACAGCTCCATCGCGAGCTGCGACGACGTCGCGGTGCCGGCCGACGCGTAGCTCAGGCGCCCCGGCTTGCTGCGGGCCAGTTCGATCAACTCGCGCACGGATTTCACCGGCAGATCCGCCTTGGTCACCAGCGCGAGGGGAAATCCGCCCGACAGGCCGATGGGCGCGAAATCGCGCAGTGTGTCGTAGGACAGGTCCTTGCGCAGCACCGGGTTCACCGACGCGATGCCCTGGTAGACGATCACCAGCGTGTAGCCGTCGGGCGCCGACTTGGCCGCCGCGGTCATGCCGATGATGCCGCCGGCGCCGGCGCGATTGTCGACCACGACGGGCTGGCCCAGGCGCTCGCTGAGCGCCGTCGCCAGCACGCGGGCCAGCGCATCGGTCAGGCCGCCGGGCGCGATCGGCGCGATCAGCTTCAGCGGCCGCGAGGGATAGGCGTCCTCGGCGAGGGCGCCGGCCGCCACGCCGAACGAGGCCGCCGCAGCCAACAGGCGCAGCCCCCAGCTACGAAGGGAACGGATCATCATGGCTATTTCTCTCCCTTGTCGATTTCAGGCGTGCAGCCCGCGATCGAAGGCCGCGAGCACGGATTCGTGCAGGGCTTCCGACACGGTCGGGTGTGGAAAGACCGTTTCGATCAGCTCGGCCTCCGTGGCTTCCAGCGTCGTCGCCACGGCGAAGCCCTGGATCAGCTCGGTGGCCTCGGCGCCGACGATGTGCGCGCCCAGCAGCGCACCGGTGGCGGCATCGAAGATCGTCTTGACGAAGCCCGCGGGCTCGCCGATCGCGATCGCCTTGCCGTTGCCCTGCAGCGGGAAACGGCCGACCCTGACGGCGCGGCCGCTCGCGCGCGCCTGCATCTCCGTCAGGCCGATGCTCGCGGTTTGCGGATGGCAGTAGGTGCAGGCCGGCACCAGCACCGAGGGCGCGGGCGCGCCCGCGTGCAGCCCCGCGATGCGCTCGGCGGCGGCGATGCCCTGATGGCTCGCACGATGCGCCAGCATGGGCGGCCCCGTAACGTCCCCGATCCCGAACACGGTCGGGTCGGCGGTGGCCCCCCAGCCGTCCACCTCGAGGCCGTGCGACCGCACGACGGCCTGCCTGTGCCCGAGCCGCAGCCCCTCGACGTTGGGCATCAGCCCGATGGCCACGAGCACCCGCTCGGCCGCGAGATGCTCGTGCCTGCCGCCGGTCAGGACGTCGAGCAGCACGGCGTCTTCGCGGACCGTCGCCGTTTGGAGACGCGCGCCGGTGCGAACCGCGATGCCCCGGTGCTCGAAGGCCTGCTGCAGGAAGGCAGACACCTCGGCGTCGCCGCCGGGCAGTAGGGCGTCCTGCGCCTCGATCACGGTGACCCTGGTGCCGAGCGCCGCATAGAAGCTGGCGAATTCGAGCCCGATCGCGCCCGCGCCGATCACGGCGAGGCTGGCCGGCACGGCGGCCGCCTGCAGTGCGTCCCGGTAGCCCCACACGCGGACACCGTCGAAGGGGAGCGCCGGCAGCGCGCGCGGCCGCGCCCCGGTCGCGACAATGGTCCGCGCCGGCGCCAGACGCCGCATGCCGTCACGGGTGCGCACCTCGAGCGTGTTGCCCGCGGCGAAGGCCGCGTCGCCTTCGACGACTGCGACACCCGCCCTCCGCAGCAACATCGAGACGCCGCGGCTCAGCCGCACCGCGACCTCGCGCGAGCGCGCGATGACGCGCCCGAAGTCGACCTCCGGCCGCGCCACCTTCAGCCCGAGCGCCGCGGCGCCCTCGATGCGGCGCAGGGTGTCCGCCGTGTGCAGCAGCGACTTGGTCGGAATGCAGCCCCAGTTGAGGCAGACGCCGCCGAGATGCTCGCGCTCGACCAGCACGGTCGACAGGCCCAGCTGCGCCGCGCGCAGCGCCGCAACATAGCCGCCGGGGCCGCCGCCGATCACGGCCAGATCGAATGCCCGATCGCCGGTCATGCCAGCATCAGCCGCAGCGGCTGCTCCAGATAGCCGGTGACGTGCTTGAGGAAGCGCAGCGCGCGCACGCCGTCAAGCACACGATGGTCGGCCGACAGAACCAGGCCGATCTCGCGATGCAGTAGCGGTTGACCGGATGCGTCGGGCCGGAAGAGCTGACGCACGCTGCCCACGCCGAGGATCATCGATTGCGACGGATTGATGATCGACGCCATATGGCTGACGTCGTGCATGCCGGCGTTCGATACCGTGATCGATCCGCCGGCCATGTCGGCGGGCGCGAGCCGTGCGACGCGCGCCCTGTCGGCCGCGGCCCGCGCCTGCCCGGCCACGCCCGCGAGCGAGGCACGGCCGAGGTCGCGCAGCACGGGCACGACGAGACCGTGGTCGGTATTCACCGCCAGGCCGACATCGGTCCCGTCGAGGCTCAGGACACCCTCGTCGGTCCACACGCAATTGGCTTCGGGCATGTCCCGAAGCGCGCGGCCGACGGCAGCGAGGATGAAATGATTGATGGTGAGGCGAGGGCCGTCACCGAGCATGTTGATCTCCTCGCGCAGTGCGAGCAGCCGGCTGACCTCCGGCTCGACCGACAGGTAGAAGTGCGGGATGTCGCGCTTGGCCTGCGTGAGCCGCCGCGCAATGACCTGCTCGGTCGCGGTGGCCTGGCGCAGCCGGCCGGCGGGCCCCGCCGGCGTGGTCGCCCTGGCGGCGACCGCCGCGGCCGGCGCATCGAGGTCGCGTGCGCGGATGCGTCCGCGCGGCCCCGAGCCGATCACGCGTGCGAGATCGATGCCGCGCTCGCGCGCGATGCGCCGCGCAAGCGGCGTCACGACTATGCGGCTCTGTTGGATGTCTGGCAGCGCGGACACTGCCTGTGCGGGTGTCGGCTCAGCCGTCGCTTCCCCGGCCTCACCGTCGTCCCAGTAGCCGATCACCGTGCCTACGGGCAGCGGCGTGCCGATCGGCGCGTTGACCTCGAGCAGCGTGCCGGCCGCCTCGGCGGGCACTTCGACGCCCGCCTTCTCGGACTCGATGACGAACAGGACCTGCCCGGCCGCGAAGCGCGCCCCCGGCTGCACGAGCCATTCGACCAGCGAGCCTTCGGTCATCGTCAGGCCCAGCTTGGGAACCACCAGGGGTCGCCGCATCAATGGCCCGCGAAGCGCGCAGGGCGCTTGTCGAGGAATGCCTGGCACCCTTCGTGCGCGTCGGCGCTGTCGAGCACCAGGCCGATCATGGCCTGCTCGTGCGCGAGCGCGCCGGCGAGCGGCATGTCGGCGCCGTCGCGCAGCGTGCGCTTGAGCAGCTTGAGCGTCAGCGGCGACTTCTGCGCGATGCGTCCGGCCAGCGCCATCGTCTCGGCCATGAGCTTCTCGCGCGGCACCGTCCGGTTGCATAGGCCGAGCGACACGGCCTCCGACGCGGTGATCTGGTCGCCCGTGAACATCAGCAGCTTGGCCTGGCACAGCGGAATCTGCCGAATGAGGCGCTGCGTGCCGCCGGCGCCGGGAAACAGGCCGAGCGTGATCTCCGGCAGGCCGAGCCTCGCCTCCTCGGCGACCAGGCGAATGTCCAACGTCAGCAGCAGCTCGCTGCCGCCACCCAGCGCCCAGCCATTGATCGCGCCGATGGTCGGCTTGTCGCAGAGCTCGAAGCGCCGGAACACGCGGTGGATGACCTCCGCGAATTCCCGATAGTGGTCTAGGCCCTGTCGGCTGTTCAGGTCGGCGATGTCGCCGCCCGCGACGAAGGCGCGCTCGCCGGCGCCGGTGACGACGATAGCGCGCACCGAAGCGTCCTGCTCGAGGCGCGTCAGCGCGGCCTCGAGCGCAAGCAGCGTCGGAACGTCGAGTGCGTTGAGGGTCCTGGGCCGGTTGATGGTGAGCACACCCACCTGGCCATCGACATCGCAGCGGACCACGTCGTCCTGGCTCTCTGGCATGAGCGTCTTCTCCTCGATTACTGAAGGGTCTTGCGAGCTGCGGCGAGCACGCGGTCCACGCCGACCGCGTAGCCTGCTTCGAGCGACCTCGCGAAAGGCACCGGCATGAATGGCGCGCCGACCCGCACCACCGGTGCATCGAGCTCGTCGAATCCCTCTTCGACACAGAAGGCGGCGATTTCGGCGCCGACGCCGAAGTCGCGCACGGCCTCGTGGACGATCACGGCGCGATGGGTACGGGCGAGCGAAGCCAGCACGGCTCCGCGATCCCAAGGCTGGATCGAGCGCAGGTCGATCACCTCGGCCTCCACGCCCTCTTCCGCGAGCCGCGCCGCAGCCTGCAGGCAGGCATCCACGGTCGCGCCATAGCTCACCAGCGTCAGGTCGCGCCCCGTTCGCGCGATGCGCACCGTGCCGAGCGTGGCCTGCTTTCCGGTGTCCACCGGCCCCTTGCGGCCGTACAGCCCCTTGTGCTCGACGAACACCACGGGATCGGGATCCTCGATGCTCGCCCGCAACAGCGAATACGCGTCCTGCGGCGACGACGGGCAGACCACCTTGAGGCCCGGCACGTGCGCGACCCAGGCTTCGAGGCATTGCGAATGCTGCGGTCCGGCGCTCAGCCCGCCGCCGTGCGGCGTGCGTAGCACCATCGGCACGCTGCCCTGGCCGCCGAACATGAAGCGTGCCTTGGCAGCCTGGTTGACCAGCGCATCCATGGCCAGCGTGACGAAATCCATGAACATGATCTCGACCACAGGGCGCAGGCCACTGAGCGCCGCGCCGACCGAAGCCGAAACGATCGAGGCCTCCGAGATCGGCGTGTCGATCACGCGCCGGGGGCCGAAGGTCTTGAGCAGGTCGCGCGTCGCCTTGAAGGAGCCGCCTGCCGCCGCGATGTCCTCGCCGAGCAGCACCACGCGCTCGTCGGCCTGCATGCTGTCGCGCAGGGCCTGGGCGACCGCCTGGGCGTAGCGCATCTCGATGGCGCTCATGCCGCCGACCTTTCCGTGTAAACCTCGGCGATCGCCGACTCGAACGTGGGCAGGATGTCGGCGCGCGCCTGCGCGATGCTGCTTTCGATACGCGCCGCGATGCCCGCATCGATCTCCTCGAGCGCCGCGGCCTGCACCCCGGCTCGCCCCAGCTCGGCCCGCGCATGCGCCAGCGGATCGTGCGCCGCACCGGCGGCCAGTTCGCCGGCCTCGCGGTATTTCTGAGGATCCCCCTCGTAGTGGCCACGCACGCGGTGCGTCGTGCACTCGATCACCGCGGGCCCCTCCCCCGCACGTAGCGCCGCCGCGGCGCGCGTGGCGGCGTCGGCCACGGCGAGCACATCCTTGCCGTCCACGCCCTGATAGGGGATGCCGAAGGCGGCCGCGAGATCCTGCAGCCGCGCCCTGAACTGGCGCGACGTCGGCGAGAATTCCGACCATCCGTTGTTCTCGCACACCAGCAGCAGCGGCGACTTCCAGAGTGCCGCCATGTTCATGGTCTCGTGCAACACCCCCTCGGCCATGGCGCCGTCGCCGAAGAAGCTCACGGCGACGCCGGCGTCGCGGCGAACGGCATGGGCGATCGCGCTGCCCAGCGCGATCGGAATGCCCGCCCCCACGATGCCGTTGGCGCCCAGCACGCCCAGCGACAGGTCGGCCACGTGCATCGATCCGCCGCGGCCTTTGCACAGGCCACCGGCACGTCCCATGATCTCCTTGAAGAAGCCGTCAAGATCGATCCCGCGCGCCAGAACATGCCCGTGGCCCCGATGGGTCGTGGTCAGCGTGTCCTGCGCCGCGAGTGCGCTCGCGACGCCCGCCGCGATCGCCTCCTGGCCGATGCTCAGATGGATGAAGCCGGGCACTTCGCTGTCGGCGAACAGGCGGCTCAGCGCCTGCTCGACCTGCCGGATCAGCGACATGGTCCGGTAGAGCGCCGTCAGGCGCTCGGCGACGGCGCGGCTCATGCCACCTCCCCATCAGCCGGCGTCGCGGCCAGGCGAAGCGTGCCGGCCAGCCGGTCGGCACCGTCGTCGGCACGCACCCAGACATCGTAGAGGGCCGGATCTTCGCCATTCGGCTGGCCGCCGGCCTGCAGCTGCTCGCCGACGCGCACCGGCTTGACGAAGCGCACGTCGAGCTCGGCAGCGGACAGCGCCCCTGCATCGAAGCTGCGGAAGATTGCCTGCCACAGCAGGCAGATCGACATCGTGCCATGCGCGATCACGTCGCCCAGGGGCGTGGTGGCGGCGAACGCAGGATCGAGATGGATCGGATTGTAGTCGTCGGTCACGTCCGCGTAGGCACGGATCGATTCCATCCCCACCTTCAGACTGACGGTTGCGAGTTGCCTGGTCATCTCAGCGGGCCCAGATCAAGGTCATTCGACCGCGATACAGAGGCCGGCTCCTCTCGCCGGTGCCGTCCGCCCGCAGCTCGACATAGCGGCGGTCGCGGCGGATCTCCTTGGCAACGCACGAGATCTCGACCCGCACCTTCTCGTCGAGCACGGGCACATCGTCGAGCGCGATGTGCTGGCGGGCGTGCACGTTGCCCGGGGGACGCGGCGCGACCACCGACATGTAGGCCCGCATCATCATCACCGTGGCGATGCCGGCGCCCTTGGCAGCTTTGTCAGCCTCGTCGGCGGAAGCGCCGAAGATGCGCTCCCATCGGCTCGCCAGCTCGGGGTGGTAGATCAGGGTCATTTCGCCGATGCGCGTGCCCGGCTTGAAATCGTCGAACAGGATCGGGGCGCTCACAGCAATGCCTCCGCGTGCGGTAGCTTCACGCCCTCGACTTCCCTGAATCCGACCCGCACCTTCCGTCCGATCGCGAGCATCGGCTGCAGCCCGGCATCGCAATTGATCATCAGACGAAAGCCTTCATCCATGCCGACGAGGAGGATGGCGTAGGGAACGGCAGTCCGGAACGCCGCCGTCGGCGCCCGTTGCACCACGGTGAAGCTCAGCACCGTGCCGACAGCGGACGAGCGCTGCCAGGCCAAGCGGCTCGACTGGCAATGGGAGCAGAACGAGCGAGGGACGAGCTGGACGGCGCCGCATGCACTGCAGACCTGGTAGCTGAGCTCGCCGTCCGAGCAGCCCTCCCAGAAAGTGCGCGTGTCGGCCGTGGGAATCGGCAAGGGTCTCGTCATGTCAGCGGACTCCCAAGACGAGTGAGCAGTGTGCGGAAAGGATGCCACCGTCACCGTGAACGAAGGCGAGCTTCGCGTCGTGGATCTGGCGCGCCTCGGCGCGTCCGCGCAGCTGGTGCACGGCCTCGACGGCATGGAACATGCCTCCGGCGGCGCCTGAATGTGCGTACGACAGCAGGCCGCCGTGCGTGTTGCATGGTAGCAGGCCACCAATGCCGAGCTCGCCACGCTCCGCGGCGGGGCCGGCGGCGCCGCGCTCGAAGAAGCCGATCGATTCGAGCTCGACCAGAAGCGTGATCGTGAAGGAGTCGTAGATCTCCGCCACGTCGATGTCCTTCGCCGTGACGCCGGCACGTGCGAAAGCGGCCGCCGAAGACGCCTTGCAGCCGAAGTCCGTGAGACTCGGCGCAGCCACGATGTGCTCATGCGTGTGCCCCTGCCCCGCACCGAGGATCTCGATCGGACCGTGCCGCGTGTCCGCAGCCGCCGTCCGGCTGCTCACGATCACGGCGGCGCCACCGTCGGAGATCAGGCAGCAATCGAGCATGCGCAGCGGCGAGGCGATCTCCTTGGACGCCAGCACGTCGGCGACCGTGATCGGCTGTCGCTGCTGCGCCTTCGGATGCAGCGTCGCATGCCGGCGATGCTGGACCGCGATCGCCGCGAGCTGCTCGGACGTCACGCCGTACTCGTGCATGTAGCGCCGCGCGACCAGCGCGTAGGAAGCGGGAACGCTGATACCGAACGGCCGTTCGAACTGAGGATGGCCGACCTCAGCGAGCGCCGCCACGGCACCGTCGCGCGACAGGCCGGTCAGGCGATTGTCGCCGGTGACGACCAGCACATTCCGGCACTGACCGCTCGCCACCAGCGCCGCGGCCTGCATGATCATGATGCAGGCGGTGGCTCCACCGGCCTGGATCGCCGCGCAGGTGCCCGGATGGATCCCGAGATACTCGCAGAACACCGACGCCAGCATCAGATGCGGCTCGCTGAAGGAGTAGGCGCACAGCACGCCGTCGATGTCGGCAAGGGCGAGGCCGGCATCGTCGATGGCGCCGAGCGCGGCTTCGGCATGCAGGCCCATGCAACTGCTGCCGGGAAGCTTGCCTACTGCCGTGTCGTAGGCGCCCGTGATGAAGGCATTCATCGTCACGGCTTGATGCTCCCGTCAAACGACAGGCCGCGCTTGGCCAGAAAGTCGGCAACCGCCCGGTCGTGATACTCGGTGTGCAGCGCCAATGCCTGGGCGCTGGATTCGAGCTCGGCGAGCGTGTCCTGGTCGAGATTGAACGACCGGTTCAGGATGTTCTTGGCAATCCCCAGCGCATCGGTCGACGCCGCCTGGTAGCGTTCAGCAAGCGCCAGCGCATTCTGCTCCAGTTCCCCGTGGGCGACCTTGCGGAACACGATACCCATCTGCATCGCCTCGTCGACGCCGATCTCGCGGGCCGAGAACACGAGGTCCTTGGCGCGCTGCAACCCGACGATTCGCGGCAGCAGGAAGAAGCCGCCGAGATCCGGCACCAGGCCGATGCGGCCGAAGACCGCGCAGAAGCGTGCCCGCTCGCTGGCGACCACGAAGTCGCAGGCCAGGGCAAGGTTGAAGCCTGCGCCGAAGGCCGGCCCGTCGACCGCGGCGATCACCGGCTTCTCGAGGTTGACCAGCGCATGGAACCAGGTGTGCAGGCGCCGGATGCGATCGCGGTCCTTGAACACCGGGCGCTTCGCCTCGGACAGGGACTTGAGGTCGCCGCCGGCGCAGAACACGCCATGGCTGCCCGTCATCACCACGGCGCGCACCGTGTCGTCGTCGCGCGCCTCGATCACGGCGTCGGCGATGCCCTGGCGGACATCGAGATCGAAGGCATTGCGCCGCTCGGGGCGGTTGATGCGAATCAGCAATGTCGCACCGTGGCGCTCGCGCAGGACGAAATCGGACATGGGTTTCCTTGGTTCGAGTAGTGGAGGGCGATCGCTCACGGCTTGAAGCCGAGCTCGCGCATGATGATGTTCTTCTGGATCTCGCTGGTGCCTTCACCGATCACGTAGACCAGCGCGTCGCGGTGGATACGACCCACCGGATATTCGCGCATGATGCCGGCGCCGCCGTGGATGCGGATCGCCTGCTCGCTCACGGCCACCGCCGTCTCGCTCGCGACCAGCTTCACCCGCGCTGCGGTCGCCGCATCCAGCGTGTTCTGGTCGACCCGCCAGGCCCCGTAATAGATGAGCCACCTGGCTGCCTCGATCTGGGCCGACATCTCCGAGAGCTTGTGACCGATCGCCTGGTAGTCGCCGATGCGCTTGCCCGCGACCAGGCGATCCCGCGCATAGGCCGTAGCCGCATCGAAGGCCGCACGCGCCATCCCGAGAGCGTTGGCGGCGACACCGACGCGGTTCTCGCTCAGCGACGCCACGATCACCGGATAGGTGCCCAGCCGTCCACCGAGGACGCAATCGTCGGGGACGAACACGTTCTCGATATGGATCAGGCCCGTTTCCGACGCGCGGATGCCCTCCTTCTTCAGCTTGTGGATGTCCATGCCCTCGGCCGGCAGCTCGACGATGAACAGGCTGACCGCGTCGCCCGTGAGCTCGGGCGCGGTTCGCGCCGCAACGAGGAGGAAATCAGCGATGGGCGCGTTGGTGATGTAGAGCTTGCTGCCGTTCAGCCTCCAGCCGCCTGCAACGCGTTCGGCGCGGGTCCTGAGCGCACGGATGTTCGAGCCACCGTCGGGCTCGCTGAGGGCGAAACCGGCGATCTTCCGCCCCTGCACCGCGGGCAGGAAGAAGCGCTTGCGCTGCTCGTCCGTGCCGGCCTTCCAGATCGGCCATATCCCGAGGTGGCTGTGCGCCGACCAGCTCGAAGCGAATCCCTGGCTCATGTAGCTCAGTTCGTCGCGCACGATGCAGTCGCTGATCTTGTCGAGGCCGCTACCGCCATCGCTTTCGGGATAGCGAACGCCCAACAGACCGAGTTCACCCCAGCGCGCGAACACCTCGCGCGGCAGGACTTCATTCTCTTCCGCCGCCGCAACCAGCGACTGATGCTCCGACTGGCACAAGCGCCTGACCGTATCGCGCACGGCGACGTGCTGTTCCGAGAAGGTGAAGTCCATGATGGCTGGTATTCTCTATACAGAATATCGTTCTTGTTATAGAACAATGCCCATGCGCGGGATCGAGGTCAACGAGTGAGTCGTCGGCGATCGAGAAAATCGACACAGGATCATTGGAATACCTCGCCCTGATCTGCACAGCGGCACGGCGTGCGTCGACTCAAGCCGACTCTGCGCGTCCGCCAGTGTGCTCGACGCGTCGATGTCGCATTTCTTCGATGAGTTGCCCGTCCCGATCGCTGCCGGGCCAGGAGCAGCAATGGCTTCGGCAACACGGACACGCCATTCACGCAGGAACAGGGGCCCGCATCAGGCGCGAGCCCCTCAAGCGCGTCTACGGCGCCCCCAAGGAGAGACGCCAGGTTCGGACCGCCCCCGGCATTTGCGTCGAGGGACGCTCGGTAGCGCGACTACTCGGCCGGCTTGAGGTGCGCCTTGCCCGTCTCGTACTCCGACGGCAGCAGTGACAGGGCGCAGAACGACAGGAAGGCGACGCCGGCCAGCACCATCAGCACGAACGGAAAGCCCGCCGCCTTCACCGTCGGGCCGATCAGCGCCACGACGATGGAGCTGACGCCGAAGCCGATCGCCAGCCGCGCGCCGGTGACACGGCTGCGCATGCGGTCGTCGATGTACTTCACGATCATGGCGTCGGTGAAGGGGATGGCGCCAAACACCAGCAGCATGAAGCCGATCGCCGTGACGAACAGCGCCCAGTCCTCGACCTGGGAGGCGATCAGGAACAGCGGCACCTGCAGCAGCACGATCGGCACGTAGATCGACTTCAGCGGGAAGCGGTCGATCAGCTTGCCGACCACGAGCTGGGCCAGCGAGGCCAGCGAGAAGATCACGAACAGCATGATCGCCAGCTCGGCGGGATCCTGCACCACGCCCTTGACCCGTTCGCGCAGCAGCTCACCGTTGCCGTTGGTCGTGAAGCTGAAGATGATGCTGCCGGTGACGGCCGTGAAGGTCATGATGGCGAAGACCCGCGCCATGATGCGCGGCGGCAGGTCGATCATCTTGGCCTTGCGCCTGGCGGGCGCCTCCTCCTCGCGCGGCACCAGCAGCACAAACGCCACGGCGCAGATCAGGCAGATCACGCCAGGGATGACGAAGGCCATCTGCCAGCCGAAGCGCTGGGCGATGTAGACCGAGACGCCAGCGGCGATGGCGATGCCCATGTTGCCCGCCAGGCCGTTCACGCCGATGGTGAAGCCTGGGTTCTTCGCCTTCTGCACCAGCATCGGTATGCCGACTGGATGATAGATCGAGGCGAACGCCCCCATCAGGGTGAGCGCCGCGCCGATCTGCCACTTGTTGGTGCACAGCGCGATGATCAAGGAGGACACGCCCATGCCCGCGAAGAAGATCACCATCATGATCCAGCGGCCCCACAGGTCGCCCAGCCGCCCGCTCAGGATCGAACCCGCGCCGAACATGAAGAGCGCGCCGTAGTTGAACGGGGTGAGTTCGGTCCATTCAACGCCCCAGACGCCGGCGATGACGCCCCAGCTGTAGGCGAAGACCACCAGGATCCAGTGATCCATGGCATGACCGATGTTGAGCAGGAGGGAAGTGGGACTGGTGTGCGACATCTTCTTGCTTTCCTGGATGGTGCATTCGATACCTTTTCCCGCTGTCTGTCTTGCGCCAAACTGACAAACAATGTCTCGAAATGGACAACGACCGAGGCGATCCACAGACCCCGCCGACTACCAGCACGTGCCGCGTGCGGTCGCGGCGATGCCCAAGGACTTCGCCGCCGATTTCGAGATCGCGCCGCACAGTCACCGGCGCGCGCAGCTCATCTATGCGCCCGCCGGCACCATGCGCGTGTCAGCCGGCGGCAGCATGTGGGTCGTGCCGCCACAGCGGGCACTATGGATGCCGGCCGGCACCGTCCATAGCATCGTCATGCTGAGCGACGTGACCATGCGCACGCTCTATCTGCGCGACGACGCTGCCGCCGGCATGCCCGGCACCTGCCGGGTCCTGCCCGTCTCGCCGCTGATGCGCGAACTGATCGTGCGCGCCACCGAGCTGCCGGTCGACTACGACGAGACGGGATCGGCCGGCCACCTCGTGGCGCTCATCCTGGCGGAGCTTCACGGCGCGCAATCGCTGCCGCTGCACCTTCCCCTGGCGTGCGAACCGCGGGTCATGGCGGTGTGCCGCGCACTGCTCGACGCGCCCGGCGACGACCGGCCTCTCGAGGACTGGGCGGAGACGGTGCATATGAGCGCTCGCACCCTGGCCCGCCTGTTCCGCAGCGAGACGGGACTGAGCTTCGGCGCCTGGCGCCAGCAGGCCCGCGTGCTGGAGGCGATGGGCCGGCTGGGCAGCGGCGAACCGGTCACGCGCGTCGCGCTCGATCTGGGCTACGACAGCGTCAGCGCTTTCAGCGCCATGTTCCGCCGCGCGACAGGGGCTTCACCGAGTACGTATCGTCACCGGGCAAAGAACGCATAAAACCCTCATTGCAATAGGGTTGTTCGCTCTGCAAACGCAACCTTCCGTCACACAGGAAGCTTGACGATTCGACTACGAATCTCCCCAATGCCCGCCCTTTTTGCGTTATCCTGAATTGTCATTTATTGGCACCTCGCTGCTCACTTGGTGATGGCCGCCGCCGCCTGGAGTTGCTGTTGAAGCCGACCGACATCAAGAATCCCGACTATTTCCACAAGGTCGTCGACTGCCAGTGGGCCTGCCCGGCCCACACGCCGGTTCCCGAGTACATCCGTTTGATCGCTCACGGACGGTACTCAGACGCCTACATGATCAACTGGAAGTCCAACGTCTTCCCGGGGATCCTCGGCCGTACCTGCGACCGCCCGTGCGAGCCGGCCTGCCGTCGCAGCCGCGTCGAGGACGAGAACCTCGTGAAGGGCAAGAAGGAGCCGGTCGCGATCTGCCGGCTGAAACGCGTCGCCGCCGACTACAAGGATGACGACGTGTTCAGCCGCATGCCCAAGGCACCGGCCAGCAACGGCAAGCGTGTGGCGTGCGTGGGCGGTGGCCCATCGTCACTCACCGTGGCGCGCGACCTCGCCGTGCTGGGCTACGAGATCGTGATCTACGACCAGGATCCCAAGCTCGGCGGCTTCATCCGCACGCAGATCCCCCACTTCCGTTTGCCGGAATCGGTGATCGACGAGGAGGTCGGCTTCATCACCGGCATCGGCAACATCGAGTTCCGCCATCAGCGCGTCGATTCGCTGAAGAAGCTCATGGCCGACGGCTACGACGCCATCTTCGTCGGATGCGGTGCGCCGCGTGGCCGCGAACTCGACGTGCCAGGCCGCAACGAAGCCGCCGCCAACATCCACATCGGCATCGACTGGCTGTCGTCGGTGTCGTTCGGCCACACGACCTCGGTCGGCAAGCGCGTGATCGTGCTGGGCGGCGGCAACACCGCCATGGACTGCTGCCGCACCGCCCGCCGCCTCGGCGGCGAGGACGTGAAGGTAATCGTCCGCTCGGGCTTCGAGGAGATGAAGGCCTCGCCCTGGGAGAAGGAAGACGCGATCGGCGAGGACATCCCCATCCTGAATTTCCTCGTCCCGAAGGAAGTGACTCATAAGGACGGCAAGCTCACGGGTGTCGTGTTCGAGAAGGTGAAGGCCGAGTACGACGCCAAGGGGCGGCGCAACCTCGTGCCGACCGGCGAACCCGACCAGCATTTCGAATGCGACGACGTGCTGGTCGCGATCGGCCAGGAGAACGCTTTCCCCTGGATCGAGCAGGATGCCGGCATCGAGTTCGACCGCTGGGGCCTGCCCAAGCTGAACGAGCAGACTCTGCAGAGCAGCAACGCCCGTGTCTTCTTCGGCGGCGACGCCGCGTTCGGCCCGAAGAACATCATCTGGGCAGCCGCACATGGTCACGACGCGGCGATCTCGATCCACAAGGTGCTCATCGGAGAGAACCCCGAGGAGCGGCCGGCGCCGGGCGTCAACATCGTCAGCCAGAAGATGGGCATCCACGAGTGGAGCTACGACAACGCGCCCACCGTCGACCATCGCTTCAAGGTGCCGCATCGCCCCAAGCTGGAGGCGCTGAAGGACATCATGGCCGAGGTCGAGCTCGGCTTCGATCCGGCGCTGGCCTACAAGGAAGCCCAGCGTTGCCTGAACTGCGATGTCCAGACGGTGTTCACGGGAACGCTGTGCATCGAGTGCGACGCCTGCGTCGACATCTGCCCGATGGACTGCATCACTTTCGCCGAGAACGGCGACGAGAAGGACGTCCGGCATCGCCTCAACGCGCCGGCCATCAACCCGACCCAGGATCTCTATATCGGCAACGACCTCAAGACCGGCCGCATCATGGTCAAGGACGAGGATGTCTGCCTGCATTGCGGCCTGTGCGCCGAGCGCTGCCCGACCGGCGCCTGGGACATGCGCAAGTACTACATCGAGATGACCCACGCGGAGCAAGCATGCCGCAAGCACTAGCCGCCGTTAACGACTTCGTCGTCAAGTTCGCCAACGTCAACGGCTCGGGATCGGCGTCGGCCAACGAGCTGTTCGCCCGTTCCATCCTGCGCATGGGCGTGCCCGTCAGCCCGCGCAACATCTTCCCATCGAACATCCAGGGCCTGCCGACCTGGTACGAGGTTCGGGTCACCGAGAAGGGCTGGCTGGGCCGTCGCGGCGGCGTCGACATGATGGTCGCCATGAACCCGCAGACCTGGGCGGAGGACGTCAAGGAGATCTCTCCCGGCGGCTATCTGTTCTACGACAGCACCAAGCCGATGCCGTCGTCGGCTTTCCGCGAGGACATCAACGTCATCGGCGTGCCGCTGACGGCGATCACGAACGCGACCTACACCGATGCCCGCCAGCGCCAGCTGTTCAAGAACATCATCTATGTCGGCGCGCTGTCGATTCTGCTCGACATCGACCCTGAGGAGATCAAGAAGCTGTTCGGCGAGCAGTTCAAGGGCAAGGAGAAGCTCCTCGATTCCAACGTCAAGGCGCTTAATCTAGGCCGCGACTGGGCCACGCAGCATCTCGATCCGGACCTGGTGAAGCTCAAGGTGCGACGCGCGAACAACGTCGGCGACCGCATCTTCGTCGAAGGCAACAACGCCGCCGCGCTGGGCGCCGTCTATGGCGGCGCGACGGTGTGCGCCTGGTATCCCATCACCCCCTCCTCCTCGCTGGCCGAGGCGTTCCAGGCGCACTGCAAGCGGCTGCGCCATGACAAGGAGACCGGCAAGGCCAAATACGCGATCGTCCAGGCCGAAGACGAGCTCGCCTCGATCGGCATGGTGATCGGCGCAGGCTGGAACGGCGCGCGTGCCTTCACCGCGACATCGGGCCCCGGCATCTCGCTGATGACCGAGTTCATCGGGCTGGCCTACTTCGCCGAGGTACCGGCCGTGATCGTCAACGTACAGCGCGGCGGCCCATCGACCGGCATGCCGACGCGCACCCAGCAGTCCGACCTCTTCTCCTGCGCCTACGCGTCCAACGGCGACACCAAGCACGTGCTGCTTTTCCCCGAGGACCCCAAGGAGTGCTTCGACTTCACGGCCGATGCGCTCGACCTTGCCGACCGCCTGCAGACGCCGGTGTTCGTCATGACCGATCTCGACATCGGCATGAACCATCGCCTGTGTCAGCCGTTCCAGTGGGACGCCACGCGCGTCCTCGACCGTGGAAAGGTCATGACGGCAGACGAACTGGAGGCCGGCAAGACGTTCGGCCGCTATCTCGACGTGGACGGCGACGGCATCCCCTTCCGCACCTACCCCGGCACGCACCCGACCAAGGGTTCGTTCTTCACGCGCGGCACGACCAAGGACGAGTATGCACGCTACTCCGAGGAAGGGTCGGTCTATGTCCGCAACATGGAGCGGCTGCAGAAGAAGTTCGACACGGCGCGCAGGATCGCGCCGCAGCCGATCCGTACCCCGGCGCCGAAGGCCACACGCTTCGGCGTGATCTACTTCGGGTCGACCAGCCCGGCGATGGCCGAAGCGCTGGATCACCTCGAGGCAGACGGCCATCATCTGAACGCGCTGCGCGTGCGGGCCTTCCCGTTCGCCCAGACAGTCGAGGATTTCATCCACGAACACGACCGCGTCTTCATCGTGGAGCAGAACCGCGACGGCCAGCTTCGCTCGATGATCATGAGCGAGTTCACGCTCGACGCCCGCAAGCTGGTACCCGTGCTGCACTACGACGGCACGCCGATCACCGCACGCTTCATCGCCTCGGCCATCGCCGAGAAGATCGCCCAGTTCAAGGTAGTCCCGTTCGAGAAGGCGGCGTCATGACCTACATCGCCAAGCCCAAGCTGCACCACCCGTCGCTGGTCAAGAACAAGGCCGGCTACACGCGCCGCGACTACGAGGGCGCGGTTTCGACCTTGTGCGCCGGTTGCGGGCACGATTCGATCAGCGCCGCCATCATCCAGGCCTGCTTCGAGCTCGACATCCTGCCGCACCGGGTGGCCAAACTGTCGGGAATCGGCTGCTCGTCCAAGGCGCCGACCTATTTCGTCGGCGCCAGCCACGGCTTCAACACTGTTCATGGCCGCATGCCGTCGGTGATGACCGGTGCCAGCCTCGCCAACCGCGACCTGATCTACATGGGCGTCTCTGGTGACGGCGATTCGGCCTCGATCGGCCTCGGCCAGTTCGCTCACATCATGCGCCGCGGCGTGAACATGACCTACATCGTCATGAACAACGGCGTGTACGGCCTGACCAAGGGCCAGTTCTCGGCGACCGCCGACAAGGGCTCGATCAGCAAGAAGGGCGTGGCCAACTCCGACGAATCGATCGACATGGTATCGCTCGCCATCCTGATGGGCGCGACCTTCGTCGGCCGGTCCTTCTCGGGCGACAAGCATCAGCTCGTGCCGCTGATCAAGGCGGCGATGGCGCATCGAGGCGCGGCCTTCCTCGACGTCATCAGCCCGTGCGTGGCCTTCAACAACCATGCCGGTTCGACCAAGAGCTACGACTATGTGCGCGAGCACAACGAGGCCCTGAACCGCATCGACTTCATCGAGGGCCGAGAGGAGATCACGACCCAGTACGATCCCGGCACCCTGACCACCGTGCAGCAGCATGACGGCTCGTGGCTGCGCCTGCGCAAGCTCGGCGAGGACTATGACCCGTCGGACAAGGTCGTTGCCATGAAGCGCGTGCAGGAAGGGCTGGCCGCCGGCGAGGTCATCACCGGGCTGCTTTACGTCGATCCCTCACCGAAGGACCTCCACCACCATCTCAATACCGTGGACGCGCCGCTCAACACCCTGAACACGCCCGACCTCTGCCCCGGCCAGGGCGCGCTCGACAGGATCAACGCGGGGCTGCGCTGACGCAGTGCGACGGTCCGGTCCTGTAACCGGGCGGGACCATCAGGTGCTCCGGCACGCTCAAGCCTTCTTCCGCCCGCCCAGGGTTTCGGCTTGGCTTGCCGTGCCGATCGCTTTCATCATCTCGAAGACGGTCTTCCGCACGCCGGAGTTGCGTACCTTGTAGTATGCGCGCACGAGCTCAAGCGTCTCGCGCTTGACCAGCGGATCCTTCTTCTCTGCGAATGGCACGGCGGCCTCGTCGAACCCGCCCTTCCGGCCGCGTGCTGGTGCCGACCGTCCATTCAGGACACCGGCCGGCATCTCGTCGAAGAAGTAGGAGATCGGCACATCGAGGACGCGGGCGAACTCGTAGAGGCGGCTTGACCCCATGCGGTTGGCGCCACGTTCGTATTTCTGGACCTGTTGGAAGGTCAGGCCCACAGCCTTGCCCAGCTTCTCCTGGCTCATGCCGAGCAGGGTGCGCCGCTGGCGCATGCGGGTGCCGACATGCACGTCGACCGGGTGGGATTTTGCCATTCGTTGCTTTCTCCGAATTATCGGTTTCGGTGGTCGAATCGCGGAAGGACGACCCTCTACCGGGCGATTCCCGGGCGGATTTCAGGATAACGCAGCCGCCGCGCGAACCGAGCGGCGGAAATTCCCGCATTCAACGTCGTGCACATGTCGTTTAGTGTCGCCTTCTCCTGTCGATTGTCTATTGTCTGACAAAAATGAGCGACGATCCAGTATCGACTGACGACGAGCCGCTCGGGCGAACCGTCAAACCTCTTACGGAACTGCTCGCGGAGCGGATCCTCGCCGACATCATTGCCGGCCGTCTGGCTCCAGGCGACCGGTTGAAGGAGGTCTCGCTGGCCCGACAGCATGCGGTCAGCCGAGCGACCGTGCGCGAAGCGCTGATCGCGCTGACACGAACCGGCTACGTCGAGCAGATCCCGCGCTACGGCGCCCGCGTCGCCACCTTGGACCGCAACGACCTCTTCCACCTGTTCGATATCCGCGCCGCCCTGATGGCCCTGGCAGCGCGCAACTGCGCGGGCTCGCCCGACGCACCGCACGCAGCGATCACCGTGCTGGTCGACGAGCTCGAGAGTCTCGCGGACGCCCCTGACACGACGCCACTGCAGTTCAGCCGGCCCGTCGTCGCGCTGCAGAGCCTGCTGCTGCAGGCGAGCGGCAACCCGCGGCTGACGCCGCTCTATGAGCAACTTTCGGATATTGCCAGCTGGCGGTTGCTGCGTGGACGCGCGACCACCTTCCATTCGGCCGAACGTCGCCGCGAATGCGCCGCCGACTGGCGCGCCGTCCAGACCGCGATCGCGGCCCGCGACGCGATGGGTGCCGAACGCGGCGTGCAACAGGCCTTCGCCCATGCCGCAGCATCGGTGCGTGCTCTCGGAGAGGCCCGCGAAAAGGGGAAACGTCGATGATGCGCCTTGCCCGCCTTGCCGGCCCGCTCCCGGTATTGCTTGCTCCCTTTTCCGGAGCCACAGCCCAGGAAGCGGGGAAGTTCCCACCCGACCGCCCGCTGAAGTACGTCGTCGGCTTCGCGCCGCGTGGCCTGGGCGATACGGTGGCGCGGTTGTTCAGCGATGCCGTGCGCAACGCGCTCAACGTCAATGTCGTGGTCGAGAACCGCACGGCATGATCGTCGTCCAATGCGCAACCGGCGTCATGACGGTGAGCCCTGTCCTGTCCGGCCTCAAGCTGCCGCTCGACATCAACAGGGAGTCGCTGCCGGTCGCCCGCATCGTTCAGTCGAACTGGGGCATCGTCGTGCCCAAGGACTCGCCCCTCTTCCTTGCGGCCTCGACGGTGGCCATCGACTGGTGGCAGCGCGAAGGGGCGGGCATGCGGAACGGCAGGCTGGACATCAGGCCGGTCTCGGGGGGCCGGCGGCGCCGAGATTCTCGCTATCGACGTCTCCCACGACCTGGATGATGGCATTGTCGCCGAAATCCGGGCGGCGCTGTGCGAGCACACGGTGATCTTCTTCCGTGACCAGTCCCTGACGGTCGAGCAGCACGCCATCGAGGTACTCCCTTACGGCGGCGACACGCAATCTCCAACCAGATGGTTGCATACGATGCCCTGTCCGACGGCATGAAGCGCATGCTGGAAGGAATGCGCGCGGTGCACAGCGACATCTATCAGGCCGGCCCGCAGGCGGGAAAGAACAAGGGCAGCTCGAACCAGCAACGCGACCACGAGAGTTGGGAGACGCGAACCGTCCATCCGGTCGTCCGCACCCATCCCGAGACCGGCCGCAAGATGCGCCGGTATCGCCGATCGCCTGATGCCTGGTGCTGCGATTGTCCCGGAACGCGCTTCCGCTGGCAGAACGGCTCCATCGCGCGCTTTCGGCCGGGAACTGCGGCGCATCCAGATCTGCGGCGACCGGCCGTCCTGATACCGGCGCTGGCGTCACGGCCGCCCTGGGGCTAGCTTCGAAGAATGGACGACGCGGTAACGGGCTTCCGCATCGGCGAGGCCTTCCATCCCTGGGGCACGCTGTTCGACATCGCGGCGCCCGGCAGGGTCGGCCGCGGCTACGCCGCCGCCAAACTGCCGTGCGCGACGGCCTGGGGCCTGAGGACGATCTACGCCGAGCCGTCGGCGGCGCGACCCGACCGGCCGGTGACTGCGGTGGCCTACGAGCTGGCGGAGATGGACCGTCCCGCCCGGTACCTCCTGGCGGAGCTCGTCTTCCGGCTCGGCCAGCCCGACGAAATCGAACGCAGCGCCCCTTCCGAGCATGGCCTGGCCTGCGACTCCGTCGTGCTGCATGCACGCTGGCGTCGCGATCCCATCGCTTTCTCCCTGTCACTGTACGGCGCGCCGCGACCGTCAGAGTTCGGCCCGGGGCTGGGCAAGTTCTATCTGTCGTGGACGGATACCGAAGCCGCTGCCGCTCCCTTCCTCGCGCAGTGGCGCGCCGCCAACCAAACCGCCGAGGCCGACGCCAGCGGGGCGGCTCCGCGCTTGTTCTCGCTGCAATACCCGATTGAGGATGGCGGCCTCCGCCTCGGCGAGCCGCGGCGGCTGGCTCTCGCAACGCCGGAACTGCTGCAGACGCCGAAAATCATCGCCGATCACGTCGGAAGCAGAAGCTTCTGTCTCTGGAGCGACAGCCTGGCCGAGCGCTGGTACCTGTCGTGTCTGTTTTCGACAGTGCCACTGGGCGGACCGGACACATCGAGGGTGCAGTTCCTCGAGATCGCGCCAGCCAAGGCCGGCGGCTTCAGCGGCCTTGAGGTCGGCTCATGGTCGTTGCGCGATGCCTATGGCGCCCGTGGCATCGCCGACGCCATCGAGGTGCTGCGGGCCACCCAGCCGCACCTCACCATCGAACACCACACCGGCTACGACGTCTGACGCGCTATGCGGCGCGGCGGCCATGGAGGGCCCGCCGGCGATCTCCGAATACCATCCGACGAACAGCGACATGGCCGTGGCAACATAGAACAGCGTGCAGGACGCGATCATCGCGAGCCCGGCGAACTGCTGGTCGGCGAGCGCGGAGAGGCCCCAATGCTCCGGCACGCCATGCACTCCGTACAGCGGGCGCTGCGCGAAGACGAGAACGACGCCAAGCAGGCACAGCACCTTGGCATTGACCAGCAGGGCGATGATCGATGGCCAGGCATCGCGTCCGCGACGCGCCAGAACCGCGCGCCAGAACAACAGCGCGACGGCGAATAGGGATACCTGCATCAGAACCTGCATCGCCACATCATGATGAGCGGCTGCGACCACCGGCGGCGCATGCCAGCCCAACAGCGCCGTGACCTGCAGACCCGCGACGATCGCCAGCCATGGCGCACCACCCATCATCGCTGTGGTCAGCCAGGCGGTAGCGAACAGCCGGGCGGCGACGTTCATCACCAGGACGTGCTGGATCATGTGCACGGAAAAGAGGTCGTGGGCGATCTCAGGCAGCGGTCCCGTCCAGGCGATCGCCAGGACCAGCAGGCCGAGGGCCGCTGCCGGCATCCGGGTGATCGAGGAACGCGGCATGACTGGCAAACGTCGCCGGATCCGTACGGTTCCATGGTGTGCATTTCGCCTGGACGAGCCGCGTACCGGAAGCGCCGAGCCGCAACGGAAGTCTCGTCAGGTTGATGTAAGGATCGGCCCCCAGGGTCCAACCCCACGACACGCGGCACCAAGGGGGCGGCCGCGCGATCTCCAATAAGACAGATGAGGCGGAGCGCCTTGAATAGGTTTTTGACGAAGGACTTCCTGTCCGGCCTGATGTTCATCGCCTTCGGGCTGGCGGCACTCTACTTCGGCCGTCATCTCGCGATCGGCACTGCAGTGCGGATGGGACCGGGCTACATCCCGCGCGCCCTGGCGATGATCCTACTGGCGCTGGGCGGCCTGATCAGCGTGCTGGCGCTGGTGAACGGCAGCGATCCGGTCGAGAAGCCGCGATGGAAGCCGATCACGCTGGTGACCATTGGCATCGTGTGCTTCGCGCTGCTCTTCGAGCGGGCCGGTCTCCTGCCGGCGCTCATCGTCCTGGTCGCGATCTCCTCCTTTGCAGGCGAGGAGTTCAAGCTCGGCGAAGTGATCGGCAACATGATCGTCCTGGCGATCCTGTGCGTGATCGTCTTCAAGGTCGGGCTGGGTATGAACATCTCCGTCATCCAGGGAGTCTGGTGACGTGGAGCTCCTCGACAACCTGACGCTGGGCTTCAGCGTCGCCTTCAGCTTCCAGAACCTCCTCTATGCCCTGGTAGGCTGCATCGTCGGCACCCTGATCGGCGTGCTGCCCGGCATCGGCCCCGTGGCGACCATCGCCATGCTGCTGCCGATCACCTTCCACCTGCCGCCGACGGCGTCGCTGATCATGCTCGCCGGCATCTATTACGGCGCGCAGTATGGCGGCTCGACGACGTCGATCCTGGTCAACCTGCCCGGCGAGGCATCATCGGTGGTGACCTGCCTCGACGGCTACCAGATGGCGCGCAATGGCCGCGCGGGCGCGGCACTGTCGATCTCGGCGGTAGGCTCGTTCTTCGCCGGCACAGTCGGCACCATCCTGATCGTGCTGTTCGCCGAACCGCTGACGCGCATGGCGCAGAAATTCGGCCCGGCCGACTATTGCTCCCTCATGGCGCTCGGTCTGGTGGCCGCCGTCGTTCTGGCGAACGGCTCGGTGTTGAAGGCGATCGCCATGATCTTCCTCGGCCTGATGTTCGGACTGATCGGCACGGACGTGAACACGGGTGCCCAGCGCTTCACCTTCGATATCGCCGAACTCAGCGACGGCATCGACTTCGCACCGATCGCCATGGGCCTGTTCGGCATCGCCGAGATCGTCGTCAACCTCGAGCGACACCTGTCGCGCGGCAGCGCCATCAAGGTGTCGTCGCTATGGCCGACACGCGAGGAGATCCAGCGTGCGATCCCGGCCGTGCTGCGCGGCACGGCGCTGGGCTCGGTCCTGGGCGTGCTGCCCGGCGGCGGTCCGACGCTCGGCGCCTTCTCCTCCTATACGCTGGAGAAGAAGCTCTCCAAGACGCCGCAGATGTTCGGCATGGGGGCCGTCGAAGGTGTCGCTGCGCCGGAAGCGGCGAACAACGCCGCCGCGCAGACCTCGTTCATTCCCATGCTGACGCTGGGCATTCCGTCCAACGCCGTCATGGCGCTGATGGTCGGTGCCATGATCATCCAGGGCATCCAGCCCGGCCCCGAGGTCATGACCAAGAAGCCGGACCTGTTCTGGGGCATGATCGCCTCGATGTGGATCGGCAATGCCATGCTGGTCGTCATCAACCTGCCG
>QFCS01000341.1_pt1 | contig 29703 bp, 23 predicted proteins | sample 3576561 | NCBI WGS metagenome assembly QFCS01 | reverse complement strand
GACTTCAACGATGCCGGCGGGGCGCGACTGGCTGCGCCACGACTTGAACTTGACGACCCAGGAAGACGGCAAGGCTTTTGGCGCCCCGCTTCCCACCTCCCCGGCCAGGGGAGCTTTTTTCCGGCAAAGGCCAGGGCGGAAGTTCCGCAGCGTGGCGAGGAGGAGGATTAACGCGTCACAAAACTTTCCGTAAGGAAACTTTTTTGATAACACACCGAAATCCATGAACTTTGCGGTAAAATTTTCAGCTTGCCGGCCTCGACCCGCCTGCCCTATCTAAAGCATAGCCCCGAGTCACGGACCCAGTGCCGATGCAGCACAAGACCATGGAGGATTTCGCCCGCTCCTGCGGCGTCTCCCGGCCGACCCTGTCGAAATATTTCGACGACCCCACCAGCGTGAAGCCGGCCACCCGCCGCCTGATCGAGGCGGCGCTGAAATCGTCCGACTACCAGCCCAACCTTTATGCGCGCAACCTCAACCGCAAACGCACGCGCAGCGTCGGCATTCTCGTGCCCAGCATTTCCGACCCGTTCTATTCCGAGATGGTGAGCCGCATCGAGCTCCGGCTGCGCGACGAGGGTTACTGGCCGGTGGTCATTTCCTCGCACGGCCTGCGCGAGCTCGAGGTCGAGGCCACCCGCACCATGCTGTCGCTGAAGGTGTCGGGCGCGCTGGTCGCCCCGCTCGGCCTGCGCTCCGACCACCGCGTGCTGGAGAAGCTGACGCAGACGATCCCCATCGTCTATTTCGACACCTATCTGGAAGGCGGCACACCGTTCGTCGGCAACAACAACGGCCAGAGCCTGTCGACCATCGTCGACTATCTCTGCCGCTCCGGCGAGCCGCCCGTCTATTTCGACATCCCGCACGTCAACCACAATTCGAAAGAGCGCCTCGACGCCTATGCCGGCGCGATGCGGCGGCTCGGCCAGGAGCCGGTGGTGATCGGCAATACCGGCGACTACACATGGGATTTCGAGCGGGTCGGCTACGAGCAGATGGAGACGATGCTGGCTGCCGGCAGCCTGCCCGGCCGCACGCTGCTGTGCGCCAACGACCGCCTCGCCTTCGGCGTCATGGCCGCCGCCTTCTCGTCCGGCAAGAAGGTCGGCCGCAAGGGCGACAGCGACCTGCGCGTCGCTGCCCACGACGACCACCCGCTCAGCCGCTATACCTGCCCGGCGCTCACCACCATGGCGCAGGATTTCGCCGCGATGGCCGGCCGCAGCGTCGAAACGCTGCTGGCCCGCCTCGACGACGACGCCACCCCGGTCGCCGCCAAGGTCAGCCTCGACGCCACGCTGGTCATGCGCCAGTCGGCTTGAGCGCGGCGAGGCGCTACGGCCACGTGCGGCGGGGGCCTGTCGCGGTGATTCAGAAAGCTGCTCTATTGCATTGAATTACGACGGTTTCCTTCGTCGGCTTCCGATTCAGGTTGAGCTTTAACCTGCGCAAAAGCCGGATCGAAACCGCGCCACGCCTCGACCGCCGCTTCCATCGCCTCACGCGCCGCGGCGATGTGTCCGCCCATCGAAACGAAGCCGTGGATTTGTCCCGGCCAGCGGCGCAGCACCACCGCCACGCCTTCCTCGGCCAGCCGCCGGGCATAAGCCTCGCCCTCGTCGGCCAGAATGTCGTGGCCGGCGATCGCCACGAAGGCCGGCGCCGCGCCGGCCAGCGTCTCGGCCCTCAGCGGCGACACCATCCAGTCGTCTATGTCGGCGACGTCGCGCACATAGTGGTCGCGGAACCAGGCCATGGTCCGCGCGGTCAGGCCGAACCCCTCGCCGAAGCGGCGGTAGCTGTCGGCGGACTGGGCAGCATCGGTGTTCGGGTAAAACAGCAGCTGCGCGGTCAGCGGCGGCGCCTCGCCACGCACCATCAGCGCCAGCACCGTCGCAAGGTTTCCGCCGGCGCTGTCGCCTGCGATGGCGATGCGGGCGGCATCAATGCCAAGCGCGCCGGCGCCGGTGCGCATGAACGCCAGCGCGGCGCGGCAGTCCTCGATCGCCGCCGGGAATTTGTGCTCCGGCGCCAGCCGGTAGTCGGGGCAGACGACGACGCAGCCGGCAAGGTTGGCGATCGACCGGCAGATGTCGTCGTGCGAATCCAGATTGCCGATCACCCAGCCGCCGCCATGCAGGTAGAGCAGCGCCGGCGCCCCTGCCGCCGGAGCGCCGTGCCCGCGATAGATGCGCAGCCGGAGCAGCTCGCCAGGCCCTGCAATGCTCCGCTCGCTTACCTCGGCGACCGGTTCGCGCTCGCCTTGCAATACCGGAAAGCCGGCGTTGTAGGCGGCGCGCGCCTCCACCGGCGTGCCAAGCTCGAACGGCGGTTCGGCCGCCCGCCGGCCGAGGTCGAGCACATCGCGGGCGTCGGCGTCGAGGCCGTCCGGTTTCACGCCAAGAACCCCCTCGCCTCGTCCTCGCCGAGCAGCGGCGGCTGGTCGACGCCACCGGCGACGGCGACGGCGTCCCGGCTTTCGCCCGACAGCAGGATCGCCTCCATGATCTCCAGCACGTGCAAGGCGAGTTCGCCGGAAGCGCGCGGCTTGCGGCCGGTGGCCAGAGCCTCCGCCAGGTCGGCGACGCCGAGCATGCGGTAGTTGGCGCGGTCGGGTGCCGCGTAGGGCCAGTTGCGGGCGCCGAAAAGTTCGGCCTCGCTGCCGAAGTCGCGCCAGTCGGCGCCGCGCTCCGACAGTGAGACGGTACCGCCGAACGTGTCGGGGTCGGGCAGCCGCAGCGACCCTTCGGTGCCGTGCAGCTCGATCGGGTGGTTGGAGTGGCGGAACACGTCCCAGGAGGCGCCGAAGGTCACGGTGGCGCCGGAGGCGAACTCCAGCAGCGACAGGATGTTGGTCGGCGTACCGACCTTGAACGTCGTGTTCCTGAACGGGCCGTCGGCGGTGATCAGCCGCTCGTCCTGCCCCTTGCTCGCCATCGCCATCACCCGGCTCACCGGGCCGAGCAGATTGACCAGCGTGGTGAGATAATACGGCCCCATGTCGAACACCGGGCCGCCGCCCGGCTGGTAATAGAATTGCGGGTTGGGGTGCCAGTGTTCCATGCCGCGCCCCATCATGAAGGCGGTGCCGGTCACCGGGCGGCCGATGGCGCCGCCGTCCATCAGCCGGCGCGCCCGCCGCCCGGCCGCGCCGAGAAAAGTGTCCGGCGCCGAGCCGATCATCAGACCACGCGCGGCCGCCGCCCCGACCAGCCGCCGTCCTTCGGCGGCAGAGGTCGCCAGCGGCTTTTCGGTGAACACGTGTTTGCCCGCCGACAACGCCGAAAGGCTGATGTCGAAATGCGCGGCCGGCACCGTCAGGTTGAGCACGAGGTCGACCTCGGGATCGGCGAGCAGTTCGTCTACGCTTTCGGCGCGGATGCCGTATTCGCGTGCCCTGAGCGCCGCCATATCGGCGGAAATGTCGGCGCAGGCGCGCAAGGTCAAGCCATGGAAAAGCGCGGCGTTGCGCAGGTAGGTCATCGATATGTTGCCGCAGCCGACGACGCCGATGCCGAGCTTGCGCGTTGGATTCGCTTGCATTTTTCCGATCGCCCTCCCGTCGGCCGCGATGGCCGGCCTCCTCATGTTCCGATATGCCGAAACCGCTCGGAAAGCGCTATACCGCATTTTACTTCTTGACGCGCGTAAAATTTTTATCGAACATGCGAAAATGCTGGCACGACATCGGGAGGCTGCCAGCCGTTCAGGAGGAGAGAAATGGCTGACATCAAGAAGGGGCCGGCTGCCGGCTCGAAACTCGCAGCGCATGTGACGATCGCCGATCGCCGCCAATTTCTGATCGGCAGCGCCGCGGCGGCAAGCGCTGCCGTGCTCGGCACGGGTCTGGGCCTGCGCCCGGCGCGCGCCCAGGGCCGCGCCGAAATCAGCTTCGCCAGCGCCGCGTTCTTCGGCAAGGAGACGTTCGGCGACCTGATCAAGACCTTCAACGAATCGCAGGACCGGGTGCTGGTCAAGAACATCGAGCTGCCGCCGCCAAGCTCGTCGACAGAGGTCTACCAGGGTCTCGTCCAGCAGCTCGCCCGGCGCAACGGCACGCCCGACGTGTTCAGCCAGGACGTGATCTGGATCGCCGGCTTCGCTTCCGCCGGCTGGGCGCTGCCGCTCGACGAATATTTCCCGGCCGACGCGCGCAAGGCCTATTTCGACGGCACGCTCGCCGCCTGCACCTACGACGGCAAGCTGACGGCGCTGCCGTGGTTCATGGATTCCGGCATGTTCTATTACCGCAAGGACCTGCTGGACAAGCATGGCGGCAAGGTGCCGGAGACCTGGGCCGACATGGCGACCATCGCGGCGGCGGCGCAGAAGGCCGGCGACGCCGAGTTCGGCTATCTCTGGCAAGGCAAGCAGGCCGAGGTGCTGGTCTGCGACGCCGTCGAGATCATCACCTCGAACAACGGCGCGATCCTCGCGCCCGACGGAAAATCGTCGCTGATCAACGACAAGGCGGCGGTGGAGGCGATCCAGTTCCTCCACGACACCATCAACACCACCAAGATCAGCCCGCAGGACGTGCTGTCGTGGGATGAGGAGCCGTCGCGCATGCCGTTCACCTCGGGCAAGGCGATGTTCATGCGCAACTGGTCCTACGTCTACCCGATCGCCCAGGACCCGAAGGCCTCGCAAGTGGTCGACAAGGTCGGCGTCGCGCCGCTGCCGGCCTTCGCCGGCGGCAAAAGCGCGGCCTGCCTGGGCGGCTACCAGCTCGGCGTCAACGCCAACTCCAAGCAGCGCGAGGCGGCGATCGAGCTGCTCACCTGGCTGTCCTCGACCGAGACGCAGCAGCGCATCGCGTTGAACTTCGGCCTTGCGCCGACGCGGCCGACGCTGTTCAACGACGAGAAGATCAAGGCGGAGCAGCCTTTCATGGCGAGCCTCGAGAAAGTCTTCACCGGCGCCACCGCCCGGCCGATCACGCCGGAATATGCGAAGGTGACGCTGGCGCTGCAGTCGGGCATCTCCAAGGCGCTGGTCTCCGGCAACGTGCAGGCCGAGATGGACGCGCTGGCCACCGCGATCAACGGTATCGTCGGCTGATCCGATGTCGGTCGCGGCCAGTTCCCATGCCGAAAGCTGGCCGCGCCGACGCCGCAGGCTGTTTCCCACCGCGCTGTGGCCATGGCTGCTGCTGACGCCGGCCTTCGTGTCGCTGGCGTCGGTCTCCTTTTACCCGATCGTCAACGGGCTATACCTCTCCTTCACCAATACCTCGCTGATCACCCAGGAGGAGGAGTTCACCGGCTTCGCCAACTACGTTCAGATGTGGGGCGACGCACAGTTCTGGAACGCCTGGTGGCACACGATGTGGTTCACCTTCGCGTCAACCACGCTGGAAACGGTGATCGGGCTCGCCATGGCGCTCATCCTGCACGAAGCCTTTCGCGGGCGCGGCATGGTGCGCGCCGCCATGCTGGTGCCGTGGGCGATGCCGACCGTCGTCACCTCGAAAATGTTCGGCTGGCTGTTCGACGGCCAGCACGGCATCATCAACTATCTCTTGCTCAACGCCGGCATCATCGACCGCAACATCAACTGGTACGGCTCGCCGGACACGGCGATGACCACCATCATCATCGCCGACGTGTGGAAGACCACGCCGTTCATGGCCTTGCTGCTGCTCACCGGCCTGCAGACCATCCCGAAATCGCTGATCGAGGCGGCGCGCATGGACGGCGCCAGGGGCTGGACGACGTTCTGGCAGATCCGCCTGCCGCTCTTGATGCCGACCTTGCTGATCGCCGGCCTGTTCCGCGCGCTCGACGCCTTCCGCGTGTTCGATCTCGTCTACGTGCTCACCGGCGGCGGCCCGGCCGACTCCACCGAAACGCTGTCGACACTGTCCTACAAGGTGCTGTTCTCGACATTGCAGTTCGGCTACGGCTCGGCCGTGTCGACGGCGATGTTCGTCACCGAGGGCCTGATCGCGCTGGCCTTCTGCCTTTATCTGGTGCGGCAGATCAGGAGGGCGCAGTGACCGAGACGCGCACTCCGCTGCAGAGCCTGTTCATCTATCTCGGCGCGTTCCTGATCCTGGTCTGGTCGGGCGGCCCGTTCATCTGGCAGTTCTCGACCTCGTTTCAGCTCGACAAGGCGCTCACCTCCGGTTCGCCGTCGCTCTGGCCTGATCCGTTCACCTTCGAGCACTATTACAACGCCTTCGTCGAAAAGCAGCTTCACCTCTATGTCTGGAACTCGCTGGTGGTGGCGCTCTCCACGACGTTCCTGTGCCTGTTCGTCGGCTCGCTCGCCGCCTTCGCGCTGTCGCGGCTCAACGTGAAGGGCCGCTTCGGCATCCTGATGGTCATCCTGTCGGTGTCGATGTTCCCGCAGATCGCGCTGGTCGGGCCGCTCTACCTCGTCGCCGCCAATCTCGGCCTGCTCGACACCTATACGGCGCTGATCATCACCTATCTTGCCCTCGGCCTGCCGCTGGTCACCTGGGTGCTGTTCGGCTTCTTCGAGACGCTGCCGCGCGAGATCGACGAGGCGGCGCGCATGGACGGCGTCGGCGTGCCCGGCCTGCTCTGGCACATCATCCTGCCGATGTCGCTGCCCGGCCTTGTCACCACCGGCCTGCTCGCCTTCATCACCGCGTGGAACGAGTTCCTGTTCGCGCTGGCCTTCACCTCCAACATCGACCGGCAGACCGTGCCGGTCGGCATCGCCAATTTCACCAACCTCTATTACGTGCCCTGGGGCGACATCGCCGCGGCCTCCGCGGTGGTCACCGTGCCGCTGATCGTGCTGGTGCTGGTCTTCCAGCGCCACATCATCGAAGGCCTGACCCAGGGCGGCATCAAGGAATGAACGACATGACCGGAACCCTCGAGGTCGGCTGCCAGACCTTCACCTGGGAGATGCTGGGCGACCGTTTCGCCGGCGGCCCGGACGATCTTCTCCACGCCATCGCGGCCGGCGGCTACACCGGCATCGAGATCACCGACACGATGATCGGCCACTACGCCGGCAAGCCGGCCGCGTTCGCCAACGCACTGGCCGCCGCCGGCCTGACGCTCGTGTCGTTCGCCTTCGGCTCGAAGAGCGGCTTCACCGTAAAGGAGGAGATCGCGGCCGATCTCGATACCGCCCGCCGCTGGATCGATTTCGCCGCCGCCTTCCCCGGCGCGCTGGTGTCGATGGGTTCGGCCACGGTCGTCTCCGACGGCCCGCGTGCCGACAAATTTGCCATCGCCGCCGACATCTACAACCGCGCCGGCGAGATCGGCCGCAAGGCGGGCGTCGGCGTCGCCGTGCATCCGAGCTCGCACCACAACACGCTGCTCTTCGACCGCGCCGACTACGACGCGATCTTCGCCCGGCTCGATCCGGACTTGGTCGGCTGGGTGCCGGACACCGGCCACATGCTGCGCGGCCACGCCGACATGCTCGACACGCTGAGCACCTACCGGGATCGCATCCGCTACCTGCACCTCAAGGACGTCGACGCAGCCGGCACGTGGGCGATGCTCGGCAAGGGCGTGTGCGACATCCCGGCCGTCATCGACATCGTGCGGGCCGCGCCGCACTTTACCGGCTGGCTGGTGCTGGAGGAGGAGTCGGAATTCGCCGCCGCCGATCCGGCCGCGGCGGTGAAGATCAACCGCGACACCATGCTGAGCTACGGGTTCTGAGCCATGATCCGCAAACAGGATCGCCGCCTGCGCGTCGGCGTGCTCGGCGCCGGGCCGATCGCCCAGTTCGCGCATTTCGAGTCCTGCGCCAAGGCGGCCAATGCCGACCTCTACGCCATCTGCGACGTCGCCCCCGACCTGCTCGCCCGCATGGGCGCGACCTGGGCGCCGCAGAAGCTTTATGCCGACTATGACGAGATGCTGGCCGATCGGGCGCTGGAAGCGGTGATCGTCGCCACCTCGGACGCCTACCACGTGCCGATGTCGGTCAAGGCGCTGGAGGCGGGCAAGCACGTGCTCTGCGAAAAGCCGATCGGCGTCTCGGTCGAGGAGGGCGAAAAGCTCGCCGAAGCCGTGCGGCGCACGGGCAAAATCCTGCAGGTCGGCCACATGAAGCGCTTCGACCCGGCGCTGGAGGCAGCGCGCGATTTCGTCCGCGACGAGATCGGCGACATCCTGGCGCTGAAGGCGTGGTATTGCGATTCCACCCACCGCTACACCAACACCGACGCCGTGCAGCCGCTGCCGGTCACCAGCGCGCTGGCGAGGAAGCCCGCCGGCGACCCCAAGGCCGACCTCAGGCAATATTTCATGCTGGCGCACGGCTCGCACCTCGTCGACACCGCGCGTTTCCTGTGCGGCGACATCGTCGCGGTGCGCGCCCGCCTCGCCGAGCGCTTCGGCGCCTATTGCTGGTTCGTCGAGACCGAATTCGCCAACGGCGCGCTCGGCCATCTCGACCTCACCGTCGCGGTGCGCATGGACTGGCACGAGGGTTTTCAGCTCTACGGCCAGAACGGCTCGGTAATCGCGAAAACCTTCAACCCCTGGTATTTCCGCGCCAGCGAGGTGGAAATCTTCCACGAGAAGGACGCGACTGTCAGAAAGCCGCTCGGCGCCGACGGGCATTTCTATCGCCGCCAGCTGGAAGGTTTCGCCGACACCGTGCTGACCGGCGCGCCGATGCGCGGCGCCGACGTCGAGGACGGCCTCGCCTCCATCCGCGCCATGGTGGCGATCGCCCGCTCGGTGGAAAGCGGCGAACGCGTCGAGGTCGCCTCGGTCAGGGGCGCGGTCTGATGCAAGTCGGCATCTTCGCCAAGACCTTCGCGGGCAGCGAGCCCGCCACGGTGCTGGCCGCGGTACGCGACGCCGGTTTCGCGGTCAGCCAGTTCAACCTCGCCTCCTGCGGCCTGCCGTCGATGCCGGACGCCGTGCCGGACGAGACCATCGAAGCCATCCGCTCCGCCGTGGCAGAGACCGGCGTGCCGCTGGTCGCGCTGTCCGGCACCTACAACATGGCGCATCCCGACAAGGCGGTGCGCGCCGACGGCTTGCGCCGGCTGGAGGCGGTTATCGCGACGGCGGCGGCGCTATCGATCCCGCTGGTGAGCCTGTGCACCGGCACGCGCGACCCCGACGACCAGTGGGCGCATCACCCCGGCAATGCCGACCCTTCCGCCTGGGCCGACATGGCGCGCGAGATGGAAAAGGCGCTCGGCCTCGCCGAACAACATGGCGTCGACCTCGGCATCGAACCCGAGCAGGCCAACGTCGTCACCTCGGCCGCCGACGCCATGCGCCTCATCGCCGTGATGGGCTCGGCGCGGCTGAAGATCGTGCTCGACCCCGCCAACCTGTTCGAGCAGGCGACCGACGGGGAGGCGCGCGCCATCGTCGCCGACGCCGTCGGGCGGACGGCCGGGCATGTCGCCATGGCGCACGCCAAGGACCGTTTCGCCGACGGCCGCTTCGCCACCGCCGGGGCGGGCATCGTCGACTTCGCCGATTTCGTCGCCCGGCTGAGAGCCGCCGGCTTCGACGGCCCGCTGGTGACGCATGGGCTGGCGAGCGAAGAAGCGCCCGCCGTCGCCCGTTTCCTGAAAGGGCTGCTCTGATGCCCGAGGCGACGCTGCGTCGCGAGGACGCCACGCTGGCCATCCACGAGCACGGCGAGGGTTTTCCCGTGGTCTTCCAGCACGGGCTGGGCGGCGACGCCGCGCAGGTGGCGCAGACCTTTCCGCCCGGACTCGCCTGCAGGCGCCTGACGCTCGAATGCCGAGGCCACGGCCGCTCCGAGCTCGGCCGCCGCCGGCCGTTCTCGTTCGAGATGTTCGCCGACGACATCATCGCGGCGGCCGACCGCGCCGGGCTGCAGCGTTTCGTGGTCGGCGGCATCTCGATGGGTGCCGGGCTGGCGCTGCGCCTCGCCTGCCGGCACCCCGGTCGCGTCACCGGGCTGATCCTGGTGCGGCCGGCCTGGCTGTTCGCCGACGCGCCGGACAACCTGGCGCCGATCGTCGAGGTGGCCGACCTGATCCGCGGCCGCCCGCTCGCCGAAGCCCACGCAACCTTCATGCGCTCCGAAACGGCCGCGCGGCTCGGCAGGGACGCGCCGGACAATCTCGCCTCGCTGCTCGGCTACTTCGACCCGCCGAACGCCGGCTTCGCCGACGTCCTGCACGGCATCGCCTCCGGCGGGCCGGGCGTGTCCGAGCGGGACGCCGCCGCGCTTGCCGTGCCCACCTTGGTCATCGGCAACGAACTCGACGCCATCCACCCGCTGCCGATGGCCAAAGAACTCGCCGCTGTCGTACCCGGCGCAACGTTCCGCGAAGTCTTCCCCAAGGCGACCGACAAGGACCGGCACTTCGCCGAGGTGCAGGAGACCATCACCGCCTTTCTCGGCGCCCATTTCAACCTTCGACGCGGTGTTTCGCCATGACGACCAAGACCCTCTCCGGCCGCGCCGCGATCGCCGCCCTGCCGCGCGACCGGCTGCTCGGCGAGTTCTCGCTGTGGTCGGCCGACCTCGCCAACATGGAGCGCGACCTGAGACGGATCGAGCAGCATGTCGACCTGCAGCATATCGACGTCGCCGACGCGCGCTTCACCCCCGGCTTCCTGTTCTTCCCCGACCTGGTGGCGCGCATCGCCCGGCTGACGGCGAGGCCGGTGCATGTGCACCTGATGGTCGAGGCCGAGATCGTGTCGGCGCAGACGCGGCAGTTCGTCGAGGCCGGCGCCGATCTCGTCAGCGTGCATGCCGAGACCGGCGAGGCCGGCCTCGCCGCGGTGCGGCTGGCGCACGAGCTCGGTGCCGCGGCCGGCGTCGTGCTGAAGCTGGAGACGCCGGTCGAGGCCGTAAAGCCGTTCCTCGCCGAGGTGGAGTTCGTCACCTTGCTCGGCACCTCGATCGGGGTGAAGGGTGTCGGCCTGGCGGAAAATGCCTGCGACCGGCTGATCGCGGCGCGCAAGCTCATGCGCGATGCCGGCCGCGAGGCGGAAATCGTGCTCGCCGCCGACGGCGGCATCCGCCACGAGACGGTGCCAAGACTGCGCGCCGCCGGCGCCGAGACGGTGGTGCTCGGCTCGCTCGCCTTCGGGGATCCCGATCTGGCGCAACGCATCGCCTGGCTGCGCGGCCTGAAGGTCGCCGACTGATGGCCAACGTCGCGCTCGCCTTCGACATCGGCGGCACCGAGCTGCGCGGCGCGCTGGTCGGGCGCGACGGTCATGTGCTCGCCGCCGCGTCGACGCCGACGCTGGCGTTGGCCGGGCCGGCCGCCGTGGTGGAGCAGATGGCGGCGCTCGCCGAGACGCTGCGCGCCGGCCATCCCGAGGCGACCGTCGTCGGCGTCGGCGTCGGCGCGCCCGGTCCGCTCGATCCCAGGGCCGGCATCGTCATCGCCCCGCCGACCCTCGCCGGCTGGGCGGACGTGCCGCTCGCCGACATCCTTGGCCGGCGCTTCGGCCTGCCGGTGCGGCTGGAAAACGACGCCAACGCGGCCGCGCTCGGCGAATGGCGCTTCGGCGCCGGCCGCGGCGCCGGCTCGCTGGTGTTCGTCACCGTCTCCACCGGCATAGGCGGCGGCGTGGTCGCCGAGGGGCGGCTCTATCACGGCCGGCGCGGGCTCGCCGCCGAGATCGGCCACATGACCATCACCGGCGGAGGCGAGCGCTGCTTCTGCGGCGCCGTCGGCTGTTTCGAGGCGGTCGCCTCGGGAACCGCGCTCGGCCGCCGTGCCACCGCCGCGACCGCGCCGGGCGACGGCTCGGCGTTGCGGCGCCTTTCCGGCGATGCCGGCATCAGCGCCCGCCACGTCATCGAGGCGGCGCGCGGCGGCGACGCGCTCGCGCTGGAACTGGTCGAGGAGGAAGCCCGCTGGCTCGGCATCGGCTTCACCAACCTCCTGCACCTGTATTCGCCGGACGTGCTGGTGATGGGCGGCGGGCTTGCCAACGGCTTCGACCTGCTCGCCGGCGAGATCCGCGCGACGGTGGTCAACCGCGCCATGCCTGCCTATCGCGACGTGCCGATCGTGCCGGCGCAGCTCGGCAGCCATGCCGGGCTGGTCGGCGCCGCCAGCCTCGTCCTGGTCGGCGGGCAAGGTGAGGCGGCCTCGCAAGGTGATGCCGCTGCGACGACTTTCAGGGAGGTTGGCCATGGCTGAGCTGAAACTGCGCGGCGTGCGAAAATCCTATGGGGCCGCCGAGGTCATCAAGGGCATCGACCTCGACGTCGACGACCGCGAGTTCGTGGTGTTCGTCGGCCCGTCCGGCTGCGGAAAATCGACGCTGCTGCGCATGATCGCCGGCCTCGAGAAGATCAGCGCCGGCGAGCTTCTGATCGACGGCGTGCGCGCCAACGACATCGACCCGTCGGAGCGCGGGCTGGCCATGGTGTTCCAGTCCTACGCGCTCTACCCGCACATGACCGTCGCCGAAAACATGGGCTTCGCGCTGAAGATCGCCGGCGTGCCGCCGGCCGAGCGCGAGCGCAAGGTCAAGGAAGCGGCCGAGGTGCTGCAGCTCGCGCACCTGCTCGACCGCCGGCCGAAGGCGCTGTCCGGCGGCCAGCGCCAGCGTGTCGCCATCGGCCGCGCCATCGTGCGCAATCCGAAGGTGTTCCTGTTCGACGAGCCGCTCTCCAACCTCGACGCCGCTCTGCGCGTCAACATGCGGCTGGAATTGATGCGCCTGCATGAGCGGCTTGCCGGAACGATGATCTACGTCACCCACGACCAGACCGAGGCCATGACCATGGCCGACAAGATCGTCGTGCTGAACGGCGGCCGCATCGAGCAGGTCGGCTCGCCGCTCGACCTCTACCACCGCCCCGCCAACACTTTCGTCGCCGGCTTCATCGGCTCGCCGAAGATGAATTTTCTGGAGGTGACGGCGGAAGCGACCGGCCCTGACGGCGTGCCGGTGCGGCTGCCGACGGGCGGCTCGCTGACCGTGCCCGTGTCGGGCGCCACCGAGCCCGGCGAAAAGATGACGCTCGGCATCCGCCCCGAACATCTGCAAATGGCGCCGGCCGGGGTTTTTCAGGGTCAGGCCATGCTCGCCGAGCGGCTCGGCAGCCTCACCATCCTGCATGTCGATATTGCGCCGAACATCACGCTGGTGGTTCAGGCAGCCGGCAACGACGAAACACCGCTGCACGGGCCGGTCGCGCTGACGGCAGCACCGTCGGCCTGCCATCTCTTCCGCGCCGACGGCACCGCGCTGACGCCGGCGCGGTAGGCCGCTCACGCTGCCGATGACGGCATAGGCGAGGCGCCCGGAAATGGCATTGGCGGAGACGCCCAGGCCGCGCGCAAGCCATGGTAGACGCTCAGGACATCAGCCGCTTGCGGGGAATGCGGCGCGACCGCCTTCAGCAAGGTCTCGAAGCTCCCGCAGCGGTCGGCGATCTCGACAAGACTTGCGATCAGCCGCCGGGAGCTCGAAGGCTGAAGAAACGCCGAGACATCCAAATCGATTGGCCAGAATGCGTTCTCGGCGCCGAGCAGATAAATCGCGTCCATCAGCTTGCCTGTATCGATCGCCATGAGCGCACTGCGTGCCGGGGCATAAAGCTCCGGCACACGCCCGACGGCCACCAACGGCCATTCTTCCAGGCTGACGGCTTCAGCCGAAATGACCACCGATGCATCGAGAGCCATGTCATCGAGGCGGTTTATCGTCGCGATATCGATGTTCCGCATCTTGCGTTCGGTCTCATCCAGATAAGGCCTTATGGCTTCCAGGAACGGTTTTTGTTCCTCCCCGACGCCAAAGCGGAGTGGCGTCGTGCCGAGCGGCTGCGCCTGTGCGCGCAGCAGGGTCGTCAGCAACGACGTATCGAAGATCGGCAGGACGGCAGCCTTCACCTCCACCGGCGAACTGCGCAGGTGGCGCAGCGCCATCTCGACGCGAAAAGCCGTCGTCGATGCTGCGGGAGGGGCGAACGGGATATCGTCCGGCCCTCGATAGCTGCCGAACAGCGGCCACGGGTCGAAGCCGGCCGCTCGGATGGCCAGCAGCACGGGCACGAGGCGCCCTTCGCCGTCGAGCGCCGCCCGCACGTGCTGCCGGGTGGCCAGTTGGGCGGAAGCCAGCAACGTACTCGAGTCCTGACGATTCGGAGACCTCTCCGTTCGAATCCAGTCGAGCAGCGCGGCCATTTGCGACCTGGCCTCATCCCGGTGAAGGCAAGCGGAAATCACGGCGAGATAGGCCGGATGGTTCAGATAGAGGTGTTCCATCGGCCGCCGGCCTACCAGATCCTCCACCGCGCCGCGAAACGCTGTGTTGAGCAATTCAGCCACTTGCCCGAACCTGCAGGTGTTGAATTCTGCCTCGACCGCTGCCGGCTCTAGCGCATGGGAAGGGGACGGGGGCAGGGGCCGTGGGGGGTCGGCCGTCGGCGGCGTCTCCGCCGTGGCCCCGCCGGCACTATCCTCGTTCGCCGCCGTCTCCAGTGCGACGCTCTCTAGCCCCTCCGCAACCAGTGTGCGCCGGCGCCGCTTCAGGATTCTGGCGCGATCGTCAGCCGGCAATGCCTCGACCTCGGCCTCGTTGAGGCGGCGGCCGGCGGCCTCGCGCACGCGCGCCCGCACCGGCAGCGGCAGGTCGTCGACGTCGCCGCCAAGATGGTCCGACAGCGCCCGCAAGGGCGCGCGCTCGATCTCCGCCAGGTCGTCGCCGGCGAGCGCCCGGTAGTAGAGCGCCTCGAGCCAGGCAGCCGGCTCTTCCGACTCCGTGCCGAACCAGTCGGCGGCGGCGCGGGCGATGTCGACCGACTGATCGTTGAGAAGGAGCTGCGGCAGCATCAGGCGACGCAGGTCGCGGCGGTGCACGACTTCGTCCTCGCCGACGGGATCGACAAGCCAGACCTGCGCGGCCAGCTTCTGCAGGATGACCCGTGCCTCGTCCTCCGAAAGGCACGGCGCCAGCGAACATCGTCCGACCAGCACGTTGCGCACGAGCGCGACCGTGACCCGGCGCAGCACCAGCCCGGGGCTTGCCAGTTCCCGCACCTGCGTGTCAGCGATGCGTTCGAGGATGCGGCTGTAGAGGAAGCGCTGGGCGAATTCGCCCTGCAAGCCGCTGGCCGCCTCTCTCTCGCCCTGCTCGATCAGGTCGACAACGTCTTGCCAGGACTTGTCCCTGCAGAACCGCGCCAGGATTTCGAGCACCAGCGGATTCGACCCGAAGGTGGCGACGGCTCGCGGCACGAGGTCGGCATGCGGAATGTCGTAGCGCCTGAACACGTCGTGCAGCTTCGCCCGTCCCGCCTGCGGCCCGAGGTCGCCGAGTTCGATCCAGGCGGCAAAGTCGATCTCCGTCGGCGGGGCGCGGCCGATCGCCTCGACGGCCCGGCCCGACAGGATCAGCCGGATGTCGGTGAAGCCGACCAGACGCAGCAGCGCCAGCCAATCCGAAAGCAGCTCGATGCGCGCCAGGCTGACGACGAGCAGTTCCTCGAACGTATCCATGACCAGCACGAGCGGCTTCGACAGCCGCCCGGTCTGGCGCAGCAGGCCGGCAAGCGTCGTGCAGAACTCGATCAGCGCCGTCGACGATTTCTCGACCTGACCGCCGCTGGTGCCGGCGCGTGTCGTCCTCTGCCGGAAAAGGTCGCGATCGGCGGCGAGCGCCGCCTCCAGCGCCGGCTCGATCAGTCCGAGCTGCCGCGAAAAATCGAGCGACATCGCGCCGATGTCGCCGACGCGCAGCTGCGGCTGGTCGAAATCGAAGGCGACCAGGGTCAGGTCGCGGCGGCGCGCAAGGCTCTTGCGGACGACCGCCAGCAGCGCCGACTTGCCGCTGCCGCCGATGCCGCCCAGCCCCAGCGCGGGGAAGCCGTTGGCCGGACCCCTGACCTCCGAAAACTTCAATCCCTCGAAGGGCCGGGCTCGCGCCGCCTCGATCGCGGCCAGGCCGGTGGCGGCATATTCGCCGAGAAATCTCCGCTCTTTGCCGCGGCCCCGGAAAGCATCCGGCAGAAGCGCCCGCGCCGCCTGCCTGCGGGTGGTAAGCGCAACCGTGCGGCGGGCCGCGCGCAGGGAGCCGTCGTTGACCCACACCGGCAGCATTATGCCGGCCTCCAGCAACGCCTGCATCGCCTGCAGGAAGGCCACCTGCCGCTCTGCCTCCATCGCCGAGCCGGCCTGCCCTTGCAGTGCGTTGCGCGCGTCCCTGCGCGACCGCAGGGCAGCCTGCAGCATCTGGCCGAACACATCGTCGTCGTCCGCGACATTGTCGTCGAGGAAACGCCGGCGCTCGGCCTTGCCGCCCGGCAGCGTGCCGAGGCCTTCCCTGCGCGCGAGCGGGGTCAACGTCCACAGCCAGCGATCCCCGACCTTGCGCTCCGCGGCACGGCGGGCAAGGAACGCCAGCTTGTCCTGATCGGCCGCGTCGCCTTCGCCAAGCAGCGCCACGGGATCGAACGTGCCGCGAACCGCCGCGCGTGCCAGCAGGATGGACGTGTCGAACTCTGTCACCGGTTCTGCCGCCATTGTTCCCACATCGGGTTGAAGATAATGGTCAATACCTTTGCTATCTTGGGCAGGAGCGGCAATTCCTTCTTCGCCCCGGCCATCGTCGGTGGGAGCGACAGTTCCTCGTCCGCCTCGTCTGCGTTCGGCAGCGCCGGATCCTCCTTGACGTCCATCTTTTCGGCCATATCCAGCACCAGGTCGGCCAGCCGATCGATCTCGCCGGTCTGCGCGGCGATCCTCAGATCGGCAAACAGGCATTGCAGATACGTCCGCACGTCCTGCTTCGAGGGCCGCCGCGGATCGGGCAAGTCTTCAAGCTCCGCCTTGGCGGGGTCGCCGGCAGGCAGGCCACCGTTGAGGCCGATCAGCACGAAGCGCATCTCCGGAAGCGCTGCTTCATACAGCGCATGGAGGAAGTTCATGGCGTCGCTCGGCGTGGCGTCCTCCTCGGTGAGCCTGTCGACGACGACCCACACGAGCTTCGTGCCGCCGTCGTGGGCAAGCGCCTCGCGCAAGCGGCTGCTGAAGGCCACCATGAACTGGCCTTTGTACCACGCCACCGGGGTCGTGCCGGAGCCGACGGGCGAAGGCAGGTCGTCCGTGGCGATGCTGCCGGCCCGCGAGAGAATCGCCTGCGCGAGTTCGCGGCCGGTCGCCGGCAGGCTGTTGCCGGCCAGCTTGACGAGGACGCGGTTGCGGTATTCCACCCGATGCTCGATCAGCTTGCCGGTAAACGACTTTCCCGACTGCGGAGAACCCCGAACGAGAAGGAATGGCTTCGGTGCGGCCGCCGCGCTCATCGCCGTGATCTTCGAGAGCGTGTTGGCTCGGCCAATCACCGCCTTGCCGGTGTGGAGCTTCCATACGACATCGTATTCCGGCTGGACGTCGGCAGCGGCTGGCGCCAGCTCGGCGATCGCCGGCGCGGCGATCGCCACGTTGGTCGAGAGTGCCCCCTGTTTCCTGAACTCGCCCTGGTGCAGCGCCACGAGATTGAAACGGGCGTCGAGGCAAAGCCCGCCGGACGACCCCGCCAAAGTCGGGGCCTTGTGCGCGATGAACTGCGGCTTGCCAGGTTGCGGCGTGACGCCCCCGGCGACCGCCACCCGCTGCATGTCCGCCTGCGGGTGCTGCACGACGAAGAAGGGCTCCGCGCCAGCACCGGTGTCGGGTGCCCGCACGGCCACCGCGCTGCTCAGGTCGTACCAGCCGCGCAGCCGTCCCGGCGCGCCGGTCACGCGGATGACGCAGAAGTCGAGCGTTCCCGCCTTGAGCGCGGTCATGTCCGGGTAAGGACCCGGCGTCGGCGGAACCGCCATCGGACTCCACTCGATCAGCCAGGTGTCTGCCGCGGCATGGCTCGCCTTGGGATACGTCCCGACGAGGTCGAAGCTGCAGGCCAGACGCCGCGCGCTGCCCGGCAATGCCTGGCCGGTGGCCGGATCGAGCAGCGAGTGGATGACGTGCCAGTTGGTCAGCACCGTCTGCGGCCCGACCAGAAAGCCGGTGCCGCGTCCCGTGCCGTCGATCTCGATCATGCAGACCCGGCGCGTCGCCTCGAGCAGGCCGCGCACCATGGTGGCGGCGTCGAGCATCTGGATCATGTCGGCGGTGATGCCTTGCGGCGAGAACACGCCCGCGGTGGCGTCCTGCGGCGTCAGGCCGAGCTCCGCAGCCTCGATCGGCGCGCCGGCCGTCGTCACCACGGCGGTAAAGTTGAGATAGCGCAGTTCGGTCAGGGAGGCGACCAGCCGGCCGAGGAAACCTGCCGTCGCCGCCCTGGCGAACGCCGCCGCGAAGGCCGAACGATCGTCGGCTGCGCCAAGCGCGGTCATCTTGAAGTCGAGATACCCGTTCAGCGCGCTGCCGGCGGCAACGGCATCGAACGTCTGCGCGAATGCCTCGCGACTGACCGTGACTTCGCGAGCATACCGCTCGGCGGTGCCTTCAGATGCACTCACCTTGCTATCCATCCCGCCGAACGCAGCCGCTCGATGCAATGATAACCCGCCGGCAGCGCCGCCGTCACTTCGCCTTTCATTTGTCGAGGTCCCCGCCGCGCCCAATATGCACCGTGCATACAGCTTTAATTCTCATACGCTGTTGCCAGTTCGAAGAACATAAATTACCGTATACTTGGATCATACCATATTTTTTGAAAAATCCAGCCGCGAACGAAGCACAGTCTACTTCCCAGTCGTTCGAGGCTGTTCAGCGACGCAGTCGACAACGGGTCGGCCGACCCGCATCAGTCCGTGCGTCTGAGGGGGAGACGAATGACGACGCAGCATACCGCCAAGGTGAGACGTTTTCTGTCGCGGCTGCAGAACCCGGCAGGCATCGCCACTCCGGACAGCGCCCAGGAAGGGCTGGTGGCCGAGTCACTCGCGATCGAGCCGGCCGCCGGCGAGGCGGAGTCGATCGGCCGGCGCTTCAATCTCGACGACCGCAGGACCGAGGCGGTCGACCGGGCCCTCAGGAAAATCGCGAAGAACGAAGACCTCGACAGCCAGGAGGCGTTCTACGCCGAAGCGATCATCATCCCGGACAAGCGGCCTGCGGTGTCGATCGTCAACGGCGATTTCACCGTCGACCATCCGATGTGGGCGCGATTTTCGACCAACGGCGCCTTGCACGAAAGCCTGAAGCGGGCCTTGCAGTCGGTCGGACGCATCGAGCTGGTGCCCGGCAATCCGAGCGCGCCTTTCGTCGGCACCGGCTTTGTCGTCGGCAAGAACCTGCTGATGACCAACCGCCACGTGGCCAAGCTGTTCGCATTCGGCCTCGGCGATCGTGTCATACGCTATCGGTCGGGATCGGCGGCCATCGATTTCCGCCGCGAGAACGATACCGAGCCGGCGACCTTGCTGGAGCTGAGGCGCGTCGCCATGATCCACCCCTACTGGGACATGGCGCTGCTCGAGGTCGAGGGACTGGAGCCGGAACGCCGGCCGCTGACCTTGTCCCTGCGCGAGCCGGAAGATCTCGAAAACGCCGAGATCGCGGTGATCGGCTATCCCGCCTTCGATCCGCGCAACGACGTTGGCATACAGAATGAAGTGTTCGGCGGCGTCTTCAACGTCAAGCGGCTGCAGCCGGGGCTGATCATGCCGCGCGCCAGCATCCGCAGCTTCGAGCACGACGTATCCGCCGTCTGCCACGACAGTTCCACGCTCGGCGGCAATTCGGGTTCCTGCGTCTACCACCCGAAGGACGGCACCGTCGTCGCGCTGCATTTCGCCGGCGTCTACCTCGAACGCAACTACGGCGTGCCGACGTCGGAACTGGCGCGCGACGGCCGTGTCGTCGACGCCGGCGTCAACTTCGCTCCGGGTGCGTCCGGCGGAACGCCGCCCTGGGCGGCTGCGTGGCACGCCGCGGATCGCGCCGAAGAAGGCGCGGCGGAGCCGTCGACGCCTGCTGCGGGAGGGGCAAAGCCCGCCGACACGGCGGCGGCGAAGCCCGGCACACAGACGCCGGTGAACCCAGCGAAAAACGGCAGCAAGCCCACGGGCAACGCGGCGGGTGACGGCGAAGGGGGCAAGGGCGAAGGGGAAGCTGAAGGAAACGGCGAAGGTGAAGGCAAAGGCAAAGGCGGTGAAGGAAATGGCGGCGGAGAGGGCGGCGACGGGGCGGCGCCCGCCGGGGCGCCAACCGGGACTGTCCAGATCGACGACACCCTCAGCATCGAGGTCGACATCATCACCCTCGCAGCGCTGCGCGAAATCGCCGGCAAGGTAGCCTTGAGCCTCAGGCCACCCGACCAGCAGAAGGCGCGCCCTGTCATCATCGGCGGCGAGAAAGTCGTCACGGCGCTGCGGGCATATCGCGGCTTTGCCGCCAGCGCCGCCCAGCTGCAGTCCGAGCTGACCGCGCTGTTGAAGCAGGCCGGCGGCAGATCGCCGCAAGAGTCGGCGGCGGAAGCCATGGCGCCCAAAGCCATGCTCGATACGCTGGCGGCGACGCTGGCCAGCCTCGACAAGGTTCTGGCCTTCTTCCGCGCCGACACGGAATACAAGGGCAGGAAAGTCGACCTGAAGGACACGGCGCTCTATCCGGCGCTGGCCGGAGCGCTGATTTCCCATCACATCCCCACCTACGTGCCGGAGTTCTTCCCGTCCGCGACCGGAGCGGCGGCCGACGGAACCGTGCTGGCAAGCCTCGACACCCTGCGCTCGCTGCGCGATCAGGTCGAAGTCGCAAAGACCGACACGACGCCGGCCACGCTGACGGCGGAGATCGACAAACTCGTCGCCTCGGTCGACGCATTGCTTGGCGGCGTGTTCCAGGCCGATGCCGACGGCGAGCCGGTACTGCTCGACCGGCTCCTGCTCGGCGCCGAATTCGCAACCCTGCTCGCCGGCGCCGAAAAGCCGCTGTTCCTGTCAGCCCATATTGTCACCGCGGGCGGCAGCTACCGCAAGCGCCGCCACCTGTTCACCACCCTGTTCACGGGCGACCTGCTATCCTACGGCGGCGGCGCCGCCATCGGCTACTTCGTCTTCGACACGGGCACCTCGGCGCTTGCCGGAGGCGATCTGCTCTATCACGCCATCGGTCATACCGTCTTTCCGGCCGGTCCGGAGGAATTCTGGCCCAGCAATGTCGTCGATCCGCCGCCGCCCAGGCGCAAGACAGGTCCCATGGGCTTCTGACGCGCGACGAAGTACCGGGACTGTCCGACATATACCGACAGCGGCGTTACGCTTGCTGTCCATGGCCATGGCGTCCGGCGCCATAGGTGGCCCGTCGCGGCGTCAGCGTCCTGACCTTTCGCGCGTGGCGAGGGAAGGCCCCAGCGAGTCTGCCATGACGGCGCCACGCTCTCCCATCGGCAGCGGCGCTCCCGTGGTGGTGTCGATGGCGGTCTGGTGTTCGATTTCGGCGTTGAGTTCGGCCCCGACGACCAGGACGATCACCGAAATCCACGTCCACACCATAAAACCGATGACCGCGCCGAGCGCTCCGTAGGTGGCGTTATAGTCGGCGAAATTCTCGAGGTACAATGAGAACGCGATCGAACTCGCCATCCAGACAGAGGTCGCGGCGATGGCGCCCCAGCTCAGCCACCGCCATTTCGCGCGCTCGCGGCTTGGTCCGTAGCGATAGATCAATGTGATGGCCGAGCCGGTCGCCAGAAACAGCAATGGCCAGCGAAGCACCAGGGTGAGCGTTTCGGTCCAGCCCTCAAGCCGCAGGATGGCCAGCACGGCAGGCACCACGCCGACCGTAACGATCAGGAATATACCGATCGCGATCGCGCCCAGCGTGAACAGCAGTGAAACGGCGTTGAGGACGATGAAGGAACGTTTCTCGACTTCGCCATAAGCGATGTTCATCGCTTCGAACAACGCCTTCATGCCGTTGTTGGCGCTCCAGAGCGCGACCAGAAAGCCAACCACAAAGCCGACGCTCAGCGCATCGGTGTCCTGCCTGGCCAGAGCCTGCAGCTGTGTTCGGATGAGTTCGATCGACGCCGATGGCAGCATGCCGGCAAGGAAGGCGACGTGGTCGGCCACGGTTCTCGGGTCGGCGACGAAGCCGTAGAGCGACACGAAGGCGCCGAGGGCCGGGAAGAGCGCGAGCAGCAGATAATAGGTTGCGCCCGCCGCGATGAGCATCAGATGATTGTTCGTGACTTCGTTGTAGAGACGCCACAAAACGTCGAACCAGCCTCTCGCTGGGATTTCCGCGGGGCGGTTGGCTTCACGGCCCCGACCGGGCTCGGCGGCGAGGGTTTCCAGTTGATCATTCATCGATTGCGTGCCGACCGCTTCGCGTTCGTAATGGCTCATGGAGTGGGTTTGACTTCGCCGTCCCAGATAACGGAATGCTGTCCGGAACGTTCCGGCCGGAGGCCGCGGACGCGTCGGGCGATCGGTTTCGACATGAACCGGCTCAGGTGATCCCATGAGACGCAAAACGCTCGGGTAAGCGCCTCGGTCAGGCCGAGGCACGGCCGTCCGCACCGCCAAGCCAATCGGCGGCCGCGGCCGCCAGTTCGTCGACGACGCGCGTGGCGTCGAGCCGCAACGCATCTTCGTCCGCCGCCGGCGGTTCCAGGTCGGCGAACTGACTGTCGACGAGGCTGGCGGGCATGAAATGATGCTTGCGCGACTCGACGCGGCGGTGCGCGGTCGCGCGGTCGATGTCGAGATAGACGAAGACGAGGCCGGGAGCGGCGGCGCGCAGCCGGTCGCGGTAGCGGCGCTTCAGCGCCGAGCAGGTGGCGACGACCGCGTGTCCCGCCGCCGTTTCCGTCACGATGGCCGCGGCGATGCGGTCCAGCCAGCCGGCGCGGTCGGCGTCGGTGAGCGCGATGCCTGCCGACATGCGCGCGATGTTCTCCGGCGGGTGCAGCCTGTCGCCCTCGATGAAGCGGGCGCCGAGCCGGGTCGCCAGCGCGGTGCCGACCACGGACTTGCCGCTGCCGGTCACCCCCATCATCACGACGGCGATCGGGTCCGCCATGGCCGCACCGTCACCGGGCCGGCGGGGTTCGGCCGTAGAGCAGCAGCATCGCGACGATGACCACGCCGTAGATGATCTGCCGGCCGGCCTCCGGCATCTGCATGACCGACAGGATCGACTGCAGCAGCGTGATCAGGATGACGCCGGCCACCGTGCCGAGATAGGACCCCTTGCCGCCGAGGATGGAGGTGCCGCCGAGCACCACCGCCGCGATCGCCGGCAGCAGGTAGGCGTCGCCCATCGCCTGCGCCGCCTTGGAGGCGTAGCCGGCGAGCAGCACGCCGCCGAAGGCGCTGAGCCCGCCCGATATGACGAAGGCGAGCAGGACGACGCGGCGCGTGTTGATGCCGGAGAGATAGGCGGCGCGCTCGCGGTTGCCGATGCCGTAGACGGCGCGGCCGAAGCCGGTGCGGCTCAGCATGAACACCATGGCGCCGCCGACCAGCGCCCAGACGAGAACGGCATTGGGCACGGCGGGAACGAGGGTGCCGGTGGCCAGCCAGCGCATCGCCTCGGTGGCGGTGTCGCGCGGCGCGAAACCGCCGGTGTAGGCGATCATCAGCCCTTGCGCGACCGTGTTGGTGGCCAGCGTCACGATCATCGAAGGGATGCGCAGATAAGCGACGCCGACGCCGTTGAGCAGCCCCATGGCCATGCCGCAGACGACGCCGATCGGGATGGCGAGCGCGGCGGCGGCCGGGCCGTAGGCGCTCGCGGCGGCCGCCATCATCCCGCCCATCGCCACCAGCCATGGCACCGACAGGTCGATGTGGCCGAGCAGGATGACCAGCATCATGCCGGTGGCGATCACGCCGAGGAACGACGCCACCTTGAGCTGCAGCAGCAGATAGTCCGCCGACAGGAAGTTTTTCGAATAGAGGCTGCCGAGCAGAAGCAGCAGCACGATGCAGGCGAAGGCGGTCGCGACGGCCGGGTCGAAATGGCGCAGCAGCTTCTTCGGCATCCTGGTCGTCATCCGCTCCGTGGTGGTGTCGCTCATCGGAACCACTCCAGGCGGCTGCGCACCTGCAGCAGGCCGAAGGCGCCGAAGGAGACGGCAAGCAGCAGCAGCACGCCCTGGAACAGCGGCTGCCACAGCGCGTCGAGGTCGAAGACGAACATCAGGTCGCCGATGGTGCGGAAGGCGAAGGCGCCGAATATGGCACCGACCGCGCTGCCCTTGCCGCCGTAGAGCGACACGCCGCCGAGCACGACCGCGGCGATGGAAAACAGCGTGTAGGTGCCGGCGCTGGAGGTCGAGGCCTCGCCGGAATAGGTGAAGAAGGTTAGGAACAGGCCGCCGATGCCGGCAAGCAGGCCGGCCAGCGCATAAGCCGCGAACTTGCCGCGTCGCAGCGGCACGCCGGACATGTAGGCGGCCGCCTCGGACGACCCGGCGGCAAAGGCGGCGCGGCCGGTCACCGAGCGGCGGAACGGCAGCCAGACCAGCAGCACGATCGCAAACAGCATGACCAGGCTGGCCGGCAGGAAACCGAACAGCCGGCCCGTCATCGCATCGGCAAGGCCTTCGTTGACCGAGCCGCCGGGCAAGGGCCTTAGCAGCAGCGCTATGCCGAAGAACACGGCCCCGGAGCCGATGGTAGCGACGATCGGCTGCAGCCGCCCGTAGATGACGATCAGCCCGTTGATGGCGCCGCAGACCAGGCCGACCAGCAGCACGATCAGCACGCCGATGGCCGTCTGCGTGGGGCTGCCGGTGACCACCCATGAGGCGACGCAGTTGGTCAGCACGAAGATCATGCCGACCGACAGGTCGATGCCCGATGTGATCACCACCAGCGCCTGCGCCATCGCCACCAGCGCCAGCAGCGCGCCCTTGTTAGAGGCGGTGTTGACTACGTTGGCGGTCAGGCCGGCGGGATGGTTGGAAATGTAGATGACGAACATCACGACGAAGATCGCCAGGGCGATCAGCGTGCCGCGATGCTCCGCCAGCCGGTAGCGCCAGTCGTTCACGCGTGCACCTCCGTTACCGCCGGTCCGCCGTCGCCGGCGATGTTGAGCGCGCTGGCCACCAGCGCGTGCTCGGTGATCTCGTCGCCGACCAGTTCGCGCCGCACCGCGCCGTCGTAGAACACCAGCACCCGGTCGCAGCAGCCGATCAGTTCGTCGTAGTCGGTCGAGTAGAACAGGATGGAAGCGCCGCCGTCGGCGAGACGCCTGAGCAGCTGGTAGATCTCCTGCTTGGTGCCGACGTCGATGCCGCGCGTCGGGTCGTTGAGCAGGATGATGCGCGGCCGCCGCATCAGCCACTTGGCGATCACCACCTTCTGCTGGTTGCCGCCGGAAAGTGCCGCCACCGGCACGTCCAGCCCGGCGGTCTTGACCGCGAGCAGCTTCAGCATCTCGTCATTGGCCGCGTCCTCGGCCGCGCTGTCGATGACACCCCAGCGCGACAGCCGGTCGAGCGCGGCGAAGGACAGGTTGTCGCGCACCGACATCGGCAGCATCAGCCCCTCGGTCTTGCGGTCCTCCGGGATCAGCGCCATGCCGACCGCCTGCGACCGTGCCGTGGACGGGCTGGCGATGCGCACCGGGCTGCCGTCGATGCGGATCTCGCCGGTCAGCCCGCGCAGCACGCCGAAGAGCGCCAGCAGCAGGTCGCGCTGGCCCTGGCCGTCGAGGCCGCCGAGCCCGACGATCTCGCCCGCGCCCACCGTCAGCGAGATGTCGCGCAGCCGGTTCGCCCAGCCCAGGTTCCGGCATTCCAGGACGGCAGCCTTCGCCGGCGCGATGCGTGCCGGTTTGGGCGGGAACACGCTGGAATATTCGCGGCCGATCATCATCTCGACCACCTCGCCGTCGGTCTTGCTGCCGGCCTTGTAGGTGGCGACCTTGCGGCCGTTGCGGAACACCGTGCAGACGTCGGCGAGTTCGGCGATCTCGTTCATGCGGTGCGAGATGAACAGCAGCGCCATGCCGTCGCCGCGCAGCCGCTTCAGCACCGAAAACACCTTGGCGACGTCGGCGGCGGTCAGCGCCGAGGTTGCCTCGTCGAGAATCAGGATGCGCGGGTTGCGCGCCAGCGCCTTGGCGATCTCCACCATCTGGCGACGCGACAGCGGCAGGTCGGCGATCAGCGCCGACGGGTGAATGTCCTCCGCGCCCGCCCTTTTCAGCGCGTCCACGGCGATGCGCCGCTGCGCCTTGCGGTCGATCATGCCGAAACGCTTCGGCGGATCGGCAATGACGATGTTGTCGGCGACGCTGAGGTCGGGAACGAGCGACAGCTCCTGGAAGATGCAGGCGATGCCGGCGCGATTGGCGGCCGCCGGCGAGGCGAAGCTCACCGGCCGGCCCTCCATGACGAGCCGTCCCTCATCCGGCTCGACCACCCCTGCCAAAATCTTGATCAGCGTCGACTTTCCGGCGCCGTTCTCGCCAAGGATGGCATGTATCTGCCCCGGCTCGATGACCAGGTCCGCGCCTTCCAGCGCATGCACGCCGCCGTAGCGCTTCGACACGCCTTCCATACGGAAGAGGGGTTCGCTCATCACACTCATCCATAGACGCCCGCGCGGCGCTCCATGCAACACCTCTCATCCGACCGAGCTTCGCTCGGCCACCTTCTCCCCCAAGGAAGAAGGTGGAGCCTTGCTTTTTCGTCTCCGCCAATCGCCAACGCTGGAGATTTGCCGAGATCGTACAGCCAAGCTCCCCCCTTCTCCCCCCGTTGGGAGAAGGCGGCCGCGCGAAGCGCGGTCGGATGAGGGGTGCCGGCCGGAGTGCGACGCGGGCAGTGCTTCTGCTCCACAGGCGATTGCCCTCTCCCCGGCGAAGGGAGAGAGGGCAACCCGGCTTCGGCGCTTACTGGTTTTCCTTGCTCTGGCTGAGGATCTCGATCGCCGAGATGTCGATGCCGCAGGTCGGGAAGGAATTGCCGACGAAGAAGTTGTCGGACTGGTCGCCGAAGAAGTCGGTGCCGTCCTTGAAGTTCGGGTCTTCGACGATCGCCAGCGGCAGCTTGACCGCCTGCGGTATCACCTCGCCTTCGAGTGCGGCGATCGCCGTCTTGATGGCGACGGCGACCTGCGCCGGGCCGGAGCCGGCGGACGAGCATTTCAGGCCCTCGCCGGAGAATTTCGAGCAGAACTTGCGGAAACCGTTCTCGGTCTCGCCGCCGAACGGCACGAACGGATGCTTGGTGTCGATCATCGCCTGGACGATGCCGGTGTCGCCGCCCTGCCCGGTGATGCCGTCGAACGGCCCGCTGGCGGTGATGGCGTCGGCGGTCACCTTCTGCGCGACCGCGTCGTCCCACTTGCCGACGACCTCGACGACGTCCCATTTCTTGCCGGACGCGGCGAAGGTCTCGTGGATGCCCTCATGCCGGATGCCGTCGACCGGATGGCCGGCGACGCCGCGCACCTCGAGGATCTTGCCGCCCTCGGGCAGATGCTTGATCAGCCAGTTGGCCCACAGGATGCCGAGGCCCTTCTGGTCGACGTTGACGTTGATCAGGTCCTCCGAATCGTCGACCGTGCCGTCGAAGGCGACGACGACGACGCCGGCAGCCTTGGCGCGCTTCAGCGCCGGGATAAGCGCCGCCGCGTTCTGGGCGTTGACGACGATGGCGTCATAGCCGGAATCAATGAAGTTATCGACGGCCGAGATCTGCGCCGGCACGTCCTCGCCGGTGGAGACAACCTTGAATTCCTTCAGCTTGGCCGCGACCTCGGGCTGCGCCGCATAGGCCTTGGCCGACTGGATCATCTGGATGCGCCAGGTGTTGGCGATGTAGCCGTTGGCCAGCGCGATGCGGTACGGCCCGTCCTTCTTCGGATATTTGTAGAACTTGGTGTCGGCCGTCCACGGCGCGAAACATTTCGCGTCGGCCGCCGGCCCACTGACCACCTCTGGGTCCGCGATCGCGGACGACGAAAGAAGCATGAGTGCGGTGGCGGCGAAAAGTCCGCCCGCGATGGACCTGATCATCGATTTCCTCCCGGTTTCCGTTGCTTTGCTGCCTGCCACGCGGTCCGGACGGTCTCCTCCCATCCGGCCACGCGATCGTCGTGAAGCCTGCCGTTGCCGCCCCGCCTCCTTCCACAGGTGAAGCGACGATTTATTTATCTTATAATATTAAAAATACAAGGCCGTTCGTTACGGCCAAGCTTCCCCTACGCATACGGATGGTAGCGCTACCAAAGCATCGTGTAAAGATGAATCGTAGAACAGCGAAAATGTGCGCGGTGTCGCCAAATTCCAGGAACGATAAGCTCTTCCCCGAGCAGGCCGAACCTTGGCACCGTCAAGGTTCCAGCACGATCGCAGCCTGCGATCGGTGTCAGCGGGCGGTGCTCTCCCGCACCTTCAGCTCGAAGCCGGTGTCGACCACGCGCTCTTGCGGCCGCTCGCCGGCGATGGCCTGGCGCGCCATGGCGATCGCCGTGCGGCCGATCTCGTAGCGCGGCGTCCTGACGCTGGTGATCGACGGATACGCCACCTGCATCATCTCGAGATCGTTGAAGCCGGCGATGCCGATCTTCGACGGCACCGCCAGCGCCGCCCGGTTGCACTCGAACAGCACGCCCACGGCAAGGTCGTCATTGTTGCAGAACACCGCATCGAGCGTCGGCGTCTTGGCCAGCGCATCGCGAAACAGTTCGCGGCCGAGCGACACGCTCGACGGCGTCGGGGTGGTGGTCACAAGGCGCAGGTCGAACAGCCCTGCTCCCTCCAGCGCCGCGCGATAGCCGGCCAGGCGCCGCTGCGAACGCGGGTCCATGCGCGCGCCGATGAAGCCGATGCGGCGGTAGCCGGCGTCGATCAGGTGGCGCGTCACCGTGCGGCCGCCATCGAAATGCGAAAAGCCGATCATCATGTCGACCGGGTCCGGCCCGGTCTCCATGATCTGCACCACCGGGCAGCCTGCCGCCTCCAGCATGGCGCGCGCCTTCGGCGTCTGGTCGATGCCGGAGACCACCACAGCCGACGGCCGCTGGCTCAGGAACACGCGCAGCAACCGCTCCTCCTCCAGGCCGGAATAATGCGTGTTGCCGAGATGGAGCTGCAGATGGCTGTCGCCGAGCCCGTCATATAGGCCGCGCACGACGTCGGCGAAGACGTTGTTGGTGAGCGAGGGGACGAGCACCGCGACGATGTCGGCGCGCGCCGAGGCGAGCGCGCGGGCATTGCGGTCGACGACGTAGCCCAGTTCGGTGACGGCCTTGTCGATCTGCTCGCGCAGTTCCTGCGAAACGCGTTCCGGCTCGCGCAGGGCGCGCGACACGGTTATGGCGCCGACGCCGGCGCGCCGCGCCACGTCGGCGATGGTCGGCCGGCCGCCGCCGCGCCGCGACCGCGTCCTCACGGCGAGACCTCCCCGCCAGGCTCTCGGCCCCCGACCGATGGATGCTTCGCCCGACGCATTCCCCTCCCCTTGCCGACCATCCTGGCGTGCGCGCAACGGCGTCGGCTTGTCAAGCGAGGGCCGAAGGCCGTTGCGGAGGCCTAGGATCCATGCCGTACCGGTGGTGACATACCGGCGGTGTAGAAGGCCCACTACCGTGTCCCGCATACCGCATTCCACAGGCTCGTGAAGAGAAAATCTTCGCCTCGAAGATAATGCTCTCTCGTCCCAGTCACTTACGCTCGCCCCGGCGGAATCTTTCGCCCGTTCTATCCCCACCCCCTCCGCCGCGCGTATGATCCCCGGCAGTTCCTCCTGCCGGGAACGCCGGTCATGACGGTGGTCCGCGGGGAGGAACCGGCGCCTCCTCCGACGGGCTAACGTGGCCGGTCGGCCGGGGAAGTCACGTCCGAGGGTTCCCCCTGCG
>QFCS01000553.1_pt1 | contig 29903 bp, 25 predicted proteins | sample 3576561 | NCBI WGS metagenome assembly QFCS01 | reverse complement strand
TGCGCAGGCGGCCAAGGAGATCAAGGGTCTGATCGGTGCGAGCGTGGACAAGGTGGAGACGGGCTCCCGGCTGGTGGCGGATGCGGGTCAGACGATGAGCGAGATCGTGGGGTCGGTGCAGAGGGTCTCGGACATCATTGGGGAGATCACGGCGGCGGCTGGGGAGCAGAGCGAGGGGATAGGGCAGGTGAATGTGGCGGTGACGCAGCTGGACCAGATGACGCAGCAGAACGCGGCGTTGGTGGAGGAGAGTGCGGCGGCTGCAGAGAGCCTCAAGGACCAGGCCCGCCGCCTCGCCGGTGTCGTCCAGGTCTTCCGCCTCGCACCGGGCTGAACGAGTGCTCAGCTGATCGCGAGTGCGAGGGCGGCGAGCGCGGCCGTCTCGGCGCGCAGCACGCGAGGCCCGAGCGTGACTGGCGCGAAACCGGCAGCCCGCGCCTGTGCGTCTTCGTTGGCGTTCAGGCCACCCTCGGGGCCGCTGAGAAACAGGACAGACGCCCCGGTGGGTGCCAGGGCAAGGGTTTGCGCCAGCGGCTGTGTGCCCTCGGTCAGCGACAGCAGGCAGCGCAGTTCACCCGCGTTGGCAGGGGGCAACGATTTCAACCAGGCCGCGAAATCGGCCACCGCGTGTACCGTGGGCACGCGGTTGCCGCCGCATTGCTCGCATGCCGCGACCGCGACCGATTGCCAGTGCCCTTGCTTCTTCGTGGCGCGCTCGCCGGTCAGGCGCAGCACACTGTGCGCCGTGTGCAAGGGCTGCAGACCTGCCACACCGAGTTCGGCCGCCTTCTCCACCAGCCAGTCCATGCGCTCGTTGGCAGGCATGCCCAGGGCGAGGCGCACCTCACGGTCGGGTTCACGCTCTGTGGCATGGTGTGCGCCGAGCATGACGTCCACGTCGCTGCGGCCCATGCGGGTGATCGTGGCCTCCCACTCGCCGCCTTCGCCATTGAACAGTGTGATCGTCTGCCCCGGTTGCAGCCGCAGCACCTGCACATGGCGTGCCGCCGTGCCCGGCAAGGCGAGGGACTGGCCCTCATTCAGCGGCACCGGGCAGAAAAAGCGCGGCATGCTCAGACGCGCCCGAAGGCGTAGCCGGAGGCGGCCTGCAGGCCTTCGATCTCGTCGAGCATCTTCAGGAAAGGGCCGAGCGCGCGGTAGCGATGCGCGGTGTGGCGGATGTAGCCGATGAAGCGGGGTGCATCGGCGAGATACTTGGGTTTGCCGTCGCGCAGGGTCAGCCGCGCGAAAATGCCGGCCACTTTCAGGTGCCGCTGCAGGCCCATCCACTCCACGCCCCGGTAGAAGGCGCCGAAGTCGCTGTGCCAGTCCTCGAAGTCCAGCAGACCGGCGGCGCGCGCTTTCTCCCAGTAACGCACCGTCACGTCGATCACGAAGTCCTCGTCCCAGCTCAGGAAGGCATCGCGCATGAGGCTGGCGACGTCGTAGGTGAGCGGGCCGTGCACGGCGTCCTGGAAATCGAGCACGCCCAGCTGTCGGGCAGGTGTATCACCGGGTTGCAGCGGCAACATCAGGTTGCGCGGCATGAAGTCGCGGTGGACATGGACCTGGGGCGACGCAAGGTTGTGCGCCACGATGGTGTCGAAGGTGTTCTGCAGCGTCTGGGCCTGGGCGTCGCTGAGCGTGAGACCCTTGTGCTGCTGCAGGTACCAGTCGGGAAAGAGTTGCAGTTCGCGCCGCAGCAGGGCTTCGTTGTAAGGCGGCAGCACGCCGGGACGCGACGACAGTTGCCAGGCCAGCAGGGCGTCGAGTGCCTGCATGTACCGGGCATGGTTGGCCTGCGGTTGCGCCGCGTCGATGCCGTCCAGCATGGTCTGGTGGCCCAGGTCGCTGAGCAGCATGAAACCCTGCGGCTCGTCCCAGGCAAGAATGTCCGGGACCAGCAGCCCGGCGTCGCGCATGAGGCCGGCCACGTGGACGAAGGGCCGGCAGTTCTCCTGCGCGGGTGGCGCGTCCATCACGATCAGGCTGCCACCGGCCGTGGCGTCAACGCGCAGGTAGCGACGGAAGCTGGCATCGGCCGAGGCAGGACGCAAGGTGCCGGGCAACAGACCCAGGCGCGTGGCCTGGGCCTGCATCCAGACATGGAAGGCGGCTTCCCGTGCCGGATCGGCCCAGGTGACGGCGGGTTGGGACGGGCTGATGGGCATGGGGGTCGGGATGTGACGGGCCGCGCGGCATACCCGGGGGCCGGGCATGTGGATAATCGCCCTTGATTCTACAAACCCCCTGCACGGCGACGACCCGCCCCCGGGCCCGCTCTGGCTGCCGGACCACCGACTTCATCCCTTGAACCGCCGCACCGATACGCTGTCCGCCGAGCGCCCGCGCGGAGATGTCGCCAACCTGCTTTTCGCGGCGGCGCCCGTGGCGCGTGCCGTGCATGTGCTGCTGGCTGTGATGGCCTGGGGGGCGCTGATCGCGCCGTCCGCCGTGCACGCGCAGTCCGGCGATGGCGACGAGCCAACGCCCTCCGACGTGCAGCTCAAACCCAGCCGCCTGCTGCAGGAAAGCCTTCCCGAAGAGGCGCGCCAGCAGGCGCCCACCTTCATCTCTGGCGATCGCATCGAAGGCCAGACCGACAGCATCACCCGGATCGAAGGCAATGCCGAGCTGCGTCGCCACGACACCGTGATCCGTGCAGACCACCTGGAGCTGGACCAGCGCGACAGCGAAGCCAAAGCCATCGGCAACGTGCTGATCAACCGCAGCGGCGATCGCTTCGAAGGACCCGAGTTGCACCTCAACGTGGACACCTTCAAGGGTCACTTCGAAAAACCCGAGTTCTCCCTGCTCAAGAACGACGGCCGGGGCGATGCCAGCCGGGTGGACTTCCTCGACGAGGACCACGCCATCGCGCACCAGGCGCGTTACTCCACCTGCCCTCGCACGCCCGGGGCTGACTGGATGCCCGCCTGGTTGGTCCGCGCCACCAAGATCGAGTTCGACAATGTCGCCGAAACCGGCACCGCCACCGGTGGGGCGCTGGAGTTCAAGGGCGTGCCGATCCTGGGCTGGCCTCGCTTCACGTTTCCCCTGACCGACAAGCGCAAGTCGGGCTTGCTGCCGCCGACGATCAACCTCGACAACGTCAACGGGCTCGAGCTCACGCTGCCCTACTACCTCAACATCGCGCCCAACCTCGACGCCACGATCTACCCCACGGTCATGAGCAAGCGTGGTCTGGAGCTGGGTGCCGAGGTGCGCTACCTGCAACCCAACTACTCGGGCCAGGTGCGTGGGGCTTTCCTGCCATCGGACCCGCTGCGCGACGCCGATCGCTGGGGTTATTCGATGCAGCACGATCAACGTCTGAGCGACACAGGTCTTGGGTTTGGAGGGTCGGCCGGCCTGCGGCTGGACTTCAACCGTGTGAGCGATGACAACTACTGGCGCGATTTCCCGCGCGCTTTCGGCGCACTGACCCAGCGGCTGCTGCCGAGCCACGCGATCTACAGCTGGAGCCGAGGCCCCTGGGCGGTCAGTGCAGGTGTCTATGCTTACCAGACCTTGCAGGACATCGAGGCTCCGATCACGCCACCCTATGATCGCCTGCCATCCATTGCACTGCGCTACAGCCGTGGTGACGGGCGCATTGCGGGCGTGGATGGCTGGAACTACACGCTGAGCACCGAGTACACCCGTTTCGAGTCCAATCCATTGCTCACCGGGCAGACCAATGGATCGCGCTCGCTGGCCATTGCGGAACTCTCGCGCCTCTGGCAGTCGCCCGGCTGGTTCATCAAGCCTCGCGCGCAGTTGCACGCCACGCAATACCAGTTCGACAACCCGCTCGCCAACGGCTCGCGCAGTGCGTCGCGGGTGTTGCCCACGGTCAGCCTGGACAGCGGTCTCATCTTTGAGCGTGAGGCCAGCTACTTCGGCCGCAACTTTGTGCAGACTCTGGAGCCACGCGCCTTCTTCACCTGGACCCCCTACCGCGACCAGAGCCTGCTGCCCAACTACGATTCGGCCGCCAACGACTTTAACTTCGCGACCATTTTTTCGGAGAACGTGTTCGGAGGGAATGACCGCATCTCCGACACCCGTGCACTGACCGTGGGGGCGAGTTCGCGCCTGCTTGACCCCGAGACGGGCGCGGAGATCGTGCGTGTGGGTCTGGCGCAGCGCTACCTGATCAGGGACCAGAACGTCTTCCTGCCCAACGCCGCCGGGCAGGCCGGCGGTGCACCGGTGACCGAACACCTGAGCGACATCCTGCTCGCCACGCGCCTGCAGTGGGACCCGCGCTGGACCTTCGACACGAACTTCCAGTACAGCCCCGGTGCCGGCGAGTCCGTGCGCACCACGCTGGGCGTGCGCTACATGCCCAGCCGCTACCGGGTGCTCAGCGCTGCCTACCGCCTGCAGCGCGGCTCCAGCGAGCAATACGAACTGGGGTGGCAATGGCCCCTCAATGACCTGTGGCAGGCGCCTGCGACTGCCACGGTGCCGGGACGCGGTCTCGGCGCAGGCCAATGGTTCAGCGTGGGGCGCATCAACTACAGCGTGCCCGATCGCAAGATCGTCGATCTGGTGGCAGGCTTTGAGTACGATGCCGGCTGCTGGATCGGGCGCGTCGTGTTCGAGCGCCTGCAACGCAGTGCCTCCACCGCAAACCAGCGTATCCTGTTCCAGCTGGAGTTCAGCGGTTTCTCGCGCCTTGGCTCGAACCCCTTGAAGACGCTGAAGGAAAACATTCCGCGCTACCAGTACCTGCGCGAAGAAATCAACCCGCCCAGCCGGTTCCAACAATATGACTGATCGCTTTACCGCCTTTCCCCGTCGGCTCATCTGGCTGCTGTGTGCGTCCCTGCTGTGGACGGGCGCGGCCCAGGCGCAAGGCCTGCGGCTCTCGAACGACCTGGGCCAGCCGCGTGGCAACACGCCGGCTGCCGCACCCGGACAGCAAAGAACCGCGGACTTCATCGTTGCCCTGGTCAATTCCGAACCTGTCACCAACAACGAGGTGCGCCAGCGCCTGTTGCGCGTGGAACAGCAGATCGCGCAGGAGGGCAGCGCGATGCCTGCCCGTGACGTTCTGGTGCGTGAGGTGCTCGAGCAGATCATCAACGAACGCGCCCAGGCGCAGCAGGCGACCGAACTGGGCATCACGGTGGATGCCGCCGCCGTCACGCAGGCCGAGCAGTCCATTGCGGCCCAGAACCAGCTCACGCCAGCCGAACTCTCTCGCCGCCTCGCAGCCGAGGGCATCGATATCAACCGCTTCCGCAACGACCTGCGCAACCAGATCCTGCTGCAGCGCGTTCGGGAGCGCCAGGTCGACTCCCGCGTGCGCGTGACGGACGCCGATGTCGACGATTTCATCCGCGAGCGACAGGGGAACAACGACCTCGCCAGCCTCGAGATGAACCTGGCCCATGTGCTGGTGATGGTGCCGGAAGGTGCCACTCCCGAACGCGTTCAGGAACTGCAGGTGCGTGCGCAGGGCGTGGCCGACCGCGCGCGCAGTGGCGCCGACTTCGCGGAACTGGCGCGCGAGTTCTCCGACGCGCCCGAGCGCACCAACGGCGGCGTGTTCGGCATGCGCTCTGCCAGTCGCCTGCCGACCCTGTTCGTGGACGCCACGCGATCCCTCAACACGGGCGGTGTGGCCGGCCCGCTGCGCAGCCCTGCCGGGTTCCATGTGCTCAAGGTGCTGGAGAAGCGGCAGGCTGGGATGCCGGACGCTACCGTCACGCAGACGCGGGCACGCCACATCCTGCTGCGCCCGGGGGCGCAGCTCAGCCAGTCCGAAGCGGTGTCACGACTTGCTGCCTACCGGCAGCAGATACTCGACGGCAGCGCCAACTTCGCGGCCCTGGCACGCGAACACAGCCAGGACGGCTCCGCCAGCCAGGGCGGCGACCTCGGCTGGGCCAATCCGGGCATGTTCGTGCCGGAGTTCGAACAGGCCATGAACGCCCTGCGTCCGGGGGAAATGTCCGCCCCGCTGGTGTCCCGCTTTGGCGTGCATCTCATCCGTGTCGACGAGCGTCGGCAACAGTCCCTGTCGCAACGCGAGCAACGGGAAATGGTGCGCGGGCTCGCGCGCGAGAAGAAGATCGAGGATGCGCTGCGTGTCTGGGCACAGGACACACGAGCGCGCGCATTCGTCGAATACCGCGATCCGCCGCAACCGTGATCAATGAGCAGGGCGGTGTGACACAGCCCCACGCATGAAGCACATCGCCCGCAAGCGGTTCGGACAGCACTTCCTGACCGACACCGCCGTCATCGATGCCATCGTTGGGGCCATCGGGCCCGCGTCTGGCGATCCCATGGTCGAGATCGGCCCTGGCCTGGCCGCGCTCACGCAGCCTCTGGTGGAGCGCCTGGGCCGACTCACCGTGATCGAGCTCGACCGTGACCTGGCCGTGCGACTGCGCGCCCACGGGCAGCTCGACGTGATCGAATCGGACGTGCTGCGTGTGGACTTCACAGCGCTGGCACAACGGCTGGGCGCCACCGGGCTGCGCGTGGTGGGCAATCTGCCCTACAACATTTCCACGCCCATTCTTTTTCACCTGCTTGATCACGTCGCCGTGGTCCGTGACCAGCACTTCATGCTGCAGAAGGAAGTGATCGACCGCATGGTGGCGCAGCCGGCCACGGCGGACTACGGTCGCCTCTCGGTGATGCTGCAGTGGCGCTATGCCATGGAAAACGTGCTCTTCGTGCCGCCGGAGAGCTTCGACCCACCTCCACGGGTGGACAGTGCGATCGTGCGCATGGTGCCACTGGTGTCGCCACCGGCCGTCGATGTGGCGCACTACGGCGCGCTCGTGCAGGTCGCCTTCAGTCAGCGCCGCAAAATCCTCCGCAACACCCTGGGCCGCTGGCTGGAAGAACGCGGCCACGAGAGCAACTTTGACTTGCAGCGCCGGGCTGAGGAAGTGCCTGTGAGCGAATACGTTGCCCTTGCGCAGGCCACTCAGGCATGAAAAAAGCCGCTGCGGTTGCAGCGGCCTCTTTCTTGAGCTGGCGGATGCCGGGTGCGCACTGCAAACCCGGCGGCGATCAGGCGGCCGCCAACCAGTAACCTGCGTTGAAGGGGCTGCTCATGCGAAGCGCCATGGGGCTCACGTCCAGAATCTTGTCGGTGGGCATCGGCTCGTCGGTCTGCACCTCGATCGGCTCTTCGCCCTTGGGGGCACGCGCTACCGAGAACGAGTAGAAGCAACGGAACGGGATCTTGCGATCCGACCAGTAGTCAGCGGCATCGCGGAAGATGTCGAGCAGCTGTTCGCGGGCTTCCTTGTCGAACTTGGCATGGGCGGGGATGTGCTCCAGCACGACGATAAAGCCGGTCTGCGGGACGGACTTGTGGACCATGTCGGTCATGCAGTCGTAGAGCGCATCGAAGTTCTTGCCGAAGTGGGACGGCAGCGTGTATTGCGCAGCGATCAACTCCAGCACATCCTGTTTGCTCTGTGCCTTGGCCAGGTTGGCGTACAGGAAGTGATGCCCCAGGTGTTCGGCAGCGGCCTGCAGATCCTTCACGCCGTGGGCGCGGATCGACTGAACGATATTGGGACGTACGTTACGAAGTGGCGTGTCCATCTCCGCGTCTCTTTCTAAGGTCAAAGTTAAAAATCCGTTCACACCACCGGAGCTCACTGCACGATCAGCCGGAAGCTGCTGTAGTGGTCTTCGGTGTAATAACACGCGTCAGGGGTCCGGGGCTTGAACCCGCCACACACGATCCGCCGGGCCCCCCGATGGCTCAGGCCCGGGGTGGGCACCGTGTATTCGCGGTAGTACCCTCGTTTTTCTCCTGGCAGCAGGCGCTCGCGATTGCCGAACACCGAACCGTCCTTGTCGTATCGAAAGGGTCCGCCTTGCCGAATCTGGTGCATCACGTCCTGGCCTTGCTGCGGCAGTCCTGAGACCACCACCGATGCGGACTGCGGGCCGGGAGTGGTGGCGTTCGGAGCGCGAGCCTGCACCGCAATGGTGCCCAACACCGCCGCCAGAATGGCGGCGAGGGCTACTCCCCTGGCCTTCCCGAAACGAGCCCGGATCTGCTTCAGATCCATGAAATCCCCAGCTCTTGATGACGTCAACACGCTTCAGCGGCCTCGAAAAATCAATGCAAAAGCATTCGTTTCTGAAGGCGTTGGAGAGCGGGTTAACCCTGAAATCCAAGCGTGGTAGTGTGCCCGAGGCGGGGGGAAAAAGCAAGCGCCTGCTGAAATATTCAGCAAGATGCCCTGTCAGGATTGTGTGTAAAAGTTAGCGCTTGCTTTTTTGGAGAGTGTCAACGTGAAACGTTGGCGTCCGCCACAGTGAGGGCCGTCATGTTGACGATGCGGCGCACTGTGGCGCTGGCCGTCAGGATGTGCACCGGCTTGTCCGCGCCCAGCAGCACCGGGCCGACCGCGATGTTGCCGCCGGCGGCCGTCTTGAGCAGGTTGTAGGCGATGTTGGCCGCGTCGATGTTGGGCAGGACCAGCAGGTTGGCGGCGCCCTTGAGCGTTGAGTTGGGCATCAGAACGTGGCGTGCGGCGGGATCCAATGCCACATCTCCGTGCATTTCGCCGTCCGCTTCCAGCCAGGGGGCCTGTTCGCGCAGCAGCGCCAGGGTGCGACGCATCTTGATCGCGCTGGGTTCGTCGCTGGAGCCAAAATTGGAGTGCGACAGCAGGGCGGCCTTGGGCTGCAGGCCGAAGCGCAGCATTTCCTCGGCCGCCATGACGGTGATTTCGCAGAGCTCTTCCGGGGTGGGATCGTGATTGACATGCGTGTCCACCAGGAACACCTGGCGGCCGGGCAGCATGAGCCCGTTCATGCAGGCGTAGATGCGCACGTCCTGCTCGGTACTGGGGCTGCCACCCTCGCGCTTGCCGATCACCTGGTCGATGTACTTCAGGTGGTGCTGGGTCGAACCCCAGGTGCCGCAGATCAGGCCGTCGACCTGCCCTTTGTGGAGCAGCATCGCGCCGATGAGGGTGAGGCGCCGGCGCATCTCGATCTTGGCGAGCTGCTGGGTCACGCCCTTGCGCTCGGTCATGCGATGGTAGGTCTGCCAGAAATCGCGGTAGCGGTCGTCCTGCTCGACGTTGACGACGTCATAGTCGAGTTCCTCGCGCAGGCGCAGGCCGAACTTCTCGATGCGCTGGGCGATGACGGCGGGACGTCCGATCAGCGTGGGGCGCGCCAGGCCTTCATCGACCACAATCTGGCAGGCGCGCAGCACGCGCTCTTCTTCACCCTCCGCATAGGCGACGCGTTTGCGTGCCGCCGTCTTGGCCGCGGCAAAGATGGGCTTCATGATCGTGCCCGAGGCGAACACGAAGCTTTGCAGCTTTTCGCGGTAGGCGGCCATGTCGGCGATGGGCCGCTGTGCCACGCCGCTGTCGGCGGCGGCCTGTGCCACGGCCGGTGCGATCTTCATCATCAGGCGCGGGTCGAACGGCTTGGGGATGAGGTACTCGGGGCCGAAGGCGAGCTTTTCGCCCGCGTAGGCCGCAGCCACCACCTCGCTCTGCTCGGCCTGTGCCAGCTCGGCGATGGCGTGCACCGCCGCGATCTCCATCTCGTCGTTGATGGTGGACGCACCTGCGTCGAGCGCGCCGCGGAAGATGTACGGGAAGCACAGGACGTTGTTGACCTGGTTCGGGTAGTCGGTGCGGCCGGTGGCCATGATGGCGTCGTCGCGCACCGCTTTCACATCTTCGGGTGAGATCTCGGGGTTGGGGTTGGCCAGCGCGAAGATGACGGGCCTGGCCGCCATCGACTTCACCATGTCGGGCTTGAGCACCCCCCCCGCCGAAAGACCAAGGAAGACGTCGGCACCCTCGATGACCTCGGCCAGCTTGCGCTTGTCGGTCTTCTGCATGAACTGGCGCTTGTCGTCGTCCATGAGCTCCTCACGGCCCTCGTAGACCACGCCAGCCAGGTCGGTGACGAACACGTTCTCACGCTTGAGGCCGACCTTGAGCAGCAGGTTCAGACAAGCCAGCGCCGCCGCGCCGGCGCCGGAAGTCACCAGCTTGACCTGGCCGATGTCCTTGCCCGCGACCTTCAGGCCGTTGAGCATGGCCGCCGCCACCGTGATGGCTGTGCCGTGCTGGTCGTCGTGGAACACCGGAATCTTCATGCGCTTGCGCAGTTCGCGCTCGACGAAGAAGCAGTCGGGTGCCTTGATGTCCTCCAGGTTGATCGCGCCGAAGGTTGGCTCCAGTGCGGCGATCACGTCGACCAGTTTGGCCGGGTCTTTCTCGTTGATTTCGATGTCGAACACATCGACGCCGGCGAACTTCTTGAACAGGACGCCCTTGCCTTCCATCACCGGCTTGGCGGCCAGCGGGCCGATGTCGCCCAGGCCGAGCACAGCGGTGCCGTTGGTGATGACCGCGACCAGGTTGCCGCGGCTGGTGTACTTGAAGGCATTGGCCGGGTCGGCCACGATTTCCTCGCAGGGCGCCGCCACACCGGGCGAGTAGGCCAGCGCGAGGTCGCGCTGGTTGGTGAGTTGCTTGGTGGCGGCGATGGCCACCTTGCCCGGGATCGGGAACTCGTGGTATTCGAGGGCGGCGCGGCGCAGTTCGGCGCGTTTGTTCTCAGGGCTGTTTTCCATGCTCATGCTCGTGTCTCCAGCGAGTTGTTATCTTGCGATGCGGAAAGGAATTGCGCATTCTAAAGCGATGGCCGGGAAAACCCTAGTGCGTGATACCGCGTAAAGCGTTGGGGCGCTTGTGACTTTCCGGAATGGAATGCGGGGCCCGGCATCGCACGGTGCGACAAGCCGCAGTATGCGACCGTGAAAGGCGCTGGGGGCGCCGGGCAGGGAAAGTCTGGAGGCGGAGTGCCGAGCAGCGCTCAGGCGGCGGCAGCCTTGGCCGGCGGTGTGGCTGGATGCAGCTGCAGGTGCACGACCGACTGGTGGGGCGTGCATTCCGACCACAATGTGCGCGCGCAGGACTCGCACTGTCCGCACTGCGTGGCCACACCCAACTCCAGCTGGATGTCGTCAAAGGCCATGCCCGATCGCGCGCAACGGGCGATGGTCTGGTCACTGACGCGGTGGCAAACGCAAACGATCATGGGCTGGATGTTCGTGGTGAACACCGCCCGGGGACCGAGCGGATGCGCAAATGATAATTGATCGTATTCAAATGACCAAAAAAAGCCCCGCGAAAGGGCGGGGCTCTGTGGCGGGGAGGGAACAGGTGGGGCTGCGCGCTCAGCTCGCCGGGCTCATCTGCGTCTGCAGGTAGTTCTGGATGCCGACCTTGTCGACCAGATCGATCTGCGTTTCCAGGAAGTCAATGTGCTCCTCCGTGTCGTCCAGGATGTCCTGCAGGAGGTCGCGCGAGACGTAGTCGCGAACGGATTCGCAGTGCGCGATGCCATCCTTGATGGTCTGCTGGGCGCCGGTCTCCAGGGCCAGGTCGCTGCGCAGGATTTCGGGCACGTCCTCACCGATATTCAGTTTGCCCAGATCCTGCAGGTTCGGCAGGCCGTCGAGCGTGAAGATCCGGTCCATGAGCTTGTCGGCGTGCTTCATCTCGCCGATGGACTCCTCGTATTCCTTGCCGGCGAGCTTGTCCAGGCCCCAGTGCTTGAGCATGCGGTAGTGAACGAAATACTGGTTGATGGCGGTGAGTTCGTTCTTGAGCTGGGCTTGCAGATGGCCGATGACTTTGGGATCGCCTTTCATGGGTCCACTCCTTTCGTGTTGTGTTGACAGGCGCGCATTGTGCGCGTTGCGCGCTATCAATTCAGTCTTGAGAATCGCTACATCTTGCAAATGAGAATCGTTCGCATACAATAAATCGTTCAGCCAGCCCGCATCCGGGAATCTCCCGCGGTCGTGACGCCAGCCTCGTTCTCCAACCCTTGGATTCAGGTGCCGTCTTGACCGTCTCACAACCCCTCTCCCCCTCTTTCCGACCCCACCCGCTGGTGCTGGCCTGTCTCGTGCTGATGGCTGGCCCGACGCTGGCGCAGACGGCGGCCCCCGATGCCGCCCCCATCGCCCAGGCCGGCGGTACTTCTTCCTTGCGGGAGCTGGTGATCAGTGGCTCGCGCAGCGAGCGCGCCATCGAGGAAGTGCCCGCCAGCATCGATGTGATCGGCGGCGAGGACCTTGACCCGGCGCGCGTGCAGGACATCCGCGATCTGGTGCGCGAGATTCCCAATGTCAGCGTCAAGCGCGCGCCACAACGCTTCGGCGGTGTCACCGGGTCGACCGGGCGCGACGGCAATGCCGGCTTCAACATCCGTGGTCTTGATGGCAACCGGGTACTGCTCACGGTCGATGGCATTCGCGTGCCGCGCGAGCTCTCCAGCGGCGTGTTCGGCTCGGCCGCCTTCGGGCGCGACTACTACGATCTCGGTCTCATCTCCCGGGTGGAAATCCTGCGCGGCGCGAACTCGGCGCTGTACGGCTCGGACGGTCTGGCCGGCATGGTGGCGATGTTCACCACGGAGCCGAAGGACCTGCTCAAGCCGGGCCAGACCTTCGGCGGTCGTGTCAGCCTGCGGGCCGACTCCGAAGACGACAGCCGAGGCGTCGGTGTGACGCTCGCCGGAGCGCCGAACGACACCCTGCAGTGGCTGGGCAGCGTGCAGCTGGGCCGCAGCGGAGAACTCGACAACCAGGGCGAAAACCATGCCCTCAACAGCACGCGCACCGCACCGAACCCGCAGAAGGACAAGAGCGCCTCGGTGATGGGCAAGGTGGTGCTGACGCCGGGCGCAGGTCAGCGCCACACACTGACGCTGGAGCACGTGGACAAGTCGGGTGAGGTCGAGGCCTACACCGCGCGCTCGACCACGGCAACCGGCACGCTGGACGTGGACGGCACCACCGACATGCAGCGCACGCGCCTGAGCTGGGACGGCCGGTTCAAGGTCGGGTCGACGTGGGCCGATGAGCTGCGCGCCACGGTGGGCTACCAGCAGTCCGATGCGCAGGAAGTGGCAACCGAGCTGCGCACGGCCGCGCCAACCTACCGCGTCCGCGACGTCACCTACACCGAGAAGCTCTGGCAGGGCGTGCTGCAGGCCGAGAAGGCGCGCTCGCTGGGGGCGGACTGGGGCCAGAAACTGGTCTATGGGGTCGATGTATCGGTGTCGAAGATGGACAACCTGGTCACGGGTGTCGGTGCGCCGGTGTACGAGACCTATCCGCTCAAGCGCTTCCCGCCCACGCGCGAGACCAACACGGCGTTGTTCGCGCAGAGCGAATTCGTGTCGGAACGCTGGAGCCTGATTCCCGCGCTGCGCTACGACCGATTCGACCTCAAGGCGCAGAACAGCACGCTGTACCCGCTGACACCGGCCAGCCTGTCGGACTCGGCGCTCTCGCCCAAGCTGGGCGCGATCTTCCGCCCGACCCAGGAGCTGAACCTGTTTGCCAACCTCGCGGCCGGCTTCAAGGCACCGAGCGCCTTGCAGCTCAACAACTTCTTCCAGAACGCGCTGGCCCAGTACCGCACGATCCCCAACCCGAACCTGAAGCCCGAACGCAGCCGCACGCTGGAGATCGGCGCGCGTGACAAGGTGGGGCCGGTGCAGTGGGAGGCCGCGGTGTTCACCGGGCGCTACAAGGACTTCATCGACGAACTGGTGGTGGTCGGCGGTGTCGCCGGCAACCCGGCCAACCCGCTCACCTACCAGGCGGTCAACCGTGGTCAGGTGCGCCTGAGCGGGTTTGAACTCAAGGGCAGGTTCGCGCTGGGCGCGGCGACCGACCTGCGGGTGGCTTATGGCCAGACGAAGGGTGAGGACACGCGTCTCGGCGTGCCGCTGAATTCGGTCAACCCCGCGCGCCTGATGGTCGGCCTGGACCACCGCATCGGTGACTGGAAGCTTGGCGCCGTGGTCTCGCACACGATGAGGAAGTCCACCAGCGACATCGACTACACCAGCACGCCCAACCAGTTCGCACCGCCCTCGTACACCACGCTGGACCTGCGCGCGAGCTGGCAGGTCAGCCGTTCCACGCGTCTGAGCGCAGCAATCCACAACGTGACCGACCGCAAGTACTGGGAGTGGACCAACGTCATTGGCGTGGCCGCCGGTTCCCCTGTGCTGGACGCCTACTCCGCGCCCGGGCGCGGCATTTCGGTGGCGTTGGTCACCGACTTCTAGCCACTTCACAGGAACCGACATGACCACAGCCGAGCGCCCGACCGACGCCGCCGACGAGGAATACACCATGCCCTGCGTGGAAGCGCTGTTCGCCGGCACCCTGGCGCTGATGACCGGCTACGCGCAGAGCGCACGCGACTGCGCGCACCGGCCCTTCATGGCGCGCAAGCTGGTGTCCAACCTCGAGTTCCTCGCCGCACACCCGCAGCTCTCCCCGGCCATGCGCACCATGCTGGCCAACCTGCGCACGCGGTGGGCGCTGGAGATGGAGCACGAGGCCGAGGCGGCGTCGGCCGCATCGCGCCCCACACCGCTGTGGCATCCCGTTCCCGCCCGCGTGCAGTGACGCGCGGGCGCTTCACCCTTGTCCAGGAGAACCCCATGCATGTCCACGACGTCCGAAACGCTTTCCAGGCGGCCCGCAGCAGCGGGTTGCGCGCCAAGGAGGCGGCCGAGCACATCGGCCTGAGCGAAGGCGAGGCGATCAACGCGCACAGGGGTTCGCATGAGGCACCGATGCAGGCCGTCGCGCTGCGACCCGACTGGCTGGCGCTGCTGCAGTCGCTCGAAGCCTGCGGTCCGCTCATGGCGCTCACGCGCAACGAAACCGTGGTGCACGAAAAGACCGGGGTCTACCGGAAGGTGTCGGCCAGCGGGCCGGTGGGGCTGGCGCTGGGCGAGGACATCGACCTTCGCCTGTTCTTCAACCAGTGGCATGCGGGCTTCGCCGTGGCCGAGGCGCTGAAGTCGCAGCCTGGCATGGGCATACCAAGCCTTCAGTTCTTCGACCGCCACGGCCTGGCCGTGCACAAGATCTTCGTGCGCGAGCAGACCGATCTGGCGACCTGGCAGCGCGTGATCGCGGCGCACAGCGACGACGCGCGGGAGATCGAGTTCCTGCCCCGTGGCGCGGCCAGCACGCCGGTGCCGCCGCCGCTGGTCGACGCCCATGCCTTTGGTGCGGCCTGGAGTGCCATGACCGACACGCACCAGTTCTTTCCGCTGCTCAAGCAGTTCGGACTGGAGCGGCAGCAAAGCTTCCGCCTGGTCGAGGGGCGCTACACCCACCGTGTGGAAAAGGCCGCCGTGCGCGAGATGCTCCTGGAAGCGGCCTTCGATGGCACGCCGATCATGGTCTTCGTGGGCAGCCCGGGTTGCATCCAGATCCACACCGGCCCCGTCAAACGCGTGGAGCCGATGGACATCCATGGCAAGACCTGGCTCAACGTGCTCGACCCGGGTTTCAACCTGCATCTGCGCGAAGACCTGATCGAGGACGTGTGGGTGGTCGAGAAGCCGACCAGCGACGGCGTGGTCACTTCGGTGGAAGCCTTTGACGCGCGCGGTGAACTGATGGCCATGTTCTTCGGTGCGCGCAAGCCAGGCCAGAGCGAGCTGCAGGCCTGGCGCCACATCGTGGCGCACCTGCAGACTTCCGGTACAGCCCACTCCCCGGTGGTCGCATGAACGCGCTGCAGGCGGTCGAGCTCAAGGCCTTCGTGCCAGCCAGGGACTTCGCGTTGTCCAAACGCTTCTACGCCGACCTGGGTTTCACCCAGCGTTCGGAGGGCGGCGGCGTTGCGTACTTCTGTGTGAACGACAGCGCATTCCTGCTGCAGGACTTCTACGAACAGACGCTGGCCGAGAACCTCGTCATGCACCTGCTCGTGACCGACGTGCAGGCCTGGCGCGCGCACGTCGATGCGCAAGACCTCGCGGGCCGGTACGGCTCGCGCATCACGCCCGTGACGGCGCAGCCCTGGGGCATCACCGAGTTCGTGGTGATCGACCCGTGCGGTGTGTGCTGGCACATCGGGCAGAACACGCCGGGCTTCGAACCCGTGGGCCGTTTGCCTTGAGTGGCAGGCAGCCACCCCGCGGACTTCTCAGGACGACATCATGACCCCCTCTCTGCTGGCCTATTCTCCCGCCGCCGCCGCCGCCGCCGCCGCCGCCGCCGCCTCGCGTCGCCGCGCCCTGCGCGCGCTGTCGGTCGCTGTCCTGGCGGGCTCTGCGGCAACGCCCCTGCGGCTGATGGCGGCCACGGCCACCCCGCGCCTGGTCACCGTGGGCGGCGGCATCACCGAGGTGGTCTACGCACTGGGCGCGCAGGACCAGCTGGTGGGTACCGACACCACCAGCCTGTACCCGCCAGCGGCGCTGTCCACGCCCAAGGTCGGCTACATGCGACAGCTCTCGGCCGAGGGCCTGCTGGCCTTGCGGCCCGACGCGCTGATCGCTGGCACCGATGCGGGGCCGCCTGTCGTCATCGATCAGCTTCGCAGCGCCGGTGTGCGCGTGGAGCTGGTGGCGTCCGACCACACCTGGGACGAGGTGCGTCGCAAGATCACCGCCGTGGGCCGCGCCTCCGGACGCGAAGCCGCGGCGCGCGAACTGCAGGCCCGCCTCGACGCGCGCTGGCAGGCGGTGGCCGCGCGCGTGCAGTCTGCCCGAGGCCCAGGCCCCAGGATGCTGTTCGTGCTGTCGCACAGTGGCAGCCCCATGGTGTCGGGCGAGAAGACCGCGGCCGATGCGCTGATCCGTTTCATCGGCGCGCGCAACGCGCTCGGCGGCTTTCAGGGTTACCGGCCGATGACGGCCGAGGCCATGGCGCAGGCAGCGCCCGACGTGATCCTGACCACCACGCAAGGCCTCGAGGCGGTGGGTGGCGAAGCAACGTTCTGGCAACGCCCCGAGGTGGCGCTCACACCCGCCTACCAGCGCCGCACATCGGCCCGCACGCTGGTGCATCTGGATGCGCTGGAGTTGCTTGGCTTCGGGCCGCGCCTGCCCGATGTGGTCGAACGGCTGCACAACCAGGTGGTGCGGGGATGAGCGCTGCGCCGGGCCGCCCCAAGCCAGCTCGCACCGCAGTGCGCCGCACGGAGGTCTTCGAATGAACGCCGTGCGCCACGACGTGGCCAACGTCCGCACGCCCGATCTGTACCGTGCCGTGGCCGATTACACCGAGGTGTTCGGCTTCGAATGCCGGCAGCATGTGACGGGTGTCTGTGCCCTGGTGGTGCACGGTCCGCTGCAGGTGCAGCTGTGGGCCTGTGGTGCCACACCCGGGCGCTGGGAGCGGCCCACGCCCGGCGACCGCGGCTTCATGCCTGGCCACCACCGTGTGGAGGTGCCGCGCATCCATGTGCTGCATGCCAGTCTGCGCGCCGCCGTGCTGCGGCCCTGCCGCACCGCGCTGGGTGGGCACAGGCCCCTCACGCGCACCGATTCGAGGGCGAATCGCCCCGCTGGCAGCCTTGGGGGGCCTGGGAGCTGTCGCTGACCGACATCGACGGCAACGTGCTGCAACTGGTGGACCGCGTGGCCTGGTGGCCCGACGTGACGGCGCAGCGCCAGCCCGGGGAACAGCGCCTGGAGGACCGTTCATGAATGCGGTCGCGCCTGTCGCGCTCGAACGTGGGCGCGGGCGGTGGATGCCGCGCCGCGTCTCCGGCCGGGGCCTGCTGGCCGCCCTGACCGCGCTGCTGCTGTTCACGCTGCTGTGGGCGGCGGGTCAGGGCGCCTACAGCCTGCCGTTGAGCGAACTGCCCGGTGTGCTCTGGGGCGCCGTGACCGCGGCCGCGCCCGCCAGCAGCGGTGCCGAGCTGGTGTTCTTCAACATCCGCCTGCCGCGCCTCGTGCTCGGGCTGGCCGCGGGCGCCGGGCTGGGCATGGCCGGCGCGCTCATGCAGGGGCTGTTCCGCAACCCGCTGGCCGACCCCGGCCTCATCGGCGTGAGCAGCGGTGCCGCGCTCGCCGCCGGCTTCACCATCGTCGTGGGCAACCTCTGGTTCCCCGATGTGCCGCGCTCGCTCGGCAGCTGGACGCTGGTGCTCATGGCCTTTGGCGGTGGCCTGTCTGTCACGGTGCTGATCTACCTCCTCTCGCGCGGCGAAGGCGGCACGCGCGTGGGCCTGATGCTGCTGGCCGGCATCGCGGTCAACGCGCTGGCTGGCGCCGGGCTGGGCCTGCTCAGTTTCCTGGCCACCGACGAACAACTGCGCAACCTGCAGTTCTGGTTGCTGGGCAGCCTGGGCGGCGCGCGCTGGAGCGCGGTGGCCCTGGTCGGCGGCATCACGCTGGTGGCGCTGGCCATCGGCATGCGCCTGGCCCGCCCGTTGAACGCGCTGGCACTGGGCGAGGCACAGGCGGTGCTGCTGGGCGTGTCGGTCGAACGCGTGAAGCAGGTGGCCATCGTGGTCACGGCGCTGGCCGTGGGTGCGGTCACGGCCACCACCGGCATCGTCGGTTTCATCGGTCTGGTGGCCCCGCACATGGTGCGCCTGGTCGCGGGGCCGGATCACCGCTGGGTGTTGCCGGGCTCGGCCCTGCTGGGCGGCGTGATGGTGCTGGCGGCGGACGCGGTGGCCCGCACGGTCCTGCAGCCGGCCGAGTTGCCGCTGGGTGTGCTCACCGCCCTGGTCGGCGTGCCCTTTTTCCTCGTTCTGCTGCGCGGCGCACACGGGAGGCGGTTGTGAACGCGCGCCTGCTCGACGCCGACTGGCGCAACGCCTGCAGCGAACTGCCGGCCGGGGAAAGCCCGCTCTGGCTGGAGGAAGACGACGACATGGACATGCAGGAAGGGACGTCTGCCGTGGACAGCGGGCCGGGCCTGTGCGGGGTGGACGTGGGTGTGCGCATGGCGGGCAGCACCTTGCTCCAGGGCGTGCGGGTGCGGCTGGCGCCTGGCGAGGTGGGTGCGATCCTCGGGCCCAACGGCGCGGGCAAGTCGACCCTGCTCTCGGTGCTGGCCGGCCTTCGCGCACCCGACACCGGCCGTGTCACCCTCAACGGCGTGCCGGTGGCGCCCGCGCGGGTGCATGAACTGGCACGGCACCGTGCCGTGCTGCCGCAGGAAACCGCCGTGGCGTTCGATTTCCGCGTGCAGGAGGTGGTCGAACTCGGGCGCTACCCGCACCACCAACAGCCTTCGAACAACGAAGCCGCCATCGTGCGCGCCGCGATGCAGGCCACGGGCGTGGCCGCGCTGGCAGGACGCAGCATCGCCAGCCTGAGCGGCGGCGAGCGCGCGCGTGCCCAACTGGCCCGCGTGATGGCGCAGATCTGGGAACGCAGCGCCGATGGCGCTCCGCGCTGGCTGCTGCTCGACGAACCCACCGCCGCGCTCGACCTGCGCCACCAGCACGAAACGCTGGGCACCGTGCACCGCTGGGCACGCGAGCAGGGGGTGGGCGTGCTCGCGGTCCTGCACGACCCGAACCTCGCCCTGCGCTACGCCGACCGGGTCTGGGTGCTCGACGGCGGTGTGGTGCAGGCCAGTGGCCGCCCGTCGCGCGTGCTGCAGCCCGCGCTGGTGGAGCGCGTGTGGCAGGTGCAGGCCAGCACCGTGCGTGCGGCCGATGGTGTTCCCCAATTGCTCATCGCGGCCGGCGCGCCGCTCACGACAGGGAAGGACAACACATGACACAGACCGCACCACCCCGGCGCATCGCGCGCCACGACAGCATGGCCGCGCGCGAGATCGCGATCGAACACGGCGTGCTCACGCGGCAGATGGCGGGGCTGCAGCGCCGCGTGGGCGAACAACTGCGCGCTTGTGCGCAACAGGTTTCTGCCTTGCAGGACGAGGTGGTGCACCTGCGTGCACAGCTCATCGTCTCGCGCACCTGCATGCTCTGGGGACTGGGCATGGCGGGGGCCGCCAGGCCGACCGCACGCCGACCGCGTGTGGCGGCGTCGTCAGCGGAGGCGGCGTCCATGGCCGAGGCCAGCGGCGTGATCTGCCAGACCGGTTGCGTGGGCCACGCGCACCCCTGGCTGGAAGCCGATGGCCTGTGCCGCCGCACGGGCAGCGCCTGCACCCAGGTCGACAGCAATGCCTGATCGCACTGCTGGCCTTTAGATGAGATTCCAGTGGTTGTCGATCTGCAGGCGCCCGCTGGAACGCGCTTCGATGCCTTCGGGCGCGCACCAGACGCCCTCAGCGCCGCTGGCCCACCAGTGGCCCGGGCCGGCAGCCAGCGCGTACGCTTCGCGGTGGGTCACGTTCTGCGACCAGCGAGCGTCCGGGCGGAACAGCGCCAGGGCGTCCGCGCGCGGGCAGCTCACCACGAAGCCACCATCGGGCAGCGCGCAGATGTCGCCGCCGTAACCCTGCACCGCGGGCTGCGCCTGCGCGGCCTGCAGGCGCTGGCCGTTCCACAGCGCGAACACCGGCGCCTGCCGTTTCGCTTCCGCATCGGGGTGTTCGGCCTGCAGCGCGATACCCACTGCGCGCGAGACCGGGTCCCAGGCCAGATGGCGGATGCTAAGGTAGGGGTCGTCCAGCCGCCACTGGCCCAGGCGAGCGCCGTCGCGCGGGTCGAGCGCCACCAGCGAGGCGTCCATGCGGTCGAGCTGGCGCTTGCTGCGACCCGTCTCGGGCAGCGTGGGGATGCCTCCATTGGCCACCAGCAGGCTGCCGGCCGGCATGTCGCCCACGCGCTGCGGCAACACGATGAGTTCGTGCGGGTCCATGCCGTGCGTGGCCCATTCGTCGCGCTTTTCCAGCGTCTTCATGTCGCGCATGGCCAGCCGCCCCTGCGCGGTGTCGAGGTCGGTCTCCGTGGTCCACAGCACGTCGCCGACGGGGCTGGCCACCGCGTGGCCGTTGAAGCGGCGGTCGTCCTCGATCCAGTGCCACTGCGTCTGCCCGTTCGCGGGGTGCCAGCGCAACAGCCAGTCGCCCGGGCGCCGCGCAGTGGCCAGCACGCTGCCGCCGGCCTCCACCATCAGCCCATGCGCTCGCGTGGGCACGGCAAGCGACTGCTGCACCGACCAGCGCGCACCGTCGACCGCGAGCACACCGATGCGGTGTTCGTCCGCAGTCTGCCAGGCCGAAATCAGACGGGTGGACCTTGCGCGTATTGCAGCAAAGGCCGGAGAGAACCCCGCCATCGCCGCAGCCATCAGCCAATTGCGACGAGAGAGAGAGAAGTACGCGCCGCGCGAGGTGTCTCCATCCAGGGGCAGCAAGGGTCCGGCCCCGTCGGCCCGAGAAGCCGACCCCCCTCGAAGCGCCGAAGTCGCGCGACGGAGGGGGGAAGCCGCAAAGCGGCGCAGGGGGGTGTTCATCTAGTCCCCATCCGCGTCAGAGAAACCCAGTGGCACATCGAGCGCCGCCGCGACTTCGTTCTGGAACAGCACGGTCACGGCCCTCATCGACTTCGTGACCCTCAGCAACTCGCTCTCGCTGGAACGGGGCGTTAGCTTCTCCATGCCCGCGGTCACCTGGTCCAGCGCCTGACCCCACTTCTGCGCCAGCGCGAGTTGTCCCCGGCCCATGAGCAGAGCCTCCATCGGCACCAGCGCCTGGCCGGCGGCGGGGGGTGACGCACCCGGCGGCAGCCGCCCCTGCGTGAGCAGGCTCTGCCATTGCGCGCGCCAGTCGCGCAGGTTGCTCTCGCGGTCCAGCCGCGCGTAGGGCACCGGCTTGCCCTTGCCCGTGGTCTGGTGGGTGGTGATGGGCTTCTCGATGTGGGCCCAGCGCAGACGCTCCAGCCCGGCCAGCCACTGGTTGACCCATTCGGCGAGCGACGCGGTGGTCACCTCCGGCTCGTCTTCCCATTCCTTGCTGGCCCATTCGCCCAGGCCGTTCTGCAGCTCGCGCGCCTCGGCCGCGATGCCCTGCGCGATCAGCTCGGCGTAGCGGCAGGCCGGTGCAGGCGCGGGCTGCCGGCTCGCGGCCCACTGGTTCAGCAGCAGTTCGAACGCGGGGAAGCCTTTGGCGGGCGTGCCCACGCGGTCCATGTCGGCCAGCGTGGCCGGCGTCTTCTCCATCGAGCGCCGCAGCAGGTCGGGCCGCGCAGGCCAGAAGTCGATCTGCCGCTGCGAGCGCCGCGTGACCAGCGGGCCGACGGCGGGTGTGGACAGGGTCTCCCAGCTCACCAGCGTGTCCTGCCACTGCGTGCGCAGTGCGGACAGGGGCGCCTGTCCTGTGCAATGCTGCGCGGTGGTCTCGACCAGCCGGTCGGCCTGGGCCTGGAAGCCGCGCGCCAGCGGTGGCAGATGGTGCGTGTACAGCCCCTGCATGGCCTGCTCGGCCGAGTAGTAGGGCGCGGCCACCACCGGCGCGGCAGGTTGGCCCGTGGCCAGGCCCGTGAGCGCAAGGCCCAGGGCGAACACGGCGACGCACCGTGCGAAGTGAAGGGTCTGGTGTGTCATAGCGACTCCACGAATTTCACGAGCGCGCTCCGATCGGCCTTTTTCATCTTGAGCACCTGCTCTTTCGAGGCCTGGGCTTCGCCGCCGTGCCACAGGATGGCTTCGAGCACACCGTTGGCACGGCCGTCGTGCATCAACCGGGTGTGGCCGTTGACGTCCTTGATGAGGCCGACTCCCCAGAGCGGGGGCGTCTTCCATTGCGTGCCGCTGGCCAGGAAGTCGGGCCGGCCATCGGCCAGATCGGGACCCATGTCGTGCAACAGCAGATCGGTGTACGGCCAGATGCGCTGGTTCTTCAGCGCGGGGCTGGTGAGCGGCGGGAACGGGCCTTCCGCCGTGACGTAGCTCGGCCGGTGGCAGGTGGCGCACTGTGCCTGTGCGAACAACGCCTGGCCGCGCAGCACTTGGGCGTCCTTCACGTTGCGCCGCGCGGCCGGCGCCAGTGTGGCCTGGTAGAAGATGACATGACCCAGCGTCTCGTCGTCGATCTCGGGTTTGAGCTCGTTCGCGCTGGCGGCGGGTACGATGCCGTCGCGACCGGTGGTCTTGCCGCCACCGTGCGGCGCGGCCAGGCAGTCCTTCTGCGCGGGTGTGCAGGTCTCGTGCGGAAACGCGCTGGAGGTGATGCCCATGTCGCCATGGAATGCCCCCGCGGTCTGGTGCGCGATGGTGGCGACGTTGGCCTTCCAGCCGAAGCGACCGATGCGTTCTTCTTTCGCGAACACGTCCCACACGCGGTTGGGCTGGCCCTTGATGGGCCCGGGTGCGGCAGCCTGTTCGCGTGCGTTGCGCAGGATCTCGGTGTCGGGAATCGCCTCGAGCAGGCCGATGCCTGCGATCTGCGGCGCGATGCGCGGGCTGACCATGAGCCCCGGCGCGAACGGCCCATAGGCGAGGTCGGTGAGTTTGTAGATCGGCTTCTGCAGGGTGTAGCGCGTGCCGTCGGCGAAGCGACCGGAGATCGCCTGCTGGCGGATTTCCACCCGGCCTTCCGGCTTGACGCCCTGGATGGCGGCATTGTTGAACTGGTCGCCATACACCGGGTCGGGGCGCACGCCGGACTTGGGGTCGGGCGTGCCCGCCACCGACAGGCGCATGAGCAGCGCCACCGTGCCCTCCGGCTCGGGGCCCAGCGTGTTTTTCCACTCGGGCGGTTCGCCCCGGCCGTCGAGCACATGGCAGCCCGCGCACGCGCGCGCGATGAAGTGCGGTCCCAGGCCATCGCGTGCGGTGGTGGACGCCGGTGCCTCGACCCAGTTGCGCTTGAAAAAAGAGTTGCCGATCACGAAGCGCGTGCGCCCCGGGTCGTCCAGATTGGCCAGCGGAAACGAGAACGCGTTCTTGCCGGTGGCGTAGACGGTGGTGGCACCGCCCGTTTTCTCACCCAGAGGATCGGGTGCCTCGTCTGCACGCAGGACGAGGGCCGTCGAGCCGCAGAGCAGGACCCCCATGGCGAGCGCAAGGCGCGTGGCTGCGGGAAGAAGCGACATGGTGAAAAGCCTGGGGGGGTATGAGGGGCGGCCGGAGCGAAAGAACGTCAGACCAGAGGCATCCAGGGTCCGGCTCCGCCGGCCCGAGATGCCGTCCCCCCTCGAAGCGCCGAAGGCGCGCCACAGAGGGGGGAAGCCGCACAGCGGCGCAGGGGGGTATCCCGGATCACGGCTCCACCAGCGTCAGCTTGGCGATGCCCACCGCGCTGGCCGATTCCACCAGCAGTTTCGATTGCTCGACGAGGCTGGCGACGGTTTTCTCGATCGCAGGGCGACCCGGAGCGCCCTTGGCGATCGCGCGATCGAATGGAGCGGGGATGGCTTCGGCGCCAGCGACCGATGCGGCGATCTGCGAAGTGGTCTTCTCGGCCAGATCGGCCTTCTTCGCGGCCACGAGATCGCGCACGCCCGGTCCTTGCAGCACGCTGCCGTCGCGCTTCTTGTACTGGCCCAGCCACACGTTCTGGATGCCCGTGGCATTGGCCACGATGTCGCGGTGCGTGTTGTCGGAGAAGCAGGAGTGTTCGTCTTCCTGGTCCTGCGAGTTCAGCGCCACTTCCATGCGCTCGCCCGAGAGCTCGCCGCGCGAGAGCGAGCCCAGGCCGACGATGATCTTGCGCACCGATTCCTTGCCGCCTTTTTCGAAGCGGGCGCGGTAGTTCTTCTGCTCCGGTGCCCAGGCCTTGACCAGGAAGTTCAGGTCGTCCACCAGCAGCTCGGTGGCAACGTTGAGGAACTGGCGGCGGCGATCGGCATTGGGTGTCTTGCCGTCCACGTAGTCTTCGAACGAGCGGTTGCCCGGGCCGGTTTCGCTCAGGTCCTGGCCCCACAGCAGGAACTCGATCGCATGCCAGCCGGAGCTGATGTTCTCTTCGCCGCCGCGCTCGTTGAACTTGACCAGGTTGGCCTTGGTGATCTTGAACTTGGTGTTGGCGATCAGGCCCGACTTGGGCTTGCCTTGCACGTAGTCGACGTAGGACTCGTCCAGCGGCCAGGCGTTGATCTGGCCTTCCGGGCCCTTGTCGTCGTCGATCGGGCCGCCGTAGAAGCGGAAGGCCTCGGTCTGGCCGTAGAACTCGCGCGCAGCCAGCCAGGCCTTGCGCGCGGCGGCCAGGCCATCGGCCGAGGGTGCTGCCGTGAAGGCCTTGATGGCGGCCTGCATCTCCTGGGCCGCCGCCAGCGTGTCGCTGTAGTTGGCATGCACCAGTGCGGCGTAGTGCGTGGCCACGGTGGCGAAGGTGGCGGCGGCGGGGGCGCTGGCGGTCGCAGGCGTGCCCGCTTGCGCATGGGCCGGAACGTGCAGCAGGGTCGCGGCAGAGGCCGCCAGGGCCAGGACGAGCAGGGTAGGTTTCATGGCAGAAGGCCTTGGAGTGGAGGAATCGGAGCCCGTCTGGACGGGCAGGGCTTCTCAGTTTAAATGAGAATGATTCCTGATCATTATCCCAGGCTTAATCGCCGGCGGCCTTTGCCGGAACTTGATCTGCGTCAAGCCCGCATCAGCGCCTCGATCTCGTCCGCCTTCACCGGCACGTCCCGTGAGATCAGCTCGCAGCCGCTGCCGGTGACGATGGCATCGTCCTCGATGCGGATGCCGATGTTCCAGAACTTTTCGGGCACGCCCTCGCCCGGGCGCACGTACAGGCCGGGCTCGATGGTCAGCACCATGCCGGGCTGCAGCACGCGGCTGGGACGGTCCTTGATGGTCTCGCCGCTGAGCGGGTCGCGCCGCTCGCTCACGGTGCCCAGCTCGGAGGGCTCCACGTAGCTCCCGCAGTCGTGCACGTCCATGCCCAGCCAGTGGCCGGTGCGGTGCATGTAGAACGGGAAGTAGCTGCGGTTGGCGATCACGTCCTGTGCGCTGCCCACCTTGTTGCGGTCCAGCAGGCCGACGTCGAGCAGGCCCTGGGCGAGCACGGCCACCGTGGCCTCGTGCGGGTCGACGAAACGCGCACCGGCCTTCGTGGCGGCCACGGCCGCGTCCTGGCTCGCGAGCACCAGGTCGTACAGCACGCGCTGCGGTCCGGTGAAGCGGCCGTTGGCGGGGAAGGTGCGCGTGATGTCGCTCGCGTAGCCGTCGAGTTCGCAACCGGCGTCGATGAGCACCAGCTCACCATCGCGGATGGGCGCGGCATCGGCGCGGTAGTGCAGCACACAGGCATTGGCACCAGCGGCCACGATGCTGCCGTAGGCGGGGTACTGCGAGCCGTGTTCGCGAAAACTGTGCAGGAGCTCGGCGTCGAGGTGGTACTCGCGCACGTCCTGGCCCGCGCGCAGCATGGCCGCGCTGCGCTGCATGGCGCGGATGTGGGCCCGGGCGCTGATCTGCGCGGCGCGGCGCATGGTGGCCTGCTCGAAGGCGTCCTTCACCAGCCGCATCTCGTCGAGCACACCGCACAGGTCGCGCTGCGATTCGGGGCACAGCGCGCCATAGCGCACGCGGGCGCGCACCGGCTGCAGCCAGCCATTGACGCAGCTCTCCAGCCCCTCGTGCGTGGCAAAGGGGTACCAGAGCGTCTGCCGGTTCTCCAGCAACCGGGGCAGGCGCTGGTCGAGTTCGGCGACGGAAAACGACTCGTTCACGCCCAGATGGCCGGGCGCGGCTTCCGGGCCGAGGCGGATGCCGTCCCAGATTTCGCGCTCCAGGTCCTTCGGCTGGCAGAACAGCGTGGTGTGACCCTCGGCGGTGATGACCAGCCAGGCGCTGGGCTCGGTGAAGCCGGTCAGGTAGTAGAAATAGCTGTCGTGCCGGTAGATGAAGTCGGTGTCGCGGTTGCGCGGTCGTTCCAGTGCGGTGGGCACGATGGCGATGCCGCCGGCGCCCAGCCGGGCGGCCACGCGGGCGCGGCGCTCGGCATACAGGTGGGTGTGGGTGGTCGAGTCCATGCGTTCCATTGTCGGCGGTTTGGTGTTTTCGGGGGTGCCCGGGTTTCAGGCGGTGGCGTTCAACTCCGCCAGGCGGGCGGGTGTGCCCACGTCCACCCAGGGCCCGGTGTAGAGCTCGGCGCTGACACGGCCGGCGTCCATGGCGCGTCGCAGCAGCGGCGCCAGCGGTTCGGCCGTGCCTTGCGGGTTGCCCGCCACGATGTCGCACCAGGGGGGCTCGAACAGCTCGCGGCGGTACAGGCCGATCGTGCTGTAGGTGTGGCGCATCTCGGTCTGGTTGAGTGCCATGCCATCGGCGCTCAGGCCGAAGTCGCCGCGCGGGTTGTGAGGCGGATTGGGCACCAGCCAGATGTGCGCCAGCATGCCGCTGGCCTGGAAGCGGGCCACGCTGACCGGGCTGAACGCGAAGCCGGGCGCGTACACGTCGCCCGCGAGCACCCAGAACACCTCGCCCAGCAGGGGCAGCGCGCGCGCGATCCCGCCGGCGGTTTCGAGCGCGTAGCCGAAATCCTGGCCTTCGCGCGAGATGGTCACCTCGGTGCCAGGGTGCTGTGCCTGCCAGTCCAGGCAGAAGGCGTCGATCTGTTCGCCCAGCCAGGCGGTGTTGACCACGAAACGCCGGAAACCGCTGACCGCCAGGGCTTCCAGCGGCCACTGCATCAGCGGCTTGCCGTGCACCACGAGCAGGGGCTTGGGAACGTCGTCGGTCAGGGGTCGCATGCGCATGCCGCGACCGGCGGCAAGCAGCATGGCCGCGATGGGGGCGGTGGCAAGTCGGGTCATGGTCGGTGGACGGTGCGCGAACCGGATGCACAGGGCCGGACGCATCCGGGAATTATGAGCGCGCGCGCCACTCCGGGTGGGCCGTGGGGAAAGGGGGTTGGGGCGGGCCCGATAAAATCCGGGGTTTTGCGCTGCGGCGCAGTCCCTCCCCCCTCCTACCTCCCCAGCACCCATGTCCGACGCTGCCAGCACCCCCACCCCATCCGCCTCCGCCGCATCGGCTGTGTCCGCCCAGACCCAGGCCAATGCCATCCGTGCCCTGGCGATGGACGCGGTGCAACAGGCCAATTCCGGCCACCCCGGCGCGCCCATGGGCATGGCCGACATGGCTGTGGCGCTCTGGGGCCGCCACCTGCGCCACAACCCGGCCAATCCGCAGTGGGCCAACCGCGACCGCTTCGTGCTGTCCAACGGCCACGGCTCCATGCTGATCTATGCGCTGCTGCACCTCACGGGCTACAAGCTGCCGATCGGTGAACTCAAGAACTTCCGCCAGCTGCACAGCAAGACCGCCGGTCACCCGGAAGTGGGCATCACCCCCGGCGTGGAAACCACCACCGGCCCGCTGGGCCAGGGCATCACCAACGCCGTCGGCATGGCGCTGGCCGAGAAGCTGCTGGCGTCCGAGTTCAACCGCGAAGGCCATGCCATCGTCGACCACCACACCTACGTGTTCCTGGGCGACGGTTGCCTGATGGAAGGCATCAGCCACGAAGCCGTGGCGCTGGCCGGCGCCTGGAAGCTGAACAAGCTGATCGCGCTGTACGACGACAACGGCATCTCCATCGACGGCCAGGTCACGCCCTGGTTCATCGACAACACCGCGCTGCGCTTCACCGCCAGCGGCTGGAACGTGATCGGCCCGATCGATGGCCATGATGCCGACGCCGTGGACCGCGCCATTGCCGACGCCAAGAACAAGGCGAGCATGGGCACGTTCGGGCCCACGCTGATCATCTGCAAGACGCACATCGGCAAGGGCAGCCCGAACCGCGCCAACACCGCGAAGGCGCACGGCGAGCCGCTGGGCTCCGAAGAGATCCAGCTCACCCGTGAGGCGCTGGGCTGGATGCACAAGCCCTTCGAAGTGCCGCAGGACGTGTACGCCGCGTGGGACGCCAAGGCCGCTGGTCAGGCGGTGGAGGCCGACTGGAACGGCAAGTTCGCCGCCTACAAGGCCGCCTTCCCCGAGCTCGCGAAAGAGTTCACCCGCCGCATGAAGGGCGAGTTGCCGAAGAACTTCGCCCAGGTGGCCGTGGATGCCGCTGTGGCCGCGCACGCCAAGGCCGAGACCGTGGCCAGCCGCAAGGCCAGCCAGCTCGCGCTGGAAACCTTCACCGCCGCACTGCCTGAACTGCTGGGTGGCTCCGCCGACCTCACCGGCTCCAACCTCACCAACACCAGGTCCACCCCCAGCCTGCGGTTCAACATGGCCGGCGACGTGGTGAAGAACGAGCAGGGCGTCGGTGGCCGCCACATCAATTACGGCGTGCGCGAATTCGGCATGGCGGCCATCATGAATGGCGTGGCGCTGCACGGCGGCTACATCCCTTACGGTGGCACCTTCCTGACTTTCAGCGACTACAGCCGCAATGCCATCCGCATGGCCGCGCTGATGAAGCAGCGCGTGGTGCACGTGTTCACGCACGACTCCATCGGTCTGGGCGAAGACGGCCCGACCCACCAGTCGATCGAGCACGCCGCCAGCCTGCGCCTGATTCCCAACCTGGACGTCTGGCGCCCGGCCGACACCGCCGAAACCGCCGTGGCGTGGGCCGTGGCGCTGCAGAACGACAGCCGCCCGACCGCGCTGCTGCTCTCGCGCCAGAACCTGCCCTACGCGCCCAAGCACGACCTCTCCGACATCAGCAAGGGCGCCTACGTCCTCGCCGAGCCGGCCGAGGTGGGTCTGAAGAAAAAGGCTCAGGCCGTGATCGTTGCCACGGGTTCCGAAGTGCAGCTCGCGCTCAAGGCGCAGGAACTGCTCGCGCGTGAACACAAAATCGCCGTGCGCGTGGTGTCCATGCCCAGCACCACGGCTTTCGACCGCCAGAGCGCGGCTTACAAGGCCTCGGTGCTGCCGGCCGGCGTGCCGCGCGTTGCCGTCGAAATGGGTGCCACAGACGGATGGTGGAAGTACGGCGTGGCAGCCGTGGTCGGTATCGACACCTACGGCGAGTCCGCCCCCGCCCCGGTGCTGTTCAAGCATTTCGGTTTCACCGATCAGAACGTGGCGGACACGGTGCGTGCCGTGCTCGCGAAGTGATTTGTTAGTTTTTTGAAACCTATCAGGAGAGACGACACATGACGATCAAGATCGGCATCAACGGCTTTGGCCGAATCGGGCGCAACGTGCTGCGCAGCGCGATCCAGAACTTCGGGGACATCGAAGTGGTGGCCATCAACGACCTGCTCGAACCCGACTACCTGGCCTACATGCTGCAGTACGACAGCGTG
>QFCS01002050.1_pt1 | contig 29965 bp, 30 predicted proteins | sample 3576561 | NCBI WGS metagenome assembly QFCS01 | reverse complement strand
GGGACGAGGCGGGTGAACGCGCCCTGCTGGCCGACCTGGTGCAACGTCTCTCGCGCCACGATCAGACCTGCCGCGCCGCCATGGCCGACACGGCAGGCGCCGCCTGGGCGCTGGCACGCTTCGCCGAGCGCCAGGCCGATCTCTTCTGCCCGCGGCACGGTCAGCGCGCCGCCCTCGCCAGCCTGCCGGTCGAGGGCCTGCGGCTCGATGCGGCGATCGTGGAGACGATGCTGAAGCTCGGCCTGCGCCGCATCGGCGATCTCTATCCCCTGCCGCGCGCGCCGCTGGCCCGGCGCTTCGGCGACCAGCCGCTCACCCGCCTCGACCAGGCGCTGGGCACCGTGGCCGAGCCGATCGAGCCGCGCCGTGTCGTGCCGGCCTTCCGCACGCGCCTCGCCTTCGCCGAGCCGATCGGCCGGCCCGAGGACATCGCCGCGGCGACCAGCCGTCTGCTGGCCGCCCTGTGCCGCCAGTTCGAGCAGGCCGGCGTTGGCGCGCGCCGGCTCGAGATCGCGCTTTATCGCGTCGACGGCTCGGTCGACCGCACGGCCATCGGCACCAGCCGGCCCAATCGCGACAATCCCAGGCTGATGAAGCTGTTCGAAGAGAAGCTGGGCGAGCTCGATCCCGGCTTCGGCGTCGAGCTGATGATCCTGGCCGCGCCCGAGATCGAAACTTTCGACGGCACGCAGGATGCCCTGCCGGAAACGGGAGCCGCGTCCGGCAGGATCGCCCTCGCCGCCGATGCCTCCACCGCCGATATCGAGGGCACGATCGACCTCGCCGACCGGCTGGCGCTTCGACTGGGAAGGGAGAACGTGGTGCGCCTGCTGCCGCGGGACAGCCACCTGCCCGAGCGCGTGCAGACGGCAGGCGGCGCGGCCAGGCCTGCAGCCGCCGGCGCATGGCGGCGCGTGGCCGATCTCAAGAACGCCCGGCCGACACGCCTGCTGCAGCGGCCCGAGCCGGTCGAGGTCACGGCCATCGTGCCCGACGATCCGCCCTCGGTGTTCCGCTGGCGCCAGCATGCCCACCGCATCGTGCGCGCCGACGGGCCGGAGCGCATCGCCGACGAATGGTGGCGGCCGCGGACCGACGGCAGCCGGCCGCCGGCCAACACGGTGCCCCTGTTCCGCGACTATTACCGCGTCGAGGATGATGACGGCGGTCGCTTCTGGCTGTTCCGCGACGGGCCCTATGCGCTGGCCGCCGGCGGCCGGCCGGCCGGCCGCTGGTTCCTCCACGGCTTCTGCGCCTGACCCATTTCCGTAGCTGACCCATTTCGGTACCCGACATGAAACGCACCATCCTCACCGTGCGCGGCCTCGACAGCACCGTCATCGAGCGTCTGAAGGACCGCGCCCATCGCCACAGCCACTCCCTCGAAGCCGAGCTGCGCGAGATCCTGCGCGAGGCCGCCCGCTGGCCGCCGTTCCTCGATCCCCTGGCCGAGGCCGACCGCATCGCCGCGATGACGCCGGCGCCGCTGCGGCGGGTCGAGTTTGCTGTCGGGGTCGGGCAATGATCCTGGCGGTCGAGCCCGGCGTGGTCCTGAAATGGTTCGTCGAGGAGCCGCTGCGTCCGCAGGCGCGCTCGCTGCTGGCGGACGGCCACCAGCTCGTCGCCCCCGACATCCTGATCGCCGACGTGGCCGAGCTTGCCCGCATGCGGGCGATGGCCGGCGAACTCTCGCCCGAGCAGGTCGAGCCCATCGTGCGCAACGTCGGCCTGCCCTGCTTCATCTCGGCCTTCGTGGAATCGGCCCGGCTGCGCGACCGTGCGCTGGCGCTCGCCCTGCAATGCGACTGGCCGGTGCACGACTGCTTCTACGTCGCCTGCGCCGAGGCCGCCTCGGCACCGCTGATCGTGGCCGACGAGCGCTTCCTGCGTCTCGCCGAGAGCGACGGTTCCGCCCTCCGGTGCGTGCCGCTGTCGCGGCTCCACGAGCTTGCCGGCGCGTGACCGCATGCATGTCGAGCAGCCGCGCTACGCAGAGCTACAGGTCACGACCAACTACAGCTTCCTGCGCAGCGGCTCGCATCCGGGCGAGCTGGCATTGCGGGCGCTGGAGCTCGGCCACACCGCCATCGGCATCGCCGACCGCAACACCCTGGCCGGCGTGGTGCGCGCCTATGCGGCGCTCAATGAGCATTACGACGACCTCGCCGATCCGCCGCCGAAAGACGAGCGGGTCAAGCTGCTGGTCGGCAGCCGCCTCGAAACACGCGACGGCTATTCGCTGCTCGCCTATCCTGTCGACCTCGACGCCTACAAGCGGCTGTCCCGCCTGCTGACGGTCGGCAACCGCCGCGCCGCAAAGGGCCAGTGCGACCTCACCTTCGACGATCTCGCGGCCCATGCCGAGGGCATCCTGGCGATCGTCCTGCCGCCACGCCGGCTCGACGACCCGGCCTTCCGCGAACGCCTGCAGGCGCTCGCCCGCCTGTTCGGGGACCGCTGCTATCTCGCCGGCACCATGCTGTTCCGCGGCGACGATGCGCGCCGCCTCGCCATGCTCGACAATCTCGCCGCCGAGATGGGCGTCGGCCTGGTCGCCACCAACGACGTGCACTACCACGTGCCCGAGCGTCGGGCGCTGCAGGACGTCGTGACGGCCATCCGGCTGGGCTGCACCGTCGACGAGCTGGGTTTCCGCCGCTTCGCCAGCGCCGAGCGGCACCTGAAGGAACCCGGGGAGATGGCCCGCCTGTTCCGCCGCCATCCCCATGCCGTCGAGCGCACGCAGGAGATCGTGCGGCGCTGCGGCGGCTTCTCGCTCGATCAGCTCACCTACCAGTACCCTGTGATGTACGAGGGCGGCGAGACACCGATGGACAAGCTCACCCGACTGACATGGGAAGGGGCGAAGTGGCGCTATCCGCAGAAGATTCCCGATAAGGTCGCCAAGGCGCTTCAACATGAATTCGAACTGATCGGAAAAAAGGAGATCGCGCCCTACTTCCTGACCGTACACGAGATCGTCGAACAGGCACGCAGGATGGGGATCCTGTGCCAGGGCCGCGGTTCGGCCGCCAATTCCGCCGTTTGCTACTGCCTCGGCATCACCTCGGTGGACCCGGACAAGAGCAACGTCCTGTTCGAACGCTTCCTGTCCAACGAGCGCAACGAGCCGCCCGACATCGACGTCGATTTCGAGCACGAGCGGCGCGAAGAGATCATCCAGTGGATCTACAAGACAAAGGGTCGCTCGCTCGCCGCACTGGCCGCCACGGTGATCTCCTACAGGAGTCGCAGCGCCATCCGCGAGGTCGGCAAGGCGCTCGGCCTCTCGCCCGACACGGTGGGCGCGATGGCCGACACGGTCTGGGGCATGGGATCGGGCGGCGTCGATGTCGATCACGTGCGCGAGGCCGGCCTCGATCCCACCGATCCACGCCTCATGCTGGCGTTGGAGCTGTCGGCCGCGCTGTGCGGCTTCCCCCGCCACCTGTCGCAGCATGTCGGTGGCTTCGTCCTCACCGAGGGCCGGCTCGACGAACTGGTGCCGATCCAGAACGCGGCCATGGAGGAGCGCACCATCGTCGAATGGGACAAGGACGATCTCGATGCCTTGAAAATCTACAAGGTCGACGTGCTGGGACTCGGCATGCTGACCTGCCTGCGCAAGAGCTTCGACCTGATCGAGAAGCATTACGGCGAACGGCCGAGCCTCGGCATGACGGACGAAGACCAAAGAGTCTATGACATGCTGTGCCGGGCCGATTCCATCGGCGTCTTCCAGGTCGAGAGCCGGGCGCAGATGTCGATGCTGCCCAGGCTCAAGCCGCGTGAGTACTACGACCTCGTCGTCGAGGTGGCGATCGTGCGGCCCGGCCCCATCCAGGGTGGCATGGTCCATCCCTACCTCAAGAACCGAACCGATCGAAGCAAGGTCACGTATCCCACGCCGGAGCTCGAGAAGATCCTCAAGCGGACCCTGGGCGTGCCGCTGTTCCAGGAACAGGCGATGCAGATCGCCATCGATGCCGCCGGCTTCACGCCGGAGAAGGCCGACAAGCTGCGCCGCGCCATGGCGACGTTCCGCCGGAGCGGCACCATCCACAAGCTGAAGGCAGACTTCATCGAGGGCATGGCCCGCAACGGCTACGACCGCGCCTTCGCCGAGCGTTGCTTCAAGCAGATCGAAGGCTTCGGCGAGTACGGCTTTCCCGAGAGCCATGCCGCGAGCTTCGCCATCCTCGTCTACGATTCCTCGTGGGTGAAATACCACTACCCCGAGGTCTTCGCCGCCGCGCTGCTGAACTCCCAGCCGATGGGGTTCTACGCCCCGGCCCAGCTCGTGCGCGATGCGCGCGAGCACGGCGTCGAGGTGCGGCCACCCGACATCAATGCCAGCAACTGGGACTGCACCCTCGAACCACCCGGGCAGAGCAACCGCTGCGCCCTGCGTCTGGGCCTGCGGCAGGTCACGGGTCTCTCCGAGGACGCGGTCAAGCTCATGGTCGAGCGCCGCGGCGCCCAGCCCTATCGCGACCCGGCCGACCTGTGGCGCCGCTCCAGCCTCTCCAGGCGCCAGATCGTGGCGCTGGCCCGCGCCGATGCCTTCGCTTCGCTCGGCCTGTCGCGCCGCGACGTGCTGTGGGCCGTGCGCGGCTTCTCCGACGCCAGGCTGCCGCTGCTCGACGGTCCGCCCTCGAAGGATCAGCTGGCCCTGCGCGATCTCGAACCGGCGGTCGCCCTGCCGTCGCTCACCATGGGCGAGCAGGTGGTGGACGATTACGGCTCGATCTCAATGTCGCTGCGGTCCCATCCTCTGGAACTGCTGCGACCGCGCTTCGCCGGCCGCGGCGTGTCGCCGACCTCGGTCCTCAAGGACTCGAAGGACGAGGACGAATTCGTCCTGGCCGGGCTGGTCCTGGTCCGCCAGCGGCCGGGCACCGCCTCGGGCGTGGTGTTCGTCACCATCGAGGACGAGCACGGCATCGCCAACCTCGTGGTCTGGCCCCGGGTCTTCGACGCCCATCGCCGCACCGTCATGGGCTCCCGCCTGCTTGCCGTGCGTGGCCATATCCAGCGCGAAAAGACGGTGATCCATCTCGTCGCCGAAGAATTGTGGGACTGGTCGGCCGACCTCGATTCGATCTCCGAGATCGATACGTTCCGCCTGCCCCACAGTCGCGGCGACGAGGTGCGCAGCGACCCGGGCGACCGCCGCGTGCCTGCGCCGGAACCGGTAGTCGTGCCGGAAGCCAACGCCACGCGGCACCGCGCCGGCAAAGTCCCAGCGCCGAAGTCAGGCTATGACCGCACCCGGATCGTGCTCGACCGGCCGAAGATCCGCATCGCCTCGCGCGATTTCCATTGAGTTGATCCAGATCAACGCAGGATCGCCGATGTCCCCTAATTCTCTGCGGGCTTTCAAGGGAGCCTGCTATGAAAACCGGCGAATTCTACTATCTTCTCATGGTCATCGGCGCCTTCGCCGCCTTCGGCCTCGCCCTCGCCGCCAACTATCTCCAGTATCGCGGCTGGCTGAAGCGCCAACCCGTCAAGCGCCGCTAAGACCCAGCCGTTGCTTCACTCCGTCGTCCCGAGCGAAGCCGGCCGGAGGGCGGCGCAGCCGAGGGACCTTGTTTCAACGATCCAGCGGCCGTTCGCGGAGAGGGAGGCCCTCCGCGCGACCCTGCGGGCCTTGGTCGGGACGACCAAGTGAAACATCCCCATCCCTCACCTTAAAGTCGTGTCGCCTCGTCGATGAGTTCCTGGGCGGCGATGTCCAGGAGCTCATCCTCGGCCGTGCCGTCGAGCACCCGCTCCCGGCCGATCTCCAGCAGCACCGGCACGGCGAGCGGCGAGATGCGGTCGAGGCGGCGATAGTCGATCCGCCCCTTCGCCCGGCGCAGCAGGTCGCCGAGTCGCCGCAGGTCGGCGAGCTGCCAGGCGGCGTCCTGGCGCGTGGCACGCAGCAGGATGTGGTCGGGCTCGTGGCGCCGCAGCGCGTCGTAGATCAGGTCCGAGCTGAAGGTGACCTGGCGGCGCGACTTCTCCTCGCCCGGAAAGCGCCGCTCGATCAGGCCGGCGATCACCGCGACGTTGCGGAAGGAACGCCGCAGCATCGTCGATTCGTCCATCCAGGCTTCGAGGTCGTCGCCCAGCATGTCCTCGTCGAAGAGCTGTTCGAGCTGCACCTTGGTCGGCGGGCGCAGGCCCCAGAGACCCAGCACGTAGTCGGTGGCGACGAAGCCCAGCGGCTTCAGCCCCATGCGCTCCATGCGTCGCGTCAGCAGCATGCCCAGCGTCTGATGGGCGTTCCGGCCCTCGAAGCAGTAGGCGACGATGAACTGCCGGGGGCCGCGCGGAAATCCCTCGATCAGCAGGCGATTGCCGGCCGGCAGGGCCGAACGGATGCGCTGGATGCGCAGCCATTCGCGCACCTCGGCCGGCAGCTTGGGGTGACGCGACGGATCCTGCAGGATGCCGCGGACGCGGTCGGCCAGGAAGGTGGACAGCGGCAGCCGGCCGCCGCCATAGGCCGGCACCTTGGGATCACCGCCGGTCGCCGGCGCGCATTGCGCCATCAGCTCCTTGACCCCTTCGAAGCGCAGCATGCGTCCGGCGAAGACGAAGGTGTCGCCCGGCACCAGGCCTTGAATGAACGATTCCTCGACCTCGCCCAGCACGGGACCACGCTTGAGCTTCACCTTGATCAGCGGCAGCTCGACGATGGTACCGATGTTCATGCGGAACTGCCGCGCCACCATCTGCGACGCCAGCATCCAGCGTCCGTCGGGCAGCTGCTTCAGCCGATGCCAGCGATCGTAGGCCGCCAGCGCGTAGCCGCCGGTGGCGACGAAGTCGAAAGTGTCGTCGAAATCCTTGCGCGGCAGGTCGCGGTAGGGCTGCGTCGTGCGCACCTCCTCGAAGAGCGCGTCGCGATCGATCGGCTGGGCACAGGCCGTGCCGACGATGTGCTGCGCCAGCACGTCGAGGCAGGGCGGCCGCGGCGGATCGCCGTCGAGTTCGCGCGCCTCGATGGCCTCGAGCGCGGCCAGCGATTCCAGCACCTCGAAGCGGTTGGCCGGCGCGATCATCGCGCGACTGGGCTCGTCCAGCCTGTGGTTGGCACGGCCGATGCGCTGCATGAGACGGCTCACGCCCTTGGGAGCCCCCATCTGGATGACGAGGTCGACGTCGCCCCAGTCGATGCCGAGATCGAGCGAGGAGGTCGCCACGACGGCGCGCAGCTTGCCCGCCGCCATCGCCGCCTCGACCTTGCGCCGCTGCTCGACGGCCAGCGAGCCGTGATGCAGGCCGATCGGCAGGTTGTCCTCGTTGAGCCGCCACAGGCGGTCGAACACCAGCTCGGCCTGCGCGCGGGTGTTCACGAAGATGATCGAGGTCTTGTGCTGGCGGATGATGTTGTAGACCTCGGGCACGGCATGGTGACCCATGTGGCCGCCCCATGGCAGTCGCTCCTGGGCGTCGATGATGGTGACGGCCGGCGGGGCGCCAGGCTCGCCGATCACGATCTCGACCTCGTCCTTCACGGCCAGGAAGTCCGCGAGCGTCGGCGGATCTGCCACCGTCGCGGACAGGCCGACGAAGCGCACGTGCGGCGCCAGCGTCGCCACACGCGCCAGGCAGAGGGCGAGGTGATGCCCGCGCTTGCTCGTGGCCAGGGAATGCAGCTCGTCGATGATCACGCAATGCAGGCTGGCGAAGAGTTGCGCTGCGTCGGGATAGCTCAGCAGCAGCGCCAGCGATTCGGGCGTGGTCATCAGCAGGTCGGGGGGCCGCTCACGCTGGCGGACGCGGCGGCTCTGCGGCGTGTCGCCGGTGCGGCTCTCGGCCCGTACCGGCAGCGCCATCTCCGCGATCGGTATCTCGAGGTTCCGCCGGATGTCTGTGGCAAGCGCCTTGAGCGGCGAGATGTAGATCGTGTGCAGCTCGCCCTTGCCCTTCTTGTGGGCAAGGTCATCGCCGGCCAGTCGGCGTTCGGTGAGCTCGATGAGGGAGGGCAGGAAGCCCGCCAGCGTCTTGCCGCCGCCGGTCGGCGCGATGAGCAGCGCACTCCTGCCCTGGCGCGCCAGCTCGACCAGGGCCAGCTGGTGCGGCCGCGGCGCCCATCCACGGCTTGCGAACCAGCGTGAAAACAGGTCAGGCAACCCCATATCCAGCGGATAGGATCCATCGGCTTCAATGGCAATCGACACACCCGATCCCCGTTCCTGGCTCCATCCGACGCCGCGCGGCCTCTACTGCAGGCCGGGAGACTTCTACATCGATCCGGCGGTCGCCGTACCACGCGCCGTCATCACCCACGGCCACGGCGACCATGCGCGCCCCGGCCATCGCAAGGCCCTGGCCACGCCCGAGACGCTGGCGATCATGCGGACGCGCTTCGAGGGCATGCCCGATACCGGCCAGCAGGGGCTGAAATACGGCGAAACCGTGCGGATCGGCGAGGTCGACGTCGAACTGGCGCCGGCTGGCCATATCCTGGGCTCGGCCCAGGCCGTCCTCACATGGCAGGGCCAGCGCATCGTGGTCTCGGGCGACTTCAAGCGGCGTCCCGACCCGACCTGTCCGCCCTTCGAGCCGATCCCCTGCGACGTGTTCATCACCGAGGCGACGTTCGCGCTGCCGGTCTTCCACCATCCCTCCGACATGGCCGAGATCGGCAAGCTGCTGCGCTCCGTCGCGACCTTTCCCGAGCGCACGCATCTGGTGGGCGTCTATGCGCTGGGCAAGTGCCAGCGCATCATCCGGCTGCTGCGCGCCGCCGGCTGGGACAAGCGGATCTGGCTGCACGGCAGCCTGATGGCGCTGTGCCGGCTGTACCAGGAGCATGGCGTCGACCTGGGCGACATCGCCCACGTTTCCGATGCCATCCTCGAGACCTTCCGGGGCGCCATCGTGCTGTGCCCGCCCTCGGCCATCGCCGACCGCTGGTCGCGCCGCTTCGCCGATCCCGTCCCCGCCGTCTGCTCGGGCTGGATGCGTGTACGCGCGCGCGCCCGGCAAAGCGGGGCGGAGCTGCCGCTGGTGATCTCCGACCATGCCGACTGGCCCGAGCTCACACAGACCCTGAAGGATGTCGGCGCGCCCACAGTCTGGGTGACGCACGGCCGCGAGGAAGCCCTGGTGCACCATGCGCGCGCCATCGGCATCGACGCTGAGGCGTTGCACCTGGCGGGGCGCGAGGAGGAAGGCGCCTGATGCAGGCCTTTGCCGCCCTGCTCGACGCCCTCTCCTACCAGCCGGCACGCAACGCCAAGCTGCGGCTGATCGAGACCTATCTGCGCGAGACACCCGATCCCGACCGCGGCTGGGCGCTGGCGGCCCTGACCGGCGGGCTCGACTTCCCGGCGGCCAAGCCGGCTCTGCTGCGCGGCTTCGGCGAGGACCGGATCGGGCCGGAGCTGTTCCACCTCTCCTACGACTATGTCGGTGACCTCGCCGAGACCTTGTCGCTGATCTGGGAGACCGACCCCGCCGCCGGACCGCCACCGGCCCTGGGCGAGGTCGTGGAGACGCTGCAGCGCGCCACGAAGATGCAGACGCCAGCCATTCTCCGGCGCTGGCTCGATTCGCTCGATGCAACGGGGCGCTGGGCGCTGCTCAAGCTTCTGACCGGCGCGCTGCGCGTCGGCGTTTCGGCGCGCCTGGCCAAGCAGGCAGTGGCCAACATCGGCGGCCAGCCGATCGATGCGGTCGAGGAGATCTGGCACGGTCTGAGCGCGCCGTACCGTCCGCTGTTCGACTGGCTGCTGCAGGGCGGCCCCCGTCCCAGCAGCAATGCCGGCGGCGCCTTCCTGCCGGCCATGCTGGCCAATCCGATCGACCGGGCGGAGCTCGACGCGCTCGATCCGGCCCACTTCCGCGCCGAGTGGAAGTGGGATGGCATCCGCGTCCAAGTCGCCGCATCGGGCGGCGTGAAACGGCTGTACAGCCGGGCCGGCGAAGACGTGTCGGCGGCCTTTCCCGACATCATCGAGGCCATAGACTTCGAAGGGGTATTCGATGGCGAGCTGCTGGTGCGCCGAGAGGAGGCCATCGCGCCATTCAACGACCTGCAGCAGCGTCTCAACCGCAAGGTCGTGACGCCGAAGATGCTGAAGGAGCATCCGGCCCATGTGCGCCTCTATGACGTGCTGTGGCTTGAGGACGAGGACCTGCGGGCATTGCCCTTCGACGAGCGGCGGGCGCGGCTGGAAGCCTGGATGGCCCGGAAGCCGCGGCCGCGCTTCGATGTCTCGCCGCTGGTCGTGTTCACCGACTGGGCCCACCTCGCCGAGTTGCGCGACTCCATGAGGAATGACGGCATCGAGGGGCTGATGCTGAAGCGTGGCGACAGCACCTACCTCGCCGGCCGGCCCAAGGGCCCGTGGTTCAAGTGGAAGCGCGATCCGATGCTGGCCGACTGCGTACTGATGTACGCCCAGCGGGGCCACGGCAAGCGCAGCTCCTTCTATTCCGACTTCACCTTCGGCTGCTGGCGCGACGCCGAGGGCGGCCGGCGGGAGCTGGCACCGGTGGGCAAGGCCTATTTCGGGTTCACCGACGAGGAGCTGCGCTGGCTCGACAAATGGGTGCGCGACCACACCACCAACCGCTTCGGGCCGGTGCGCGAGGTGACGCCCGATCTGGTGCTGGAGATCGCCTTCGACGGTATCGCCCGCTCGACCCGCCACAAGTCGGGCGTGGCCATGCGCTTCCCGCGCATCAACCGCATCCGCACCGACAAGCCCGCGGCCGAGGCCGATACGGTCGATAATCTCCTGAAATTCATACCAAAGGTTGGGGTCGAAAAGCCGGCGGAAGCCCCCTACATTACAGGACCATGATCGACCCATTCGGCCGGCATATCAGTTATCTGCGCGTCTCGGTTACGGACCGCTGCGATTTCCGCTGCGTGTACTGCATGGCCGAGGATATGACCTTCCTGCCCAAGGCGGAGGTCCTGTCGCTGGAGGAGCTGGAGCGGCTGTGCTCGGCCTTCGTGCGGCGCGGCGTCAAGAAGCTGCGCCTGACCGGCGGCGAGCCGCTGGTGCGCAAGAACGTGATGTCGCTGATCCGCGGCCTGGGCCGCCATCTCGACAGCGGCGCCCTGGAGGAACTCACCCTCACGACCAACGGCAGCCAGCTCGCCAAGTACGCCAAGGACTTGGCGGCGGTGGGCGTGCGGCGCGTGAACGTGTCGATGGACACGCTTGACACCGACAAGTTCCGGCAGCTGACGCGCTGGGGCGACCTCGACCAGGTCCTGCGCGGCCTCGATGCCGCCCAGCAGGCCGGTCTGCACGTCAAGATCAACACCGTGGCCTTGCGCGGCGTCAACGACACGGAATTCGACGAGCTGATCCGCTGGAGCCACGGCCGCGGCATGGATCTGGTGCTGATCGAGGTCATGCCGATGGGCGAGATCGGCGATGCGGCACGGCTCGACCAGTACCTGCCGCTGTCGCTGGCACGCACCGACATCGCACGGCGCTTCACGCTGACTGAGACCGACTACCGGACCGGCGGGCCGGCCCGCTATTTCCGCGTCGAGGAGACCGGCGGCCGGCTGGGCTTCATCACGCCGCTGACCCACAATTTCTGTGAAAGCTGCAACCGCGTGCGGCTGACCTGCACCGGCACGCTCTATATGTGTCTGGGCCAGGAGGACGCTGCCGACCTGCGCGCGCCATGGCGCGCCTCGGAGAGCGACGAGGTGCTCGACCGGGCGATCACCGAGGCGATCGCCCGCAAGCCCAAGGGCCACGACTTCATCATCGACCGCCGTCACACGGCGCCGGCCGTGCCGCGCCACATGAGCGTGACAGGCGGCTGAGCTCAGGCTTCCGGTCCCGCCTTCGTATCCGCCGTCTTGATCTGCGCCCGCCGCACCGCCTCGCGATGGGAGATGTACATGGCGCTGCCGAAGATCACGGCGGCCCCGACGAACGTCCAGGCGTCAGGCTGCTGGAAGAACAGGAAGTAGCCCAGCAGCGTGTTCCAGATCAGCGACAGGAAGCCGATCGGCTGCAGCAGGGTGATGTCGGCGAGCTGGTAGCCGCGCTGCTGGCAGATATGGCCCAGCGTGCCGCACAGACCGGCCGCCAGGAACCACAGCAGGTCGGTCCAGGCCGGCGTCTGCCAGAACCAGATCGCGAAGGGCGCGGCGCAGAGCACGATGATGACGTTCTGCCAGATCACGATGGTGCTGGCCGAATCCGTCCGCGCCAGCGCCTTGGAGATCAGGTTGGAGGCCGAGAAGATCGGTGTGCTGATCAGCACGCAGATGATGCCGATATGCAGGTCCGTGAAGCCCGGCCGGATGATGATCATGGCGCCGCCGAAGCCGACGAAGACGGCGATCCAGCGACGCAGGCGCACATCCTCGGCAAGGAACAGGGCGGCGCCGATGGTGACGAAGATCGGGCCGGTGAAGCCCAGTGCCGTGATCTCAGCCAGCGTCGTCAGCGGCAGCGCCACGAACCACAGCATCATGCCCGCGGTGTGGATGGCGCCGCGCGTCACGTGCAGTCCGAGCCGGTCGGTGTGGAACGAACGATGGAGACCGAGCCGCAATACCACCGGCACCAGAAACAGCGCCCCGAAAAGATAGCGCAGGAAGGCCATCACATAGGGGTTGAGATGCTGGGCGGGGATCAGCGTGAAGACGTTGAGCAGCGCGAACACCACGCCCGACAGGGCGACCCACAGGATTCCGCGCAGATTGGGCGCCAGCGCCAGCCAGCGATCGATGAGCGATGACACGACGCGACTATGTCATGCCGCCTTGCCCGCCGCATCCACACTGCAGCGGGCTTTCGACCAGCGAAGCGCCAGAAGCGATCGTCAGGCCTCGCCTACCGCCTCACTATTGAGGTGCACCGTCGGCACGACGTAACCATCGCCGCGCAAGGCCGCGACGCGCTCGACCAGCTCTTCGATGTAGGGATCGTGGATGTGCAGCGCACGGGCATGCGCCGCCGTGTTGGCGAGGTAGTCGCGGCAGGCGCCGCGGCGGCCCTCGGCGAAGGCGATGTGGTGAGCCGCTCGCTCGATCGGCAGGTCGCCACAGTACTGGCAGTGCGCGGTATCGATGACGAAGGTCACGGCCGTCACGGTCCGCCCGTCGCGCAACAGGGTGGATACCCATTGCGCCTGGTACACGCCCGCCAGCATCTCCCGGTTCCACAGCAGCTGAAGTTCGCTGTCCACCTGCTGCGGGGCCAGCCGGTAGGCAATGCCTTCGCACCGCCCACCCTGCTCGAGCGCCAGCATGAGGCCGGGCAGTTCCGGCGTGCCACGCCCCATTGGCGTCCAGAAGCAGAAGGAACGCCGCCACCCGTCGACCCGGCAGGGCTGCGCCTCGGAGTATTCGATGGCAGGGTTCCACATCAGCGAGCCGTAGGCGAACACCCAGAGCTCGTCGCCCGGCCTGTGATGCTGCATCGCCACCTTGCGACTCGCTTCCCGCTCCTCGGAGGACAGAAAGAAGTGGTAGCCGGCCTTGCGGGCTTCCGCGACGATCTGGTCGATGTTCTCGGACGTCAGCTCTTCGCGTTTCAGCACGACGTGCCCCTCAGGCGCCGTAGACGATGGACATGGTCTCGGCGACGCACGCCGGACGCTCCTGCCCCTCGATCTCGATCGTGACCTGATTGGTCAGCCGCACGCCGCCCTTGTCCATGGGGTCGGCCGCGATCAGCTTGGTCCTCGCCCGCACCCTGGAGCCCGACGGTACGGGGCTGGTAAAGCGGACCTTGTTGCAACCGTAATTGATGCCGTTGCGCACGTTGTTGATGTGCGAAATCTGGTGGCTGAGCATCGGAATCAACGACAATGTCAGAAAGCCGTGAGCGATGGTCTTGCCACCTGGCATGTCCTTCCCGGCACGCTCTACATCGACATGGATCCACTGGTGATCGCCGGTTGCATCAGCGAACTGATTGATCCTTTCCTGTGTGATCTCGACCCAGTCACTGACCCCGATTTCCTGGCCCACATATTTGGGCATCTCGTTCGGGTGGGCGAATTCCCTTTTTGCCATTTTCACTAACCTCGGCGGTGTTTTTTTGCCCTACCCTTGCAAGATAGCATGGAACCCCCTTGGCCGGCCGACCAAACCAGCAATGCAACCTTGCGGAGATCATAATCCAAGGGCACCAGCTCCCCCTGCCCATTAACGTGCCATTTGTATCGTCGCGTCGTTTTATTCACCATGCACCTCTCAAGAATGCACATGACAGACCTCCTGGAGGGCATTCGACGCTCCGACAGCGCGGTGGATCGTATTTCGAGATCGGTGTTCAACCAAGGAGAGCAACTGCCCGCCAGCTGCGGCCTTCAAGCACACCCGCCACATTCCGCATAGAAGAACCGACCGTCACACTCTTTCGGTTTCGCTGGCGCGGGGCTGCCAGGTCATGAGACGCCGTTCAACCGTGCCCACGGCGGCGTCGAGCGCCAATGCAAAAGCCGTGAGCACCAATATGCCGGCAAACACCGTGTTGATGTCGAACGTGCCTTCGGCTTGCAGGATGAGATAGCCAACGCCGCTCGACGAGCCCAGGTACTCACCGACGACCGCGCCCACGAACGCAAGGCCAACGGCATTGTGCAGGCTGGCAAACACCCAGCTCATGGCCGATGGCAGGTAGATCGACCGCAGAAGCTGACGCTGCGAGGCGCCAAGCATGCGCGCGTTGGCGATCAGATTGGGGCTGACCTCCCGCACGCCCTGGTAGACGTTGAAGAAGACAACGAAGAAGACCAGCGTGACGCCAAGCGCGACCTTCGACCAGATGCCGAGGCCGAACCACACGGCGAAGATCGGCGCCAGCACCACGCGGGGCATGGAATTGAAGCCTTTGATGTAGGGATCCATCACTGCCGACGCCGTCGGCGACAGCGCGAGCCACAGGCCGATCGCCAGCCCGAACACCGACCCGATGACGAAGCCGAGGGCAGTCTCGAGCAGCGTGACGCCAAGGTGATGGTATATCTCGCCACTCACGAACCAGTCGACGATGACCCAGAAGACCTTCTGCGGCTCGCCGAAGAAGAAGGCGGCCCGGTTGGGCTTGTCGAAATAAAGCGGAGGAATGAGGCCCGGCGCCGTCATGACGTACCAGAAGACGATCAGCAGACCGAGAACCAGAAGCTGAAGAACACGCAGTTTCACGTCATGCCGCCTTCTGTCGTGCGTAGGCCTTGAGAACCTCCTCCTTCATGGCCGCCCAGATCTCGCGATGCAGCACGAGGAAATCGGGCGTCATGCGGATCTCGGAGACGTCGCGCGGCCGCGGCAGGTCCACCTTGAAATCGCCGATCGGCCGTGTCGCCGGCCCTGCGGACAGCACCACCACGCGGTCCGACAGCGCGATCGCCTCCTCGAGATCGTGGGTAATGAAAAGCACCGACTTCCGGTCTTCCGCCCACAGCGCCAGCAGTTCATTCTCCATGAGCTGGCGAGTCTGCACGTCGAGCGCCGAGAACGGCTCGTCCATCAGCAGGATGTCGGGGCTGAGGATCAGAGTCTGCGCGAGCGCGAGCCGCTTGCGCATGCCGCCGGACATCTGGTGCGGATAGCGGTCGCCGAAACCCGCGAGTCCGACGCGGCGCAGCCAGGCCTCCCCCTGGGGCAGCGCCTCCGAACGCGGCACGCCGCGGAACTCCAGCCCGGCGATTACATTGTCGATGCCGGTACGCCACGGCATCAGCGCATCGGCCTGGAACATGTAGCCGGCGCGCCGATTGACCCCCTCCGCCGCAATCAGCGGCTGGCCGAACACCGAGACGCTGCCCTGGGAGGGCGCCAGGAGCCCGGCGGCGATATTGAGCAGCGTGGACTTGCCGCAACCGGTCGGCCCGACCACGGACACGAATTCTCCCGCCGCCACCGTCAGGGTTGTAGCAGCGACGGCCGTATACGCTTCACCGCCCTCGCGGGCGGCGAAGCGACAGGTGATATCCTCCAGCGCCAGGGCTGGAACAGCGCCGCTCATCAGCTGCGCTTGCCGGCGCGGGCCGCGAACTCGTTGGTCCAGGTCTCGGCGAGCTTGATGTTCGCCGGCACGATCTTGGGATCCCCCTCGACCAGGAACTTGAGGCAATTGGCCGGCCCTTCCGCTGGCATGAGGCCATCGGGCGAGATCGTGTCGCGTACCGCCGCGAACGCCTTCTCGTAAAGCGCGCGATCCCCCAGCAGGTAGGCTTCGGGAACCGCCTTGGCCACGTCCGAAGGTGTCGCCGTCTGCAGCCACTGGTTGGCACGCACGATGCCGGTCGCCAGCGCCTGTGCGGTATTCGGCGTCTTCTTCAGCAGATCCGGCTGAGCGTAGAGGCAGGCTGCCGGAAAGGCACCGCCGAACAGTTCCTGGTTGCCCTTCATGGTCCGCGTGTCGACCATGATCTTGATCAGCTTCTTGTCCTCGAGAATGGTGACGGCAGGGTCCGCCTGCGAGATGCCGTCGACCTCGCCCTTCTCGATCGCCGCCACGACGGACGCGCCGGCGCCGACGCCGATCGCCACGATGTCGGATGCCTTGAGGCCACCCTTGGCCGCCCAGTTGTTGACCAGCATGTTGGTCTGCGAGCCCGGCGCGGTGACGCCGAACTTCATGCCCTTGATGTCGGCAGGCCCCTTCACCTTGGCAGCCACATCGTTGCGCAGGCCGATCGCGAGCTGCATGCCACGGCCGATCAGGGCGAAGCCGATGATCTCCTGGCCGCGCTGCTGCATGCGGATCGTATGTTCGTAGGCCCCGGCGACCACGTCGGCGCTGCCGCCCATCAGCGCCTGCAGCGACTTGGCGCCGCCCTGGAAGTCGTTGATCTCGACGTCGAGCCCGGCTTCCTTGAAGAAGCCCTTGGTCTCAGCGATCGTCAGCGACAGGTAGTACAGTGCGGACTTGCCGCCGACGGCAAGAATGACCTTCGATTTCTCCGGTTTACCGGCCTGAGCACGCGCCACGTGCGGCGCGGCCAAGAGTGCCGGAGCGGCGGCGAGTATCGCCCGCCGCCGCAATTGCAGCTTGATCATTGTTTCCTCCCGACAGCATGTTTTGTCGGGAGATTGCCGCAAGCCTCGGCAGGCGGCAACTTGCTACTTGAAGGTCCGCTCCTGCCACCATGGGAAATAGGACGGCATGCCCGTCGTCACTCCCATGGGAAAGCGCGCCGGCCGCTTCTCGAGGAATGCAGTCACCCCCTCCTTGACGTCTTCCGACTTGCCACGCTCGTAGATGCCCTTGGAATCGATCTTGTGCGCTTCCATCGGATGATCGGCACCCAGCATCTTCCAGATCATCTGGCGGTTGAGCGCCACCGAGACCGGAGCGGTGTTGTCAGCGATCTCGCGGGCAAGCGCGTAGGCCGCCGGCAGCAGTTCCTCTGGCTTGTGGACGGAGCGCACCAACCGGCCACGCAGCGCTTCCTCCGCCGGGAAGACGCGACCCGTCAGGACCCACTCGAGCGCCTGCTGAGGTCCGACCAGCCGCGGCAGGAACCAGCTCGAGCAGGCTTCCATCACGATCGCCCGTCGGGTGAAGACGAAGCCGTAGCGCGCCGCCTCGGAGGCCAGCCGGACGTCCATGGCGAGCTGCATCGTGATGCCGACGCCGACCGCCGGTCCGTTGCACGCCGCGATGGTCGGCTTGAGCAGCTCGTAGAGCCGCAAGGTGAAGAGGCCGCCACCGTCGCGATGCCCATCGAGGCCGGGATCGACGGGCCCGCGATTCTCGGCGTTGAAGGTATTGGCACCGCCGGACAGGTCGGCGCCGGCGCAGAAGCCGCGCCCCGCTCCGGTGAAGATCACCGCCCGAACGTCGTCATCGCGATCCGCCCTGTCCATGGCGTCAAGCAGCTCCGACAGCATCCTGCCAGTGAAGGCATTGAGCTTGTCCGGCCGGTTCAGCGTAACGGTGAGAATCCCGTCTTTCGTCTCGTACTTGATCTGCTCGTAATCCACGGTCCGGTCTCCAACTGTCCATCGAGCGCGTGCCGTTCCTTGGGCCTGCGGCCTCGGAACGACGACTGCGCCGTCAGCTCTGGTTGATCAATGCGACGCCGCCCACGATCAGGACAATGCCGGCGACCTGCTTGATGCCGAAGGGCTCGCCGAAAAGAAAGTGGCCGAGTACCGCCACGATCGCATAGGAGAGCGACACGCTGGGAAAGGCGACCGACACCGGAATCTTGCGCAGGGCGACGATGTACAGAAATGCCGCCGAGCCGTAGAGCGCAAGTCCGCACAGAGTGGAGGGCCGCAAGAGCTGGCTGACGAAATCGGGCGCGGATGCTCCGGTCTTCAGCAGTATCTGCCCGCCTATGCCCGTCAGGATGCCGAGGGCGAGAGCCACATAGTAGATCGTCATTCTTCTTCTTCCGCCCTTTCCCGCACGGGCTGCCGGTGCGGCTGGCCGGCGGCCCGCGTATCGACTCGCGGACGCTCGACCCGCAGCCCGGCTGGACCGGGATGGAACACCTCGCGCACCAGGTATTGCGGCTTGCGGTTGACGGCGAGGAACATTCGACCGAGATATTCGCCGATCAACCCGACGACCACGAGCTGCACGCCGGCAAGCACCAGGACGGCGACCATCAACGACGCCCAGCCCTGGGGTGGCCTGTCGGAGACGATGGCCTCGACGACAACGATGACGGCCGCGAGTGCCCCCAAGGCGCCGAAGCCGGCCCCAAGAAGGGTGGCAAGCCGCAGCGGCATCACGGAGAAGTTCAGGAACATCGACAGCCACAGCCGGATCAGTCGACGCAGCGTGTAGTTCGAGCGGCCTTCCGAGCGTGGAAGATGGTCGACCTCCAGGCGGCCGACGTTCTGCGTAACTTGGAACACCAGACCGTCTACATAGGGATACGGCCCCTCATAGTTGGCGACGATGCGTTCGCGCACGAATGCCGAAATGCAACGGAAGCTCGACAGGTACAGGCCCCGCGGCTTGTCGATCAGGTGGTCGGCACACCAGTTGGTGAAGCGGCTGCCCAGATTCCGCCAGGGCTCATGCTGCTTTTCCGCATAGTAGGTGTAGACGGCGTCATAGTCGCCGTCGCGAGCATGTTCGAACAGGCGCTTCACCTCGCCCGGCGGGTTCTGAAGGTCGTCATCCATGGTGATCGCATAGGCCCCGGTCGCCCGGGCGAGGCCCGCCATGACGGCGTTGTGCTCGCCGAAGTTCCGGCTGAGGCTGACGACGGTGACCGGCGCGCCGGATTCAGCCGCCAGCGCCTTGCAGACCGCGAGGCTGTTGTCGGGACTGCCATCGACCACCAGGACGATCTCGAGTCCACCATCGATGTCGAGACCGCGCAACGCCTTCACCAGCTCGCCGACGGTCGCAGCTCCATTGTAGACGGGCACGACGACAGAAAGCGCCGGCTCCTTCGGAAAGACCTCAGCCATCGCGACGCGCCACGACGACGAGGGAACCGCCGAACGGCAAGTTGACGCCGGCCGCGATCACCCGCCGCTCCAGAACGAGGGCGATGGAAAATATTCTGTCCAACCATACGGGATAATCCCGGACGTCGCTTGCCGCTTCATCACGCTCGGCCAGTCGATGGACCAGCATCAAGGGAAACAACAGGGTGTTCCAATAGCTCGACCTGAGGATGCGAAAGCCATGTTCGGAGATCAGCCGGCGCGCCTGCCCTGCCGTAAAACGGCGAACATTGTGCACGCGCCGATCATGAGCTGACAACAGCCACTCGTAGGCCGGCAGATTGAAGACGGCGACAGCGCCCGGCCTGAGGCAGCGGTGCGCTTCCTTCAGGGCACGCTGCGGCTCAACGCCGCCATGACACAGCACATCGAGTGACACGTAGCCGGCGAGCCCCTCGTCAACGAAAGGCATGTCATTCACTGAACCGGCCGTCACGGGCCGTCCGGCCTTGCCACTGGCGAACGATGCCGCCTGGACGTCGTACTCCAATCCATATGTGGGACGGCCCTCAACCGTGGCACCAAGTGTCCGCAGCATGCCTCCGGTACCGCAACCGGCATCGAGCACCGGCCCCGCTGGCGCTCCCTTCAGGCCTCGCACGAGCAGATCGGCCACGAGCCTGCGCAGCCCGCGGTACCACCACATCCGATCCTCGACCGCATGCATCAGCTCGTATTCCGCCCGTTCCAAGAACCCTCACCAGACAGCAAGTGTCGACCTACCACTTGCTTATGATATCTTCGCCATCCCTTGCCAACCGCTGCCAACAAACCTTCCGCCATACCGTCACGCGTCGAGCGCCTGCTGCTGGTGCCGCTGGTGGTCCTGCCCATCCTTTGGCTGGCTGGATATTTCTTCCCGCCCATAAACCATGACGTGGCCGCCATCCTCGATGTCTCGACCCGATGGGTCGGTGGCGAAAAACTCTACGTCGACGTGATCGACGAGAACCTGCCGCTCACGTTCGTCGTCCACGCCCTGCCGGTGGTGACGGCCCGGATACTGCCCGGGGACATCTCATTCTGGTTCACCGCATGGGTGGTCGCCGGCATCTTCGCCTCGTTCTGGGCCTCCCGCCGCCTGGTGCGCCTCGTGCCTTCCGCGGACCATGCCCTGACCGAGGCACTGCTGCCTCCGGTGCTGCTGTTCCTGTTCACGGTGCTCCCCAACGAGCATTTCGGCCAGCGAGAGCACATCGTCTTCGTAGCGTGCGCCCCGTACATGATAGCTTCGATGGCGCGGGCGGAAGGCGTCGCGCCGGGACGCTGGGCCTCCATCTTCATCGGTCTCGTCGCAGGGCTGGCATTGGCGATGAAACCGCATTACCTCGCCATTCCGGCGTGCGTCGAACTGTACCTGCTGGTGAGACGTGGCTGGCGGACGACATTCGCGGACCCGATCCCCTGGGCTATCGGACTGGTCGCGGTGGCGCATCTCGTGGCGATGTACACGATCTTCCGCGACTTCGGCGAGTTCGTGATGCCGCTCGCGGTGGAGGCCTACGCACCGATCGGCGATGCGGGCTGGCGCGGCGTGCTGACCAGCAACGTCATGGGGCCGACGCTGATCGCGCTGATCATCTTCGGCCTGATCGCGATCATCTTCACCAAGACGGTGGCCGCCCGCGTCCTCGTGGTGTTCGGCATAGGTGCTGCCATCTCCGCCGTGGCCCAAGCCAAGGGTTGGCCGTACCATGTGCTGCCAGCGCTCTCGGTCGCCATCATGCTGGCGACTCTCACGGTCTCGCAAACCGTCGACCGCTACCTTCCGATCAGCCGCAGCGCCCATCATCTGCCGGTAGCCGTGGTTTCAGCCACCTTGATGGTTCTGCTCTACTTCCAGGCTGCGCTCTATACCCCGCCCTTCTACAAGCAACGCCAGTTCGCCGATTCGATCGGCGGGAGGCTGCAGCACATCATCGAGCAGAATGCGCCGCACCGTACGGTCTTGGCGCTGTCCCCCGGCATCTATCCGCTATGGCCGATGATCAATTACATCGGCGGCCGCATGACGATGCGTTTCCTGACGATGTGGGTCCTGCAAGGGGTCTACGCGACCTGCGACGATTTCCCGGCGCTCTACAATCCGCCCGACACGATGGGCGACTCGGAGAAGTTCGTATTCGACGCGGTGAGCGAGGACTTCGCACGCGAGCAGCCCGACCTGCTGATCGTCGACCGCATCCCCGGCATCCCCCGCTGCCAGGGGCGTGAATTCGACTACCTCGAGTACTTTCTGCAGAACCGGATCTTCGCCGACGCGTTCGAGAACTACGAGCACCTGATGGATTTCGACCGCTACCGAATCTTTCGGCGGAAGAAGATCAAGAAGCACGCCGATACGATCACTCCCAGCGGCCCGTCGCCCTCGCTCTCATCTCCGGCGGGATCTTCTCCACGTCCGGCACCTTGAAGACGCCGGAGGCGACGAGGACGATCTCCCCACCGCAGACGAGGTCGCAACTGCAGAAACAGAAATTCACGGTGCGCCGCGCAACCCGTGCCGTGCCTTCGAGCCATTGACCGAGCCTGGCGCCGCGCACGAATTCAGTGCTGAGCGACACCGTAGGATGCGGCCATCGGATACCGGTGGCGTGCCCGGACCCCACGCCCATCACCATATCCGCCACTGTCACCAGCAATCCCCCATGCGCCCACCCCATCGGGTTGCCATGTCGCGCCTCGAGCGGCAGACCGATACGCAACCGGTCGCCCTCCGGCTTGTACCAGAGAGGACCGACCAGCCCGATGAATTCGTCGGCTGCATCCAGTTCGCGGAACCCCTGCGGGACGAGGCTGCTCGTCATGAAGCCACCCCATCTTCCGAAGCCGCGAAGCGCTCCAGACCAGCCCGTACCGCAGCCTCGAAGGGCGCGCTCCTGTGGGTCTGCTCATTCAAGGATACCAGAATTCCCCTGAGTACGGCCGTGCAATGGCCATTCTCGTCGAAGAGGCCCTGTCCGATCACGCACTTGCGCTCATGCACCTCGAGCAGACGGGCACAGGCCGTCGCCCGTCCAGGGTAGAACATCTGTCGCTTGAAATCGACTTCCAGTCGGCCGACCACCATCCGAAACTGCGGCAGGCCAGCACGCACGATGCTGCGCAGGTAGGCCACCCGGGCATTCTCGAGCAGCTGGAGGAACGCCCCGTTGTTGATATGACCGTTGGCATCGACGTCGGCGAAACGCAAATGCTCGTCCGTCGCGAAGCCATAGGTCCGACGGTCCATCAAGTTGTGACTCACCGCCTCAGCGCTCCCTGAATTCCAGGGTGAGATGGGCGGCATCCGATGGCAGAACGACGACCCTGCCGGAATCGGGCTTGACATATTTCACATCGTTTCGCTTCAACAGCGCCTCGCAGGCGTCGAGATTCTCGACCCTGATCGAAAGCAGCGCCGGATGATCGCCAGACCTGACCGGCGTCACCCCGGGATAGCGCCGCGCATAGTCCTCGCCTGTCATGTAGTAGATGGGCTGCGTGCCCGTATCGACGACCAGCCCGTCGGCTTCACTTCGTATCGAGCCGGCTCCGAAATACTTCTCGAGCTCCGGAGCCCACTGCTCCGGCTGCGCAGCGATCACAGTCACGCCGAGGATGCCGCGCGCACCGTTGGGATGACGCGCCCATTCCGGTCGGTAGACGAACTGCGGCGTGACATGCTCGCAGACGAAGAAGCCGACGACCGGCATATGGGTCTTCGGTATGCGCACCGTGCGGAACTGGGCATGCTCCGTCTTGCCTGCGACCTCGACGGCCCGATCGAAGAACAGCGGCGCGTCCGGCTGCAGGCCGGCCGCCTTGAACGCCTCGAAGGCAAGGTCGGCACCGTCGGTGGCCAGAGCCACGTTGGCGAGGCCGCCGCCCCCTTTCAGCCACTCCCGGCGCTCGGCATTGAATTCCGTGTCCTCCACGACGCCCAGTATCTCGAAATAGTCGGTGTCGAAGATCATGAGGTGGTTGGCAGTCCCCAGCTTCTTGTGGAAGCCGCGCGGCTGAACCTGGAAGCCGAGACGGCGATAGGCAGCTTCGGCCGCATCGATGCCATCGACCATGACGACGACGTGGTCGAGTCCCTTTACCGCCCGCTTCATACCGGCCTCCTTCGCACCATGTTGATCCCCTTCACCGTCATCACCAGCTCACCCATCTGGTTGGTGGCCTGCCAGCGCTCGTGAATGACGCCCATTTCCGGCCGGCTCTTCGACGGTACCCTGGCCGTGCATTCGACCCACGCCGTCAGCGTATCGCCCGGCCGAACCGGCTTCAGCCAGCGCAGTTCGTCCAGCCCCGGCGAGCCCAGCGTCGTGCGCTGATCGACGTAGTTGTCGACGAAAAGCCGCATCAGCTTCGATGCGACGTGCCAGCCCGACGCGATCAGTCCGCCGAACATTGACTGCCTGGCGACGTCGGCGTCGACATGAAAGCTCTGAGGATCGAACTGGCGCGCGAAGGAAACGATCTCCTCTTCCGTGAAGCTGGTGGAACCGAGCTCGAACCTGGCGCCGACCTCGTAATCATCCCAATAACGCGGTTTCTTGGCCTGCATGCCATCGCTATTCGCAGAGCATGATCGTCGAGGCAAGAACCTCTATGGCCTGGAAGACCTGTCGTCGGCAAAAAGCACCCGAGGAACAGCCGTCGCCGATGCACCATTCGATCGGATGGAAACCTCATGGTTCCCTCCGGTCCGATTCCGCTCTAGCTTGCATCGACATGAGCGAACCCGATCTCGTCCGCCGTCTGACGACGATCATGGATATCGACGTCGTGGGCTTCAGCACCCTTTCGGCGCGCGATGAGGAGCATGCGCTTGGCCTGCTCGGCAGCCGCATGGCCACTGCCCAAACTGTAATCAGGCATCACCGTGGACGGATATTCAAGCTTACCGGTGACGGCCTGCTGGCGGAGTTCGCGAGCCCGGTCGAGGCCGTCCGGGCCGCCCTGGAGATACAGGAGGCCATGCGATCGGCCAACGACGCAGCCAGCCCGGACGACCAGATGGTGCTGCGCATCGGCGTCAATCTCGGCGACGTGGTCGAGAGCGGCGACGACCTGATGGGCGATGCCGTCAACGTCGCGGCGCGCCTGGAATCGATCGCGCCGCCCGGTGGCATCTGTGTGTCTGCCGCCGTCCACGAGCAGATCGAGGGCAAGCTGATGCTGCGGGCCGAGGACATGGGCGAGCAGCGCGTCAAGAACATCCCTCGCTCCATCCATGCCTATCGACTCACGCTCGATAGCGGCCATCCTCCGCCAGGCGCCCGCCGCGCAGGGACCCGGCGGGCAGCGGCCCCCGTCGCGCGAAGCGGCACGATGCGGATCGTCGTCCTGGTCGGTGCCGTCTCTGCGCTGGCGATCGCGCTGGCGCTGGGCGGCGTCTGGCTCGTCCGGGATCGCTCCTCCACGGCAAGTGTCGAAGCGCGCCAAGCGGGAGAGCGCCAGCCGGAAGCACAAACGCCAGAGCCGCGACAGCCGGCCGTAGCGGACAGGGCGACAGCGGTGACACCGGCACCTGCCGCCGGTCCGGCGCCGCCTGCTGCCGCCCCGTCAGCTGCGAATGCAACGACGCCGGCTGTTCCACCCGGCGCCGCCCCGGTCATGCCTCGCCGCTATGTCGCCGCTGACGTGCCGTTCATGGCGACGTGGCGCAGAGGCGCCCTCGAACACTACGGCCTCGCTGACGGCGCGAAGGCCCTCGCCATCAACGTCCGCGGTTTTTTCGCCGCCGCCACACGTCGAGCAGATGCCGACACCGCGCGTCACGCCGCGCTGGAGCAATGCAACCGGACCGTCGAGCGCGAAGTGCCCATCGTCCGCGACTTCGATCGCTGCATGATCTACGCGGTCGGTGACGAGGTGGTCTGGTCCTACCGCCTGCCGCCAACACCACCCCCGCCCTACGTTCCGACCCCGCCGTCGCCGCCGGTGCTGCTCGACCCGGCGACCGTACCGTTGATCGGCGCACAGGCCCGCCGGAACCTCGAAGAGCGATACCTGAAGTCGGAGCGCAGCCGCGCATACGTCATGGGCCGCCGACATTTCGAGTGGTGGTCCGTAAGCGACAGCGACGAGGATGCCATCCGCCGCAACCTCCAGACCTGCGGCCACATCACCGGCTATGCCTGCGTCGTCTACGCGGTCCGCGACCGCGTCATGGTCCGCGTCCCGCAACTCCATCGCATCGTCGACATCTTCGCATCGGAAGATCTCGCCAACCTCGACCCCGCACAGAAGGCCTCGGTGGAACGCTATCTCGTCGCCGACGACTGGCGCGCGATCGCCTTGGCGCCGAACGGCCGCGTCGGCATCGTGTCCGGCAGCAGCAGCGAAGGCGGTGCGGCGGACGCAGCCATGGCGGAATGCGCCAAGGCCGGCGGCACGGATTGCACCCTGGTCGCGGTCGGTCCGTTCCTTGTAGCCCCCCGATAGCGATTCGGAAGCGGCGTCGCTCACTCGGACAGCACGGCACCGAAGCGCTTGGCGATCTCTTCCAGCATGACCTCGGAGGCTCCGCCTCCGATCGCCTGCACGCGTGCGTCACGGGCCATCCGCTCGACCGCGGTCTCCCGCATGAAGCCCATGCCGCCGTGGAACTGCACGCAGTCGTAGAGCACCCGATTCACAAGGTCGCCGGCCAGTGCCTTGACCATGGAGACCTGGGCGACGCAGTCATGCCCCTGTGCGTCAAGCCAGGCGGTATGATGCACCAGCTGTCGCGCAGCCTCGACCTCGGCCAGACGCCGAGACAGCCGCTGGCGAATCGCCTGCTTGTCCCAGAGCGGACGCCCGAAAGCGGTGCGCTGGCTGACATGATCATAGGTCAGCCGGATGGCCTCGCGCGCCTCGGCCATCGCCATCGCGCCGATCACCAACCGCTCGTTCTGGAAATTGGCCATGATGGAATAGAAGCCGCGGTTGAGTTCGCCGAGCACGTTCTCCACGGGCACGCGGCAGTCTTCGAAGACAAGCTCGGCTGTGTCGGAGCAGCGCCATCCGGTCTTGTCGAGGGCTCGACCGACCCGGAAGCCCGGCGTTCCCTTCTCGACCAGGAACATGGTGATAGCCCGGCTGCCCTTGGCTTCGGGATCGGTGCGCGCCGCGACGAAATAGAGATCGCCATACACGCCGTTGGTGATGAACATCTTGGTGCCGTTCAGCACGTAGTGTGCGCCATCGCGGACCGCGCGCGTACGAATGCCCGCCACGTCCGAACCGGCACCGGCTTCGGTGACGGCGACTGCCGTGATGGTTTCCCCCGACATCACGCCCGGCAGGTATTTGTCGAGCTGCCGCCTGCTGCCGAAGCGCAGGAGATGCGGGCTTGCCATGTCGGTGTGGACCAGCACGGTGATCGCGAAACCGCCATGGGTCGACCGTCCCACCTCCTCGGCCAGCAGGACGGATGCACGGGCGTCCAGACCGGCGCCGCCAAGGGGCTCCGGCACGCGCAACGAGAAGAAGCCGAGCGCTCCCATCTCGCGCAGGATGGCGCGCGGCACGAACCCTGTTTCCTCCCACTTCGGCCCTTCCGGCTTGACCCTTTCCTCGACGAAGCGTCGAAGCTCTCGGCGGATGAGGTCGTGTTCGTCGGTAAAGATCGGATGTGCCATGGCGGCGGGATGCTACACTTGCGTTATGTCCCGCGACAAACGCCTGCAGGATCGCTCGATCTACCCGCACTGGTGCCGGGACACCGTGCGCTTCAGCGATCAGGACGCCGCCGGCCACATCAACAACGTGGCCCTGTGCGCCTACCTGGAAACCGCCCGGCTGACTTTCATCCGCGACATGGGAATGATGGTCCGAAGCGACGATGGCGTGCGAGGGATATCAGCCGGCATGACGGTAAGCTTCCTCGCGGAGTCCCATTGGCCGGGCCAAGTCGACCTGGGGACCGGCGTGATCGGCATCGGCACCAGCTCCCTGACGGTCGGGTCGGCCGCCTTCAAGGACGGGACCTGCATCGTCGCCGCAGAGATGACCGTGGTCCGGCTCAAGGGGCGGACCCCCTACCCGATCGACGCCGACCTGCGGTCCCGTCTCGAGAAATACCGGCTGGTAGGCTTCTGAGCCGCTTGACCCCCGTTCCGCCGCCCCCTATTTTCCCCTGCGTGCGAGTAAGTCGCATCTGCATAGAAAAACGCAGCAGGGTCCGCGGGCAAGAGCATGTTCATCTGCATCTGTCAGGCGATTCGCGAACGTGAAATCGATGCCGCCATCCGCGCCGGGGCACGGCGGCCGGTCGATGTCTTCCGTGCCTGCGGCAAGAGCCCTCAATGTGGCTCCTGCGCCTGCGATATCCGTCAACGCATTGCCCGAACGGCCGCCCAGGACAACGAGGCGGCGATGCTCGCCGCCGACTGACGGCGCGTCCGTTCTCAGGCTCGCCCTGTCGCGCTGCCGGACTTAGGGGTCCTTGCCTTCGCCGATCTGGGTCTGCAGATAGTTCTGCTCACCCACCTTGTCGACCAGCGAGATCTCGGTCTCGATGAAGTCGATGTGCTCCTCGGAGTCTTCGAGGATCTCGACGGCGATCTCGCGGCTGACGTAATCCTTCGTCGATTCGCACAAGGTCACGGCAGCGACCAATGCCGTGCGCGCCTCGCACTCGAGATTGAGGTCGGCTTTCAGACATTCGACCACCGTCTCGCCCACGGCAATGCGGCCGAGGTCCTGCAAGTTCGGCAGGCCGTCGAGCAGGAGGATGCGCTGAATGAGGCGATCGGCATGCTTCATCTCTTCGATCGACTCTTCGTAGACCTTCTTGGCCAGCCTCTCGAAGCCCCAATGCTTCAAGGTTCGGGCGTGAAGGAAATACTGGTTGATCGCCGTAAGCTCGTTCTTGAGCAGCTTGTTCAGCTCGGCGATGACCTGCGGATTGCCTTGCACGGTTGATCTCCTCGCGATGACTATTCGGTCACTGATACTGCGGCACGCGCCCAAAGCAACCGCGGAGTGAGCGAGTGATAACCGTTCTCCAAGAAAAATGTGCAGGCCTGCCAAAAACTTAGAGAGTGCTTCTCACTCGCCCGACGAGGCTGCTCTGCGGGGCGGCCGGATACCCGGAAGCGCCAAAGCAGCGATCGTCCAAGCCGGGCCGGCGGAGCAGCGAATGAAGCGCTCACGCGTTTCAATCGCGACCTTTCCCTGTGACGCTCCCTCATGCCACGCTATAGCTGTCCGGCGTGTCGCAACGTCGGCACGTTACGGACGTTTCACCCATCAACAAGCCCGCCCGGCCGAGAGGTCGGGTCAGCCGGAGTTACCGAGTCATGCCCTTCGATAAAGGAAAGGCCCCTTTCACCCTCCCGAAGCTTCCCTATGCCGATGACGCCCTGGCGCCGGTCGTCTCCGCCCATACCCTCTCCTTCCACTACGGCAAACACCACAAAGCCTATGTGGACAAGCTGAACGAGCTGATCGAAGGCACGCCCTACGCCAGCCTCACGCTTGGCGAGATCATCACGAAGTCGGCGAAGGACGAAAAGGGCAAGGCGATCTTCAACAACGCGGCGCAGGCCTGGAACCATGAGTTCTACTGGCACAGCATGAGCCCCAAGGGCGGCACGCCGACCGGCAAGATCAAGCAGGCTATCGAGGAGAGCTTCGGCGGGCTCGAAGATTTCCAGAAGGCTTTCAAGGCTGCCGCTGTGGGTCAGTTCGGCAGCGGCTGGGCGTGGCTGGTCGCCAAGGATGGCAAGCTCGCCATCGAGACCACGGCGAATGCCGATACCCCGCTCGCACACGGCGGCAAGCCGCTGCTGGTCGCTGACGTGTGGGAGCACGCCTACTACCTCGATTTCCAGAACCGCCGGCCGGATCACATCCAGGCGTGGCTGGAGAAGCTCGCCAACTGGTCGTTCGCCGAGGAGAACCTCGGCTAGAGAGGAGGACACATGCTGGGCACCATTCTTCTGATCATCCTCATTCTGATCCTGATCGGTGCCCTGCCGAGGTGGCCGTACAGCAGCGGCTGGGGATATTACCCCAGTGGCGGCATCGGCCTGATCCTCGTCATCGTGATCATCCTGCTGCTGATGGGACGCATCTGACGTCCCGTCGGCAGCGATCTCTCACCATCTGAAGGTGATGTTGAACGAACCGAACTGCGTCCAGCGGTTCTGCTGGTAGAAGTCGGGCGTCCGTAGCACCTGGGTGTAGGTGATCCGAACGCCCCCCCAGCTCACCGCAAGGCCTGCCTGCGCCTCGGCGACGAACGGCCGATGCGATACGCGCAAACTGTTCCCGTCGGTGTTGCCGTCGAGAAAGATATTGCGCCCCACCGCCTGGCCATCGATGCCGGCGAACAGGTACCAACCGAAGCTTCCGTCCCCGATAAAGGCCTCCGACCCGGGCAAGGCCGGCCGCGGCCGCGGCGGACCGAAATCATCGCGCAAGTTCTTGCCGATGCGTGCCGTTCCGCCGACGTCACCGTAGATCGCCACATTGCCGAGCGCAGCTCCGATACGCGGAACGAAGTCGATCTCAAGCTTGGGATCCTCGAAGACGACGGTGCGGGCGGTACGCCAGCGCCGCTCAAATCCG
>QFCS01000442.1_pt1 | contig 29965 bp, 28 predicted proteins | sample 3576561 | NCBI WGS metagenome assembly QFCS01 | reverse complement strand
CGCGAAGCGACGTCGAAATGGCTTCGATCTCGGGCCTGCACGGCCTTGCGGGTAGCGATGCTACCCGCTGCACCCGCCCAGGCCCGATATCTTCGCCATTTCGACGCCTCGATCGTGGAATTAATGGGTCCTGACCCTAGTCGAGGATAGGGCGTCGTAGAGATAATCTCAAGAAAATAAGCAATTATGGGGCAGTGGCGTAGAAAAGGAAGAAATCGAAAAGTGTCACGATCAAGTTGCCAAGGCTGGGGTCGAGGGTTCGAATCCCTTCGCCCGCTCCAGTTTTCGCTGATCTCGATTTAGCTACACTAAATCGAGATCAGCGAAAGTCCGGCAAACCCCGCGCAGCGGGGACTGACGGCGTGGCGTTGCTGCGTCGGGCCGCCTAGGCCTTTTCCACCCGCACCTGCTGCTTGGCCAATTCGATCTCGCGATAGGCGGTGAGGAAGGCGATGTCGGCGGCGTCGCGGCCGACGCAGATTCGCGCGGTTTCGGCGGGGCGCGACATGCCGGTTGCGTCGACCATGCGCCAGTCGCCATCCAGATAAACTTCTGCAACGGCGTGGAAATCCATCGGCGTCACGCCGAGCGCATAGACGCTCGCCATGCGCGCGGGGATATGCGCCGAGCGGGCGAGCGCGATCATCACATGCGCATAGTCCCGGCATACCCCGCGCCGCTCGACGAAGCTGTCGAGCGCGCCGGTGTCCGCGTCGCTGGTTCCCGCCACGTAAGTGAAGCGGCTTTCGATCCAGTCGCGCATCGCGGCGACCTTTGCGCCGCCCGCAAGCTCGCCGAAGCGGCGCTCGACGAAGGCGTGGAACTTGTTCGACGGGCAATAGCGCGATTCGTTGAGATAGGGAACCGCCGCCGCGGGCAGGCGGTGGAGCGGGACTTCGGACAGGGCGCGCAAATCGACGGCGGGGCGGTCGATCGCGACCCGCGCGCGATAATCGACCTGCAGGGCGCCCGCACCATGCAGCCATATGGGCTCGCAGATACCGTCGGCCGCCGGGACGCGCGCCACATAATCGGGATGGCCGAGGTCGAGCGAGGCCTGCTCGACATGCTGGCCGCCGCCGTCCGCAGCCTCGATCTGCAGCATCAGGTCGACCGGCTCGGGGAGGCGGTAATTTAGGGAGGCGGAGATTTCGAGTTTCATCTATCGGGCAACGCTCAAGCGAAGGATCGGTCGCGAATGACAGTCGGAGAAAAGCACAAATGACGTCGGCGCGCACCATCGCCTTCATCGTCGTCACCATCTTCATCGACGCGATCGGCTTCGGCATCATCATGCCGGTGCTGCCGCAGCTCGTGATGGAGGTCGGGCGGATCGACCTGCCCCACGCGATCGAGGTCGGGGCGTGGATCGGGCTGGTGATGGCGGTCGCGACCTTCCTCGCCTCGCCGCTACTCGGCAACCTCTCCGACCGTTTCGGACGGCGGCGGGTGCTGCTGCTCTCGCTCGGCGGGCTGGCGGCCGACTATACGCTGCTCACCGTCGTCGGCACGCTGCCCTGGCTGTTCGTCGCGCGGGCATTATCGGGCATCTTCGGCGGCAGCTATGCCGCGGCGCAGGCGGCGATCGCCGACATCACCAGGCCCGAGGAACGCGCGCGCAACTTCGGCTTCGTCGGCGCGGCCTTCGGGGTCGGCTTTGTCGTCGGCCCGGCGATCGGCGGCTTCCTCGGCGAGCTCAGCCCGCGCGCGCCGTTCGTCGCGGCGGCGATCCTTGCGGCGGCAAACATGCTCTATGGCCTGATCGTCTTTCCCGAAACGCTCGCGGCCGGGCGCCGCCGCGCCTTCGACTGGCGGCGCGCCAACCCGCTCGGCGCCTTCCGCACCCTGCGCGGCCTGCCCGGCATGAGCGGGGTCGCGGCGGTGCTGGTGCTGTGGCAGATCGCCAGCCTCGTCTATCCGATGACGTGGAGCTTCTATTGCATCGCGCAGCTCGGCTGGACGCCGGGGATGATCGGCGCCAGCCTGGCCGCGGTCGGGGTCGCCATCGCGCTGGGGCAGATGCTCGTGGTCGGGCCGATGGTCGCGCGCTTCGGCGAGCGCGACGCCGCGACCTTCGGCATCCTCATCGCGGTGACGGTCTATATCGGCTATGCCTTCACCACCTCGACGATCGGCGCCTTCCTGCTGCTGATCCCGGTCGCGCTGCAGGCGCCGGTGCAGCCGTCGCTGATGGCAATGATGTCGCGCCGCGCAACTTCCGAAACGCAGGGCGAGGTGCAGGGGATTTCAGCGATGGCGATGGGGCTTGGCCAGCTCGCGGCGCCGATCCTGCTCACCGGGACGATGGCCTATTTCACGGCCGACAAGGCGCCGGTGCATTTCCCCGGCGCGGCGTTCATCGTCGCGGCGATCTTCGGCCTGCTCGCGATCGCCATGCTCCGCCGCCTGCCGCGCGCGATGCCGGCGAGCGATCAGATGCCGCCGTCGGTCACCGCATAGCCGATCGCCTCGAACCCCGCGGTGAGCATCGCCACGCACGCCGCGACCGCGGCGCCGTCGGTCGAACGGATGACGAAATTCGCTCCGACCCTGCCTTCGCGGAAAAAGGGATAGCTGCCGATCGCGACCCCCGGATGCTCCTTTTCGCCGAGGCGGAGCAGGTCGGCGATCTCGCTTTCGGGGGCCCAGGCACCGATCGTGTGCGCGATCAGCGGCGCGCCGCCCTCAAGCTCACCGGTCAGCGCGTCGAGCATCCCCGCGGTGATGTGCGGCACCCCCGCCATCACGAAGAGATTGCCGATGCGGATGCCGGGCGCGCCCGACATGCGGTTCGGGATCAGGTCGGCGCCGTCGGGAACGCGTGCCATGCGCAGCCGCGCCTCGGTAAGTTCGCTGCCGCGCTTGCTGTAATAGCGTTCGAGGATCGTGCGTGCGTCGGGATGGATCACGACCCCGACGCCGAGCGCTCTGGCGACCGCATCGACGGTGATGTCGTCGTGGGTCGGGCCGATGCCGCCGGTGGTGAAGACATAGTCGTAGCGCGCGCGGATCGCGTTCAGCGCGTCGACGATCTCCGCCTCGACATCGGGGACGATGCGCACTTCGCGGAGGCGAATGCCCTGCACGTCGAGCCAGGTCGCGATCTGCGACACATTCTTGTCCTGCGTGCGGCCCGAGAGGATCTCGTCGCCAATCACCAGCACGGCGGCGGTCCAGATGCGTTCGTCGCTCATTGCTTTGCCTTAGCCTGCTGCCGTGACAAAACAAGGGTGCTGGATGCGGACAATCGTTCCTGTTATGTTCCGATCCGAATCGCAACCTTGGGAGAGCCGCGATGGCCGACGAACTGATTTTCTATACCAACCCCATGTCGCGCGGGCAGATCGTCCGCTGGATGCTCCAAGAGGTCGGCGCGCCCTATGAAACGCAGATCCTGGGTTATGGCACATCGATGAAGGATCCCGCCTATCTGGCGATCAATCCGATGGGCAAGGTTCCGGCGATCATCCATAATGGCCGCACCGTCACCGAATGCGCGGCGATCTGCGCCTATCTGGCCGATGCCTTCCCGACCGCGGGCCTCGCACCGGCGGCGGCCGACCGCGCCGATTATTACCGCTGGATGTTCTTTGCCGCGGGGCCGGTCGAACAGGCGATCACCGCGAAATCCCTTGGCTTCGAGCCTGCGGCCGACCAGCAGCGGATGGCGGGCTTCGGCTCACTCGCTGCCGTGCTCGACGCACTGGAAGGCGCGGTCGCGGGCAAGGCGTTCGTCGCCGGCGACCGCTTCAGCGCCGCCGACGTCTATGTCGGCAGCCAGATCGACTGGGGCCTGCAATTCGGCACCATCCCGTCGCGCCCGGCGTTCGAGGCCTATGTCGCCCCCTTGCGCGACCGCGCGGGCTACCAGCGCGCGAAGGCGATCGACAATGCGCTGATCGCCGAGATGCAGGCGGCGAATCCGGCGTGATCACACGCCAATGTGAGGTTTCGGCGGATTGCAGTCATGGGTGAAGGCGGTTTTGAATCAGATTCGCGCAGAGGCGCAGAGATCGCAAAGAGGAAAGCGCTTCTCCTCTGCGTCTCTGCGCGAATCTCATATTATGCAGGCGTTCGACCGATAGAAGATGGTCGGTATCTCCTACGTTCGTCATTCCCGCGAAAGCGGGAACCCAGAGTGGGGTCAGCCGACGCACGCTCTGGGTTCCCGCTTTCGCGGGAATGACGAAGAGGGAGAATGGCCGCTTTCCCGGCCCAAAACTATTATCCGGCGTCCGCACGCCTTTCCGGCGAACGCCCAAACAAAAAACCCGGCGGATCGCTCCGCCGGGCTCTTGTTTTGCTTGTCGTCCATCCGCTCAGTCGCGGCTGCCGAGCAGGTTGAGCAGGAAGGTGAACATGTTGACGAAGTCGAGGTAGAGCGTCAGCGCGCCCATCACCACCGACTTGCCGACGAAGTCGGTCCCGCGGACGTAGAAATACATGCTCTTGATCTTCTGCGTGTCATAGGCGGTCAGGCCCGCGAACAGCAGCACGCCGATGATGCTGATCGCGAGGTTCAGCGCCGCCGACTGGACGAACATGTTGATGAGCAGCGCGACGAGGATGCCGACGACGCCCATGATCAGGAAGGTGCCGAAACCCGACAAATCCTTCTTGGTCGTGTAGCCATAAAGGCTGAGGCCGAGGAAGGCCGCCGCGGTCGCGAAGAAGGTCGTGGCGATCGAGGTCTGGGTAAAGGCCAGGAAGATCGTCGACATCGACAGGCCCATCACCGCGGCATAGGCCCAGAAGAGCATCTGCGCGGCGGTCGTCGACAGCTTGTTGATCCCGAAGCTCAGCACCATCACGAAGGCCAGCGGCGCCAGCATCACCACCCACATCAGCGGGCCGCCGACCAGCGACAGGGTGAAGCCCGAATTATAGGCCAGCATCGCGACGATGCCGGTCAGCAGCACGCCCGAACCCATATAGTTGTAAACCGACAGCATGTACGACCGCAGGCCGGCGTCGACGGCCTGATCCATCGCGCTCGCGCTGCCAGGAAAGCCGGACGCCGCCATATTGGGGTCGTTCCAATTCGCCATTTCAAATCTCCATCACCGGCCAGACGATACCGGCCATAGCGGCAATATCGGTATAATCGCGCCGCGTTTCAAGCAAAACCGGGCGGAGCGAAGAAACGGAGCGCGAAAGCCGGAAGAATGCGCGCAGAGATTGAAGACGTTTTGGTTCACGCGGAGACGCGGAGGCGCGGAGCATGACGGATATGGAATGAGCAATTTGCGTGTCCCCGCGAAGGCGGGGACCCATCTCCGGCCGGTTCGATATGGCACCGGCCGGAGATGGGCTCCCGCCTTCGCGGGAGCACGCGGCGCTTTTTCCCGAATGCTCCGCGTCTCCGCGTGAGCCGAATATCTCTCCCCGCATCCCGATCTTTCTCGGCCCCGCTGTTCCTCCCCGCCCGAAGCGCTTATGCTGCGCGCGCCATGTCCACTCACCGCCTGTTCGTCGCGCTGCGCCCGCCCCGTCCGATCCGCGTGGCGCTGATCGCCGCGATGCACGGCATTTCGGGGGCGCGCTGGCAGGACGACGAGCAGCTCCACCTGACGCTGCGCTTCATCGGCGAGGTCGACCGGCACCGGGCCGAGGACATCGCCGCGGCGCTCGGCGGCCTTCACGCGGCCGCGATTCCCGCGCGCATCGCCGGGGTCGGGCTGTTCGAGCGGCAGGGGCGGCCGCATATGGTCTGGGCAGGGGTCGAGCCGCCCGCGCCGCTCGCGGCGCTGCACCGCAAGGTCGACCAGGCGCTCACGCGCGTCGGGGTCGCACCCGAAACGCGCGCCTTCGTTCCGCATATCACGCTCGCGCGGCTGAACCGCGCATCGGGCCCGGTCGCACCCTTCCTCACGCAGAGCAGCGACCTCGCCAGCCCGCCGTTCCTGTTCGACCATGTCACCCTCTATGAAAGCGAGATGGGCCACGGCGGGTCGCGTTATCACCCGGTCGCGCGCTATCCGCTCGAGGCCGAGGCGACGAGCGCCGACGCGACCGCGCTGACATCGTCCCACGTCGCCGCGAAGCCGCCGTCATCGCCATAATAGGGATCAGCGACGCTCTCGCCCGCGCGGCCGGGCACCAGGTCGAGCATCAGCGCCAGCGTCGCGGTCGCATCGGCGGGTCGGATCGCCCGCGCGTCGCTGAGATTGGCCGCGTCGGCGGCGAGGATCAGGTCGAAGCGGCGGAAATCGTCCGCCGCAAGCTGGCGTGCGCGCAGGTTCGAGATATCGACGCCGCGCCGCCGCGCCTCGGCCTGCGCGCGGGCGTCGGGGGGATGGCCGATGTGCCAGTCGCCGGTGCCCGCCGAATCGAGCGTCGCGTCGATCCCAGCGGCGGAAAAGGCCGCACGCGCCGCGCCCTCGGCCAGCGGCGAGCGACAGATGTTGCCGAGGCACAGGAAAAGGATAGCGGGGGGATTTCGTCGATCGTCGTGCATGTCGCTCCTCGCGTGCAAAGGTGAACCGACTTTCAACTTGCGCCTCCGCCCGGCTCTGCTAGCCATGAGCCAAAGCGATAAGAGAAGAGGGAGCGACTTGCCAGATGGCCGATAGCAATAGCGCGAGCGACGACGCGATCAATCCGCCGACCAAGGCGTCGCCCTATGCCTGGTATGCGCTCGGCATCCTGTTCCTCGTCTATGTCCTCAATTTCATCGACCGGCAGATCATCACGATCCTCGCACCCGACCTGAAGCGCGACCTCGGGCTCGACGATGCCGACATCGGCTTTCTCTATGGCACCGCTTTCGCGGTCTTCTATGCGCTGTTCGGCATTCCGCTCGGCCGCCTCGCCGATGCCTGGCACCGCGTCCGGCTGCTGACCGTCGGGCTCGCCATCTGGTCGGCAATGACCGCTGTCTCGGGGCTCGCCGCGAACCGCTACCAGCTCGCAGCGGCGCGAATGGGGGTCGGCGTCGGCGAGGCGACCGCCGGGCCTTCGGCCTATTCGCTGATTTCTGACCTGTTTCCCAAGAATATGCGCGGAACCGCGCTCGCCATCTATTCGGCCGGCCTCTATTTCGGCGGCGGCATCTCGCTGATGATCGGCGGCTTCATCGTCGAGGGCTGGAACGAGGCCTATCCGGGCGGCGGCCCCTTCGGTCTCGTCGGCTGGCAGGCGGCATTCATGGCGGTCGGCATTCCCGGCCTGCTGCTCGCGGCGTGGGTCGCGACCTTGCGCGAGCCGGTGCGCGGGCTCGTCGACGGCATCCCGACGCAGGCATCGCCGACGCCGTTCAAGGGTTTTTTCGAGGAATTGTTCGCGATCATTCCGCCCTTCACGCTGATCTCGGCGGCGCTGCGCGGGTCGCGGGCCTTTCTGATCAACGCCGGCGCGATTGCGATTCTGGGGCTCGTCGCGGCGGCGATGATCGCGCTCACCGGCGCGACGCTGCAATGGATATGCGTCGCCTTCGGCTATTATGCCGTTTTTTCCTGGGCGAGTTCGCTGAAGAGCCGCGACCGCCCGACCTTTGGGCTGATCTGGGAATCGAAGGCGTTTCTCGCGACGATCCTCGGCTATGGCACCGTCGCCTTCCTCTCCTATGCGTCGAGCGCCTTCGCGCCGATCTATGCGCTCGAGGTGCTCGGCGAGGACGCGGGCACGGTCGGCCTGTGGGTCGGGGGCTGCGGCGCCCTCGCGGGCTTCCTGGGGGTGATCCTCGGCGGGCGCATGTCCGACTGGCTGCGGCAGCGGAACGAAGCGGGGCGCATCCTGGTCGTGATCTTCGGCCTGATCGCGCCGATCCTGCCGATCGTCATCGCCTTCACCACCCGATCGGAGCCGGGGAGCGGCGATTTCGTCCGTTTCGTCTTCTTCGCCTCGCTCGCGGGGCTGCTCGCGTCGAGCGCGCTCGGCGCCGCCGCCGCGACAACGCAGGATCTGGTGCTGCCGCGGATGCGCGGCACCGCGACCGCCACCTTCTTCCTCGCGACGACGCTCGTCGGGCTCGCGCTGGGTCCCTATATGGCGGGGCAGGTTTCGGCGATGACCGGCAATCTCGCGACCGGGGTGCTGTCGACGCTGATCATCGTGCCGGTCGGGCTGGCCGCGCTGCTCGTCGCCTATCGCAGCGTCCCCACCGCAGCCGCTTCGGTGGTCGAGCGCGCGCGGGACGCGGGCGAGTCGGTCTGATACCCGCCCGCGTCGCCGGTCATTCGGCGGCGGGGAGCTCGATCACACCGCAGGCGACGCGTGCGCCGCTGTTGCCGGCGGGGTCGGTCTTCATGTCATCGGGACCGGCGTGGATGACGAAGGCGGCGCCGTCGGCATCGATCAGCCCGCCCTCGCCGGTCAGCCGCGTGCCAACCAGGTTCAGCGTCGCGCGGCCGATCGCATCGGGTTCGATCACGAGATTCGGCAGATCACCGTGATGCGCGCCCATCGGATTGTCGCGGCCGTGCTGCGCGCCGGTCGGGTTCCAGTGCGGCCCCGCGCTGGTGAAGCCGGGGGGCGTGCACTGCCCCACGGCGTGGAGGTGCATCCCATAGGTGCCCGGTGCAAAGCCACGGGCAACGAGTTCGACGCGAAGGCCGGAGTCGGTCTTGTAGAAATCGGCGCGGCCGCGATCGGCGCCGCGCGCATCGACAAGCTGCGCCGAGGCATCCGCGGCCGGGAGCTTCTGCACCGGCTTGCCGCCCATGGTCGCACAGCCGGCGAGCGCCAGCGCGCCCGCCGCGCCGAGGGCCGCTGCAAGCGTCCGTCCGTGACGTGAAGCAAGGATCATCTCTCGTCTCCATTTCTTTTGCGAATCCGGCGCGGCCACCGCGCCTAGCGTTCGGGGCGAGGATGCCCGCAAATTCCCTCGCTTCCAAGCAGATAAGCCTATGGCGTCAGCGCCCGCTCGCCGAAAGCCGCATCCGCAGCCTTTGCAGCTCCTGCGGCGCGACGGGCGGCAGCGCGGCGGCGGGCTTGCCCTCGCGCAGCCGCTTGCGGTCCTTTTCGGTCGGCTCGACGCGGCGGACGCGCACCGGCGCATGGCCCTGCGCGCGGATGCCGAGCTGTTCGGCGGCGCCGCGCGACAGGTCGATGATCCGCCCGCTGCCCGCGAACGGCCCGCGATCATTGACGCGCACGATAATCCGCCGCCCGGTGTCGAGCGCGGTCACTTCGACATAGGTCGGGAGCGGGAGCGTCGTATGCGCGGCGGTGATCCAGCCGGGCCGGAACTGCTCGCCGTTCGCGGTGCGATTGCCTGATTCGCTGCCGTACCAGCTCGCATAGCCGATCGCGTCGTATCCGGGCGCCGCGGCGGGCACATAGGTGGCGCCGCGCACAGTGTAAGCGGGACCGATCCGCACCGGCACATCGCTGACGGGGCGGAAACTGCCCCCGGCACAAGCGGACAGCAGCAGCGCCGGGGCCAGGGTCATGGAGGAAAGTGGGAAGCGCGCGTTCATCGCGTGCCCTGGTATAGGCAGCCCGCGCCGGGATAAAGTCCCCTACTCCAGCTTTGGGGTGGGGATTTGCCCCTTCCCACCTTCGTCATTCCCGCGAAAGCGGGAACCCAGTGTGGGGTTAGCCGACGCACGCTCTGGGTCCCCGCTTTCGCGGGGATGACAAAGTTAGGAGATGCCGGGCGTCCACAATCGGTCGCTGGTCGACTCTCGTCATCCCGGACTTGATCCGGGATCCATTCATCCGGTGCTGAGAGAATGGATCCCGGATCAAGTCCGGGATGACGATGTAAGGTAGGTCCGCTTCCGGTCGCCCCCATCACCCCAAAAGGAAAGGGCCGCGAATCGCTTCGCGGCCCTTCCTCAGGCTTGTGCTTCGGATCAAGGATCAGAAGACGCGCGCATATTGTTCGTTGCCGACGAAGCCCAGCTTGCCGACGCCGCTGCGCTTCACGACCGCCATCACGCGATCGACGGTGATATAGCGCGCATACGGATCGGGCTGCACCTGCAATTCGGGTTCGACCGGCAGCGCCTTGGTCTGTTCCAGAAATTGCGCTAGCTGCGCCAGATCGACCGGCGAACCGTTCCACGCGATCGTCCCCGCGGGATCGATCGTGATCTTGTTCTTTTCCGGATCGACGTTGTTCTTCGCGTCGGTCGGAACCGGCAAGTCGATCTTCACCGCGTGGGTCTGGACCGGGAGGGTGATGATGAACATGATGAGGAGCACGAGCATGACGTCGATCAGCGGCGTCGTGTTCATGTCCATCATCGGTTCGTTTTCGTCCCGATCTCCAACTGCCATAGACATAGAGGTCTATTCCTTCATTCTCGCCGGGCGCCCTTACAGGCGGCCCAGCGTGCCCGAGCCAGCAACCGGTTCGGAAATGAACCCGATCTTCTGGAAACCGGCATATTGCATCGTATAGATCACGCCGCCGATGCACTGGTACGGCGTGTTGACGTCGCCGCGGATATGCACTTCGGGGAAGTTATCTTCGGTGATATTCTGCACGCCGCCGATATCCGCGATCAGCTTTTCAAGCTTCTTCTGACCGAGATCGAGCAGTTGCTTGGAATCGACGGGCGTCTGGCCCCAGTAAACTTCACAAGCCGAGCTGTCGGCATTGGGCAGTCCGTCGCCATCGGTATCCGCGGAACGGACCGACAGGTTGACGTTTTCGGGCTTCGTCGTCGTCGGCTCAAAGACCACGTCGGGCAGCTTGAGCTCCACCGTCTTCAGCACCACGGGAACCGTGATGAGGAAGATGATGAGCAGCACAAGCATGATGTCCACGAGCGGGGTCGTGTTGATGTCCGACATCGGGGCATCTTCGCCCTTGTCGCCTACACTCATCGCCATAGGATTAGCATCCTGTCACAAAATTACTGTCATGGAGCGAAGCGGAGGCCGCCTGGCGCCCGCTTCGTCCAGCGGCCCCGTGCCATCGCCCGAAGGCGACGACGCGGGGCCCGCAGACTTATGCCTTCTTCGGCGCGGCAGCCGGAGCGGCCTTGGCCGGGGCAGCCACCACGGCCGGCTTCACCTGGCCGCCCGACATGATCGAGCCGAGCACGTCGTTCGAGAAGGTCGACAGGCGGCGCGCGATCGACTTGTTGCGGCTCTGCAGCCAGTTGAACGCGAGCACCGCGGGAACCGCCACGATCAGACCGATGGCGGTCATAATGAGCGCTTCACCGACCGGGCCGGCGACGGTGTCGATCGAGGCCTGGCCCGACGCGCCGATCTTCACGAGGGCGCGCAGAATGCCGATAACGGTCCCGAACAGGCCGACGAACGGTGCGGTCGAACCGACGGTCGCGAGGAACGCGAGGCCGCCGTTGAGCTTCGAGTTGATGTGGTTCTGCGAACGCTCGAGCGTGCCGTGCATCCAGTCGTGCGATTCGACGGGATCGGTCAGCTTGTTATGCTCTTCGTTGGCGCGCAGACCGTCTTCGACGACCTGGCGATAGGCGCTGTTCTTTTCGAGCTTCGAAACGCCGTCGGCGAGCGTCGGCGCGCGCCAGAAGTTCGCGTCGACCGCCTTGCCCTGGTTGATCACCTTATTCTGTTCGAACAGCTTGGTGAACAGGATGTAGAGCGTGCCGACGAACATGATCAGCAGGACCAGGAAGGTGCACTGCGACACGATGCCGCCTTCGCACAGGGCGGGCAGCAGGCCGTAGGGGTTCTGGCCTTCCTTCACGACACAGACCGATGCGGGGAGGAGCGACATCCCGACGTCGTGGGCCGGAGCCGCAGCGCCCGCGGCAGCGTTTGCAATCAGGTTAAACATGGTGGTTATTCCCTCTCAAAATATTCAAAACGGTATGAAAAGACTGAAAATATGGGGGTCGCCGGAGCGGCAGATCACTTCGGAATCTGCCACTTGACGCGGCTGCTGTAGCTGCTCGCCGTGGGGTTGCCCGCGCGATCCTTTGCCGGCGTGAAGCGGGCGCGCCGCATCATCAGCTTGCAGGTCAGTTCATCGAGATCGGCGTGGCCGCTCGACGAGGTGACGTCGCAGCCCGTGGGCTTGCCTTCCGCATTATAGCTGACGCGGAAACCCGTCGTGCCCTGCCGCTCTTCGCGGAGCGCGCGCGCCGGATAATCGTCGGGGCTGGCCCAGTTGCCCGGGTTGCCCCGCGGCTTGCCGGGAGCGCTCATGTCCGGAGTCGGCGGCGGAGCCGGCGGAGCCGCGATCGGGGGGATCGGCAGCGGCGGACGCGGGGGCGCCTCGGGCACCGACGATATCTGGTTCGCCGTGCTCGGCGGCGGAATCGGCGACGGCGGCGTCACCACCGGCGGCGGCGGCGGAAGCTTGTTATCCGGCGGCGGCGGCGGCGGGGGTTCCTCCGGCGGCGGCGGCTCTTCGACGTCCACCACGTCCAATTTCTCGGCGAGCTTCTTGACGATGCTGATGTTCAGACCATTTACCAGGCCGTAGCCCAGCAAAGCCGTGAACAAGCCCACCAAGACAATCGCCACTACCCTGTTTTTAGGGTCGACATTATCACCATAAGCCATTCAGGGACGACGCTCCTTGCTAGATCATCCTGACACCAAATCCATCACCGACGGGTGCGGTTGCCAAATGCTCGGATAATTTCCGATGCGCTTTCACAGACCCGGCGGCGTCGCAGCCGGCCTTTTATGTTGTCGCCGGACGCTTCGCCGCTCGTCCTATCGCGGTGGCGGCAAGTTCGCAAACCCTTTATCAGCGGTTAATGTCCGCTTCCCCATGATGGGGTTTTGGCGCCCGACCGGCGCCCCGAATAATGGAAGGTGGTTCGATCATGCGCGCGCTCCTGCTGGCTGCCGCTTTGGGATTATCCGCATCAAGTGGCTGTTTTATCAGCGCTTATGCAATGCAGACGCCGACACCGGCAGCAACCCCCTCCCCCTATAGCTATGCCGATGTCGCCGATCTGGCGACAATCGCGCCGATGGCGATCCACGCCCGGATCTTTCGCGCGACGGTGCTGAAAGCCGAGCGGGCGCCGGGGCTGAAAGCGGGTCAGGCGCGATTCTATGTCGAAGCGGACGTGGTCAGCCTGATTCGCGGCGCGGGTCCGCTCGCGGCGCGAATCTCCTATCTCGTCGACCTGCCGCTCGACGCCAGGGGCAAGCCGGTGAAGCTCAGGAAGAAGCAGCCGGTCCTGATCTTCGCCCGCCCCGTCGCGGGCGTCGCCCCCGGCGCCAAGAACACCGGCAGCGTCCAGCTCGTCGCCCCCGATGCGCAATTGCCATGGGATCCGGCGACCGAGGCGCAGCTCCGCGCGATCCTGACCGAGCTGGTCAAACCCGGCGCGCCACCCGCGATCACCGGCGTCGCCAACGGCTTCCATGTCCCCGGCACGCTGCCCGGCGAGGGCGAGACGCAATTGTTCCTCGATACGACGACCGGCGAGCCGGTGTCGCTGTCCATCCTGACCGCCCCCGACGGATCGCGCCGCTGGGCCGCGGCGTTTGGCGAGATCGTCGACGGGTCGGCGGCGGTTCCGGCGCGCGATACGCTGGCCTGGTATCGCCTCGCCTGTGGCCTGCCGCATCAATTGCCGCTGAGCAAGCTCGCCGGCACCGCGCCCGAGGACCGCAAGAAGGCGGCGGCGGACTATGCGGTCGTCCTCGGCGCGCTCGGCGAATGCACCCGGACGCGGACGCCGCCGGCAGGGAGTTAGTCGTGCATCGCAAATGCGGAGATATTGGTTCACGCGGAGACGCGGAGACGCGGAGAAGAAAAATGCACGCAGCGGTGCCAAGATCGCAGAGTCAAAGCGGAAGGGCGGCAAAGCCGCCAATCTTTTTCTATCCGCGTCTCCGCGTCTCCGCGTCTCCGCGTGAACCATATGGACTCCACTACCTTCGTCCGGGCTTGCCTCCGCGCCAAAAGCCGATAGGGGGCCTCGCATCCTGCGGATAATCCCGCGTCTCGATGGAGTGCCTTGATGTCGCCGTCCCCTGCCCCCGCCGCGCCCCGCCCGCCGCTGCGCGTCGCGCTTGCAGGGATCGGCGTCGTCGGCGGCGGCGTCGTCCGGCTGCTCGAGGCGAATCGCGCGCTGATCGCGCGCCGCGCCGGCCGGCCCATCGAGATCGTCGCGGTGTCGGCGCGCGACCGTCACAAGGATCGCGGCATCGACCTGTCGGCCTATCGCTGGGAAGACGATATGGACGCACTCGTCGCGGCAAGCGATGTCGATGTCGTCGTCGAGATGATCGGCGGCGCCGACGGATCGGCGCTGACTCTCGCGCGCCACGCACTCGGCGCGGGCAAGGCGCTGGTCACCGCGAACAAGGCGATGATCGCGCACCACGGGCTGGGCCTCGCGCAGCTCGCCGAGGCGAAGGACACACCGCTCAAATATGAAGCCGCGGTCGCGGGAGGCATCCCGGTCATCAAGGCGATCCGCGAAGGCGCATCCGCGAACCAGATCGCGCGCGTCTATGGCATTCTCAACGGCACCTGCAATTATATCCTGACGCGGATGGAACGCGACGGCGCGAGCTTCGCCGACGCCCTCGCCGCCGCGCAGGCGGAAGGCTATGCCGAGGCCGATCCGACCTTCGACGTCGACGGGATCGACGCCGCGCATAAATTGTCGATCCTCGCGGCGCTCTGCTTCGGGACCAGGCTCGACATCGGCGCGGTGACCGCGGCGGGCATCCGCAACCTGATCGCCGCCGACATCCGCGAGGCCGAGGCGCTCGGCCACCGCGTCCGCCTGATCGGCATGGCCGAACGCGACGGAACCGGCCTTTACCAGCATGTCCAGCCGTGCCTCGTCCCCGCCGACCACCCGCTCGCCTATGTTCCCGGCGCGCTCAACGCCGTGGTCGCCGAGGGGAATTTCGTCGGCCGCCTGTTCTTCGAGGGCGCGGGCGCGGGCGCGGGGCCGACCGCGTCGGCGATCGTCGCCGACATCATCGACATCGCGCGCGACGAATATGGCCCCGCCTTCGCGATGCCCGTCGACGCGCTCGACGCGGCGCCGGTCGCCGATGCCGGGGCGCGGGTCGGCAAACATTATGTCCGCCTGATCGTCGAGGATCGCATCGGCGTCCTCGCCGAGATCGCGACCGCGATGCGCGACGCGGGCGTCTCGATCGAAAGCTTCATCCAGCGCGGCACCGGGGAGAATGACGGCGTCGTCATCGTCCTCGTCACCCACGAAGGCCCGGCGCGGGCGATCGAAGCGGCGCTGGCGACCCTCGCCGCGTCGGACCATATCGTCGGCACGCCGATGCGGATGCCGATATTGGCGCTCTAATTCTCGGGCGCCGCCGGCACGCCGCTGTCGGGATCGGTGCGCTCCTTCGCCATTTCGTACAGCGGATTATATTCGGGCCCGCGCTTATAGTGGCCGCCGATCGGCATCCAGTTATAGGGCAGCCGGTCGAGGCTCATCGCCTTGGCCTCGGCACGCGGGAGCTTCGGCGGCGCCTCGCGGCCTTCGTTGGCGATCGCGCGCAGTTCGGGCGACAGCCGGTGCCTTTCGGTGTCGCTGCCGCAGACGGTGATCGAGCCGTCGTCCGACGGCGTGCAGCGCCGGACCGGATCGGTCATCTCCTTCGCCCGCGCGATGGCCGCATCGGCTGGTCGCGGCGCGGGCGGGCCGATGGTCTGCGCCGCCGCGGGTGCCGCCGTCGCGCCGATGACGCAATAGAGCGCAAAAGCGGCTCCGAATCGGGCGAAGGATTCTCGACAAGCGGGGCGGCGGGCCATATGGCGCCCAACATGCCGACCGGGCGGAACAAGTAAAGACGGAGAGTCAGGACGATGACGAACAGCAGCGGCAGCAACCTCGACCGGGTGCTCGTGCTCGAAATGGTGCGCGTGACCGAAGCCGCGGCGATCGCCGCCGCCAGGCTGATCGGGCGCGGCGACGAAAAGGCCGCCGACGCCGCCGCGGTCGAGGCGATGCGCGATGCGTTCAACACGCTCTATATGGACGGCACGATCGTCATCGGCGAGGGCGAGCGCGACGAGGCGCCGATGCTGTTCATCGGCGAAAAGGTCGGCAATGCGCCGGGCAAGGGGCCCAAGATCGATATCGCGGTCGACCCGCTCGAAGGCACGACGATCACCGCCAAGGCCGGCCCCAACGCGCTCGCGGTGCTCGCGATCGCCGAGGAAGGCTGCCTGCTCAACGCCCCCGACGTCTATATGGACAAGCTTGCGGTCGGCCCCGGCTTCTCGCCGAACATCGTCCATTTCGACAACAGCGTGCGCGAAAATGTCGAGGCGGTCGCGCGCGAAAAGGGCGTGTCGCCGCAGGACATCATCGTCTGCGTGCTCGACCGCCCGCGCCACGAAGCGATCATCAGCGAGCTGCGCAGCATCGGCTGCGGCGTCGCACTGATCCCCGACGGCGACGTCGCCGGGGTGATCGCGACCACCAATCCCGACACCAATGTCGACATCTATATGGGGTCGGGCGGTGCGCCCGAAGGCGTCCTCGCCGCGGCGGCGCTGCGCTGCGTCGGCGGCCAGTTCAAGGGCCGCCTGCTGTTCCGCAACGACGACGAGCGGCTGCGCGCGAAGAAATGGGGGATCGAGGATCTGGGCCGCGTCTACGACCTCGAAGACCTTGCCAAGGGCGACGTGATCTTCGCCGCGACGGGCGTCACCGACGGATCGCTGCTGCGCGGCGTCAAGCATCGCCGCGGCGGCGTGCTGACCACCGAAAGCGTCGTGATGCGCGCCTCGTCGGGTACGGTGCGCTGGGTCAAGGGCGAACATCGCGCGGGGTGACAAATCCCGCGCCGCCCCCGCGACGGCGAGAGCGACGGTTGGAATGAGAGGACCGCGAAATGGAAGAAGCAAAGCGTCCGCGGCTGTTCGTCAGCCATCATTCGAGCAAATATGACGTCGCGCTCCACGTCGAGAGGGCGCTGGCGCGCCACGGCGTCGATTGCTGGATCGCGCCGCGCGACGTCGGCCCCGGCGAGGCCTTCGACACCGCGATCATGCAGGCGATCCGCGATTCGGCGGGCGTCCTCCTCCTCTTCTGCAGCCAGTCGGACAAGAGCCCGCACGTCAAGCGCGAGCTGATCCTCGCCGACAGCGCGCACAAGGCGATCATCCCGCTCAGGCTCGAGGAGATCGTTCCCGACGACCTCGCCTATCATCTCGCGAGCGCGCAGTGGATCGACTGGCTCGAAAAGCGCGATGATTCGATCGCCCGCATCGCGGCGAAAGCCCATCAGCTCGCGGGCACCTCCGCGCCGGACAGGGCGGCACCCGCCGCCGCAACGCCGGCGGCTTCGGCGGCTGCCGACAATCTCCACGCCGCGATCCTGACGCAGGCGTCCGCGCCGGAACCCGCGGCGTCCTCGGGCGGCTCGGCCAAGACGCTGATGATCGGCGCGCTGCTCGTTCTGGTCGCGGTGCTGGGCGCCATGCTGTTCCTGCGCGGCGGCGAGGAACAGAAGGCCGAGCTTGCAACCACAGCGACCCCCGCTGCCGCTTCACCGGCGACCGCCGCGCCCGCCCCTGCGGCCGTGGCGCCTGCGGCCGAACCAGCGGAGACAGCGCCGACGGCGAAGGTTCCGCCGAGCTTCAACTGCAAATATGCCGCGACGCGCGCCGAGAAACTGATCTGCGGCGACGACGAACTCGCGGCCCTCGATCGCGAACTGAACCGCGCCTACAAGCAGCTCGACCGCACCGCGGGACCGCTGCGCGAACAGATCGCCGCCGAGCAGCGCGGCTGGCGCATCGGCCAGCGCGACACCTGCGGCGACGCCACCTGCGTCGCCGACGCAATGCGTCAGCGCATCATCGTCCTCGATTCGCAGCGCGCCTCGCTGGGGAACGAAGAGGGGCAGCAATAGCGCGGACGGCCTTGTGCCGGTTCGGCCGGTTTCGAGCGGGAGCGGACAAGATATCCTCCCCGTGCCGGGGAGGATCGGCGACGTCCGCTCTCCACCCCAAAGCCGCCCAAAAGAAAAGGGGCCGGGTTTCCCCGGCCCCAGGTCCAGCGCGACCCGCAGAGGATCAGAATTTGAACTGGATGCCCGTCTTGACCGAATAGCCGTAGCGTTCGACCTCGTCGGTCCGCGACGAAATGCCCTGGAAGACGCGGTAGGGTTCGTCGTTGAGGTTCGATCCTTCGAGGAAGATCGTCACATTCTTGACGATGTCGTAGCCGATCCGCGCGTCCCACTGGTTGAAGGAGCCGACATAAAGGTCGGTGTCGGTATCCCCGCCGGGTTCGAGCAGATAGGCCGAGCGGTAGGTGTAGGCGATGCGCGCCGACAGCCCGCCCTTTTCATAGGAGAGGAAGGCCGACGCCACCCGGTTCGACTGGCTGGCGAGCGGCAGCCGCTCGTCGCCGCGGCCCGGAATGCCCTTTGCGCGCGATTTCACGAAGGTGATGCTGCCGCCGACGCTGAAGCCGTCGAGCGGCGACGGCAGGAAGCTGAGTTCGGTCTGCGCGTTGATCTCGATGCCCTTGACGAAGGCGCTGTCGGCGTTGACCGGCATCGTCACCTGCGCATCGACCAGCGCCTGCCCGGCAAAGGTGCCGCTCTGCACGACGGTGGCCGTATAGATCGGATTCTCGATCGTCTTGTAGAAGCCGGCGATGCTGATGATGCCCTTGCGCCCGATATAATATTCGCCCGCAAGGTCGTAGTTGGTCGAGGTCAGCGGCCGCAGGGCGGGATTGCCCTTGGTCACCTCGTTATCGCTGGTGTTGACGACCGTCGTCGGCGCGAGCTGTTCATAGTTCGCGCGCCCGATCGCGCGCGTCACCGCGGCGCGCAGGACGAGCGACGGCGTCGCATTCCAGCGCAGGTTCAGCCCTGGGAAGAAATCGGTGTAGCTCTGCGCCCCGAAGCTGTCGTAATCCTTGTCGAGATCGGCGACGGTCGTCGTGTCGAGAATGTCCTTCGCCGCATAATTGCTCTTCGTCTTTTCCATGCGGACGCCGGGAATCGCGGTAAAGCTGCCGAATTTCAGCGTCGCCATCGCATAGGCGGCGAAGATCTTCTCGCGGATCAGATAGTCGGCGGCGAGGCTGTCGCCAACGGTGCCTTCCTCATCGAGCTCGAAACCGGCGAGATTCGACTGGAAGAAGCTGTCGGCGCTGGGGCGGCTGATCGTCGCACCGAACGGATAGCGGCCCTTGAAGATGCTGTCGATCGAGCCGCCCTGGACCTGATCGAGCGTGAAGTCGTCGTCATAGCCGCCGTAGATCACCGATTCGGCATCGTTGGTCTTGCGCCGGCTCGTATATTTGGCGCCGACCTGGATCGTGCTGTCGTCGCCGATGCCCACCGGGGTGCGGAAATCGGCGCGCGCCTGATACAGATCCTCGCGCGCGCGGCGATGCTCGTAGCTCGTTTCGTCGAATTTATACTTGGTCGGATCGAACGCCGTCGCGCCCGATTGGTAGAGCGGAATCGTGCCCGACAGGTCGTACGACCCCGTGATGTTCTTGGCCGCGAAGATGATTTCATCGCGGTGCGGGTCGCGCTTGTTGGCCTGGGTATAGCTGCCCTCGACGCGCAGCCAGCTCGGCCCGAGATCGAACTCGCCGCCGAACGACGAGGTGAAGGTGTCCGAATCCTCCTCGCGCGAGCGCAGCGCGCGCTTCGCCTTGGCGCCGGAGAAATCGCCGCTGGTCGCGGTCTGGTTGGTGATCGCTTCGTCGTCGAGGTCGACCTGGAAGCCCGGACGCGATTCCTTGTCCTTATATTTGGAATAGAGGAAGCGCGCGAAAACCTTCACGTCATCGGTCGGGCGCCAGTCGAAATTGGCGACCGCGCCATAGCGCTGACGGCGGGTGTGATAGTCGCGCAGCGTCTGGCGGAGCGGCACGAACTGACCGTTCACCTCTTCCCATTTGCCGCCCGACTGGATGTTCTGCGCCTCGAACTCGCGGTTCGAATAGTTGAGCGCGAAGACGAAGCCGAACTGGCGGTCGGGGCCAAAGCGCGACCCGATCGACGCGTCGAATTCATAGGGATGCTTGCCGTTGAGGTCATATTTGCCATAGGCGGCGCGCAGGCTGCCGAAGGTCCCCGGCCGGTCGAAGGCCGACACGGTCTCGATATTGGCGGCGCCCGCGATCGCATTGGCGTCCATGTCGGGGGTCAGCGTCTTCGACACCGTCACCGCGCCGATCAGCGCCGAGGGGATGTCGTCGAGCTTTACCTGGCGCGAATCGGGTTCGGGAGCGGCGGCGGTCTGACCGTTCAGCGTCACGTTGAGCAGGTCGGGCGACACGCCGCGGACGGTCAGATAGCGGCCCTCGCCCATGTCGTTCGAGACGCTGAGGCCCGGCAGGCGGCGCAGCGTTTCGGCGACATTCTGGTCGGGCAAACGGCCGACGTCGTCGGCGCGAACCTCGTCGACCTGGGTATCGGTGTTGCGCTTCGTCTCCAGCGCCGCGCGGTCGGCGGCGCGGCGGCCGCTGACGATGATCGCATCGCCCTGATCGGCCGGGACCGAGGCCTCCTGCGCCCATGCCCCGGTCATCGGGACTGCCAGACATGTCGTGAGCAAAAGCGCCCGTCCGAACCGCCGTGTCATTATTGCCTCTCCTCCCCGGCACGGCTCCCTGCCGTGCTCGTTCGGGCATCATAATGGCACAATTATTCTATATTGCAAGTAAAATAGAATATATCTTGCACAACGGCTTGGCGAGACGCAGCGATGTGACGCGCACGGCGCGCGATCTGACACCAGGCTGACAGGAAGTTCAGGCGGATAGCGTCCAGCCGACGCGGACTTCAAGCCCGCCGAGCGGCGAACGCGCGAGCACCAGATCGCCGCGCGACGCCTCGGCCAGTTCGCGCGCGATGGCGAGGCCGAGGCCATGGCCTTCGCCCCCCGAATCGAGGCGCGCGCCGCGCAGGATCGCCTCGTCGCGCTGCGCGCTGTCGAGCCCGGCGCCATCGTCGCCGACGACCAGCATCCGCCGGTCGCCCACCGTCTCGACCGCGACGTGGACGAGGCGGCGGGCATGGCGCGCGGCATTTTCGAGCAGCGGTCCGAGCAGTTCGGCGGCATCGTCGCTGGCGAGCGGCAGCGTCACGCTGTCGTCGCACGCCAGCGAAAAGGCGACGCGCTCGCCCGCCCCGGTCTGTTCGATCACCGCGATCAGCCGCTCGATCAGCGGCAGCGCCACCGTGCTGCGCCCTTCGGGAACGAGGCTGATCCGCGTGCGCGCCAGTTCGCCGTCGATCGCCGCGCGCATCGCGGCGATCGACGAATCGAGTCCGTCGGCCATCGCCGCCGCACCGGCTTCGCGCGCGCGCGCACTCTGCGCGGCGAGCGCGGCGAGCGGGGTTTTGAGGCCGTGCGCCAGATCGGCGGCGCGGCGGCGCGCGCGCACCAGATCGGCTTCGCGCGCATCGGCCAGCGCGTCGATCGAATCGGTGAGCGGCGCAAGCTCGCGCGGATAGGTGCCGCCAAGGCGCGCCGACGCGTCGCGGCGCAGTCGCTCGACCTCCTGCCCGACACGCCGCAGCGGACGGAGGCCCAGCCCGACCTGCGCCCAGGCCGCGAGCGCGAGCACCGCCCACAGCAGCACGAGGAACAGCGCCATCTCACGCCCGAACTCGCGCTGCGCTGGCGCCAGCTTGGCAAGGTCGTAGCCGAGCTGGACGATCACCGGCGGCTCCTGCGGCTGCAGGCGAATCGCGCGTTCCATCAGCAGCAGATGCTGACCGAAGGGGCCGGCGGCGCGGCGAATCCGCCAGCGGTCGGCGGGCGCCGACGCCGCGGCGGGCAGGTGGCTGTCCCAGAGCGAAACCGAGCGGATCGCGCCGGCTCCGGTCGACGCCTGCCAATAGAGTCCGCCGGCGGGAACCGCGAAGCGCGGATCGGCGGGCTCGGCCCCCGCGACCGGCACCCCGTGCGCCAATTGCAGGTCGGCGAGAAGCGGCCGCACCTGGACGAGCAGTTCGTCCTCGACGCGCCGCTCGACATGGCCGTCGAACAGCCAGGTCATCGCGAACCAGGCGACGAGCAGCGCCAGCGCGATCGCGACCCCGGCCCCCGCAATCAGCCGAAGCCGGAGCGAGCCGCCTGTCACGCCGCGGTCGCCGGCAGGATATAGCCGAAGCCGCGCCGGGTCTGGATCGTGTCGGCGCCCAGCTTGCGTCGCAGCCGGGCGACCAGCGCCTCGATCGCATTGGCGTTTTCGGCGTCGGCATCGCCATAGAGATGATCGGAAAGCTCGGTCGCGGGAACCGCGCGGCCGGGGTGATGGGCCAGATAGTCGAGCAACCGATATTCGAGCGGCGAGAGCTTGACGAGCGCACCGTCGAGGGTCGCGGTCATCCGGTGCGTGTCGATCCGGAGCGGCCCGGCCTCGAGCGTCGGGCTGGACCGCCCCGCCGCGCGGCGGACGAGCCCGCGAACGCGCGCGACCAGTTCCTCCATCGCCCACGGCTTCGCCATATAGTCGTCGGCGCCGGCCTCGATCCCGGCGACCTTGTCGGTCCAGTCGCCGCGCGCCGACAGGATGAGGACGGGAAAGCCGCGCCCCGCGTCGCGCCAGCGCTTGATGACCGACAGCCCGTCGAGTCGCGGCAGACCGAGGTCGACGATCGCGACGTCATAATCCTCGACATCGCCGTTGAACCACGCCTGCTGGCCGTCGCCAGCCAGATCGACGACGAACCCCGCGGCGGTCATCCCGCGGACCAGTTCGGACGCGACGACGGGATCGTCTTCGACCACCAGAGCGCGCATCAATCATCCTCGATCTTGAGTATCCGGCCGGTGCGGGCATCGACCTCGACCTCGCGCACCCTGCCGCTTCGGGTGAGGATTTTCACCTCATATTTGAACCCGAAGGATTCGCGTTCCAGCTTGACCTTGAGCACGTCGCCGGGGACGCGTTCGGTCGCGATCGCGAGTACGCGGACGATCGGCAGGATTTCGCCGCGCGCGAGCGCCGCGCTGGCGGCGCGCTGATCGGCTTCATCGTCCTTGTCGCTCGCAAGCGTCAGGGCGGGGGTGGCGAGAGCGACCATCGCGGCCGCAAGCAGATAGATTTTCCTCATGGCCTTCCTTGCCACACTCAGGCTGACATCAAGCTGATAGCATCAACGGACATATTGTCCGGCGTCTCATTTTCTCGATGCCGGGCATTGATGAAATATTTTTTCTGATTTATACATGATCGATAAATTTATTCCACAAGGGAGAGAGTCCGTGAAGCATAGCCTGCTTTTGTCTGCCGTGCTGCTGGCGGGATGCGCCGCGTCCGCGCCCGGCGCCGACGCATCGCCTGCCGCGCCGGGGTCGCTAAAGCTCGAAAAGGTCGTGATGCTGATGCGCCACGGCGTTCGCCCGCCAACCAAAGCGGCGGTGGTGCCGCCCGGCTATTCGGCCGAAACATGGCCCGACTGGCCGGTCGATTTCGGCCTGCTGACGCCGCACGGCGCGGCGGGGGTCAAGCTGCTCGGCGAAAGCGACCGCCTCGCTTTCGGCGCCCGCGGCCTGTTTCCCGAGGGATGCCCGGCGGCGGGCACGATCGTCCTCAAGGCAAGCTACAAGGAGCGCACGATCGCGACCGCGCAGAGTTGGGCCGCGGGGTTCATGCCCGGCTGCGCGGCAGAGGTCGCGCACCCCACCGGTCCGGACGATGACGCGATCTTCCACGGGCTCGACGGCGGCCCGGCCTCGTTCGACGGCAAGCGCGCGTTCGATGCCGCGCTCGCCCAGGCGCCCGAGGGCGGGCTGACCGCCGAAACCGCACGCCATCGCGGCGAACTGACCTTGCTCGCGAAAGTGCTGAATTGCGCGCTGCCCGCCTGCCCGCTGGTCGCCGAGCCGAGCCGGCTGGTCGCGCAGCCACACGATCGCCCCGAGATCGAAGGCCCGCTCGACGTCGGATCGACCGCGAGCCAGACGCTGGTGCTGGAATATCTGGAAGGCAAGCCGATGGCCGAGGTCGGCTGGGGCCGCGTGAGCCGCGCCGAGATCGAGCAGTTGCTGCGCTTTCATCCGCTCAAATTCCGCTATTCGAATCGCCCCGGCTATATCGCCGCCGCCGCCGCCGCGCCGATCGTCCACGAAATCGTCACGGCGCTCGGCGACCGGAGCCCGGCGCGGCTGACCTTGCTCGCCGGGCACGACACCAACGTCGCCGACCTCGGCGGCTTCTTCGACCTGCACTGGCAGGTGCCGAGCTATCCCGCCGACGAGGTTCCGCCCGGCAGCGCACTGGGATTCGAACTGGTCAGCAATGCGAAGGGCGACCGCTATGTCCGCGCCTTCTATCGCGCACAGACGATGGACCAGCTCCGCAATCTCGAGCCGCTGGGGTCGGACGATACGCTGTTCCGCCGCTATCTTCCCATTCCGGGCTGCGGCAATTCGGTCGAGGCGACCGCGTGCGGCTGGAGTGATTTCGCCCGGCTCGCCGCGCCGCGCGGGTAAGCCTCACCCGCCAAAGCTGCGCTGGACGGTCAGCCCGACATAGCGTCCGCTGCGCAGCACCCGCAATTCGCGATAGCGCAGCGCGCTGTCGCCGCGGACGCCGGCATAGATGTCGCGCGTCCGCGTCGCGGGGCTGTCGGTCAGATTCTTGCCGAACAGGCGCAAGGTCCAGCGCGCATCGGGGCGATATTCGACGAACAGGTCGAGCCGCCCGGCCAGGCGGTCGGCCTCGACCTCCTCGACCTTGAACGCGGTTTCGGTGCGCGCGAAGGCATAGCTGCCGCCCCAGCGCAGCTTCCACGCCGGAATGTCGTGGGTCAGCGCGATCTTCGCCTCGACCGGAAGATCGCCCGAAATAGGACGCCGCGCGCCGGTCGAGGGATCGGTTGCCCGGCCGCGCCGCGCGGCAAGGTCGGCGGTAACGACGACACCCTTGGCTCCGATCCCGTCGAGCGGCCATTTGAGCGACGCCTCGACGCTGTCGCGCCGGGCCGCACCGATATTGCCAACCGCGTCGTAGACGGTCCCGTCGACGACGACCGGGAGTTGGTCGACCAGATCGGATATCCATTCACGGCGCGCGGCGATCGTGAAAGACCCGGCGCCGAAACGACGCTCATACGTCGCCTCTATGCGCCAGAGGCTGTCGGGCTCCAGATCGGCATTGCCGGCGCTGATCGTGCCGCTGGTCAAGGACGCCGCGCCGACGAAGTCGCCGAAATCGAGCTGGCCGACCTCGCGTTCAGCCAGCAGCCGCAACGTCTGGTTCGGCGTCGGCGTCCAGATGAGCCGTGCGCGCGGCTTCCAGAATGCTAGCGATTTGACGAGGTCGATGTCACCCGTCTGCGACAGGCGCGACATTTCATATCGGACGCCCAGTTCCGCGGTGATCCGGGCATTGAGCGGCCGGCTTGCGGTCGCGAAGACTTCGGCGCGTTGCTCGGCAACGCGGACATCGGCCTGCGGCAGCAGGACGGGTTCGCCATCCTCGATCAGCGCATTGCGGCTGTCGAGGATATTGATCGCGCCCTCGGCGCCGATTTCGATCGCCCAGGCGCCGCGATGGTGGCGAAGCGCCGCACGCAGGATCGCCTCGCTGGCGTGTGCGCGTTCGTCGGAGACGCTGCTGTCCGACGCCGCCGTCTCGCGGTCGATGCCGACCGTCGCCACCGACCGGTAGCTTCCCACGAGTTCGAGATCGTTCGCCGCGCCTAGCGCGCGTTCGTAGCGCAGCCCCCCTTCCCAGGTGCGCGCATGTTCGCGCTCGCTGCCGGTGATCGCATCGGGCGCGGGGAAGGTGATGGCATAGGCGATGTCGGCAAATTTCCTTTTGTCCTGCGCCAGTCCGTTCAGGTGCAGCGTCCCGCCGAACAGCGGCTGGCGATAGGCGAGCGTCGCCTGCGCGATGTCAGCGCCCTCGGGCTGCGCGTAATCGACCAGGCGCAGCGGCGTGCCGTCGCGCGCGAAGCGGTTGCGGACGCCGAAGCCATGCTCGTCGTCGATCTCGCGATAAACGGTGCCGAACAGGTCGATCACCCGCTCGTGTCCATCGAACGTCGCCTGCGCCGAAACGCGCGGCGCGCGGCGCCCGTGGCGATAGAGGGCCTGCTCGGCCTCCACCCGGCCGCTGATCGAGCCGGCTTTCGCCAGAACGATATTGGCGAGCAGCGCATAGCCCTGCATGTCATAGCTGGCCGAGCCGGCGCGGATCAGTTCGATCCGCTCGACGCGCGCGGCGGGAATGCGTTTCAGGATCGCGCTCAGCGAATCGGTCTTTCCCGCCGGGCGCTGGCCGTCGATCAGGACATTGCCCGCCGCCCCCGAATAGCCGCGCACGTCGCCGTCGCCTTCGACGAGCGTGAAGCCCGGCAGCAGCGCCACCATTTCATAGGCGTTGGACGGCTGCGTCCGGTCGAAGAAATGCCTGTCATAGGACGGGATTCCGGCGCCCGCGCCGTCCTGCGCAGCCACGGGCAGCGGCGCCGCCGCCGCACCGAGCGACAACAGCAATGCGATGCGAACGCCATATGTCACGAATGCGAGCCCCTTCGGCGGGTGGAAGACCTTCCCCCCTTGGAAGCTCCCTATCCGCCCGGCGCGCTGACAATTGCGCCGCGGCCGATGTCAGCCTGCTGTCAGCTTGGCCGGCCCGCCTATACCCCCATCATGCCGGCGGTGGTCGCGCCGTCGATGACATAGTCGCTGCCCGAGATGAAGGCGGCCTCGTCGGAGGCGAGGAACGCGACGAGCGCACTCACTTCGTCGAGCTGCGCCATCCGCTTCATCGGCGCCATCCCCTCGAACGCCGCGCGCGCCGCGGCGGGATCGGGCGAACGATCGATGACGCCGCGGATCATGTCGGTTTCGAAGACGCCGGGCAGGATCGCGTTGACGCGGATCGCATAGCCCTTTCCCGCGCAGTGGATTGCCGCCGATTTGACAAGCGCGACCGCCGCCGCCTTGGTCACCGAATAGGCGGCATAATTGCCCATCGCGCGGTGCGCGTTCATCGACGAATTGACGATGATCGATCCCGCGGGTCCGTGCGGATTCTTCGCCATCGCGCGAATCGCGCGCTGGACGGTCAGCATCACGCCGGTCTGGTTCACCGCAATGATATGGTTCCAGGCATCGAGGCCGATCGCCTCGACGCTGGCATCGCCCGCCTCGGTCCCGGCGTTGGCGAAGGCGATGTCGAGCCGGCCATATTCGGCCGCGACCTCGGCCATCAGCGCCTCCCAGGCCGCGGCATCCTCGACGCGGTGGGCGCGAAAGACCGCACCCGTGTCAGCCTCGACGGCGGCGGCCGCTTCGGCATTCGAGCCGGTGAAGACCACCGCCGCGCCTTCGCGCGCCAGGCGCGCGACCGTCGCGGCGCCGATTCCGCTCGTCCCGCCGGTGACCAGGGCGACCTTGCCGTCCAGCCTCTGCCGCATCGCGCCTCTCCTCTCGCTGCCCTCTTTGCCAGTTTCGCGCCCGGCCGAAACCTATCAATAGAATAAGGTGACGCGGGCGTGGCGCGCCCGCATGATGCCGGCGCGACAGGAGGAGAAAGAGCCGATGAGCGACAGCGAGCATCCGCCCCGCATCGATTGCGTGCTGATCTGCGGCGGCGTCTGGCACGACATGGATTATGCGCGGCTGGAGTTGCTGAAGCTGCTCGCCGAGGACCCGCGCATCCGCACCCGCGTCTTCGAAAATTACGAGGCGATCGAAGCGATCGAGGCGGCCGACATCCTGATCACCTATACCTGCGACGTCACGCCGTCGCTGCCCGCGCAGGAGGCGCTGAGGCGCTGGTTGGATCGCGGCGGCCGCTGGTATGCGCTGCACGGCACCAATTCGATCCTGCGCCTGCTCGACAGCGGATTGTGGGAGGCGCCGCGCTGGGCGCCGCTGATGATGGACCTGCTGGGATCGCAGTTCATCAGCCATCCGGCGATCGAGCCCTATACCGTCCGCGTCGCCGACCCCGACCATCCGCTGACCCGCGGTATCGAGCCGTTCGAGACGACCGACGAGCTCTATCACCTCGAAACCCATGGACATCTGCACGTCCTGCTCAACACCCTATGCACCGGTCCCGGCACCGGCTTCGTCGAGGCCGAGGATGCACCGGGGACTTACCCGGTCTTCTACATCAAGCGGCACGGCGCGGGCGCCGTCCTCTATCTGACCCTCGGCCATTGCCGGGGGCATTACGACCTGCAGCCGATGATGGACTGGTGGCCGACGGTCGACCGCTGCGCCTGGGATCTGCCGGTCTTCCACGAACTGCTGCGCCGCGGGATCGGCTGGCTCAAGGAGCGCGAGCGGGTCTAAGCACGCACCGTCCGCCGGTCCTCGCGGATCAATTCGGCCGCGCGGAGCGCCAGCGCCATCGCGGGCGCGTTGGTGTTGCCGGTGACCGGCGACGGCATCACCGAACAGTCGACGACCCGCAGTCCGCCGATGCCATTGACGCGCAGCCGCGCATCGGTGACCGCGCGATTGTCGCTGCCCATGCGGCAGGTGCCGACGCCATGAAGCCCCGAGGTCGCGAGGCGGCGGAAAGCGTCGAGGATATCGGCGTCGCTTTGCACCGCCGCGCCGGGAAGCAGTTCGCGTTCGACGAAAGCCGCGAGCGCGGGCTGCGCCATATAGCGGCGCATCGCCCGGACCGCGGCAATCGCGGTGCGTTCGTCCTCGGGCGTCGACAGCCAATTGGGCTCGATCGCCGGCGCGGCATCGCTGCCGGGGCCGCTGATCGCCAGGCGCCCCTCGCTCGTCAGGCGGAGGAGCTGGCCATAGATGGTCATCCCCGGCTTGCGGTCGATGCTGTTCAGCGGCACCGGATGCTTGTCGTCGCCGAGCGCGAAGCTGTAGCCGCCGAGATAAAGCTGCAGGTCGGGCCGGCGGTCCGCGCTCGTCAGGTTGAGGAAGGCGCCGACCTCGAACGGCCCGGTCGCCATGATCCCGCCGCGCGTCAGCCAGTATCGCGCCATCGCGCGGGCGAGGCCGAGGCCATAGAAGCTGCGGCTGCTGCCGACGTCGCGCGACAGGCGGTGCGGCATGCTGAACCCCAGATGCTCGCGCATCCGGCCGCCGACGTCGGGCGCGTCGACCAGCGGATCGACCCCGGCGGCGCGCAGCACATCGGCGGGACCGATGCCCGAGCGCTGAAGCAGCAGGGGGCTTTCCAGCGTGCCGCCCGAGACGATCACCTCGCCCGCGCAATCGAAGCGTTCCGGCCGCCCCGCGACCACCGCCTCGACGCCGGTGACGCGCCCGTCCGCGACGATCAGCCGTTCGGCCAGCGCGCGGGTGACGATGCGCAGGTTGGCCCGCCCGCGCGCGCGGGCCAGAAAGGTCGTCGCCGCGCTTTCGCGCCGGCCGCGGCGGACATTATGCGCATAAAAGCCGACACGGTCCGATGTCGCGGCGTTGAGGTCGTCGACGGGCGTCAGCCCCATCTCGGCCCCCGCCTCCACCATCGTCTCGGCAAGCGGATAGCTGTGGATTTTCGGCGCCACGCCCACGGGGCCGCCCGCACCGCGCATCGCGCTGGCGCCGAGCCCATGATCCTCGAGGCGGCGAAACGCCTCGGTCATCGTCTCGCCATTCCAGCCGGTGCCGCCGCGCTTTTCCCATTCGTCGTAATCGGCGGGTTCGCCGCGACTCCAGATCATGCCGTTGATCGCCGACGATCCGCCCAGTCCCTTGCCGCGAATCCAGACCTCGCCCGCCGCCGCGCCGGGGCTGCGCGGCTGCGTCACGCCATAGGCCCAGATATGGTCGGGGTTGGTGACGAGCTTTGCCACCCCCTTCGGAATCGCGACCCAGCGGCTGTCGTTGGCGCCGCCCGCTTCGAGCAGCAGGACGCGGACCTGCGGATCGGCGCTCAGCCGTTCAGCGACGACGCAGCCGGCCGACCCCGCGCCGACGACGATATAGTCCCAGCTTTCCGTCATGCCGCCTCCCCGGATATCTGGTCCAGACTGGCATCGCGGCGGCGGGGCGGCACCTAGGGTCAGGACTCATTGATCAGAGCCAGAAGATGACGGTTGCGGCGAGAGCCACGGCAGAGAAGAAGGCCTTCGGGCACCGATCGTAGCGCGTCGCGACGCGTCTCCAGTCCTTCAGGCGACCGAACATGATCTCGAT
>QFCS01000552.1_pt1 | contig 30077 bp, 31 predicted proteins | sample 3576561 | NCBI WGS metagenome assembly QFCS01 | reverse complement strand
CATCGTCGGCATCGGCCCGCTGGGCGGCGGCTGGGGCGCCAAGAGCACGGAAGACGGCGTGTCCGTCACCGTCTGCATCAACGACGGCGACACCCACAACAGCCCGACCGAACAGCTCGAAGCCAAGTACCCGGTGCTGGTGGAGAAGTACGAGATCCGCAAGGACAGCGCGGGCGCCGGCAAGTACCGCGGCGGACTGGGCGCAGAGATGGTGGTGCAGGCGCTCTCGCCCTTCACCGTCACCACCCGCATCGACCGCGTGCACTGCAAGCCCTGGGGCCTGGAAGGCGGCGGCGACGCCATGGGCAACGGCCTGGCCGTGCGCCACAAGGGCGAGTGGAAGACCGACCACGCCAACGCCAAGATCTTCAACGTGCGCCTGGAACGCGGTGACGCCTACAAGATGCTGTCGGGCGGCGGCGGTGGCTTCGGCAGCCCGCTGGAACGCGAGGCCGACAAGGTGGCCGAAGACGTGCGCGAAGGCTACGTGAGCGCCGAGGTGGCGCGCGAGGTGTACCGCGTGGCGCTGGATGCGCAGCAGCAGGTGGACGTGAAAGCCACCGAACAACTGCGCGCCGCCGCGCAGGCCTGAGCATGGACACCGCCGTGGCAGCCGACCCGCGCGCCGCCCACCTGCTCGGGCTGTGGAGCCGCCTGAGCGCCCAGCACGTCACGCTGGGTTCGGGCTGCGGCTGCGGCGTGGGCGGCGTCAGCGTTTCCCTGCAAGACTTCGAGCTCGACATCGCCGACTACCTCTGGGCCGAGAGCGAACGCCTGGGTGAGAAGCAAGTGGAAGCCTTCCTGCTGCAACCCGGCCCCATCAACGAACAGCGCCAGCCGGTGATGGATCTGCTCACGCGGCTGGAAGCGGGCGAGGCCAGCGAGCGCGAGGCCGACTGGCTGCTCACCCGTCTGGCGCGCACGCTCGAATCTTTCGCCAAGCTGCACGGCCCCATGGGCGAGATGTCATGACGAAGGCTGTGCCTGTCACGGTGCTCACCGGCTTCCTCGGCAGCGGCAAGACCACGCTGCTCAACCGCCTGCTGCGCGAGCCCGGCATGCACGGCACGGCGGTGGTCATCAACGAATTCGGCTCGGTGGGGCTCGACCACGACCTCGTCGACCACACCGAAGAGAACATGGTGCTGCTGGCCAACGGCTGCATCTGCTGCACCATCCGGGGCGACCTGGTGGACGCCTTCGAGCGCCTGGCGCAGACACCCGCCGCACAACAAGGCGAACTGCGCCACGTGGTGCTGGAAACCACCGGCCTGGCCGACCCCGCGCCCATCCTGCACACCTTGATGGGTGACCCGCGCATGCATGGCACGTGGCGCCTCGCTGGCGTGGCCTGCACCGTGGACGCCTGCCACGCCATGGCCACGCTGGACCAGCACCCCGAAGCCGTGAAACAGGCCGCCGTGGCCGACCGCCTGCTGCTCACCAAGACCGACCTGCAGCCCGCGCCCGACGAACTGATGCAGCGCCTGCGCACCATCAACCCGCTCGCCGAGATTCGCACCGATGCCGATGGTGCCCTGAACGCGCTGCAGGCCCTGCTGGTGCGCCCCGCCGCCGCGTTCACGGCGCTGCCGGCGGAGAACCGCTCCAGCTTCTTCCCCGCGTCCACGTCGACGGGCAGCCACCACGACGACCGCATCCGCTCGCACGTCATCGTGCGCGACCAGCCCCTCTCGCGCGAAGGCTTCTTCGCCTGGCTCGACATGATCGCGAAAATGCGCGGCGACGACCTGCTGCGCGTCAAAGGCCTCGTGCACCTGAGCGACGACCCCGAACACCCGCTCGTCATCCACGGCGTGCAGCACCTCTTCCACCCGCCCGAAACGCTGCCCCGCTGGCCCAGCGAAGACCGGCGCACCCGCATCGTGTTCATCACGCGTGGCATCGACGCCGAAGACATCGACGCCACGCTCAGCGTTTTTGAACGGCGCCGCCCGCGCCGCGCCCCCGCACCTCAATCCAACTGACCACAAACCCTGAAGGAGACAAACATGAAGTTGAAGATGAAGCACTGGATCACCGGCCTGGCCCTGGCTGCGGTGGCCGCCGCACCCGCCATGGCCCAGGGCAAGTTCCCCGACAACATGATCAAGATCGTCGTGCCCTTCGCGGCCGGTGGCGGTGTGGACAACGCCGCGCGCCTGCTCGCCAAGCAACTGCAGACCGACCTCGGCGTCACTGTGGTGGTGGACAACCGCGCCGGCGGCAGCGGCACCATCGGCGGCAAGGCCGTGCAGACCGCCCACCCCGACGGCTACACCCTGCTCTTCTCCGCTGCCACCCACGTGCTCGCCAGTCACGTGCTGGCCACCCCGCCGTACGACCCGGTGACCGACTTCACCGCCGTCGCCCGCACCGGCGAAGCCCCGCTGTTGATCGTGATTCCGCCCAGCGCGCCGCAGAAGAACCTGCGCGAAGTGATCGACGCCGCCAAGGGCGGCAACAACTGGAACGCCGCCATCCCCGCGCTGGGCGCGCCCAGCCACCTGGCCACGCTGCTGCTCGCCAAGCAGGGCAAGGTCAACTTCACCATGACCCCCTACCGCGGCACCGCCCCCGCCGCCACCGACGTGGCCGGCGGCCACGTGCAACTGCTGGTCGACTCCATCATCTCGCTGCAACCCATGGCCAAGGGCGGCCGCGTCAAACCCGTCGCCCAGACCGGCGCCAAGCGCAGCAGCGTCGCGCCTGATGTGCCCACCGCCGCCGAAAGCGGCTACCCGGGCCTGGTCTACGTGTCGTGGTACGGCGTGTGGGCACCCAAAGGCACGCCCGACGACCGCGTGCAGTTCCTGAACAAGGCCATCAACAAGGCCACCGAAGAGCTGGCCAAGGCGGGTTCACTGGCTGCGCTGGGCGTGGAGCCGGTGGTGGAGTCGGTGGACGCGTTCCGCAAGTACATCGCGAACGATGTGGCGCAGAGTGCGGGGTTGTTGAAGGAAGCGGGGTTCAAGCCGGAGTAATGGGTTGGGTTTGAGGCGGTGGTTGGTCGGCCACTTCGTTTGATCGAGAAACGAGCGTGAAAAAGTTGACGAACCGCCGCACCAGGCACCACCGCTGATCGATTCCACCGCCCGCATGGGCGATGCCGCATGAATACTCCGCGCAAAAGGAGGAACGCATGCTGCTCAAGACAGCCGACGACAAGTCAAAACGCCTGGCCCTGCTGGAGGATCTCCAGCGATCCACCCTGCTCAATGCCTTTCAGAAGAAGTGGCTGCGCGAAGAGCTGATGCGGCTGCGCAAAGGCATCCAGGGTGAAAAAGATTCGGCGTACTACCTGGATCAGTATTTCAAGCACGGCGCCAACCACGTTGTGCTGCATGACCTGCGCTTCGTGGTCGATGGCGACGTGGTGCAGATTGATCACATGGTGATCAATCGCGGTTTCGGCATTTATCTGTTCGAAACCAAGAACTACTCGGGCGACCTGGTCATCAACGAACACGGCGAGTTCACAGCGCAGTACGACGACATGCATTTCGGCATTCCGTCGCCCATCGAGCAGAGCCAGCGACACGCCCGCCTGCTGCAGCGCTTGTTGAAGCAACTGGGCATTGGCAACCGCATCGGTGGCGAGATGAGTTTCTTCCACGTCGTCCTGCTGCACCCCAAGGCCATCATCAAACGCCCCGCGCGAAATACCTTCGATACCTCCAACGTCATCAAGGCGGATCAGTTTCCTTCGTGGCACAAGCAGTTTGTCGACAAGGAAGGCACCTTTGGCGAGACGCTGAAACTGATGGCGAATCTGCGAGGGCTCGACACCATTCAAGACTGGGCGCAGAAGCTCGTGCGCCAGCACCGCCCGGCCAATCTGCTGGAGTTGCCAGATTTCATGCAACCCAAACCGGCTCAGGTGGCACCCGCTGCGAAGGCGCCTCACATTCAGCCCTCGCCTCCCGCATCAGACCCACAGACACCAACGCCCATTGCGGCGGCATCTGCCCCTGAACCGAGCCCATCGATGGCGACGGAGCCTTCATGTCCTCGTTGCGGTAAGGCGATGGTTCAGCGCGTCGCGAAGAAGGGAGCGAAAGCAGGAAACCTCTTTTGGGGATGCTCCGGCTTTACGGCGGGCTGCCGAGGGACACGAGAAGTTGAAAGCGTGGACAGTCCAGGCTGACACGGAAAAGCCAGGGACAAGGTCGGGAAGCGAATAGCGCCGACCTGGAAGCAAAAAGACAAAAAATGGGGAGCTCATCATGGGACGAAGGAGTGGCTTTGAGGGATTTTTGCGCGCCACAGGGCGCGCCATAGCAGCAGCGGAGCGCGAACGCCAACGAGGCATTCGGGCGCAGCTGACCCAGGCACGCCAGATCGAACGTCATCAGCGCATGGCGCTGGCGCAACAGAACAGAGAAGACCGCGCTGCGCAGAAGGCCGCCAAGGCCCAGTACCTGGCCGACCGCCAAGGTGAGGTCGATGACTTGAATGCCGAACTGCAAGATCGGCTGGAAGAACTGCAAGGCATCCTCGCGCACACGCTCTCGCACGATGACCGGATCAACTTCGATGTCCTGCGACCGACTGCCAGTTTCGATACCTTCAAGCCACCGCCGGAACTGGCGCCCGGCCGCGTCCCACCCGCGCCGAAACTGCTCGCACCGTCTGGGCTGCACAAGCTGATTCCCGGAGCAACAAAGAGGCATGCCGCTGCGCTGGCCAAGGCGCACACCGATCACCAGTCGGAAGTCGCACGCTTCAACCAGGCCGAGGCCATCAAGCGAGAGAAGTTCGCAAAACTCAAGGCCGAGTACGACCAGCGCAAAAACCAGTTCGAGACGGAACTCAGACGTCGCAACGCCGAAGTCGACGAATTCCAGACTGCCTACCGCGCAAAGGAGCCGGACGCTGTCGTTGCCTACAACGAGATGGTGCTGGCGCGATCGGAGTACCCCACGGAAGGGTTTCCTCAAAAATTCCGTATCGCTTACAGACCTGATTCGTCGGAATTGATCGTGGAGTACGACTTGCCGGAGGTGCAGGCCATTCCACAGCAGGCGGAATACCGGTACGTCAAAACCAAAGACGCCATCGAGGCAAAAAGCAGAAAGCCTGCCGAGATCAAACAGCTCTACCAGGACATCGTTGCCTCAATCGCTCTTCGTACGCTCCACGAACTGTTTGAGGCCGATCAAGCCGACGTACTCGCACTGGCCACGTTCAATGGCATGGTGGACACGCATGACCCCGCAAGTGGCAGAGAGGTGAGGGTGGCTGTTGTATCAGTGCGTGCGCCGAAGGCGGAGTTTCTGGCCCTTCGGTTGGACAAGGTTGAGAAAATTGCCTGTCTGCGAAACCTCGGCGCCCAAGTGTCCAACCGGCCCGACGAGTTGCAGGCGGTCAAACCCATCGTCGAGTTCGACATGGTTGACAGACGTTTCATCGAGCAAGGCGATGCCTTGTCAGCGCTTGAAACGCGTCCGAACCTTATGGAGCTCACGCCGTCTGACTTTGAGGTGCTCGTCTCCAACCTGTTCAGCAAGATGGGTCTGGACACCAAGCTCACGCGAAGTTCGAAGGATGGTGGCGTGGACGCTGTTGCCTTCGACACCCGACCAGTGCTGGGCGGCAAGGTTGTCATTCAGGCCAAACGCTATCGAGACACGGTGGGCGTGAGCGCCGTTCGCGATTTGTATGGAACGATGCTCAACGAAGGTGCGAACAAAGGCATCCTGGTGTGCACTAGCGGCTATGGCCCCGATGCGTACAACTTTTCCAAGGACAAACCGATTGAGCTGATTGATGGCGGCGGGCTGCTTTATCTGTTGCGTGAGCATGCGGGGACAACTGCTCGGATTGCCATCTGATTGCTGCCTTGGCTAGAGCGTCAAGCCCAGTGTCACGGGGTATCCGGGGAGAGTTTGCGAAGAGGGGGCGATCTGACTCTCAGACTTTAAGACTCGTTTGCCTGACGCGCTGCTCTTAGATCTGTTCCAGACATTCGTGACCACGAGGCATCTGCACATGCTTAGTGCGTCGTTAAAGGCGCGACGCTTTTGCAGGCCGTGTGCGGGGATCGTCCAAGACTAAGCGTGCGTAATTGGCCAATTGACGAAAGGGAATCCATACGACTCGCTGCGTAAACTGCAGATCGCTTTGTAGCACTTCCCCTGAGTGCGATGAGTGGCTAACGCTTGACGAAGCTTCAATTCCCTCGCCGATCCAACGAAAGACTTCAAGTGACCAATCTTCACGATCTCGGCTTGGCCTACCGAAAAGCAAAAGTCGATCTGTATTACTCGTCTCACGCGTCCCTGGACGCGATTGCGGACTACGAGGAGTCCATTCATGACAATCTCGGCACCTTGCTAGCCAAGCTCCAAGGCGACGACGAAACTTGGGTTACGCAAACCGAATTCATCGGTGGTTGGACCCTGGGCGCCAAGTCGGTGGACATGTCGCGCTGGGAGCAATATCGCGAGCAGTACGGCAACGGCCTAATCCATTCCTCACCTGCCGAGGAGTGGGCACACGCCTGCAGCCTGCTGGGCGAGGGAAGCGAACCTCAGAAGCCCAAAGCCGAGTTCCGGGTGATGGCACGATGTAGCTTAGATTTCCACGTGCTGTCCACGCTGTGGATGCTGAAAGTCGGCCACCTGTTTGATGCCAAGTTGACAAGCTGCGCATACGGCAACCGTCTGCGACGCACCCATAACCGTGAGGCCATTAACCCGCTCTCCCTCGGCACCTTTGAGTCGTATCTCAAGCCTTTCCGTGACTGGCGCGACAACGGCATTCAGGCCATGCGCACCGCGCTGGACGCCGACAAACGGATCGTTGCGCTCACGGCCGACGTCAGTTCGTTCTATCACGAGCTGAGCCCCGATTTCATGCTCGCCCCGGCTTTCGTGGCCGATGTGCTTGCACTGGAATTGTCTGACTCGCAAGCCAAGCTCCATCGCTTGTTCATTCACGCGCTGAAGGCGTGGTCAGCCGCCACGCCATTGAAGAAGGGCCTGCCGGTCGGGCTGCCTGCGTCGGCTGTGGTGGCGAATGTGGCCCTGGCCGAATTGGATCGCATCGTAGAGCAGCAACTCGCGCCTCTGTACTACGGCCGCTATGTGGACGACATCTTGCTGGTCATGGAGAACGGAGCGAACTTCCGCTCCACCGCCGAACTGTGGGAATGGCTTTTTTTCCGATCTGCCGGCAAGTTGGCGTGGGTGCCGGGCCAGGAGCGCAAACAAATCGGCTTCCAGCCGGCTTACCTGAAGGACAGCCGAATCCACTTTGCGAATGCCAAAAACAAGGTATTCATGCTGGCTGGCGAGTCAGGCAAGACGTTGGTAGACGCAATTGCCCACCAGATCCACGCGCGGGCCAGCGAATGGCGCGCCATGCCCCGTCTGCCACGCTCGGCCAGCCATGTCGGCACCGACCTGCTGGCCGCCACGCAAAGCGACGGCGAAGCGGCCGACAACCTGCGAAAGGCCGACGCACTGACCATGCGCCGCGCTGGCTTTGCTATCAAGCTGCGTGACTTTGAGGCCTACGAGCGCGACCTGTTGCCAGAGGCTTGGCAAGCGCACCGGCAAGCTTTCTTCCGTGCTTTTGTGCAGCACGTGCTGGTGCTGCCGCAGTTCTTTGACCTAGCGGTATACCTACCTCGGGTCATTCGTCTGGCGACAGCATGCGAAGACTTCGAAGCTCTGCGCAAAATTTTGCGTGCGCTGGAGCAGCTCTGCACTCAATTGACCGATCACTGCACGCTAGGGATCAAAGCCTGCCCCGCCGACAGCGTGCCGCCTTCATCAGAGCTAATAAAGGTCTGGCAGAAGCAGCTGTACACCACAGTGCGCGAGAGCATCAGCGCCGCCTTTCCTCCACGGCTGTCGAAAGACGGGAAGGCCGCCTGGCAGGCGCACATGGCGGACTACGTGCCTGCGTTGGATATCGATGCGCTGCTGAGTTGGTATTTATCACCCAAAGGCTTCCAACACCAGCAGGCCCGCCTGTTCTCACTCGATCTGGCGCATATGCCCTTCCGCTTTCTGGGTCTGCCCAAGGAAATGGTGGCCCAACGGGGCATCCCTGCGAAGAAGACGGTGGCGAACTGCACCCACGCAGCAGAGCTGTTGCCAGACCATGTACTAAACGGCACACAGTATCTTGCCCAGTGGATGCGCTTCAATGGTCTGCCGCACGGCCTGCTGTTTGCAACCCGCCCTTATAACTTGCCAGAGTTGTTCATCCTTAATAAGGCGGCCTACGACTCGGCGGCGCGTGAGGCCATGCAGGCCGTGGTGCTGGCGGTACGCGGCTTCAAGCTCGGCGACGCGGCGCCCAGTTTCGACAAGCACGGCGTGCTACAGATACCTGATGGCCAGCCCCGCGGCAAGTACGGCGTTGCGGTTGCTAGTTGGAAAACGGAAATGGTCAGTTGGACGGCATCGGTCATGCGGATGCCAGACCCCGATGCGGATCGCTACGCCCGGCTATGTCATTTGCTCGATGGCGTTCTCGCCCAGCCGCAGCACAGCCGGTACCTCGTGCTGCCCGAGCTGGCCCTGCCCGCGCACTGGTTCATCCGAATTGCCAGAAAGTTGCAAGGGCGCGGCATCTCGCTGATAACCGGCATCGAATACCTGCATGCCAGCAAGGCCCGTGTGCGCAATCAAGTTTGGGCTGCGCTGTCGCACGACGGCCTCGGCTTCCCTTCGCTGATGATCTACCGGCAAGACAAGCAGCGCCCTGCCTATCACGAAGAGCGGGAACTGAAGCGCATGGCCGCGCTGGAGCTGCGGCCGGACAACGCTTGGAAGACCCCACCCATCGTGCAGCATGGCGACCTGCGCTTTGCCTTGTTGGTGTGCAGCGAGTTGACCAACATCAGCTACCGTGCTGCCTTGCGCGGCAAGATTGATGCACTCTTTGTACCTGAGTGGAATCAGGACACCGAAACTTTCAACGCGCTCGTGGAGTCTGCCGCCTTGGACATGCATGCCTTCATCGTCCAGTGCAACGATCGTCAGTACGGCGACAGCCGCATACGCGCCCCGTTTAAGGAGAGCTGGCAGCGCGACCTGCTGAGGGTCAAAGGCGGTGTCACCGACTACTGCGTAGTCGGTGAGATCGACGTGCAGGAGCTGCGCCAATTCCAGAGCAGCCACCGCTCACCGGCTCGCCCGTTCAAGCCGGTGCCCGATGGATTTGAGATTGAGTTTGGCCGCAAGGTGCTACCGGCGGGTGAGGGGTGAAAGCCAGAGGCTAGAGGCACGACTGCGCAATCCATTTAGGCTAGACCGCACGAGCAGATCTAATTCCAGCTGCCGTCTGTTCACATGGCCCTCGGTCTGCGTAAAACTCCTGTGGGGTAGTGCCTACTCGCGCTCACCGGACTTGTTGAGCTCTGTGGTGTTTGTGGATGTGTCCGAGGTGGCCTGAAATATCACCTTTAAATCCGCGGACCTCACCTATACTCCGCCGGTCGTACATCGAAAGTACGACCCGGATTGGCATCTGGAAACAAAGAAACATCGAATAGCTGCAACGTTTGCGCGTTGCGGCTATCTCCGTCTGTGCGCCCCTGTTTATGGTGGCCCGGATGGGGAGCCGCAAGGCTCGCCGGTCTTTGTTTTCTTTGTTCCGGTATGCCAACCCGTTCGGGCCACCGCCACCTCACAAAGGTGGCGGTGGTTTCACCAAAAAGATCAGGGTAGGCACATGCAAGAACATCCAGACATCTCTCCCTCTCCATCCCCCCACCACCGCCCCCGCCTCGCGGTGCTCATCGACGCGGAAAACGTGAGCGGCCACCGTGCCAACCAGCTCATGCAGCTCGTGAAGGAGCGCGGCCGGCCGGTGGTGTGTCGGGCCTATGGCGACTGGACGACGGACAACTTGCTGTCGTGGAAGAAGTGGCTGCATGCGCTGGGCATTCGGCCTGTGCAGCAGTTCCACTACGCCGGCGGCAAGAACGCGAGCGACACGGCGTTGATCATGGACGCGATGGAGTTGCTGCACCGGCGCCGGCTGGACGCGTATTGCATCGTGTCGTCCGACAGCGATTTCGTGGGCCTGGTGGGCCGCATCCAGGAGTTCGGGCCCACGGTGGTGGGCTTCGGGCAGGAAGGCGCTTCGCCCGCGTTCATGGCGGCGTGCGATGAGTTTGTGTTCCTGCACAACACGGGCGCGCAGCGCGCCGATGTGAATCAGGGCGAGCAGAAGCCGCAGTGAGTTGACGGGGGAGTGTGACGGCCTGACCGCGGTGCTCACCGCGGAATCAAGCCGTTTCACGCCGCACCCACGCGGTTTCGTCGCAAGCCGCTCGCCAGGCGCGGCCGCGCAGCGCACAGTTGCCCCATCGGCTTTCCGCCTCCACCCTTCAGGAAACCCCATGCTGCTGCAACTGCTCGCCCACCAGCCCCAGGCCATCGTCCCCGTCCTGCGCAACACACCGGTGTGGGTGTGGGGCCTGCTCGCCACTTTCCTCGCGCTGGGCGTCAGCCAGCTGCGCGACCGCACCGCCAGTCTGGCGCGCGTGTCGTTGATGCCGGTGGCGATGACGGTGTTCTCGGTGTGGGGCACGTTCACTGCCTTGCATGCGTCGCCCCAGTTCGGCGTTGCCGTCGTGGCCTGGCTCATCGCCGCGCTGCTCGCCTTTGCCGTTCTCGCGCGTGGCCGCGCCAACGCGCAGTACGACCGGGCGCGCCGTGTGTTCCAGCTGCCGGGCAGTATGGTGCCGCTGCTGCTGGTCGTGGGCATCTTCCTGGTGAAGTACGTGGTGCGGGTGGACCTCGTCATGGCGCCGCAGCTGGTGCAGGACACGGCGTACGTGCTGTGCGTGGCCGCCTTGTATGGCGCGTTCATGGGCACGTTCATCGGCCGCGCCTCGCGCCTGTGGCGCCTGTCGATGGGCCGGGCTGCGGCGTAAAAAAGCGCGCAGCGCGGCGTAGGCCGCTCGCAGGGCCCGCAGGACCGGCCCGGCATGGCCGATGCCCTCGCGCGGGTCGAGGGCATCACGGCCACCTTGGCGCTCAAGCCACCTGAACCTCGATGCGGCGCGGTTGCGCGTGGCCCGCCTTGGGAATGCGCAGCTTCAGCACCCCTTGCGACAGTTCCGCCGAGACCTTCTCGGTGTCGAGCTCCTTGCTCAGGGTGAACACACGCCGGAACCGGGCCAGGCCGACTTCGGTGTGGTGGGAGACGAGCCCTTCGGGGATGGCCATGTCCGCCTCCGCCTCGATCGTGAGGGTGTCCGCTTCCACCTGCAGGTTGAGTTTTTCCCGGGTGACGCCGGGCAGGTCGGCGCACAGGGTGATGCCGTTGGCATCTTCGATCACGTCCACCGGCGGGGTCAGGGTGGCGTCGCTGAAGCGGCGCCGGTCTTGCGGGGCGGCCAGGTCGCGCTGGGCGTCGGTGGACGACAGGTTCTGGACATCGTTTCGCATGATTTCTCTCCTCGCTTGAAAGGTCACTGGATGGCGATGCGCCGGGGTTGCGCCGACGCTCGCCGCTGGACGGTGATGTGCAGCACACCGTCGCGCATCCTGGCCTGCACCGCGTCGGGGTCGGCGTCGTCGGGCAGGGTGATGGCCCGACGGAAGCGGCCGGAGAAGCGCTCGTTGATGTGCACGGAGGACTTGGCGTCAGACGGGGGCAACGCGCTCTGGCGCTCGCCCGTCAGCGTGAGCAGGCCGCGCTCGAGGCTCACTTCCAGGGAAGACGGATCGACGCCCGGCGCAAAGGCGTAGATCTCCAGGGTCTGCGGGGTGCCGCCCACGTTGAGGGCGGGAAAGCCCTGGCGGGCAATGCCCCGGATGCTGGGGGACAGATCGAACGCCTGCTGCATCTCGCGTTGCAGGCGATCCACCTCGGCGAACACATCGCGAGGGAACAAGGACCGGTACATGGCGAATACCTCCATTCAGGGGTTGAACAGAGCGCCGGAGGCGTCTCCAGCGCTTCCGCAGACCAATTAGGAGTCGCCCGAAAAAATTCAAGGGGCCGCCCGCCCGCCGGATTCTGGGGTGGTCTCTCGCCATCTGACCCGGCACAAGCCACGGCTCACTATTCACCGGATTGGGAATAAGCGGCGTTGCCGGGGAATTCAGTTACGCTGTGGCGGCGCTGCCCCGTCAACACAAGGACCCCGCCGTGACCGCCAGAAAGGCCCCCACCGAGCCCAAGATCCGCGACTCCGAGCGCTCCCGCGCCGCCATCCTCCTGGCCGCGCGCGAGGAGTTCTCGCGCACCGGCCTGGGCGGTGCGCGGGTGGAGCGCATCGCCGAGAAGGCGGCGGTCGACAAGAAGCTGGTCTATTACTACTTCAAGGACAAGGACGGCCTGTTCGCCGCCGCGCTGGAGAGCGTCTACGCCGAGATCCGCGACGCGCAGCTGTACCTGGACCTGCAGGGCATGCCGCCGCTCATCGCCCTGCGCCGGCTGATCGAATTCACCTGGGACTACTACATCGCCCACCCGGAATTCATCACCCTGCTCAACAGCGAGAACCTGCACCTGGCGCGGCACCTGCAGGGCTCGCCACGCATCCGCGAACTCAACTCGCCGCTGGTGGATTCGTTGAGCGACATCCTGGAGCGCGGGCAGAAACAGGGCCTGTTCCGCGCGGGCATCGACCCGGTGCAGCTCTACATCACCATCGCCGGCTGCTCGTACTTCTACCTGTCGAACATCCACACGCTGTCGGCCGGTTTCAACCGCGATTTCAAGGCGCCCAAGCAGCTCACGCAGCGGCTGGCGCACATCACCGAGGTGGTGTCGGCCTTCGTGCTCGCCTAGCGGCCAGATTTCACCATTCAGGGAAAACACGGGGCTTTGGCCCCTTTTCTTGGGCCTACAATTCTCCAATTGGTGAATAAAGGGGCAGGAAACCCATGCGAAAGATCGACAGTTACGCCCACATCCTCCCGCGCAAGTACTTCGACCGCATGGCCGAGCTCGCGAAGGACAAGGGCGCCATCAAGCGCTGGCTGACCATCCCCGTGCTCTACGACCTGGACGCGCGGCTGAAGATGATGGAAGGCTTTCCCGAGTACCAGCAGATCCTCACGCTCTCCAACCCGCCGATCGAGCTGATCGCGGGGCCGGACGAATCGCCCGCGCTCGCGCGCCTGGCCAACGAGGAAATGGCGAAGATCCGCGACGCGCACCCGGACAAGTTCCCTGCCTTCGTGGCCTCGCTGCCCATGAACAACCCGGCCGCGTGTCTGGAAGAGATGGCCTACGCCATCAACGTGCTCGGCGCGCGTGGCATCCAGGTGTTCACCAACGTGAACGGCCGCCCGCTGGACGAGCCCGACTTCTGGCCGATCTTCGACGCGGCGGTGAACACCCACGACGTGCCGGTGTGGATGCACCCGGCGCGCGGCGCGCACATGGCCGACTACGCGTCCGAGAAAAAGTCGAAATTCGAGATCTGGTGGACCTTCGGCTGGCCGTACGAGACCAGCGCCGCCATGACGCGCATGGTGTTCTCCGGCTTCTTCGACAAGCTGCCGAACCTGCGCGTCATCACCCACCACATGGGCGCGATGATCCCGTTCTTCGACGGCCGCGTCGGCCCCGGGCTGGACCAGTTCGGCAGCCGCACCTCCGACGAAGACTACGAAGGCCTGCTGAAAAGCATGGCGAAGCGGCCCATCGACTACTTCCGCATGTTCTATGCGGACACCGCGCTCGCGGGCGGCCGTTCCGGCATCCGCTGCGGGCTGGACTTCTTTGGTGCGAAGCAGGTGGTGTTCGCGTCCGACTGCCCCTTCGACCCCGAGGGCGGCCCCATGTTCATCCGCACCATCCCCGAAGCCATCGACTCGCTGAACCTGCCCGAAGACGAGCGGGAAGGCATCTACTTCCGCAACGCGCTGCGTCTGCTGAAGATGCCCTGCTGCTAGCCGCCACATCCACCCCTCAAGGAGACAGACCATGACGACCCGGAAATGGATCGGCGCGCTGCTGGGGGCCGTGCTGGCCGCCACCGGCCTCGCCGCCCAGGCGCAGACCCAGAACTACCCCAACCGCCCGGTGCGCATCATCGTGCCGTACGTGCCCGGCGGCACGGTCGACCTGGTGGCCCGTGTGCTCGCGCAGCGCCTCACCGAACAGATGGGCCAGCCCTTCGTGGTGGAGAACCGCGCCGGCGCCAGCGGCGTGATCGGCAGCGACATGGTGGCCAAGGCCGCCGCCGACGGCTACACGCTGCTGGTGCAATCGCCCACGCTCATCGCCAACCCGCTCATGGTGCGCAAGGTGCCGTACGACGTGGTCACGGACTTCACGCCGGTCTCTTTCCTCGGCTCCGTGCCCATGGTGGTGGCCGCGCACCCCAGCGTGCCGGCCGACAACCTGCAGCAGTTCCTGGAAGCCGCGCGCGCGAAGCCGCAGAACTTCAGCCTCGGCACCTCGGCCATCGGCTCGCCCATGCACGTGTCGCTCGAAGCCATCAAGTTCGGCGGCAAGCTGGAGATGCCCATCGTCGCCTACCGTGGCACCGCCGCCGCGCTGAACGATCTGCTCGGCGGCCAGATCAGCTTGATCATCGACGCCCTGCCCTCCACCGCCCCCCACATCGCCAGCGGCAAGCTGAAGGCGCTGGCCGTCACCACCAGGGCGCGCATCCCCGGCATGCCCAGCGTGCCCACGGCGGCCGAGTCCGGCATTCCCGGTTTCGAGATGGTGACCTGGTACGGCCTGTGGGCGCCGGCCAAGCTGCCCGAAGCCATCAGCAAGCGCCTCACGGAAGAAAGCGCCAAGGCCATGCGCTCGTCGCTGGTGACGGAACGGCTCGGCGCACAGGGCTTCGTCGCCGCACCCATGGGCCCGGCGCAGTTCGCGCCCTACATCACCAAGGAAATCGCGACCTACGCGCGCATCGTGCGCGACGCGAAGATCCAGATCGACTGAGGTGTTGGGGGCGGACCCGTAAACTTCCCGCCCATGAACCTCAAGATCGCCGTCTATTCCAAGTCCGCCTGCCCGCAATGCGAGTCGGCCAAGATGTTGCTCAAGTCGAAATCGCTTCCTTTCGAGGAAATCAAGATCGACGACGAAGCCGAGCGCCTCGCCTTCTATGAGAAGTGCGGCCCCTCGGTGCGGCAGATGCCTCAGATCTTCATCAACGACCAACGCGTCGGCGGCCTGCAGGGCTTGCAGGCGGCGCTGGCGCAGCTGGGGCGGTAGTCTCGGAATCTATGGGCTTGCATAGGTATGAGGCTTGGCGGTTGAAGCAAGCCAAAAAACTATGTGATCTCATAGATTTTGTGTTTGAGATCAGCCAATTCGCCAAAATCTATGTGGAGGCATAGATTTCTGCCAAAACAGCGTATCCGGTCTTAGAATCTATGCTTTCCCATAGATCAAGGCCATGAACATCCCGATTCAAACACCCGCCGAACTGGGCCTGGTGCTGCGCATGGTGCGCAAGGCCCAAGGGGTTCGGGCCGACGATCTGGCCGGTTCGGCCGGCGTGGGGCCGGTTTTTGTGCTCGACGTGGAAAACGGCAAGACCACGGTGCAACTCGGCAAGGTGCTGCAGGTGCTGCAGGAAGCAGGCATCGGCGTGCAGCTCGAACTGCCTGACCACGTGGACCTGAGCCAGGTGCGGCCCGTGAGCAAGCTCCAGGGTGACGAGCGCCGCGAGAAGCTCCTGAAGCACTGGGGCGACTGGCTGGCCCATTTCGAACAGCAGCTCAAAGCCGATCCGGCGCGCGATCCGTGAACCGCGTGCCACCCGACGACTCGCTGGCGGTGACCGGAGGCACCCTGTTGCAGCCCGCCGCGCGACCGCTGCCCTCGGCCGATGATCTGGCTCGCGAAGCCGTGGCCTGTGAGGCCTTGCTCGACCGCCTCGCGGCCCACACCGACATCCTCAGGCACAGCCCCGAGCTGGCCAGCCAGATGCGCCGCCAGCTGCGCGAGGGCAAGCGCCCTCGCCTGCTGGAGCTGCGCATCAATGGCGACGAGGTCGGCTGGCTGTTCGACGTGCTCGACGTCTGGGTGCTGCAGTACAGCCCGCACTGGCTGAAGCAACCGGGCGCGTACGCACTCGCTCCCGGCCTGCCCTTGCGAGAGGCCGCGCATGTGGACGGCGCCTCGGTGCGGCCGGTGCAGTGGTACTTCGACAACCTGTTGCCCGAAGAGGAATTGCGCAAGGCCCTCGCGCAGGACGCGCGACTGGCGTTCGAGGACGCGTTCGGCCTGCTGCGCCATTACGGCGCAGAGTCTGCCGGCTCGCTGGTGCTGCAACCCCTGGGCGCGCCAGTGGCAACCACCGGCCTGCAACCGCTGCCGTTCGATGCACTGGCCCGGCGCATCCAGCAGCTGCCCGTGGCGCCACTCACCCAGGCCGCGCCCAAGCGCATGTCGCTCGCGGGTGCGCAGAACAAGATGGTCGTGGTCTACCGGCCGCATCCGCCAGCCGGCGCAGAGGTGGACACACTGTTCGAGCCCCTGGCCGGCACCGCGTCCACCCACATCCTCAAGCCCAACTCCACGTCGCACAGCTACCCGCATTCGGTGATCAACGAGTACTTCGTGATGAAGCTCGCGGCTGCGCTGAAACTCAACGTGCCGTCGGTGCATCGCCTGTACCTGCCCGAGCCGGTGTACCTCATTGAGCGCTTCGATCGCCGCACGGCTGCGTCGCAGGACGTGCAGCGCATCCATGCCATCGACACCTGCCAGCTGCTCAACAGCCCGCGCACCCTCAAGTACGAACGCGCCAACCTGCCCACCCTGCTGAGCGCGGTGGATGCCACCCGCTCGCGCGCCCTCGCGCGCAACCAGCTCTACCAGTGGCTGGTGTTCAATGTGCTCGTGGGCAACGGCGACAACCACCTGAAGAACCTGTCGTTCACCGTGTCCGCCAGGGGTATAGAACTGGCGCCGGGCTACGACATGCTGTGCACGGCGGTCTACGACACCCCGCTCTACGCCGCAGAACGCGCCATCTGGCCGCGCACCGCGCTGGGCACGGTGTTACCGCAGGGAACGCACTTCGACGAGGTGAACCACGAGCGGCTGCTTGCTGCCGGCGCCGCCCTCGGTCTGGGTGAAAGCACCGCCAGGCGTCTGCTACAAGACATGCTCTCGCGCATCGAGAAAGAAGCCGACGCGCTGATGCAGGCCATCGGCGAAGACAACCAGGCGCTCGAGCAGCGCTTCAAAGGCATGGAACACGGCGCGCCTCATGCGGCCGTGGCGGGGGGCGAGATGCAGCTGCTGCGCGCCATCCGCCATGTGGTGATCCGCGACATGGTGGCGCAGGTCCGCAAGGGCTGAAGACCCGGCTTGAAGCGCGCGGGATGCCGCACTGCGGCGACCTCATGCGGGGTCAGCGTGGCGCACCCCGCACCGCCGCCTCGATGGCGGCGACGTGGATCTTCTTCATGGTCATCATCGCGTCGAACGCGCGCTTGGCCGCTGCGCGGTCGGGACCGGTGAACGCCTCGGTGAGCACGCGCGGCGTGATCTGCCACGACACGCCCCAGCGGTCCTTGCACCAGCCGCACTCGCTCTCCTGGCCACCGTTGCCGACGATGGCGTTCCACAGGCGGTCGGTCTCGGCCTGGTCGTCCGTCGCGATCTGGAACGAGAACGACTCGTTGTGCTGGAACACCGGGCCTCCATTGAGGCCGATGCAGGGGATGCCGGCCACGGTGAATTCCACCGTGAGCACATCGCCTTCCTTGCCGTCGGGGTAGTCGCCCGGTGCGTGGTGCACCGCGCCCACGTGGCTGTCGGGGAAAGTGGCCGCGTAGAACGTCGCGGCGTCGAGCGCGTCGCGTTCGTACCAGAGGCAGACGGTGTTCCGGGGGATCACGTCACACGCTCATCTTCTCGATCTGCTTCTCGGTGTCGAGCAGACCCATCACACCCAGCGCGCCGGCCGACACGCCCAGGTAAATCAGCGCATCGAACGGCGACTGCCCGTTGCCCAGCGCCACCCCCAGGTGCAGGAGCGATGCGATCGCGGCCATGCCGGCCACGGTGATGATGCACAGCTTGAAGAACTCTTTCATGACCGTCTCCTTGAATGGACTGTGAATGCGGGTTGGAAACCGAGAGCAGAGTTTCAATTTGAAACCGGGCGCGCGCTGTAGGAGCGCCAAAAAACACGCCGTAGGAGTTGTCTGACGAACTTTCCGTGTCCGGCGGCGCGGTTCGGGCACGCCGTTTGCCCCTTTGGTGGAACGCCGCGCTTCGCCAGAGGCAGGGCCCAACCAGGAACCCCATGAACGCGCCTCACATCAGCCAGACACCACCCGCCGACGGGATCGACGTGCTGGTCGTCGACGATTCGGCCGAAGCCGCCGACACCCTGGCCATCGCCCTGAGCCTGGATGGCTACCGCGTGCGCACCTGCCACAGCGGTGCGGCGGCGCTGTCCGCCATCGCGCAGGACTTTCCGCTCTGCATGCTCATGGACTTCGGCCTGCCCGACAAGGACGGCCTGGACATCGTGCGCGAGGTGCGGGCCCGGCATGGCGACACGATCGTTCTGGTGATGTGCACCGGGTGGGACATGGGCGAACCCCGGGTGGCCGAGGCCGCCGATCTGGTGGACCACTACTTCACCAAGCCGGTGAGCCTAGAAAAATTGCGGCAGATTCTGCCGCCTTTGGCGCCGGAAGGCGTCCGCGCCTGACGAGCGCCTCAGGCGGCGAGTGCCATCGGTTGACGGGACCCGGCCGCCTGGGCCAGCGCCGCGGGCTGGAACGTCTCGTCGTCGGCCTCCACCAGTTCCACGCGCAAGCCCTGCGGCAGACGCGACGACAGGTGCGGCTGGAGATACGGACACTCATCGAGCCAGAGCTCGGGCTGATCCTGCAGCTGGGGGACACAGCTGTTGAAAACCAGCCCTTCGTCGAAGCCGGGCTGAAGGCCAAAAATCTTGTAGGCAAACACGAATGCGCTCCCAGTAAACGGATGGTGAATGGGGACCCGGTGCATGTGCTTCAAACTTTGTGCTCACATGCTGCCACCACTGCGGGGCAAGAATATGACGGTCCGTGTTACTGGCTTGTAGGACGTGTGGCAATTCTCACGACAGACCGCGCGAAGCGGCCAGCGGCACGTTGTCTTTTCAGCGTTTGGGGAACCGGCGCTGCGGCACCGGGGTGCGGCGTGAACGCGCGACGATGCGGTACATGAGCCAGTGCACCCACACGCACACCACGAGGAAGCCCGCACCCACCAGCGCCCCCACGAACCAGCCCCAGGCGAAGCCACTCAAGGCGCCCGCGGCCAATGCGAACGCGCAGAGCCACGCGTAGTCGACCACGTTGACCAGTGCCTTGTCCCGCCGGGATGCCGGTTGCATGAACACGCTCCTTGTCGCCGGGGCTCAGGCCCCCGGCATGGGCAGTGTCACCGGAAAATGCTCCGCCAGATAGGCCTCGCCGCGCTCCAGCACGAAGTAGCGGAACGCTTCCGCCGCCGGTGACAGCAGCTTCGACTGCGTGTGCACCACGTTCCACGCGCGCACCACCGGCGCGCCTTCCACGTCGAGCACGGTCAGCAGCTGGTTGCCGAGCTCGAGGCCGATGGTGTGCAGCGAGAGAAAGCTCAGGCCCATGCCCGCCATCACGGCCTGCTTGATGGTTTCGTTGCTTGCCATCTCCATGATCACGCGCAGTTCCACGTGTTCGTCGTGCAGGAATTTCTCCAGCGCGGCGCGCGTGCCCGAGCCCTGTTCGCGCACGATGAAGTCGTATTCCCGCAGCAGCGACGGCGGCACATGGCCGGTGTGTGCGAGCGGGTGGCCCATGGGTGCCACGAACACGTGCGGGTGCGCCGCGAACGGCTCGGCGCGCGTGGCCAGTTCCTTGGGCGGGCGGCCCATGATGGCGATGTCCACCTCGTTGGCGTGCAGCATCTTCACCAGCTGTTCGCGGTTGCTCACGGCCAGGCGGATGTCGATGCTGCCGTGCTCGCGGCGGAACTCGGCCAGCAGGTGCGGCAGGAAGTACTTGGCCGTGCTCACCATGCCGATGACGAGCGTGCCGGTCTCCAGCTTCTGCAGCCGCGCGGCGGCGTCTTCCGCGTCCTTCAGCGTGGCCAGCACCTTGCGCGCATAAACCAGCATGTACTCGCCCACGGTGGTCAGCGCCACCTTGCGGCCGTTGCGCTCGAACAGGGGCATGCCCACATGCCCTTCCAGCTCCTTGACCTGCATCGTCACCGCCGGCGGGGTGAGGTGCAGCACCTGCGCCGCCCGCGCAAAGCTCAGGTGGCGCGCCACCTCGCTGAACACGCGCAGCTGGCGAAAGGTCGCGTTCTTCATTCAGTAATTCCTTAACTGAGATGCAAGGAATCGTGAATTTACTTTATTCAAGCCCAAACCTAAAGTCCGCTCCACCCGAGACAAACCTCTTTTTTCTGGAGCCAACGATGAGCAACGCCCCCGCAGGTTCGACCGAGATCAAGGACGCCAAGAAGCGCTACAGCGCAGGCGTGCTCAAGTACAAGCAGATGGGCTACTGGATGCCCGACTACGTGCCCAGGGACACCGACACGCTGTGCCTGTTCCGCATCACCCCGCAGGACGGCGTGGACCCCGAAGAGGCCGCCGCCGCCGTGGCCGGCGAATCCAGCACCGCGACCTGGACCGTGGTCTGGACCGACCGCCTCACCGCCTGCGACAGCTACCGCGCCAAGGCCTACAAGGTCGAGCCCGTGCCCAACCGGCCGGGCGAGTATTTCGCCTGGGTCGCCTACGACCTGATCCTGTTCGAGGAAGGCTCCATCGCCAACATGACGGCCAGCCTCATCGGCAACGTGTTCAGCTTCAAGCCGCTGAAGGCCGCGCGCCTGGAAGACATCCGCATTCCGGTCGCTTACGTGAAGACCTTCAAGGGCCCGCCGACCGGCCTCATCGTCGAGCGCGAGCGCCTGGACAAATTCGGCCGCCCGCTGCTGGGCGCCACCACCAAGCCCAAGCTAGGCCTCTCGGGCCGCAACTACGGCCGCGTGGTGTACGAAGGCCTCAAGGGCGGGCTCGACTTCATGAAGGACGACGAGAACATCAACTCGCAACCCTTCATGCACTGGCGCGACCGCTTCCTGTTCGTGATGGACGCGGTGAACAAGGCCAGCGCCGAAACCGGTGAGGTGAAGGGCAGCTACCTCAACGTGACCGCCGCCACCATGGAGGACATGTACGAGCGCGCCGAGTTCGCGAAGGAACTGGGCTCGGTCATCGTGATGGTGGACCTGGTGATCGGCTACACCGCCATCCAGAGCATGGCCAACTGGTGCCGCAAGCACGACATGATCATGCACATGCACCGTGCGGGCCATGGCACCTACACGCGGCAGAAGAACCACGGCGTGAGCTTCCGCGTGATCGCCAAGTGGCTGCGCCTGGCCGGCTGCGACCACCTGCACACCGGCACCGCCGTGGGTAAGCTCGAGGGCGACCCGCTCACCGTGCAGGGCTACTACAACGTCTGCCGCGACAGCTACACGAAGACCGACCTGCCGCGCGGCCTCTACTTCGACCAGGACTGGGCCGACCTCAAGAAGGTGATGCCTGTGGCCTCGGGCGGCATCCATGCGGGCCAGATGCACCAGCTGATCGATCTCTTCGGCGACGACGTGGTGCTGCAGTTCGGCGGCGGCACCATCGGCCACCCCATGGGCATCCAGGCCGGCGCGGTCGCCAACCGCGTGGCGCTCGAAGCCATGGTGAAGGCGCGCAACGAAGGGCGCGACATCCTGCAGGAGGGCCCGACCATCCTGAAGCAGGCCGCCCAGCACTGCAGCCCGCTCAAGGCCGCGCTCGATACCTGGGGCGAGATCAGCTTCAACTACCAGAGCACCGACAGCAGCGACTACGTCGCAACGCCAGCGATGGCCTGAACTTTCCCTTTGCACACGAGGACCGCACACCATGATGACCAACGCCACCGGCCGCATCACGCAAGGCCAGTTCAGCTTCCTGCCCGACCTCACCGACGCCGAGATCACCGCGCAGATCGAATACGGCCTGCGCCGGGGCTACGCCTGGAGCGTGGAATACACCGACGACCCGCACCCGCGCAACACCTACTGGTCGATGTTCGGCCACCCGATGTTCGACCTGCACGACGCCGCCGGCGTGATGCAGGAGCTGCAGGCCTGCCGCAAGGCGTTCCCGCGCCACTACATCCGCATGATGGCCTTCGACTCGACGCGCAACGTCGAGACCATCGTGATGAGCTTCATCGTCAACCGCCCGGCCAGCGAGCCCGGCTTCATGCTGGAGCGCCAGGAAGTGAACGGCCGCAGCCTGCGCTACACCACGCGCGGCTACGGCACCGATCGCCCCGAAGGCGAGCGGTATCAGTAACCCCCTGCGCCGCTTCGCGTCTTTCCCCCCTCCGGGGGGCCGCACCGACGGCCCGGCAAAGCCGGTTCCGTGGTGCGACTTGACCCAGGTGCCCAACCCATGAACTCGACGCTCTACGCCATCCCCGGCAGCACGCCGCCACCGGCCGATGCCGCCGTGACCACCGCGGCGGCACCGGCCGAAGCCCCCGCGCAGCCACCGCGCTCGGTGGGCGCGGTGCTGGCCGAGACCCAGGTCGAAGCCGTGCTGCAGGAGCTGGACGACGAGCTCGTCGGCCTGGCGCCGGTGAAGGCGCGGGTGCGCGACATCGCGGCCCTGCTCGTCATCGACAAGCTGCGCACCGGCCTGGGCCTGCCGTCCGAACCGCCCAGCCTGCACATGTGCTTCTCGGGCAACCCCGGCACCGGCAAGACCACGGTGGCGCTGCGCATGGCGCAGATCCTTCACCGCCTGGGCTACGTGCGCAAGGGCCACCTGGTGGCCGTCACGCGCGACGACCTGGTCGGCCAGTACATCGGCCACACCGCACCCAAGACGCGCGAGGTGCTGAAGAAGGCCATGGGCGGCGTGCTGTTCATCGACGAGGCCTACTACCTCTACCGCCCCGAGAACGAGCGCGACTACGGGCAGGAGGCGATCGAGATCCTGCTGCAGGTGATGGAGAACCACCGCGACGACCTGGTGGTGATCCTCGCGGGCTACGAAGACCGCATGAACACCTTCTTCCAGTCCAACCCCGGCATGCGCTCGCGCATCGCGCACCACCTCACCTTCCCGGACTACAGCGCCGGTGAGCTGATGCAGATCTCGCGCAAGATGCTCGCCGAACAGAACTACCGCTTCAGCCCCGAGGCGGCCGGGGCCTTCGAGCGTTATCTCGGCCTGCGTCTGGAGCAACCGCATTTCGCGAACGCGCGCAGCGTGCGCAACGCGCTCGACCGTGCCCGCCTGCGCCAGGCCAGCCGCCTGTTCTCGCAGCCGCACCGCGAGCTCACGGCCGAAGAGCTCACCACGCTGCAGGCGCCCGACATCCTCGGCAGCCGCCTCTTCACCGGCGAAGGAGAGGCCGATGCTTGAGGCCCTCATCTTCGACGTGGACGGCACGCTGGCCGACACCGAGGCCGCGCACCGCGCCGCCTTCAACGACGCCTTCGCCGAGGTGCGCCTGGACTGGCACTGGGACGACGCCACCTACATCCGCCTGCTCGGCGTCTCGGGTGGCAAGGAACGCATCGCGCACCACTGGCGCATGGTCGAACCCGACGTGGCCGAAGGCGCGGCCATGCAGGCCACGGTCGAACGCGTGCACGCCATCAAGACGCGCCTCTACGAAAGCCGTGTGAGCGGCGGCCAGCTGCCGCTGCGCCCCGGCGTGCTGCGCCTCATGCGCGAGGCCCTGGCCAGCGGCCTGCGCCTGGCCATCGCCACCACCACCACGCCCGCCAACATCGACGCGCTGCTGCGCACGCCGCTCGGGCCGGACTGGAAGCACCACTTCGCCGCCATTGGCGACGCCTCCACCGCCCCGCGCAAGAAGCCCGACCCGCTGGTGTACCAGCAGGTGCTGGCCACCATGGGGCTGCCACCCAGCGCCTGCCTCGCGTTCGAGGACTCAGCCAACGGCCTGCGCGCGGCCACCGCCGCCAGCCTGCAGACCCTGGTGACGCCCACCGTGCACACGGCCGACCACCGCTTCGACGACGCCCTGCTGGTGCTGCCGCACCTGGGCGATGTGGACCTGCCGCTGCCCGGTGGCGTGGCCGGCATGGACCAGCGCTGGGTCACGGTCGATGCGCTGCGCCGCTGGCATGCGGGCAGCACGCTGTTCGAGTCGGCCTGAGCGGCCGCCATCTCTTCCACACACCACAGGTCCCACGATGTCCCGCTCACCCAGGTTCACGCCGCCGCCCGCTTCGACGAAGCTGGCCCCCTCCATCCTCTCGGCCGACTTCGCCCGCCTGGGCGAAGAGGTGCGCGCCATCGAGGCGGCGGGCGCGGACTTCGTGCACTTCGACGTGATGGACAACCACTACGTGCCCAACCTCACCATCGGCCCGCAGGTGTGCGAAGCCATCCGCCCGCACGTGCAGATTCCCATCGACGTGCACCTGATGGTGGAGCCGGTGGACGCGCTGGTGCCGCTGTTCGCCAAGGCCGGTGCGAACTGCATCACCTTCCACCCCGAGGCCTCGCGCCACGTGGACCGCACGCTGCAGCTCATCCGCTCGCACGGCTGCAAGGCCGGCCTGGTGTTCAACCCCGCCACGCCACTGGCCTGGATGGACCACGTGATGGACAAGCTCGACATGGTGCTGCTCATGAGCGTGAACCCGGGCTTTGGCGGGCAGGCTTTCATTCCCGCCACGCTGAACAAGCTGCGCGAGGCGCGCCGCCGCATCGACGCGCACACCGCCACCGGCGGCCAGCCGATCTGGCTGGAGGTGGACGGCGGCGTGAAGCTGGACAACATCGCCCAGATCGTGCAGGCCGGTGCCGACATCTGCGTGGCCGGCAGCGCGGTCTTCGGCGCGCCCGACGCAGGCGGCGGCTACCACGGCGTGATGGGCGCGCTGCGCCAGGCCGCGGCCCGCGCCGACACAGCGGATTCCCACCATTCCAGCAACGCCTCGCGGAGAACACCATGCCACTGACCGGCCGCAAGACCCTCACGCAATACCTGATCGAAGAACGCCGCCGCTTTCCCGAAGCCAGCGGCGATTTCAACGCACTCATCCTCGACGTGGCCATGGCCTGCAAGGCCATCGCGCGCGCGGTGGCCTTCGGCGCGCTCGGTGACGTGCTGGGCAACCACGCAGCCGACGCGCAAGGGCAGGGCGGTTCGGTCAACGTGCAGGGCGAGACGCAGAAAAAGCTGGACGTGGTGAGCAACGAATACTTCCTGCGCATCACCGAATGGGGCGGCCACCTCGCCGGCATGGCCTCGGAAGAGATGGACGCGCCGTACCAGATCCCCGAGACCTACCCGCGCGGCAAGTACCTGCTGGTGTTCGACCCGCTTGACGGCTCGAGCAACATCGACGTGAACGTGTCGGTGGGCAGCATCTTCTCGGTGCTGCGCGCGCCCGCCGCCGAAGAGCGCGAGGTGACCGAGGCCGACTTCCTGCAACCCGGCACGCAGCAGGTGGCCGCCGGCTACGCGCTCTACGGCCCCACCACCATGCTCGTCATCACCGTGGGCAACGGCGTGGCCGGCTTCACGCTCGACCCGAACCTGGGCGAGTTCATCCTCACGCACCCGGACCTCAGCGTGCCGGCCGACACGCAGGAGTTCGCCATCAACGCCTCCAACAGCCGCTTCTGGGAGGCACCGGTCAAGCGCTACGTGGACGAGTGTCTGGCCGGCAAGACCGGCCCGCGCGGCAAGGACTTCAACATGCGCTGGATCGCCAGCATGGTGGCCGAAGCGCACCGCATCCTCATGCGCGGTGGCGTGTTCCTCTACCCGCGCGACACGAAAGACGCGAAGAAGCCCGGCCGCCTGCGCCTGCTCTACGAGGCCAACCCCATCGGTTTCATCATGGAGCAGGCCGGCGGGCGCGCCAGCACCGGGCGCGTGCCCATGCTCGGCGTGCAGCCCGAAGGCCTGCACCAGCGCATCGGCCTGGTGTTCGGCTCGAAGCACGAGGTGGAGCGCATCGAGCGCTACCACGCCGAGCCCGCCCGCAAGGACCTGGACAACCCCCTGTTCCACGAGCGCAGCCTGTTCCGCGTCTAAGAAGGTGCGAATGAACCCGTCATGTCCGCTCGTCCCGCCAAAACGCACCCTCTCGGCGTTGCAAATGCGCGCCGTGGCCCAAGCCACGGCTGTGCTTTGCGCCTTGATAGGGCACGTTGTGGCGACCCGCTCGGCCACGCCGGATCCATTCACACCTTCTAAGCGGCCGCGCCTGCGTTCGCACCGATTCTTCAACTCCACGGGACATCACCATGTCTGAGCGCCACCCCATCATCGCCATCACCGGCTCGTCGGGAGCGGGGACCACCTCGGTCACCCGCACCTTCGAGAACATCTTCCGACGCGAAGGCGTCACCGCCGCCATCATCGAAGGCGACAGCTTCCACCGCCATGACCGCAAGGAGATGAAGCTGCGCCAGGCCGAGGCCGAGCGCGCGGGCAACGGCCACTTCAGCCACTTCGGGCCCGAGAACAACCTGTTCCCCGAACTCGAGGCGCTGTTCGCCAGCTACGGTCGCAGCGGCACCGGCAAGTCGCGCAAGTACCTGCACGACACCGACGAGGCCGCGCCGTACAGGCAGGAGCCCGGCACCTTCACGCCCTGGGAAGACCTGCCCGCCGACACCGACCTGCTGTTCTACGAAGGCCTGCACGGCGCGGTCGTCACGCCCGAGGTGAACATCGCCCAGCACCCCGACCTGCTCATCGGCGTGGTGCCCGTCATCAACCTCGAATGGATCCAGAAGCTCTGGCGCGACAAATCGAAGCGGGGCTACAGCACCGAGGCGGTGACCGACACCATCCTGCGCCGCATGCCCGACTACGTGAACTACATCTGCCCGCAGTTCGCGCACACGCACGTGAACTTCCAGCGCGTGCCCTGTGTGGACACCTCCAACCCCTTCATCGCGCGCGAGATCCCCGCGCCCGACGAAAGCTTCGTCGTGATCCGCTTCGCCAAGCCCAAGGGCATCGACTTCCAGTACCTGCTGAGCATGGTGCACGACTCGTTCATGTCGCGCGCCAACACCATCGTGGTGCCCGGCGGCAAGATGGAACTGGCGATGCAACTCATCTTCACGCCCTTCATCTGGCGGATGATGGAGCGCAAGCAGAGGGCGATGGCATGAGCGCCCGCCAGCAACCCAACCTCGACCTCGCGCGCCGCATGGCGAATGCGATCCGCATGCTCGCGGTGGACGCGGTGGAGGCCGCGAACTCCGGCCACCCCGGCGCGCCCATGGGCATGGCCGACATCGCCGAGGTGCTGTGGAACCGCCACCTGCGCCACAACCCGGCCAACCCCGCCTGGTGCGACCGCGACCGCTTCGTGCTCTCCAACGGCCACGGCTCCATGCTGCTCTACGCGTTGCTGCACCTCACGGGCTACGACCTGTCCATGGACGACCTGCGACAGTTCCGCCGCCTGCACAGCAAGACCGCCGGCCACCCCGAGGTGGGCGTGACGCCGGGCGTGGAGACCACCACCGGCCCGCTGGGCCAGGGGCTCGCGAACGCCGTGGGCATGGCGCTGGCCGAGAAGCTGCTCGCGCAGGAATTCAACCGCCCCGGCCACGACATCGTCGACCACCACACCTACGTGTTCCTGGGCGATGGCTGCCTGATGGAGGGCATCAGCCACGAGGTGTGCTCGCTCGCCGGTACGCTGCGCCTGTCCAAACTGATCGCGCTGTACGACGACAACGGCATCTCCATCGACGGCCACGTGCAGGGCTGGTTCACCGACGACACGCCGCGCCGCTTCTCTGCCTACGGCTGGCACGTGGTCACGGTGGACGGACACGACCCCAGCCTCATCCACGCCGCGCTGCAGCGCGCACGCAGCGTGGCCGCACAGGCCGAAGGCAAGCCCACGCTGATCTGCTGCAAGACCGTGATCGGCAAGGGCGCGCCCAACAAGCAGGGCAGCCATGACGTGCACGGCGCCGCGCTCGGCGCGGCCGAGGTGCAGGCCACGCGGGAGGCGCTGGGCTGGACGGCCGCGCCCTTCGAGATACCCGCCGACATTGCCGCCGCCTGGAACGCCACCGAACGCGGTTGCGCGCAGGAAACGCAATGGCTCCAGCGCCTGGCCGCCTACCGCGAGTCCTTCCCGGCCCAGGCGGCCGAGTTCGAGCGCCGCATGGCCGGCGAGTTGCCCGAGGGGTTCGCCGACAGCCTGCCCGCCCTTGTGGCCGCGCTGGGCCAGCGCAGCGACGCGGTCGCCACGCGCAAGGCCAGCCAGCTCGCGCTCGATGCCATGGCGCCGAAGCTGCCCGAAATCTTCGGCGGCAGCGCCGACCTCACCAGCTCCAATCTCACCAACTTCAAGGGCTGCACCACCGCCGGGCCGAACGCCGCCGGGCGCTTCACCGGCGGCAACCACATGAGCTACGGCGTGCGCGAGTTCGGCATGGCCGCGATCATGAACGGCCTGGCCCTGCACGGCGGCTTCCTGCCCTACGGCGGCACCTTCCTCGCGTTCAGCGACTACAGCCGCAACGCCGTGCGCATGGCCGCGCTGATGAAGCTGCAGGTGGTGCACGTGTTCACGCACGACAGCATCGGCCTGGGCGAGGACGGCCCGACCCACCAGCCGGTGGAACACGTGCCCAGCCTGCGCATCATTCCGGGGCTGGACGTGTGGCGGCCCGCCGATGCGCTGGAGACGGCCGTGGCCTGGGCCCATGCGCTGCAGCGGCGCGACGGCCCCACCGCGCTCGCGCTCTCGCGCCAGAACCTGCCGCAGCTCGGCGATGCGTCGCGCGCGGCCGCGATCCAGCGCGGCGGCTACGTGCTCTCCGACATGGAGGACGCGCAGGCCGTGATCATCGCCACCGGCTCCGAAGCCACGCTGGCCATGCAGGCGCAAACCGCGCTCGCGGCCGAGGGCATCGCCACGCGCGTGGTCTCCATGCCCTGTACCCACCTGTTCGACCGGCAGGACACCGCCTGGCAGGACGCCGTGCTGCCCCCCGCGCTGCCCGCCGTGGCGGTGGAGGCTGCGCACCCGGACTTCTGGCGCAAGTACGTCGGCCGCACCGGCCGTGTGGTCGGCATGAACAGCTTTGGCGAGTCGGCTCCCGCGAAAGACCTGTACGCGCACTTCGGCATCACCGCCGCGCGCGTGGCCGACGAGGTGCGCGCGCTGGTGCACCCGCGCCCGCGCGTGCGCGCCGGTGCCGAGGTGGAGACCGCATGAGCGCCGCGGCCAGCGATTTCGACCTCGTCATGTTCGACCTCGACGGCACGCTGGTCGCCACCGCCGGCGAGATCGGCGACGCCGTCAACGACACGCTGGTGCGCTTCGAGCTGCCGGCCGTGTCGCAAGTGCAGGTGGAGCGCTGGATCGGCCACGGCACGCGCGAGCTGCTGATCCAGGCGCTCGCCTCCGCCGGCAAGACCAGCGCCGACATGGTGCGCACCAGCGCCGCGCTCACGCTCATCGCCACCGAATTCGACCGCGCCTACCAGCGCCGCTGCGGCACGCGCAGCCAGCTCTACCCGCAGGTGCGCGAAACGCTCGTCGCCCTGCGCGAACGCGGCGTGAAGCTCGCGGTGGTGACCAACAAGGAAGGCCGCTACACCGCCACCGTGCTCGACGCGCACCGCCTCACGCCGCTGTTCGACCGTGTGGTCAGCGGCGACAGCCTGTCCACCAAGAAGCCCGACCCGGCCGGCATCCGCAGCTGCCTGGCGCAGTTCGCCACCGTGGCCGAACGCGCGCTGTTCGTGGGCGATTCGTCCATCGACGTGGCCACGGCGCGCAACGCCGGCGTTCGCGTGTGGGCGCTGCCCTATGGCTACAACATGGGCGAGGCCATCACCGCCTGCGATCCCGACCGCGTGATTCCGGATATCTCCGTCCTCCTGAACTGATTTCCCTTCTTCTTCAACGTCATGACACAGACAGCTCCTCTCCGCATCGGCATCAACGGCTTTGGCCGAATCGGGCGCAACGTGCTGCGCAGCGCGATCCAGAACTTCGGGGACATCGAAGTGGTGGCCATCAACGACCTGCTCGAACCCGACTACCTGGCCTACATGCTGCAGTACGACAGCGTG
>QFCS01002049.1_pt1 | contig 30145 bp, 29 predicted proteins | sample 3576561 | NCBI WGS metagenome assembly QFCS01 | reverse complement strand
CTCCTGGCATGGAGCGAAGCCGCCTCCGGCCTTGCCGTGATGGTGCTCGCCTGCTTCGCGCTGCGGGAGCGTCATGCTTGGGCGAGATGGGCTGGTGCAGGCCTTGGCATGTGGATCATGACGGCGCCATTCCTGTTCTGGACGGCGAACGGCATGGCCTATCTCAACGACACGCTGGTCGGTGGACTGATCTTTGCCTTCGCCATCTGCACGCCGCCGGAATCAGGCCCGTCGCCCCTGGCCGCGACGCGCGGTCCTGCCGTGCCGCCAGGTTGGGACTACAACCCCTCTGCATGGACGCAGCGGCTTCCCATCATCGGGCTTGCCGTCATCGGCCTGCTGGTCTCGCGCTATCTTGCCGCCTATCAGCTTGGCCATGTCTCGGCGGTGTGGGATCCCTTCTTCACAGGCGTCTCCGGCGGACGCAACGGCACGGAGGAGATCATCACGTCGGACGTCTCGCGCGCCTGGCCTGTGCCCGATGCCGCGGTGGGGGCCCTGACTTACATGCTCGAGATCTTGACGGGCATTGCCGGCTCGCAGAGGCGCTGGCGAACCATGCCCTGGGTCGTCCTGCTGTTCGGACTGATGATCGTGCCGCTCGGCGTGGTGTCGATCACGTTCATCGTCATCCAGCCCATCGTCATCGGCACGTGGTGCACGCTCTGCCTCATCGCGGCTGCCGTGATGCTGATCCAGATTCCCTATTCGCTCGACGAGGTCCTGGCGACATTGCAGTTCCTGCGGCGCCGGCAGCAGGCCGGCCGCAGTCTGCTGCGGGTGCTGGTGTTCGGCGACACCGACGAGGGCGAGGAGGCTTCCGACGATTCGCTCGACAAGCCGATGCCGATATTGGTGCGGGAGATGGCGGCGGGGGGCGTGACGTTGCCGTGGAGCCTGGCGCTGTGTGCGGGGATCGGCATTTGGCTGATGTTCACCCGTGTCACGCTGGGGGCCGAGGCCACGGCCGCCAACGTCGACCATACGATCGGGGCGCTGGTGCTCACGACGACGGCGGTCGCCTGTGCGGAAGTCGCCCGGCCGGTGCGGCTGCTGAATGCCTTGTGGGCTGTCGCCCTCGTGACCGCCGCGTTTCTCCTCGACACCGGCGCGCTCCATCAGGCGGCGTCGATCGCCGCGGCTGCGGCGCTCCTCGGACTGAGCGTCCCCAAGGGGCGCATCGGCGCGCGCTACGGTGACTGGAGTCGCGCCATCGGTTGAGGAACGGCAATCATGCGATCGTCGGCATGACGCCGCCATCGGCCCGCAAGGCGGCGCCGTTGGTGGCAGAGGAAAGGGGACTCGCCACGAAGGCGACGAGGTCGGCGATCTCCTGGGGTTCGATCAGGCGCTGCAGCAGCGAGGTGGCGCGATGCGTGGCGAAGAATTCGGCTTCGGCCTCTTCCGCCGTGGCATCGGGCTTCGAAGCAAGTCCCTTGAGGAAATCGACGATCCCTGCCGAACGGGTCGGTCCCGGAAGGATGGCATTCACGGTGATCGCCGTGCCTTTCGTCTGGTTTGCCAGCCCGCGCGATATCGCAAGCTGCGCCGTCTTGGTCATGCCGTAGTGGATCATGTCGCCGGGCGTCATCAGCGAGGATTCGCTGGAGATGAAGATGATTCTGCCCCAGTTGCGTTGAAGCATCGGCGGCAGGTAGTGGCGGGCAAGGCGAATGCCGCCGAGCACGTTGACCTCGAAGAAGCGCCGCCATTCGGCATCATCGATGGCCATGAATGGCCGGATTTCATAGATGCCGAGATTGTTGACCAGGATGTCGACGGTCGGCAGGGCACTCTGGATGGCGTCCGCTCCCTCCACGGTGGCTGCGTCAGCGACAATTCCGGTGACGCTGCCGGTCGAGGTGGCCAGGATACTGTCGGCCGCCTCGTTGATCCTGGCCGCGTCACGGCCCGTGATGAAGACCGAAGCGCCTTCCCGCGCCAGCGCTCGGGCGATCTCCAGGCCGATGCCGGCTGTGGCGCCAGTGACCAATGCCGACTTGCCCGTCAGTTGCAGATCCATGTGCGTGCCCTCGCTGCAGAATGGCGTCTTCGGCCGGGGGCGTCGTCAGTCGACGCGGCGGCAACGTCCGGACTTTGCTGCCGAGTGGCATAGCGCGTCGAGCTATCCAAAGGTCTGACCGGAACTGTCACAGTGGCGTCCCCGGCAGAGGCCTCATCACGGCGAACAGTCTCACGACGAACAGTCGGACGGATGCTCGTCGCTGTAGATGCAGTTCTGCTCGGATGGCTTGTTGGCCGTCGTCGTCAGGAGCGACGCCGCGATATAAGCGGCGAGCAACCCGCCCAACGCCAGCGGGGCGGCCATGAGGAACCGTCGACCGCGCGAGGACTGGCCCAATACGCTGCCGAGGGCAGCGGCTGCAACGAAACCGTAGCCGGCTGCCGCGAAGAGAAGGGTGTTGCCCCAGACGCTATCGGTCGGCCACATGACGATTTGCCCTGGCGACTCCCGCAAGGTTGCCGCGGTTTCTGGCACCTGCCGGATTCACCTGGACGGCGCTGGTTCGACTCCAACGCCGGTTCGTCACCTTGGTTGCCGATGGCGCAATGCCTCACTCAGCCCGGCTTTCGATGCGTTGGGTGACCGCGACCGCGTCGCCAAGCTCGACCGATCCTCCGTGAGCAGGCCGGCGGCCACGGCAGGTCGGTGCAGGTGAGTTCGCCGCCACGGAACACCAGTGCGCGCCATACCAGCGTATCGGACCCTGTGCGCATTGTCGCCCTCGTCCTCGCAGACTCGAGGTCAGCCCCTGGAGTCAGATCGACCGCCAGAGGGGCCTCAGCGCGATCAGGGCGACGAGGCCCAGGGCGCCGGTGACGGCCGTGGCCTCTGGCGCGCCGATCTGGTCGGCGAGCCAGCCCAGCCACAGGAAGCCCAGCGGGCCGGTGCCGATGCAGACGGAGAGAACGCCCATGATGCGCGGCCGCATTTCCGCTGGTGCGGCGAGATAGACCAGAGTCGCCTGCAGGGTGGCGAAGGCGGCTCCTGCCAGCCCGGTCAGCAGCAGAGCGGCGGCGGCCGGAATGGTGCCGGGCGACAGGGCGAAGGCAACGATTCCGATCTGGTAGAGCGCGACGCCGCCAACATAGGTCGCGGCATGCCAGCGCGGCGCCAGCCGCCAGGCCAGCAGCAGCGCACCCGCGAAGGCGCCGGCACCGTCGATGCCGGTGAGCAGGCCGATACCCTCGGGACCCAGTGCAAGCTCGTCGCGGCCGATCACCGGGATCATGCTCGTGAAGGGCCAGCCGAAGATGTTGTAGACGATCGTGACCGCGAGGATGGCGGCAAGCCGCCGGTCGGCCAGTGCGGCGACGATGCCGTCGCGCACGCGCGCCAGCACCGGCTCGGCGCGTACTGCGGACGGCAGGTCGCCCCGCACAGCAAGCGTCGCGCCCACAGCGATGAGATAGAGGCCGGCGCCCAGCAGGAAGGCGCCCTCTATTCCGGCCGCGACCAGGACGATGCCGCCCAGCATCGGGCCGATCATCCGGCTGACATTCTGGGCGACGACGTCGAGCGCCATCGCCGTCGCCATGCGCTCGCGGCCGACGCTGTCGCCCATCATGGTGCGCCGCAGCGGATTGTCGGTGAGCCAGCCGAAGCCGTTGATCAGGGCGCCCATGGCGAGGTGCCACACCTGCAGCAGGCCCAGGGCGGCGATGGTCGCCAGCGCCCCGGACGTTACGGCGAGGAGCGCCATCATGGCGGCCAGCATCAGGCGGCGGTCGAAGCGCTCGACATAGGCGCCGAGGAAGGCGCCGAACAGGCCCATCGGCAACAGCCGCAGCATCGTGACCATGGAGACGATGAACGGCGAATCGGTCTCGCGGTAGACGAATACGCCCATCACGACCGTATCGAGCCAGCGCACGGTCGACGAGATGAGGCCGACCGACCACAGGCGCCAGAAATCGGCAGGGAATAGCCCGCGCATCAGGATACCTTTGTAGAAGGCGCGGCGGTCGCTGTCCTGGAGCGCTCGATCGCCGCCCTCTCGGGGCGAAACCGCGATCGCGCCGACCACCCTGGCGGCGGTCCGAATGCCGTCATGGGCGGGGGGGCTGCTCGGGCCTTGCAGGCGTGCGGCATCGATCTTGCGTGCGGCTCCGCGCGAAACGGACCGCACTCAGGAGGATATCGCGTGAGCAGCACGACCAGGCCCAAGGTGGCCTTCATCGGCACGGGCGGAACCATCTCGTCGCTGGGCGTCCATCCGCTCGAGTTGCAGGACTACGTCGTCCACGACAAGCGCATGCATGCCAGCGAGATCGTCGCCCGCTTCCCGGTCGTCAGCGAGATCGCCGAGGTGATTCCGGTCGACTTCCGCAACGTGCCCAGCCCGGAGATCTACTATCCCGAATGGCGCGAGCTCGCCGCGCTCTGCCACCGCCTGGTCGGCGAGCATCCCGACCTGGCGGGCATCGTGGTCGGCCATGGCACGGCGACGCTCGAGGAGACGGCCTGGTTCCTGAACCTCGTCCTCAAGGTATCGGTTCCCGTCGTCGTGATCGGCGCGCAGCGGCCCGCCTCGGGCCTGTCGACGGATGCCGCGATCAACCTGGTCAACGGCGTGCGCACGGCGGCCGATCCGGCAAGCCGCGGCCGTGGCGTGCTGGTGCTGCTGAACGACGAGATCCAGGCCGCGCGCGAGGTCACCAAGACGTCGAACTGGCGCATGCAGACCTTCCGCACCCCCGACTTCGGCGCGTTGGGCCACGCGGACGCCGACCGCATTGCCTACTACCGCAGGCCCGAGCGGCGGCACATGCCCGACACCGAATTCGACGTCGCGGCGGTCGAGACGCTGCCGCGCGTCGACATCGCCTATGCCTATGCCGGGTCGGATGGCAGCGCCATGCGCGCCTTCATCGCCGCCGGTGCCAAGGGACTGGTGTCGGCCGGTTTCGCGCCGGGAATGGCGCCCGCCGCCGACTTTGCGGCGATGAAGGAGGCGGTCGAGCAGGGCATCGTCGTGGTGCAGAGCTCGCGCGCCGGCTCGGGCCGCATCTTCCGCGGCAAACGGCTGGCCGATGCGGGCATCCTCGCCGCTGACAACCTCAATCCGCAGAAGGCGCGCCTCCTGCTGGCACTCGCGCTCACCCGCACCTCCGATCCCGCGGAGATCGCGCGCATCTTCGCGACGTACTGACTGCCGCAGCCTTCCGGTCCGGCCGGTTCAAGTGGCCTGAGACGTCCTGCCGCCGGCGCGGCTGCGCACGGCGAGGCGCAGCGCCGCAAGCTTGGGGTGCCGGCCGGCGTCGTCGGCGGCGGCGGCCACACGGTCGAGCGCTGTGGCCAGACCGAGCAGGACGTCGATGTCCTGTCCTGCGTAGCGCGCCACGGCGGCGAAGGCGTCGCAGGCCAGGGTCTCGAACGTCACCGGCGGTGCCACGACGCGCAGGTGGCCCTGCTCGTCGAAACGCCGGCTCGAGGGCATCCTGCGATCGGCCAGCCGCTCCAGCGCCTCGCCCAGCCGGTCGATGCAGTACAGCGCCGTTGTCGGGTCGTTGATGCCGGGCGACAGGGAGCGCTGCGCGATCTCCACGAGGCGTCGGATCGAGAAGGCGACATCCTGCTCGGGCGTGCGTTCATCGCCGACGACGACCGTCGCCCGCAGGGCCGCCGCGGTGTCCTCGGGGAGGTCGCCGGCGACCGCCTGCGCGGCCGGCCGCGCGAGCATGAGCGGGTCGCGCTCGGTCACGAAGGAGCCGGGCGGCGCGGCGATCCGCACGACGAGATCGTGGCGCGCCGCCACCGCGATCAGCGCCTCGCCGTCGATCACCTGGACGTAGCCGCCGCGGCGCGGCGTGATCGCCAGGGCCCTATCGAAGTCGGGCGGCGTCCGCCCGGCGGCGTCGGCGTCCGGCGGCTCCTCGACATTGTCATTGTCCGGAGCCGGCGGTGCCTTTTCCGGCGGCTCCTGTCCCACCCGCTGGGGGTACAGCCGGTCGATCGTTGCGGCCGTTTCCGATGCCAGCGCCGCCAGGAGCGTCTCGATTCGGATCGAGTGGGCCGTGTGATGGATGAAGAAGATCAGCACCGCCAGGCTGGCGACCGCCATCACGACTCCGACGGCGACGGCGAGGTGCGGCACGAAGCTCGCCCCTTCCACGCCTTTGACCGTGCGCAGTACGAGCAGGCAGTAGACGAAGGTGCTGATGAAGGTGCCGAGCACCAGCTGGTTGCCGCGATCGCGCATGAAGTTGCGCAGCAGGCGCGGGCCGAACTGCGACGAGGCGAGCTGCAGCGTCAACATGGTTATCGAGAAGGTGAGCGCCGCCACCGTGATCATCGAGCTGCCGATCGCCGACAGGATGGCGCGAGCGCCTTCTGCCCCGAACAGGTGCAGCATGCCGAGACCGCTGTAGACCTTCCGGTCGAGCGCCTCGTCCAGCCGCGTCGTGGCGAAGGCCAGGAGGATGGCGCCGGCCGCCATCACCGTGGGAACGAACCAGAAGCTGCTGCGCAGGCGATCCCAGAGGACAAGCAGGTGAAGGACGGAAAGCAGCGATCGCACCGCCGATAACGCACAGCGCGACCGTCGGCTGCATCCATTCCTGTGGCGTTGCAGCCGCGTCCGGCGATTGTCACCCCAGCGCCCGCCGCGCCGCCTGCTCGCGCGGATCGGCCAGTCGGCCGTCGAAATAGATCGGCGTGCCACCGCCGCCCAGCCGTCCGCGCAGCGCCTGGATGCGCGCCCACGTCTCGCCGGCCAGCGCATACAGCGCATCGACGCGCCAGCCGCGCGTCGCGCTGGTCGGATGCGCCAGCAGCGCGCTTTCGGCGTCGTCGGCCGCTTCCTCCATGCCCTCGAGCGCCAGCTCCAGAAAGCGGATGCGCACTGCAATCAATGCCTCGTTGCGAGTCATGTCTGCCTCTGTGGTTGGTCTCCTGGCCGCGAGGCCGCAGGGTGCAAGCCGCCTGCCAAGTCGCCGGGCGGCAGGCTGGTCACGGCGACGCGGGGCGGGGTGCCCTCCCTTGACTCCGAAGCCCGCATGTTCTCTTTTCGTTCATGATCGGCGAAGCCACGAAGGGGCTGGAATTGGAAACGACCGCCACGATCCTCCACGCCGACCTCGACGCCTTCTACGCATCCGTCGAGCAGCTTCTCGATCCGTCGTTGCGTGGCAAGCCGATCGCGGTCGGCGGCGGGGTGGTGCTGGCGGCATCGTACGAGGCCAAGGCATTCGGCGTGCAGGGCGGTATGCCGGGACGGCGGGCGCGCGAACTTTGCCCGCAACTCGTCTTCGTGCAGGGTCGCTTCGAGGAATACCGGCGGCTGGGTGATGCCGCGATCGGCGTACTCGACGACTACACGCCGCTGGTCGAGCGCATCTCGATCGATGAGGCCTTCGCCGACGTGCGCGGCTGCACCCATCTCTTCGGCTCGCCGGCCGAGATCGCCACGACCGTGCGCCGGCGCGTGCGCGAGGAGGTCGGCCTGCCGATCTCGGTCGGTGTGGCGCGCACCAAGCACCTGGCCAAGATCGCCTCGCAGGTCGCCAAGCCTGACGGGCTGGTCGTCGTCGATCCCGAACGCGAGCTCGCCTTCCTGCACGACCTCCCGGTCGAGCTGATGTGGGGCGTCGGGCCGGCGACGAAGCTGCGGCTGGCGGCGGCCGGCGTCGAGACCATCGGCCAGCTCGCCCGCACCTCGCCGCGCGCCCTGCAGCGCCTGATCGGCATTGCGGCCGGCGAGAAGCTGTCGGCACTCGCCTGGAATCGCGATCCGCGCGAAATCGTGACCCGTCCTCGCGCACGCTCGGCCGGCGCGCAGTCGGCGCTCGGCCGCCGGCCTGCCACGCCGCATGTCTGGCGGCCGGCGCTGGCCCATCTCGCCGACCGCATCGGCGCCCGCCTGCGCGCCAAGTCGCTGGCCGGCCGCACCGTGACGGTACGCGTGCGCTTCGCCGACCTGCGCGCCGTGACGCGCTCGGTGACGCTGGATGCGCCGGTTGCTGCGACCGCGACGCTGACCGAGATCGCCGAGGAGCTGGTGCGCACGGCGCTCGCCGACCACCCGGAGGAGCGTTACCTGTCGCTGCTGGCGATCTCGGTGTCGCATCTCGCGAAGGACCCGACGCTGCAGCTCGAGCTGGGCTTCGGGCTGGCGCAGGAGGCGCGCCGCCCCGGCACCCGAAGCGGTCTCGCCCGCCATGCCGCCGACCGCGCCATCGACCGTATCCGCGACCGCTTCGGCTGGAAGGCGATCGGCTACGGCGCGGTGGCGCTGGGCACGGTACCCTCCGTGCCCGACGCCTTTCGCGAGCTTGCCGAGAAGGATCTGCCGTCCTGATCCTTCCGCCGGGCGGCGCCTCCCGCGGCGCCCGTCAGGACGCCGTGCGCGCCGCCGCCGGCTCGTAGCGGTCGTGGTGACGCACCCACGCCATGGTGAAGCCGAGCCCGTCCTCGTCGCGGCCCTGCGCGGTGAGGTCGAGCAGCCGGTAGGTATGCATCATCACCTCCACGCCGCGGCCGTAGGTCGAGTAGGTGTGGAAGACCTCGCCCGCATCGTTCTTCACGAAGGCGCTGATGCCGGGCATCTCGTCACCCGGCGGCGTCCGGCCATAGTTGTAGTCGCCGCCACCGTTCGCTCTCTCGTCCGGCGCGAAGGAGACGCGGAAGTCATAGTTGAAGTCGGTGCCGTGCGAGGACACCCAGCGGAACCGCCAACCCATGCGCTGGCGGAAGCGCTCGATCTCTGCGAGCGGCGCGCGCGAGACGGCGACGAAAGTGACGTCGCGCTGTGTCAGATGCACCATGGCGCCGTCGGTGTGGTCGGCCATGTAGGAGCAGCTCTTGCAGCCCGCCTGCCAGCCGGGCGCCAGCATGAAGTGCTGCACCAGGAGCTGGCGCCGGCCGTCGAACAGCTCGACGAGCGGCCGCCGGCCGTCCGGCGTGTCGAAGACATAGTCCTTGTCGATGCGCACCCAGGGCAGTGCGCGGCGCTCGCGCGCGACCTGGTCGCCGAGATGGGTCAGCTCCTTCTCGCGCGCCAGCAGCGCCTTGCGTTCGGCCAGCCACTGGTCGCGGGTGACGACGGGATGGTTCATGCTCATCATCGGATCCTCCGGTGTTGTCCTGCTCCATAGTTGGGCCGGATGCCGTTCCGGCGGGAGTTACAAGTGTGGCGGGAATTGCGGGCGGCCTGCGCGTCGGCCGCGACGCCCGCCCGGGAGAGGCTGGACGCGATGAACCGCACCATCGAATCCCGGCTGCCAGCGCAGCCCGTCATCGACGACGGCGACATGAAGCTGTTCCGCGCCTTGCCGTCGCCGCAGCGTGCCGCGCTCGGGCCGTTCGTGTTCGTCGACCACTACCGCAGCGCAAGCCCGCGCGGCATCGGCGACCGGCCGCATCCCCACGCCGGCATCGAGGTGCTGAGCTATCTGATCGAGGGCGGCGTGGAGCATCGCGACAGCATGGGCTTCCGCGACCGGCTCGGCCCCGGCGACGCGCAGTGGATCCGCGCCGGCCGCGGCGTCCTGCATGCCGAACAGCCGCAAGGTGGCCGCCACGGCCTGCAGCTCTGGACCAGTCTGCCGCCGGCGCTGAAGCACGCCGAACCCGCCTACCGGTCGTGGCGCGCCGCCGACATTCCCGAGCTGCGCGCCACGGGCGCCCGCGTGCGCGTCATCGCCGGTACCGTCGGGGAGACGACCGGGCCAATGGTGCTCGCCACGCCCACCCTGTTCGCACAGGTGGCGCTCGAGGCCGGGACCGCGCTCACGCTCGACGTCGAAGCGCAGCACGAGCTCGGCCTGTACGTTCTGGAAGGCACGGTCGCCGTGCAGGGAGACCCGGCGCAGGAGGACCCGCTGCCGGGCGATGCGCCGCCGCTGCGAGTGGGCGAGCTCGCCGTCCTGGCGCCGGGGCCGCGCGTCGGGTTGACCGCAACCGGCGACGGTCCGGCCTCGGTCGCTCTGCTGGGTGGCCAGCCGGCCCAAGGGCCGATCCTGTTCGGTGGCCCGTTCGTGATGGACACGCCCGAGCGGCTGATGCAGGCGCGCGCCGATTACCTGGCTGGTCGCATGGGCCGAATGGAGGGGGTGCCGTTCTAATTGACGCGAGCATTGTGCGCCGATGCAACCTGATCGCGAAGACCTGCGGATGGACGACGGCTCCTGTAGGATGAAGGAGCTGATGCGATCGGTGGCAGTTCGGGACGGGAGAAATGGACCGGGTACGGGAAAACGAGATCGTCGACGCGTTCTACGATGCCGCACTCGGCCATCAGTCCTGGGATCAGGCCGGGCATCAGCTCCGCCGGCTGATGGCCGGCAAGACCCTCATGCTGTCGACGCATGACTCGGCGCATTCTGCGGCCGATGTGGTGCTGACGCTGGGCATAACGCAAGAGCAGGTCCAGGAATACGGGCACTTCGCGGCGCACGACGTCTGGGCCCTTGGCGCGCTCCAGCGCCGGATCGTCGGCAAGGCCCTGACCGGCGAGCAGGTCGTCGCGGAGTCGACTCTTCTGCGGAGCTATATCTACAACGAATATCTGCGTCCGCGGGTCGATGCTCGCTTCATGGTGGGATCGATCCTGCCGCTACGGGACGGCAGTCATGCTGTGGTCGGGGTACACCGGCCGCATGGCGCCCGGGACTTCACCGCCGAGGATGCCGAGCGGATGAACCGGCTCCTGCCCCACCTGCGACGCGCACTGGAGGTCCGGCAGCGTCTGCAGGTCGACGCACGCTGTACCGGCGCGGCGTATGGCGCGCTCGACCATCTCAGCGTCGGCATCATCCTGATCGCCACCTCGGGCCGGCTGTTGCATGCCAACGCCGCGGGCGAAGCCATCCTCAGGAGCGGCGACGGTCTTTTGCGTACCCCGGATGGCCTGATGGCAGTCAACCGCGACGACGACAGACGCCTCCAGACGCTGTTGGCCGAGTTGCGCCAGCGGTCGCCGATGCGGCGCTCGGCGGGCGGGCATCTCAGTGTCCGGCGGCTGTCCGGCCGTCGCGCCTATGCCGTCATGCTGGTGCCCACGGGCCCCGGCCAGCTCGGCGTCCGAGGGCCCTCCCGCGCCGTGCTCGCCTTCGTTTCCGATCCGTCGGGGAAGATCGGCGCTGATCTCGCGATGCTGGCCAGCCTGTTCGGCTTCGCGCCGGTCGAAGCGCGTCTGGTGCTGGCGCTGATGGCCGGCAAGCCGCTGCCCGAGATCGCCGTGCAGTCCGGCCTGTCCTACAACACGGTCCGCAAGCAGTTGGCGCGCGTGATGGCCAAGACCGAAACGCGATCGCAGGCCGAGCTCGTCCTGCTCGTGGCGCGCACCGTCGGCAGCGTCGCGTGGCCAACCGCGACTCTCGACGCAAAAACGGCCGGGTGATGCCCGGCCGTTCCTGAAGTCCCGTGCTTCGGAACGTTCTACTGGATGACGATCTCGACCCGGCGGTTCTGCGGCTCGCGGACGCCGTCGGCGGTCTGGACGAGCAGGCCCTGCTCGCCACGGCCGATGACCGCGATGGCCTGGGCCGGCACACCGTTGCGCACCAGGGCGTCCTTGACGGCGTTGGCACGACGCAGCGACAGCGCCATGTTGTAGGCCTCAGGGCCCGACGTGTCGGTGTGGCCGGTCGCCGTGATGCGCGCGTTACCCTTGGTCTTGTAGGCGTCGGCGGCCTGCTTGATCGTGGTCAGCGCCTGCTGCGAGAGATTGGCGCGATCCCAGTCGAAGAACACCATGAAGGACGGCGGCGCAACGGCCGGGGCGGGCGGCGGCGGCGGAGCGGCCGCGGCCTTGCCGAAGCGCATCTGCAGGCCGACCATCAGGCTGAAATTGTTGTTCAGAGGGTTGGTCGCGACTGAGTAGCCGGAGCCACCCGCGTTGCCCGTATGGACGAAGTTCGGCGTCGTCGTGCCGTAGTAGCGGCCTTCGAGGTTGAGGCGGAATGTCGGGTCGATGTTGTAGCCGACGCCGACCATGCCCTGATAGGCGAACTGCGTGCTGGTGACCGTCGAGGCCAGTGCCCCCACGTTCAGGAAGGCGACGCCCGCGCCAGCGCCGATGTAGGGAACGATCGAGCCTCCGGCCATGAAGTCATAGTAGACATTGCCCATGACGGAGATCTGGCTGAAGTTGATGCCAGCGCTGCCGCTGATGGCGTTGACCGAGAGGGTGCCGTTATTCTCGCGGTAGGCGCCTTCCAGCTCCACGCGGGGGCCGACGAAGTCGTAGCCCACCACACCGCCGAGGACATAGCCCGTGTTGAAGGCCGCGTTGGAGGTCGACGAACCGCTGAAGGCTGGCGCGATGGTGACGGTCGACGTGAACGAATTGTTCAGCATCCAGTTGAGGCCGCCCTCGATGCCGACATAGGCGCCGCCCGGCTGCATCGACTGCGCTTGGGCGGCAAAGGGCGCCGCCGCGAGAAGCGCAGCACCAACGATCATCTTCTTCATTCGGAATTCCCCCGTTCAGGCCGGTTTGGATCACCGACAAAACCAACGTGTCACAGTTTTTACACCACCATGGATATGCGCAGCAATCGCACCGAATGTTTGTGCGAATCACTGTGTCTTCGGCGCAACACCATCAGGAGGCGAACGGGGCTCAAAAAAAGCCCTGCTGCGGCGCAGCAGGGCAGGTCTCATGAAGTACTGGAGGATTTCAATACAGCCCGCCTCGATCGTTGTCCAATGGAGGGTGCGTGGTCCGAAGCCGGGCTGCAGTTGAGGCTCCCGGCTGCGCCGTCCATGTCTGGATATACGATCGATAGAGCCGCAACGCCGTGCCAGCGTCACGCTTGGACTATAATCCAAGTGCTTGCAATATACAACTAGAGTTGTGATCCCCTGACAATTCCTTCGGGACTTTTTGCGCTCCATATTAAGGGGGGGAGAAAACGTCGGTAGCGATGGATACTGCCGTTATACACCATCTGGCGACGGCGGCCCAGTCCCGGCTCTCCGGGACGGGGCACCGCCGCCGGCTTCCGGTCAGCGCGGCATTCCTTCGAATGCCAGCAGGCCCGGATCGAGATGGTCCCACGCGTGGCCGCGCACGGTGTAGATCACGGCCCGGGGCCTGTAGCGGCCGGGATCGTCGAGGCTTGCGGCGTGCACGGTGAAGAGATCCGGCATGGCTGCGAAGGTCATGTACACGGGCGATCCGCAGGCCGGGCAGAAGGCGCGCGTCTTGACGTTGCCGCTGTCGGCGACGATGTCCCAGTGCGTCGCGTCACCCTGGAGCTTGACGTGGCTCCTGCCGGCGAAGGTCAGGTAGGAGCCGTGCCCGGTGCCGCTCTTGCGCTGGCAGTCGCGGCACTGGCAGTCGGTCATCGCCAGCGGTTCGGCGGCGATCTCGTAGCGGATGGCGCCGCAGGCGCATCCGCCAGTGTAGGATTCGGTCATGTCGTCTCTCCTGTTGCGAGGTGACGAAATGTGAGCCTCGGCGCGAGGAGAGCGAGAGTTACAAGTCTGGCGGGATTGGTCCCGGGTGCGAGGACTCCACCGCATCGAGAGGCCGATATCGCCGAAGCGCAGATTCGCGATACGAGCCGTGAGGCGCTGACGGAGGTTTCTGTGGTATCGCTGGTCCGTGCGGCGGGGATGCCGGACGGCGGGGCGGTACGGTGCGTGCAGCCGAGCAAGCGGAGGAGGAGTGTCATGGTGCGGATGACGGCGATGATTCTGATGGCGGCGATCGGCCTGGCATCCGCGGCGCGCGCCGATGTGGCGATGGGCGATGCTTGCGCGAGCCACCTCTCGCCGGTCGGCAAGGCGATCTATGCTGCCGTCGTCGCGACCAACCCGACGATCAAGACCCTGCGTGAAACGGTGCGCTCGCAAGCCCGCAGCATGGTGATGGCCGGCCAGATCTCCCGCGATGCCGCGGAGGCGAATGCGGTGCCGGCGGCGGAGTGCGTGCGGGTGCGGCTGCAGTAGAGCTTTCTGGTGGCCGCGCGGGCGGCATTTGCGGGGCGTCCAGTCGCAAGAAGCCAGAGAGAGTGCTTCGTCCACGTAACACCAGCGCCCGGGGCGACCTGCGCCTGGCCCAGATCGAATATCGCGTTTGGTCGCGACGCTTTCGCTGCCGATCCGTGGATTGCCAAGGTTCGTCGGGAGCGCCAGCCGCGGTCTCGTTGAGAGGCCCTGCTAACGGTTCACAGGATGCGGCGTGCCGATGTAGGGGAACTCCCGCAGCGTGTCGGTATGCGGCTTGAGGCCGGTTGGCGGGATATCGCCTTTCGAAAGGAAGGCGAGCCGGTGATTGATGACGTCGTCGGTGAATACCCTGCCATTGGGATACTTCGCGGGTCGCGAAGGATCGAAGCTCAGCATGTCGGGCAGGAGGCCGTCCGCATCGATGGCGGCGATCGCCTCTTCGCGGGTGTAGTTGCCGGTATGGCCCATGAGATGGACGAACTGATCGGTCCAGCGTGCGCGATCGTCGACAGGCTCGCTCGCGTTGTACTCCTCCTTCGTATCGTCGGTGTTGAAGAAGCTGCTGACCGACGGGTGGCCGGCACGATCGACGTGAAGGAGCCTGCCGTCGCGGCGCACGCTGCAGCGCCCCCAAATGCGGATCCCGGGCCTGCCGCCGAGTTCGCCGGTTGGCAACTCGATGACGGTCGAAAGGACATTGGCCCCTGTGTTCGAATCGACGCCGGTCCAGGGCGACTTGCCGCCCAGATGAGGGGCAGTGAAGTTCCGGCCGCCCCTGGTATCGAACAGATTCTTGATCCCGTCGTAGTCGAAGAAGAATGCATCACTGCGAATGCCGGCAAAGAACGTGTAGTTTCCGGCCCTGACGATGTTCGGAATGGGCCCGAAGGAGACCTCGGCATCGGCGATGATCCTGGTACCGACGGGCTCGACGGAACGGGACTCCGCGCCTTTCGACACGAAGACGCTTGCGGTCTGTCGGCCGTTCTTCCTGGGAGAGAATGTGTAGGTGAAGGCGATGTCAGTCAGGCAGTCGCCGTCATTGTCGATGTTGAGGCGGTAGATGGCGTCGGGATGGAACTCGTCGACTGAGGGATTGGCATTGAGGATGATCACGGTCCGGGTCGGGTCGGCCGGCGACAGGAAAGCGTAGAGATCGCAAAGATCGAGTCTTTGATCTCCCAGCGGGGGCCCGAGGCTGAGTCCGGTGAAATGGTTCGACATGTCTTCCTCCCGCGAGGACGAAGCGTCCACCGAGCAAGGTTAAGGTGCAAGGATAAGGCCTTCAAGAATTGAAGCCCGCCGGCAAGCTCCATCAGAGGTGCATGATTGGGAGTTGCCAGCAGCCCCGCACGACTGAAGGCAGCGCGGTGGATGGCAAGCTTCACGACGATCTGGTGACGTTCGTCGTGCCGGCCCTGAGGTTGCGCGCGTCGCCGCTGCCCGCCTCCGCTTTCGGCAGAAGTAGGCCTGGAGCACCAAGCGGCCTGTCAACGAGCGTCGATCCAATGGCGCCGTGCCCATTGCAGACGCTGCTGATTATTCGGCCAGTCATTCACCGGCCCGGATCTTTGTGTCATTTCTCCCGGATCAACAGTCCGCATGCGACGGCCCTGTCGGTCGGTGTGACGTGAGTATAGCAGTAGTCCAACGTGTCGGCGTTCACGATGGTGCCACTGAACGTGCCGTCCTCGTCAGCCATGACGAAGCGTTTGCCGTCCACCGAGATGGCCCCGATGACCTTCTCGGACACCTTGGCGGAGGAGTGGACCCCCCAGAACGTACGGCCTTCCTGTCCATCGAACCGGAACGAGAACTTCGAGGTATGTTGCCGGCGCGTTTCGTCGCCTGCCGCAGGCTTGGTCCCGCTCTCGCGGTGCCGGCTCGGTCCATCGATCAAGTGCGCGCCTTGCTCTGGGATCCATGTCCCCTTCAAGTTCACCGCCTCCTGCGCACTTGCAGCTTCGGCTGCGGTCAGCAGGATCACGAGGGCGCCCACTGCACGAAGATGTTTCATTGCCAAGCCCTCACTCCCCATGCTTTTCGCCTGAAGTATAGTGCCGACGCGGACTGGTTGTACACGACTCCACGGGGTCCGGCGCGCGCCTGGTCGTGCTGCCTGGCCAAATGGACCTGTCGCAGCGATTGGAGTAAATTGTCACCATCTCGCGTTCTCGGAGTCTTCCGATGCCCCGTTCCTCGTGGAAAGGCTATCTCAAGCTCTCCCTCGTTTCGTGCGCCGTCGCGCTCTACAACGCGAGTTCGGCCTCGGAGCGGGTGTCGTTCAACACACTGAACCGCAAGACCGGCAACCGGCTGAAGCAGAATCTGGTCGACAGCGTCACCGGCGATCCGGTCGACACGGCTGACCGCGTGAAAGGCTACCAGATCAGCAAGGGCCAGTACGTGATGGTCGAGGACGAGGACCTCGAAGCGCTCAAGATCGAGAGCACCAGGACCATCGAGATCGAGACCTTCGTGCCCCAGGCCGAGGTCGACCAGCTCTATCTCGACAGCCCGTACTATCTCGCGCCCGACGACAAGGTCGCGGAAGAGGCCTTCGCCGTCATCCGCGAGGCGATGTCCAAGAAGAAGATGGTCGGCATCGGCCGCGTCGTGCTGGCCCGCCGAGAGCGCATGCTGATGCTGCAGCCGCGCCACAAGGGCATGCTGGCGACCACGCTGCGCTACCCTTACGAGGTGCGCCAGGACGCCGATTACTTCGCTGACATCACCGACGTGACGCTGCCGCCCGCGATGCTCGACATCGCCCAGGAGATCATCGGCCGCATGTCCGGCCACTTCACGCCCGACAAGTTCACCGACCGCTACGAGGAAGCCGTCGTCGCCATGTTGCGGGCCAAGCAGGCCGGCCACGTCTTCACCGTGCCCGAGCCGTCGCAGCCGGCCAACGTCGTCAACATCATGGAGGCGCTGAAGCGCAGCCTCGAAGCCTCGGGCGGGGAGGCGGGCACCGTCCGCCGACCGCGCGCGCCCAGCAAAAAAGCCGTCGAGGCCCCTGCCGCCGCGACCCGCAAGCCGGCCGCGCGCAAGGCTGCAGGCCGGGGCTCGACGCCGCGCAAAGCCGCGCGTTGACCGAGGGAGGCTCTCGATGCCTCTCGACGAACCACTCGCGGGACAGACCCTCTATCTCGTCGGCCGCCTGCCCGGCCTGACGCGTCGGCGCCTCGATCAGCTCGTTCGGGCGCGCGGCGCGAAGCTGGTGCCGCGGCCCGGCGCGCGCGTCGACGTGATCGCCTTCGGCCATTCCGCCGTGAGCCGCGCGCTTGGCGACGGCCGCGTCCAGCTGCCGCCCGGCCTGCCCAGCAGCGCGGTGCTGGTCAGCGAGAACGTGCTGCGCCGTCAACTCGGCCTGCTCGCGCCGCCGGCCGAGGTGGAACGCAGCATGAGTCGGGCCGAGATCGAGCGGCTGAGCGGTCTGTCACCCAACCTGGTGTCGTGTCTCGTGCTGTTCGACGTGCTCGAACCGGTCGACGAGCGCTTCGCCTGGCGCGATCTCGTCGCGGCGCGCGAGGCGGCGCGGCTGCTGAAGCGTGGGGTAGCGCTGGGTGACGTGCTGGAGGCCGCGATCGCGCTGCGCCGGCGCGGTGGCCATCTCGCCGAGGCGAGGCTTACCGAGGGGCCATCGGGCGAACTGGTGCGCGAGGTTGCGGGCCAGCTCGCCGATCTGACGGGCCAGCTCACCATGCGCCTCGATGTCGGGCCGGCGCACGAGCCGCCGCGCAGCATCGACGATCTGGTGGCGGAGGCCGAGCACGCGGAAGAGGCGGGCGACCACGGGACGGCCGAGAGCCTCTACACGACGGCAATGCGTGCCGACACGGTCGATCCCGTGCTGCCCTTCAATCTCGGCAACGTGTTCCAGGCGCAGGGTCGGCCCACCGAGGCCAAGGTGGCCTGGCAGATCGCCGTCGCGCGCGATCCGGCTTTCGCCGAGGCTTGGTACAATCTCGCTCTGGCAGCCGAGGATGACGGGCATGCCGACCTCGCCGTCGCGCAGTACCGCCGCGCTGTGCAGGCGCAGCCGGAATATGCCGACGCCCATTTCAACCTGGCGCTGCTGCTGACCAGGCTCGACCGCTGCGTCGAAGCGCTGGCGGCCTGGGAGCGCGTGCTGGAGCTGGAGCCGTCGTCGAAGCAGGCCGCCACCGCCCACAAGGCCGCTGCCCTCTGCCGCATGAAGATTCAGCAGGAACGGGCGCAGGCGGGATAGAGGCGACGGTTGGGGGCGGGCCGGGAGGCTACAGCGCCATCCTGACCACGATCCTGGCGAACGGCACCGAGCGATCGACGGCGATTCCGGCGGCGCGGGCGGGGCCGGTCAGGGAGGCCACGATCTGCAGGCCGAGGCCAGTGGTCGCCCGCGTCTCGAAGGCTGCCGGAAAGCCGCCGCCCTCGTCGCTGACCGCGATCTCCAGGCAGTCGTCGGTCCGCCGTACGGCGACGTTCACCTTGCCCCGGCCGTGCTTCAGCGCATTGGTGACGAGCTCGACCACGATCAGGCCGAGATGCGCGAGCTGGTCGGTGGACAGGGGAAGGCTCTCCATGTCGAGTGCGAGGCCGCGCTCGCCGGACGACGGCAGGAGCGCCCGCATGTCTCCGAGCAGGGCATGCAGGTAGTCGCGCGCATCGGCGGCGACCGGCGAGTCACCCCGGTACAGCCGGCGATGGACGGCGGCGATCGCCAGTACGCGTCCCGCCGCCTCGGCGACCTGGGCGCGTGCCTCGCTGTCGCGCAGCGTCCTGAGCTGGATGGTGAGGGCGCTGTGAACGAGCTGCAGGGAGTTGGTCACCCGGTGATGGATCTCGCGCGCCAGCAGGTCCTTGTCGTGCAGGAGCTGTTCGTTCTCGCGCAGCAGTGCCTCCTTCTCGCGCAGCATCCGGTCGCGGGCCGCCTCCCGCTTCTGCGCCCGGATGGCAACGGCGAGCGTATTGGCCAGGGCCTGCAGGAAGGCGACGTCGGCAGCGCCGAACGCGTCGCGATTCGTGCTGTCGACCTCGAGCACGCCGAAATCATCGCGTTCCGTCCGGATGAGCACGTTGATGGCGCCCCGCACGCCGTGCTCGATCAGCAGCGTCGGGATGCGGAAGCGGGCTTCCTCGGCGAGGTCGTTGGAGACGACCGGCTCGCCGGTGAGGAAGGCATAGCCCGCTGGACTCCCGAGGTCGGCGCCGACCCGGGCGTGCCCCACGACACCCGGCTTCCAGCCCGTGCCCGCGCGGACCAGGAAGGCGTCCTCGTCGGGAAGGCGCTGCAGGACCTTGGCAAACCGGACGTCCAGGCCCAGCGCAGCGAGTCGGCTCGCCTCGTCAAGGATCGCCTGAAGGTCGCTGGTCTCGAGCGCAAAGTGCCCGAAATCTGCAACGAGATGCTGCTGGCGGAGGCGCAGCGCCAGTTCGGAAGCCGATATATCCGCGGCCTGAGTCTGAGACGGCATGGGTGAATCCTTCAACGCCGGCAGCAAAGGGATCCGATGGGACGCGGCAGCCATGCCCGTTGCGGCGTGCACGTCCGCCACTTGCCGCCATCGGCGTGCTAGCTGTCGTTGTCGCCTGGCCGGTCATGCTGCAAGCGCGCCGCCCGGGCCTCGAGCTCCGCGGCGAACTTCAGCAGCCGGTCGCGGTCGAGCTGTTGCGTGACCTGGGCGGCAAGCCTGCGCGCGGTTGCCGCCCGCGACAGGAGCCGGTCGGCCTCGCTTTCCTGCTGCGTCGACATGTCGAACCACCTCATGGGCTAAGAACCGGCCGCGGGGGCGCTGGTTGCGCACGAGGTTGCAGATGCGACGCGGTGGCCGACGAGCTGATCGATGACCAGGCGGACACGAAAAGGGGCATCCGTGCGATGCCCCTTTCCCATACCGTGCGAGAAAGTGCGCGGATCAGAGATCCGCGGCCTTCTTGATCGCTTCCTTGCCCTTGCCGATGGCCTTCTGCATGTCGCCCTTGGCCTCCTGCATCTGGCCTTCGCCCTTCAGCGCCGGGTCGTCGGTGGCTTCGCCCACGCCCTGCTTCACCTTGCCGGTGGCTTGGTTGGCCGTGCCCTTGATCTTGTCGGTCGTGCTGCCCATGGGGCCTCCTTATGTACCTGAGAACCCATCCAACGCGACGCCTCGCCGGGCGTTCCGCCGCCGGGAAGGCGGCTGGTATTCGGGCGAGGAGTTACAGCGGGAAGATCAACAGGAGCATGGGAACCGCGACCAGCAGGACCACGAGCTCGAGCGGCAGGCCGAGCCGCCAGTAGTCGGAGAAGCGGTAGCCGCCCGGTCCCATGACCAGGGTGTTGTTCTGGTGACCGATCGGCGTCAGGAACGAACACGACGTGGCGATCACCGCGCCCATCAGAAAGGTGTCGGGATTGACTGACAGCTTCTGGGCCAGCTCGATCGCCAGCGGCGCGGCAATGACGATGTTGGCTACGTTGTTCAGCACGTCGGACAGCAGCATGGTGACGGCCATCAGCAGCACCAGTGTAACGACGGGCGACTGGCCCTGCGTGACCTTCACGATGGCGTCGGCCATCAGCGCCGTGCCCCCCAGCTTGTCGAAGGCGGCGCCGAGCGGCAGCAGGCAGGCCAGCATCACGATCACCGGCCAGTCGACCTGCTCGTAGAATTCGCGGGCCGGCACCAGCTTGGTCGCGGCATAGCCGGCGACGGCGATGGCCAACGCCACCGTGAAGGGCAGCAGGCCGGCCACAGTGACGGCGATCGCCAGCGCGAACAGACCGACGGCGATGGTGATGCGCTTGCGGCTCACCGCCGCCACGCTGGCTCGGCCGATCGCGATGACGCCGAGCTGTTCCAGCGTGGCGCGCCGCGCCGTGCCGACGCCGGCCAGCAGCAGCAGGTCACCCGGCTCGATCGTGCGGTTGCGCACGCCACCCTGCACGATCGTGCCGGCGCGCGACACGGCCAGCAGCGTGACGCCGAAGCGGCCGCGCAGATCGATCTCGGCGGCGGTGCGGCCGACCAGCCGCGAGTCGGTGCGCACGACGGCCTCGACGATGGTCGGCTCGCGGGTCTTCTCCTCCTCCGCCGCCTCGGCTTCCTTGCCGGCGCTTTCGGCAGCCTCGGCCGGCACGTCGGCGACGGCCTGGCCGGGGACGGTGGTGGGATCCTGCAGACCGACCTGCTTGATGAAGGCGGCGATGGCGTCGGTCGCACCCTCGACCAGCAGCGCGTCGCCGGCCTGCAGCACCAGGCGCCGCGAACGTCCGTAGTAGGCCCGGCCGCGGCGGATCAGCCCCACGATCAGCAGGTCGGCCTGCTCGGCCTCGGTGTCGAGCTCGGCGACGGGCCGCCCGATGGCCGGCGAGTCGTCGGGCACGCGCAGCTCGGCCTTGAACGAGGCCTGGCCGCTGCCGGCCGTGCCGATACCGGGATCGGCGCGCTGAGGCAGCAGGCGCCAGCCCACCAGCGCGATGAACAGTATGCCTGCCGCGGCGACCGGCAGACCGACCGGCGTGAAATCGAACATGCGATAAGGCTCGCCGAGGCGTTCCTGGCGGATGCCGGAGGCGATCAGGTTAGCGGGCGTGCCGATCAGGGTGACGATGCCGCCCAGCACGGTCGCGAAGGCCAGTGCCATGAGGGTGAGGGCGGGCGGCCGGCCGGCCGCCCGTGCGGCGCGGATGTCGTAGGGCATCAGCAGCGCCAGGGCGCCGACATTGTTCATCACGCTCGACAGCGCGGCGCCGACGCCGCCGGCCAGCAGGACATGCAGCGGCACGCCGCGGGTCTTGTCGGACATCCGCTTCGTCAGGGCGTCGAGCGCGCCCGAATTCTCGAATGCGCGCGACGCGATCAGCACCAGGGCGACGATGATGACGGCAGGATCGGAGAAGCCGGAGAAGGCGTCGGCCGCCGGCACGACGCCCAGCACGACCGCGGACAGCAGGCCAAAGGCCGCGACCAGATCGTGCCGGAAGCGGCCCCACAGCAGCATGACGAGAATGACGGCGAAAAGGGCGAACAGCGTGATCTGTTGGACCGTCAGCATGCCCGTGTTCGTCTCTCCCCCCGATGGCCAGTATAACGCGCAACGCCGATTTGCGTTCCGCGCGAGGCCTCGGCGCAGGGGCGCTAGTGTCGCAGGCCTGCCTGTTTCATCAGAGGCAGGACGCGGTCGCAGAAGTACTGCAGCTCGGCATGGTAGTCCTCGAAGTACAGCACCACGCCGTGCAGGCCGCGGCGGGAATAGTCCTGCAGCTGGTCGACGATCTGCTCTGGGGTGCCGATCAGCGGATTGGTGCCGTAGCCGGCGCAGAAGCGCTTCACGCGCTCCTCGAAGCCGTGCTGGAACGACTGGCTCTGCACGCCGAGCACCGAGAGCATGTTGCGCGCCGCCTGCCAGTCGCCGTTCTCCAGGATGCGGGCGTAGGCGGCTCGCGCCTCGGCCTCGGTGTCGCGGCAGATGACCAGCGCGGAGCACATCAGGCCGACGTCTCGGCCGTACCTCTCGTCGGCGATCCGGCTCACCGAGAGCAGCCGGTCGATATCGTCCGGCTTTGAGACCGAGCCGAAGCTGATGTCGATGTGCTTGGCCGTGAACTCCATGCCGGCCGGCGAGGTACCGGCGTTGATCAGCACCGGGCCGGGCTTCTGGACCGGCTTGGGCTCGGCTTCTAGTCCCTGCAGATCGAAGTACTGGCCCTTGAAGTCGCTCCCCGGCGGGTCTGTCCACAGCTTCTTCACCACCGTGATCCACTCGTCGCCCAGGCGATAGCGATCGTCGTGCTCGCGCAGATCGACGCCGAACATCCTCATCTCGTCGGCGAACCAGCCCATCAGCACGTTCAGCCCGAAGCGGCCGTTGGAGATGTGGTCGATGGTCGCCGCCTGCTTGGCGGCGATCACCGGATGGTTGAGCGCGACCTGCGAGGTGGCGAAACAGGTGATGTTCTTCGTCAGCGCGGCCATCGCCGCCGCCCAGGTATAGACCTCGAAGGTGCTGCCGTTGTGGTTCGACGGTCCACCCTGGCCCTTGAAGCGGCCGAGCGGCAGGGCGATCTCCATGCCGACGCTGTCGGCGAGCTGGATCACCTTCAGATTGTAGTCCCATGTCATCTGGTCACCCTTGGGCAGGGTGGTGATGACGTTGCCGCCGCTGCAGTTCAGCGCGAAGATGCCGAGCTTCAGCTTCTGGTCGTTGAAGACGGGGACGTGGCGGCGCCGGTATTCCCGCAGTTCTTCCCTGTTCATCGTTTCACTCCCAATCCTGTCACGGGCTCGATCACGTCGCGGGCTCGTACCTCTCTGGCCCGCACGTCATTGGCGCTCATGTCGCGGCGCCTCAGGCCGATCGACCGCCGTCGATCAGATAGTCGCAGGCGGTCACGTAGGATGCCTCGTCGCTCGCCAGGAACAGGGCGAGGTTGACGATCTCTTCGGCGGTGGCGGCGCGCTGCAGCGGCCGGCCGCGGCCGAGCGCGTCCCACGCTGCCTGGCGCTCGCCCTCCGGCAGCCCGCCGAAGAAGGCCTTGGGCATGGCGGTGTCGACCAGGCCGGGAAGGATGGCGTTGACGCGTATGCCCGGTGCCAGCTCGATCGCCGCCACCTTGGTCAGCATCAACACGCCTGCCTTGGACGAGCCGTAGGCCGACATGTTGGGCAGGGCGCGCACGCCGCCGCCCGACGAGACGTTGACGATCGAGCCTTTGCCAGTGGTCATCAGCGGCGCGAAGGCCTTCATCGCAAGGAACACCGCGCGCGTGTTCACCGCGTGCAGGCGGTCGAACTCCTCGGCGGTGGTCTGCAGCAGCGGCTTGCCCAGGATGATGCCGGCATTGTTGTAGAGAATGTCGAGCACGCCCCATTGCGTGCGCACTGTGTCGGCCAGCGCGGCGATATCGGCTTCGCGCGACACGTCGGCAGCCCGGAAGGCGAAGGCGAAACCCAGCCCGCGCAGCTCGGCTTCAAGTGCCCTGCCGGCCGGCTCGTCCAGGTCGGAGCCGAACACCTCGGCGCCGGCCGCGCAGAACATGCGGCAGGCCGCGCGACCCATGCCGCCGGTCGCGCCGGTGATCACTGCGCGCTTGCCGGCGAGCCGCCTCCGCAGGCTGACGTAGGGATTGGAAGGATCGGACATCGTCATCGCCTCATCTCGTCACGTGAAGAGCCAGCGCCGGCGCTCGCGGTAGCGCCCGGCGAAGGCGCGGATCTCGGGCAGGTTCTGCAGGGTCGTCTCGATGTCATCGAGGCCGAGCAGCAGCCGCCGCCTGCGTCCGGGCTCGATCTCGAAACGACGCACCGCGCCGGTGGCGCCCTTCCAGCTCTGAGCCTCGAGGTCGACCGCGAGGCGCGTGCCGGGAGCTTCACGCAGGGCCGCGCGTTCGGCCTGCAGGACGGCGGCATCCTCGCGGATCAGCAGCAGCCCATGCTTGACGGCATTGTTGTGGAAGATGTCGCCGAAGCCCGCCGCGATGACGCAGCGTATGCCGTAGTCGACCAGCGCCCAGACCGCCGATTCGCGGCTCGAGCCAACGCCGAAGCCGCGGTCGGCCACGAGGATGCCGGCGGGCCGGAAGGTCGGCTGGTTCAGCACGAAGTCCGGCTTCTCCTCGCCCGATCCCTCGAAGCGCAGGTCGTGGAACAGGATGTCGCCATAGCCATGCGAGCGTGGCCGGCGGATAAAGCGTACCGGGGAGAGCTGGTCGGTGTCGACGTTCGGCCAGTCGATCGGCGCAGCCACGGCATCGAGGATGTGGAACGGTGCGGGCATCAGGCCGCCTCCGGCTCAAGCACGCGCACGTCGACGATGCAGCCGGCCAGGGCGGCCGCCGCGGCCATCGCGGGGCTCATCAGGTGGGTGCGGGCGCCCTTGCCCTGACGGCCGGGAAAGTTGCGATTGGAGGTCGAGGCGCAGCGCTTGCCGGCCGGCACGAGGTCGCCGTTCATGCCGCAGCACATCGAGCAGCCCGATTCGCGCCACTCGAAGCCGGCCTCCCGGAAAATGCGGTCGAGGCCTTCTTCCTCGGCGCGGCGTTTCACCAGGGTCGAACCCGGCGAGACAATGGCCGGCACGACGGCGCGACCCAGCCGTGCGATCGCGGCGGCGGCGCGCAGATCTTCGATTCGTGCGTTGGTGCACGAGCCGATGAAGACCTGGTCGATGGCAAGTCCCGCCATCGGCGTGCCAGGCGCCAGGCCCATGTACTCGAGCGATCGCGCGATGACGTCACCCGTTGCGGGCCGGGGAACGTCCGCCGTCACCGGCACGGACTCCTCGGGGCTGGTGCCCCAGCTCACCATGGGGGCGATCGCGGCAGCGTCGATCGCGACCTCGGCATCGAACGCCGCGCCGTCGTCGGAAGGCAGAGTTTTCCAGAAGGCGACGGCGGCGTCCCAGTCCACGCCGGCCGGCGCATAGGGGCGGCCCTTCAGGTATTGGAAGGTCTTGTCGTCGGGCGCGACCATGCCGGCCCGGGCGCCGGCTTCGATCGCCATGTTGCACAGGGTGAGCCGGCCTTCGATAGAGAGGTCGCGCACCGTGGCGCCTGCGAACTCGATGACATGGCCGGCTGCGCCGTTGGCGCCGATACGCGCGATCGCGAACAGCGCCACATCCTTGGCCGTGACGCCGCGGCCGAGCGCACCGTCGATGCGCACCCGCATGGTGCGCGGCTTCTTCTGCCATAGCGTCTGCGTCACCAGAACGTGCGCCACTTCCGATGCGCCGATGCCGAAGGCCAGCGCGCCCAGCGCGCCGTGCGTCGAGGTGTGGCTGTCGCCGCACACGATCAGCAGGCCGGGCTGCGTCAGGCCCTGTTCGGGGCCGACGACATGCACGATGCCTTGGCGCGGGTCGTCGAGATCGAACAGCGTGAAGCCATGCCGTTTCGCGTTGGCCTGCAGGCTGGTCACGGCCGTGCGCTGCGCGGGGTCCGCGATGTCCTCCAGCCGGTGGCTGACGGTCGGCGTGCCGTGGTCGGGCGTGGCGAAGACCTGGTCGGGATACATCACCGACTGGCCGCGCTCGTCGAGGAAGCGAAAGGGATGCATCGAGCCGTCGTGCGCGAGATGCCGGCCGACGAACAGCAGCGTCTGGCCGTCATCGTCCTCGAGGATGGCGTGGTCGGCCCAGATCTTCTCGAACATGGTGCGCGGGCGATCCATGGCCGCTCACCGATAGCGGTCGCGTAGGGCGTCCCACTCGTCGGCGCCGACGCGGCGGAAGCCTTCCTCCACCCCGACCTCGCCCGGCAGGACCGGATGGGCGCCCAGCCGTCTGGCCTCGGCCAGCACCTGGTCGCCGATGCCATAGACCGACTTCAGCAGGATGCTGGGCAGGATGATGATGCGGTAGCCCATGCGCCGGGCCTCGTCGAACGGAACGCTGGGCGTCTTGCCGCGATAGACCATGTTGAGCAGGCAGGGGCCCCTGACCTGGCGCGGCACGGCGGCGAGCTCGTCGACTGTCTGCGGTGCCTCGACGAAGGCCACGTCGGCACCGGCCTCCAGCGCGGCGTTGGCACGCCGGATCGCCTCCTCCAGGCCGAGCGAGGCTCGGCTGTCGGTGCGGGCGATGATCACGAAGTCGGTGGTGCGGCGCGCAGCGGCCGCGGCGCGGATCTTGGGCAGGTAGTCGTCGAGGGCGATGACGCGCTTGTCGTCGAGGTGACCGCACTTCTTGGGGAAGTCCTGGTCCTCGATGTGCAGCCCGGCCACGCCCGCAGCCTCGTAGGCGCGTACCGTCCGGGTCACGTTCAGCTCGTTGCCGAAGCCGGTGTCGGCGTCGGCGATCAGCGGTAGCCGGATCGCGCCGGCGATGCGCGCGGCATTGGCAGCCATTTCCGACATGGTGATCAGGCCATAGTCGGGATAGCCCAGCGCCGCCGCGGTGCCCGAGCCCGTCATGTAACAGGCCGGGAAGCCCGCCATCTCGATCGTACGGGCCGTGATGCAGTCGTACGCGCCGGGCGCGACGATCATCTCGTCGCCGGCGAGAAGGCGGCGCAGTTCCTGGGCGGGATGGGGCATCGTGTCCTCCTGCGGATGGCGCGTGTCAGGTCGTGCGATCAGGGGATCGGCGCGCCGATCGCGGCCAGCGCCTGCTGCGCGCATTCCATGTCCTGGCTGTAGTGGCCGCCGCTCAGGCCGATGGCGCCGATCACGATGCCGTCCTCCCGGATCGGGAAGCCGCCGCCGAACACGGTCCGGCGCGGCGTGTGGACGATGCCGTGCAGCAGCGGCGGATCGTTCTTGATGAACTCGAACCAGGCATGGGTCGCCATGCCGGTCACGGCGCTGGTATAGGCCTTGTCCTGCGAAATCGACACCGAGAGCTGCGAGGCGCCGTCCATGCGGTGGAAATGCTTCAGGATGCCGGCCTCGTCGCAGATCGCGATCGACATGCGCAGCTTCAGCGTCGTGGCGTGTGCCGCCGCCGCCTGCGCCGCCCTGATCGCGGTCTCGATGTCGATGCTCCTGCGCGTGAAACTGGACATGAACTCCCTTTCCCCTGTCGTGACCTAACCCATCCGATTGGCGAGTCTGGCGTTGCCGAGCGAGGCTTCCTGGATCTCCGTGGCGGTCGCACGCACCAGCCGGCCGATGCGTTCGACGTCGCGTGCCGTGGTGCGGCCGGGCGGCAGGCAGGCGGAGATCGCGATGTTGCCCAGCCCGAGCGAGTTGAGGACGGGCGCCGCGGCGCACCAGACATGCTCGAACCGCTCGCCCCGGCTGACGGCGAAGCCGCGGCGGCGCGCCTCTCCGAGATCCCGCTGGAGCCGGTCGAAGACGGTGAGCGTGGCCGCCGTGTGGCGGCTGAGCGGATGGTCGAGGAACAACTCGGCGACCTCGGCGGCCGGGCGGGTCGCCAGCATGGTCTTGCCGAGGGCGCAGGCATGGGCGTCGACGCGCAGGCCGACGCGCGTCGGGACACGTGCCGAACGGCCGGCGGGGATGCGGCCGCGGATGACGACCTGTGCGCCGTCGAAGGCGGCGATGTGCACGGTCTCGCCGATCTTCGCTGCCAATGCCTGCAGCTGCGGCTGGGCGAGGCGCACGAGGCTGCGCAGGTAGGTCTCGCGATGGGCGAGGCGGTAGAGACGGGTGCCGAGGGAGTAGCGGCCGGTCGCGGAGTCCTTGCCGACGTAGCCCAGCCGCACCATCACCGACAGCATGCGATAGGCGGTGGGCGGTGCGAGGTCGCAGCGTCGCGCGACCTCTGCCAACTTCAGATGGTAGGGCGAGCGGCCCAGCACCTCCATGATCGCGAACAGGCGGTCGATGGACTGGTTCTGGTAGAGAACGTCTTTTCCGCGACGCTTCGCAGGCATGTCACCGATGCTGACCGGGTAGGGGCTGACCTCGTCGCCGGTCGCGGGAGGGAAGGCGCTCCCTCCCGCGCTGCGCAAGGTCATGACGGTCTCCTGCAGCATGGCGTGATCAGGGCTTGGTGACCAGCGGGCAGCCGCCCTTGTCCATCGGGCGAAACGCCTGGTCACCGGGGATGACTTTCACGACATCGTAGAGATCCCACTCGCCCTTGGGCTCGGCAGGCTTGCGCGAGCGCACGAGATACATGTCGTGCACCATTCGGCCGTCGGCGCGCACATAGCCGCGCGGCGTGAAGGCGTCGCTGAACGGGCCGGACTTCATCTGCGCGAGCACCTTGGTCGCGTCGTCGGTCTTCGTCGCCTCGATGGCGCGCAGATAGTTCAGCACGGCGGAATAGGAACCGGCCTGGGCCTGCGCCGGCGGCACCTTGCGCTTCGCGATGAAGCGCTTCGCGAAGGTGCGGCTTTCGTCGTTGAGGTCCCAATAGAAAGCCTCGGTGTGCATCATGCCCTGCACCGTATCGAGGCCGATCGCCTTGATGTCAGACAGCGCGACCGCGAGGGCGGCGATCTTGGTGCCGCCGGCCAGGATGCCGAACTCCTTGGCCTGCTTCATGACCTGCACGAAGTCGCGTCCGGAGTTCGCAACCGCGATGACCTTCGCGCCCGACGCCTGCGCCTGCAGCAGGTAGGACGAGTAGTCGGCAGTGTTGCTGGGGTGCTTCACGCTGCCCAACACCTTGCCGCCGCGCGCCGTGATGACGGCCGTGGCATCGGCCTCGGCCGACCTGCCGAAGGCGTAGTCGACGGCGATGAAGAACCACGTGTCGAGGCCCTGGTCCATCAGCGCGGTGGCGGTCGCCGTCGCCGTGGCGAACGTGTCGTATGTCCAGTGGATGCCGTTGGGCGAACAGGCCTTTCCGGTGAGATCGGCCGTGCCCGGACCGGAGAACAACGCGACCTTGTTGCGCTCGCGCGTCACGTCCTGCACGGCCAGGGCGACGGCGGAACTGGCCAGGTCGACCACGACATCGACGCCTTCGGTGTCGAACCAGCGACGTGCGATCGTTGCGCCGACATCGGCCTTGTTCTGGTGGTCCGCGAAGACCAGCTCGATCTTCGCCCCGGCGACGGTGCCCTTGAAATCCTCGATGGCGAGTTCGGCGCCCGCCACGGAGCCGCGGCCGGTCTGGTCGCTGAACGGGCCGGACATGTCGGTGAGCACGCCGATCTTGACGACATTGCCCGAAACCTGCGCGGCCGCGGGATGGGCGAGCGCAAGAATTGCCATCGCTGTGCAGGTCAGCCGTCTCATGTTTCCTCCAAGATTTCCATTCCGACTTCAGTTTTGCCGAAGGCTAGCAGCCGCCCTTCAGGCGCAGCCAGCGCGCAGGAGGTTCATTACCGACAGTGAAATGGATTCTTGGGGCGGGCGCGGTTGATGAGCCGTCTCAGCCGACCGGCAGAAGCGCCTTGAGATCGAGCGTCGATTCCCTGCCAAGCTTGTCGCCGCGACTTGCGAACCAATCCTCGGCAGCCTTGCGTCCGAGCTCGAACAGGTAGGCGATGAAGGCTGGATAGGTGTTGAGCTTGCTCGACGAGGCCAGGCGTTCCATCTCGACGCTGGACTCAATGATGTGAAAGCGGACGCGTTCGAAGCGCTCGCGGTCGAGCTGACCGTGCTCCACCAGCCGCAGCAGCACGCCGAGCGCCGACATCTCCAGCCAGAACGCCGCGTTGAAGCTGATCTCCAGCACCCGGTCGTGGATGTCACGGATGTTGCGCGGCGCCGCCTCGCGCATGATGGGATCGACGCGCGCGATCAGCAGGTCGCAGTCCGGCAGCCTGCGGACCAGCGCGGTCAGCGCCGGATTGCCGGTGTAGCCGCCGTCCCAGTAGGGCTCGCCGTCGATCTCGATCGCGGG